>Ga0210379_10000255_pt1 | contig 16552 bp, 19 predicted proteins | sample PLMedo_2_FD_155468 | JGI IMG/M metagenome (GOLD analysis project Ga0210379, IMG submission 155468) | Groundwater sediment microbial communities from an aquifer in East River, Colorado, USA - PLM4_32_coex redo | ecosystem: Environmental > Terrestrial > Soil > Riparian zone | place: USA: East... | reverse complement strand
CCGCGCACAACCACGTATTCTCGAAGCCGATCGTCAATGACGTGCTGAGCGAGTTGTTCATCGGCTTTCCGGCCGGCATCAGCATCCACCTCTATCGCGCGACGCATTTCTGGCACCATCGCGCGCTCAACACGATGGAGGATCCGGATTACGCGTTTCAGCGCTCCGATCCGGATCAGCACTTTCCCAAGACGCGCGCCGGTTTCATCTGGCTGACAATCAAGAGTGCCTTGTTCGTCAACTTTCCGCAGATGGCGCGGTTCGCCGGAAAGTGGTGGATGCCGGCGCGGTTTCTGTTCACGCCGCTCGCGCGCTCGCCCTTCCCGCTGTGGGCGCGCGTTCTCTATGTCGTCTGGGCGGGGACCGTCCTCACGACGCTGATCGCGACCGGCTACCTGCTCGACGCGATCATCCTGTTTGTGATCCCGTCACTCTTCTGGGCCAACTGCGTGAGCCGTCTTCGTGCGGCTGCCGAGCACGGCGCGCTCCCTTTGAAGACCGAGTTGACATCCACGCGCACTGTCGTCCCCACCTTCATCGACCGCTGGTTCGTGGCGCCCGTCGGTGTCTGCTACCACCTCGAGCATCACCTCTTTCCGTATGTGCCGGGGCGCAATCTGCATAAGCTCCACGAGGTCCTGATGCGCGATCCCGCGTATCGTCTCGAGGCGCACGTGACCTACTCCTACGGGAATTTGATCAAGGAGCTCATTGAGGCGCCGGCACCCGTAGCCGCCGCCGCGTAGCCGGCCACGACAGAAGCCGCAATTTGTGCCAAGGTTCCATCAGGTGAGGATTCCACGGAGGTTATCAATGCGCTTTGGTTTCATGGCGGCCGCGGTGGCGGTGTGCCTTTCGAGCGCGGTCTATGCGCAGGCCTGGTCGGAATACCTCAACCGCGAGGAGTTCTTCACCGTCAATTTCCCCGGCGACCCTAAGGTCACCGAGGTTGCCTATAAGACCGGAAAAGGCACGGCGCTGAAAGCGAAGGTCTTCACCGCGACGGCGCCTGCAGGTTCGATTACTGCCGGCCGCTATGCGATGACCGTTGTCGACTACAGCTCGGCGCAGGGCGAGCTTTCAACCGCCGTCGCGGACGCGGCGAAACTCTACCGTGCCAAGGGCACACCGACATACGACGAGCCGGGCAATGTGGACCGCATCAAAACCCAGCGCCAAACCGTCGAGACGCCAAACATGACCTATCTCATGACGGAGATCCTCGCGCACGGGACGCGGCTCTACATCGTCGAAGCGGAAACGGCAATGAACGTTCCGCCGCCGGCGCAGTTCCAAGCCTCGGTGCAGATCCTCGATGAGAAGGGCGAACGCATCCGCTACGAAAACGACGGTGTGACGCGCGTCAGACGCTAGCACCAGGCAAGACCGATAGAGCGGGCGCAACGAAACACGCGGCGCCCGCTTTTTTCTTACACGCGTCCGCGGTGTATAAAGGGCCCAACGAAGGAGCCGCTCATGCGTGATCGATTGGCAGCTGCGTTGGCGTTTCTCATTCTCGCATCGGCGTCGAACGCGCAGACCTTGCAGCCCTCCACGCCCCGTCCTGACTTCAGCACCGTCGAGATCAAGACCACCCAGCTCGGCAATCGGATGTTCATGCTGGAGGGCGAAGGCGGCAACGTCGTCGTTGCGCTGACCGACGAAGGCGTGATCATGATCGACAACCAGTTCGAGGAGCTGCATGACAAGCTGAAGGCGGCCATCGCGAAACTGACGCCCCAACCGATCCGTTATGTCGTGCTCACGCATTTCCATCGCGATCACAGCGGTGGCAACGAGGCGTTCGCGAAGGACGGCGCCGTCATCGTCGCGCACGAAACCATCAAGACGCGGCTCGCCGCGGGGACGATCAACGGGCTGACGGGCAACAAGGTGCCGCCTGCTCCACCTCAGGCTCTGCCGAAGCAGACGTTCAAGGATACGATGACGCTTCGCCTGGGCGGCCGCACCGCGGAGCTCAGGCACCTCGCCGATGTGCACACCGATGGCGACACCACGATCTATTTTCCCGACGCAAAAGTGTTCGTAACCGGGGATATCGTTTTTTTCGGCCGCTATCCGAACATCGACTTCGCCAACCGCGGCAGCATCGACGGCATGATCAGGGGCGTCGATCAAGTGCTCGCGTTCGTGACCGACGACATGAAGATCGTACCCGGCCATGGGCCCGTTGGAACCAAGGCGCAGATCCGCGAGTATCGCCAGATGCTGGTCGACGCCCGCGAACGGATCGCCAAAGCGATCTCCACCGGGATGACCGAGGACCAGGTCGTGGCGGCGAAGCCCAACGCGGATTACGACGCCAAGCTGCGCCTCAACGCGCAGCAGGCCGGGAACTTCGTCCGGGTGGTCTATCGGTCGCTCAAAAAGTGAGCGATATGCGCGAAGCGATTCTTCAATCGATCATCACCTGCCCTCACTGCCGCGAGACGCGCGGCGAGACGATGCCGGTGGATGCTTGTCAGTTCTTCTATGAGTGCAGGAGCTGCGGAACCCTGTTGAGGCCCAAATCTGGCGATTGCTGCGTATTTTGCTCCTACGGGACCGTTCCCTGTCCTCCGCGGCAGCTGGACAAGTGCTGTTAGCCGCCGGCCGCGGCGCCGAGAAGACTGGTGCCCCCGGAGGGACTTGAACCCCCACGCCCGTTAAGGCAACAGATTTTGAGTCTGCCGCGTCTACCGTTCCGCCACGGGGGCCGATCTTCCGAATGAACGGGAGGCGCGGATCATACTGATCACTTGCCGAGGGTCAACAAAGCCTCAGCAAGGCGGCTGGAGACGGGCTGCACCTCAAAGGCTAGAGTAGCCCGGTCGAACCCCGCAGGGTCCTATGAACGACTTCGGCAACCTGATCTGGCTGGTCTTCATCTTCATTGCGCTTCAGCCGCTCTTGGCCGCGCGCTGGCTCCGCGGGATGCGGGCGTCGAAATTCGCGAGCATCCAGAGAGCGCGCAACACCCGCGTCATCGCGGTCATCCACCGCCAGGAGGCGATGCGGTTCCTGGGCTTTCCGCTCGCGCGCTATATCGACATGGACGATGCGGAAAAGGTGCTCTACGCGATCCGCACCACACCATCCGACAAACCAATCGATCTGATCCTGCACACGCCGGGCGGACTCGTCATCGCTGCGGTGCAGATCGCGCGCGCGCTGAAAGCCCATGTCGGACAAGTGACGGTGTTCGTTCCGCATTTTGCGATGTCCGGCGGAACGCTGCTCGCGCTTGCAGCGGATGAGATCGTGATGAGCCCGCATGCGGTGTTGGGTCCGATCGATCCGCAGATCAACGGTCTGCCTGCGGCTTCGATCATCAAGGTCGCAGCGGAGAAACCGCTCTCCGAGGTCGACGATCAGACGCTGATTCTGGCCGACGTCGGTCAGAAGGCGATCGCTCAGCTCAAGCGCCAGGCGTGCGAGCTGATGCGTGCGCCGATGTCGCATGAAGCCGCCCAGGCGCTCGCGGACAAGCTGACGAGTGGACGCTGGACGCACGACTATCCGATCGGCGTGGAGGAAGCCAAAGAGCTCGGCCTCAACGTCAATACCAACATGCCCGATGAGATCCTCGAGCTGCTCGCGCTCTTCCCGCAACCGGTGCGAACGACGCAAAGCGTCGAGTTCGGTCCGGGCCCGGCGCCGCCCAAACCGGCGTAGCGGGACGCAGGAATGCGATGGGGATCGGAGATTGAACGTTTGCAGCGGTCGCACCGTCACCGTTCGCTTACACTCCCGCGCGGCATCGATTTCACGTCGAACGATTATCTCGGCTTCGCGCACCATCCCGCCTTGCGCGAGGCGCTGATCGGGGCCTTGGAGCGCGATGGCATCGTCGGAGCAGGCGGCTCGCGTCTCTTGCGCGGCCATCACGAGGAGCACGCGCGGCTCGAAGCGTTTGCCGCTGCGTTCTTCGGCGTGGAGAAAGCGCTCTATTTCGGCAGCGGATTCCTTGCCAATTTTGCGCTGTTCACGACGCTTGCGGACCGCCACGACGCGGTGGTGTTCGACGAGCGCATCCACGCCTCGGTGAAGGAGGGCATTCATGCCTCTCCGGCCGAGCGGTACCGCGTTCGCCACAACGACCTTGAGTCCTACGCAGCCGAACTCAAGCGAGCGCGCGAACGCGGCGCCCGGCAAGTTTTTGTTGCCGTCGAGTCGGTCTACAGCATGGACGGCGACGTCGCGCCGCTTGAAGCGCTGTCCCAATTGGCGCGGGAGTTCGATGCCGTGCTCGTTGTCGACGAAGCGCACGCGACAGGCGTCTTCGGAGCCCGTGGCCGTGGCCTCACAGAAGGGTTTCACAGCACGATCACGCTGCATACCTGCGGCAAGGCGCTCGGCGTTGCCGGCGCATTGGTGTGTGCCTCTGCCGAGACGATCGACTACCTGATCAATCGGGCGCGACCGTTCATCTACTCGACGGCGCCCCCGCCGTGCCTTGCGGCCGCGGTGACGCGCGCGCTGCAATTGGTGGACGAGGAGCCGTGGCGGCGTAAGCGGGTGCTGGCGCTCGCGAAGCTCGCGCATGCGGAGCTCAATCCCGAGAAGCCGTTCGCGGGCAGCCAGGTCATCCCGGTCATCATTGGTGCGGACGACGAGGCGGTTGCGGTTGCCGAGCGCGTGCAGGACGCGGGCTTCGATGTCCGCGCCATCCGCCCGCCGACGGTGCCGGAAGACACCGCAAGGCTACGCGTCTCGATCAATGCCGGGCACACCGAAGAGCAGATCCGCGCATTGGGCGCCGCGGTTCGCGCGGCCATGAATCGATGAAGCCGCTGATCGTCACCGCGACCGATACCGATGTTGGCAAGACCGTGGTGTCGGCGATGCTGACGCTCGCCCTCGACGGCATCTACTGGAAGCCGATTCAGGCCGGAACGGCGGACGGAACGGATCGAGAGCGCGTTGCCGCGTTGACGGGTTTGTCGGAGAACCGTTTCCGGCGCGAGCGGTACGTCCTGCACGAGCCACTTTCTCCACACCGTGCCGCCGAACTGGATGGTCTGGAGATTGCGGTGGGGCGTCTGGAGCTTCCGACGGACGTTCCATCCGGACGATGGCTGATCGTCGAGGGAGCGGGCGGTTTGCTTGTGCCGATCAATCGAGGGATGCTGCAAGCCGAACTGTTCGCCCGCTGGCATGCACCCGCGGTGCTTTGCGCGCGCACGAGCCTCGGCACGATCAACCACTCGCTGCTGTCGCTCGAAGCATTGCGCCGATATCAGGTCCCCTTGCTCGGCATCGTGTTCGTCGGCGAAGCGATGCCGGACACGGAACGGACCATCGTCGAGTTCGGCAGGGTGAAAGCGCTTGGCCGTCTTCCGATCCTGCCCCACCTCGATGCCGGCGCATTGAAGGTAGCGTTCGCCAAATCGTTCGATCGGCGCGATTTCGAGGCCGCCTATGAGCACTGACAAGCCGGCGGTCTGGCATCCGTTCACGCAGCATGGCCTCGGCATTCCCGAGATCAAGGTCACGCGCGCAGAGGGCTCTTATCTGTACACGGACGATGGTCGGGCGATTCTGGATGCCATCTCGTCATGGTGGGTGAACCTGCATGGGCACGGCCACCCGCACATCGCACGCGCGATCGCCGACCAAGCGGTGAAGCTCGATCAGGTGATCTTCGCCGGCTTCACTCATGAACCCGCCGAGCGGCTCGCGGCAAAGCTGCTCACTTTCGCGCCGCGCGGCCTCGACCACGTGTTCTTCTCCGATTCCGGTTCGACCGCGGTCGAGGTGGCGCTCAAGATGGCAGTCGGCTGCTGGCACAATCGAGGGCATCCGAGAAGGGGCGTGATCGCGCTCGAGCACGCCTATCACGGCGACATGTTCGGTGCGATGTCGGTCGGCCAGCGTGGCCTGTTCAACGCCGCCTATGAGGAGATGCTGTTCGACGTGTCGTATCTGCCATTCCCCGCGCCCGGCGAGGAGCAACGGACGATCGATACGCTTGAACGCCTGCTGGGGGCGCAGCCGAATGCATTTGCGGCCCTGATCATCGAGCCCCTGGTTCTCGGCGCCGGCGGCATGAAGATGTACGCGCCGGAGGTCCTGACCCAAATGGCGGCGCTATGCCGCCGCCACGACGTGTTCCTTATCGCCGATGAAGTCATGACCGGCTTCGGCCGGACGGGCACAATGTTCGCGTGCGAGCAGGCGGGCGTTGCGCCCGACCTGATGTGTCTCTCCAAAGGGCTGACGGGCGGGTTTCTCCCGATGGGCGCGACGCTCGCAAGCCGCGCGATTTACGACGCGTTCTATTCGGCCGACCGGAGCAAGACTTTCTTCCACAGCACGTCGTATACCGGGAACGCCATCGCCTGTGCCGCCGCCGTCGCCAGCCTGGAGATCTGGGAGCGCGAACCGGTACGAGCGCGCATCGAAGCGATCGCAAAGCATCACACCCAGGCCTTGGAGCGATTCCGCGCGCGACCGCAGGTGAAGGATGCGCGATCATGCGGGACCATCGCGGCGATCGACCTTCAGGTGCCGGACGGCGGTTACTTCGCGGAGCTTGGTCCCAGGCTCAATCGCTTCTATCTTGAGCGCGACGTGCTCTTGCGCAGCCTTGGGAACGTCGTTTACGTGCTACCACCCTATTGCACGACCAGGAGCGAGCTGGACCGGATCTATGACGTCATCAATGACTCGCTCGCCCTTGTCCGAGATTGAACGCAGCAGCGAAGACCTCGCCGCCGCCGTGAAACAGCGGCTCGGCTGGTTCTGCGATCATCCGTCGGCGCATGCCCGTCTTCTCAACACGCTGTCGCTGATGGAGCACATCGGCAGCCGCAAGATCATGACAAGCCAGACCTCGCAGGGCCTCGGCAGCGCCACGCTGCGACATCTAGCGGAGGAGACGAGGCACGCCTATTTCTTCAAGCGCGCGGCCGAGAAGCTCGCGCGACGCACGCTCGGCTACGGCGCGGGCGAGACCGTCGCGGGCGCCGCCGCGCGCGGCTATATGGAGCGCTTGGACGCCGGCATCGCGCACGCGCTGGGCGACTCACTCGCAGGGGCCCTCCCCTATCTCTACATGTCGCTGATCATCGAGCTCAGGGCGGTGTGGTCCTACCGGCTCTATCAGGAGACGCTGACGGAGCACGAGCAGGGCCTGTCGCTCAAGAGCGTGCTCGCGGAGGAAGAACTGCACCTCGCCGCGATGCTGGCGCGTCTAACGGACATGGACCCCGATTGCACAACGCACGTGGCGCAATTCCAGGCGCTGGAACAGCAGAGGTTCCGCGTGTTGTGGGATGCGATCGAATCCGAGTGCAACGGCGTTCGTCTGGCGGCGGAGTGAGATGGACCTACGGCGCATCCTGATCGTGGCCGGAATCGTGCTGGTCGTACTCGGCCTGCTGTGGCCCTATCTCACGCGTCTCGGCCTCGGGCGGCTCCCCGGCGACATCGTCATCGAGCGCGACAATTTCCGCTTCTACTTCCCGCTCGTGACGTCGATCCTCATCAGCGTCGTGCTGACGGCTCTCTTCTGGTTCTTCCGGCGCTGAGGATCAGAAGTCAGGCACCTTCGATTGCGCGATCGGGATGGATTCCAGACCCATCAGCGAATTTGGGTTCTCCGAACAGATCGCCTCGAGCAGCGGCCCTTCACCCGCGCTCGCCAGCATCGCGACGTTTGCGACCGATGTCCTGCGCGCAATCCCCTCGGTGCGGCTGTAGCGCTGGACGGCCGTCCATGGCGTCGTGAACGCGCCCGGGTCCTCGACGTAAACGTGCACCTCCAGCGTCTGCTCGTCGATGAGACGCCAACGTTCCACTACGTGGAGTTGGTCGGTATGCGGCGTCTCGAACCCGTCGATGGGCGCCTTGTCGCTCAGTCCGATCGTATCGACGACCAACGTGTCGCCCTCGTAGTGCCCGACGGACTCGCCCGTCCAGGACGGTTTCAGGTTCGTCGAGTGCGGCACGTTCAGATGGATGCGGCGAACGTCTGAAAAGCTCGTCAGAATCATCACCACTTCCTTCGGCCCCTGCACGAAGTACATCGGCCTCGTCATCGGCATGAGCAGGAAGTGCGGAATGCCCACCGGGTAGCAGCTCGCGTGGCGCGAGTAGGCGGGCTTTCCCGCCGACACGATCTCGTTCTGCTTCCGAACCACCTCGCGCGCCCAGGGCTGCAGGATGGGATTGTCGATATCGGCAAAGGCGAAGGTTGGCTGCTGGCCCGTGACGCGGTAATCGTCGTTGGTCACGCGCGGATATTTGGCGTGCTGCATCACGGGGCCGGGACCGCTCGCAGGAGCGATGAACTCGCGCTTGTAGGCGAACCACGTGGCACTCGGACCGGGCGCGAAATTGGGCGGCGACGATGCCCCCGCAGCCAAAGCCGAGACGGCCAAACTGGAGGCCGTGCACATACCCGCCAGTAAGACGACTCGCATGACGCGTGCTGACAATCTCGACATCGGATCCTCCTGAAGGAGTCGGAAATCCGGCTCATAAGCTGCCGGAAGGTTACGCCTTTTGGGCCGCTCCGTCAGCGTCGTTCTGACGCTTCTCTTTTAGGGCCCCGAGCGCTAAGACCATATGCAACCAAGGCCCCGCGATGGCCCATGACCGAGCGCCTGATCCGCCGCGCCCTGATCTCCGTTTCCGACAAGACCGGCCTTATCGAGTTCGCACGCGGACTCAAGGGTTACGGTGTCCAGTTGATCTCGACCGGTGGAACCGCGAAAGCGCTGCGTGACGCAGGGCTCGATGTGACCGACGTCTCCGCGGTCACCGGCTTTCCCGAAATCATGGACGGCCGCGTGAAGACGCTGCATCCGAAAATCCACGGCGGCTTGCTGGCCGACCGCGATGACAAGAGCCACGCCGACGCGATGCACGCGCACGGCATCGCGGGAATCGATCTTCTCGTGGTCAACCTCTACCCGTTCGAGGCGACGATCGCGCGCGGCGCCGATTTCAAGACCGCGGTCGAGAACATCGACATCGGCGGCCCCGCCATGATCCGCGCCGCGGCCAAGAACCACGACTGGGTCGCGGTCGTCGTCGATCCCGAGGACTACGAAGCGGTGTTGGCCGAGATGGCGGCATCCAAAGGCAAGGTGCGCGCGGAGACTCGCCGTCGGCTTGCACAGACGGCGTTCGCGCGGACCGCGGCGTACGACGCGAATGTGTCGAATTGGCTCCAGAACCAGCTCGGCGATGAACAATCTCCGCGCCGGCGCGCGTTCGCCGGAACCTTGCGCGGATCGTTGCGCTATGGCGAGAACCCGCATCAGCAAGGGGCATTCTATATCGGTGGCGAGAAACGCTATGGCGTCTCGACGGCCGAGCAGCTCCAGGGCAAGGAGCTCTCCTATAACAACATCGCCGATACCGATGCGGCGTACGAACTGGTCGCGGAGCTCGGCACCGAGCGCCCGGCGTGCGCCATCATCAAGCACGCCAATCCCTGCGGCGCGGCACTGGGGTCATCGCTCGCCGACGCGTATCGGCGCGCGCTCGAATGCGATCCGGTGAGCGCATTCGGCGGCGTGCTCGCGTTCAACACGGCACTCGACGGCGAGACGGCCGAAGAGATCGCCAAGATCTTCACCGAAGTGATCATCGCGCCTGCGGCAGATGACCACGCCCGCCGCGTGCTCGCCGCGAAAAAGAATCTGCGTCTGCTCATAGCCGGCGGAGTGCCCGATGCGCACGCGCCCGGTCTCGTGTTCCGTTCCGTCTCGGGCGGGATGCTCGTACAGACGCGCGATACGGCGACCGCTGCGCGCGACGATCTCAAGTTCGTCACGAAGCGCAAACCCTCCGAGCGCGAGATCGGCGATATGCTGTTTGCGCGCAAGATCGCGAAGCACGTCAAGTCGAATGCGATCGTCTACGCGCGCGATGCGGCGACCGTGGGCATCGGCGCGGGGCAGATGAGCCGTGTCGACGCGGCCAGGCTCGCGGCGATGAAAGCGCAAGAGACCGCCGCCGCGGCCGGCTGGCCTGAGCCCAAGACCAAGGGGTCCGCGGCCGCGTCCGAGGCCTTTTTCCCGTTCGCGGACGGATTGCGCGCCGTGGCCGCAGCGGGGGCGACCGCCGTCATCCAGCCGGGTGGATCGGTCAAGGACGATGAGGTCATCGCCGCGGCCGACGAGCTCGGCATCGCCATGGCTTTCACCGGCATCAGGCACTTCCGGCATTAGACAGGCCGCGCGCTCCAAGCGGTGCTATAATCGGTCACCTGCGGAGCAGTCGCGGTGACGATAAGGGTCCTTCGAAACGCGCTCGGGATGCTGTCAGCCATAAGCTGTGTGCTGTCGGCTCCCAACCCTCTATCCGCCCAAGAACCCGCGACTGCGCGTGCATCGATCACAGCTACGAAATTCTGGAATGGTAAGGAGGGTGCTGCGTGCATGGTGGACGTGCTCCGTTCACGTGCACCGCAATTCGTCTACCGAACCGGGACGTTTCAGGACTTTGACGTGGTCTTTCCGGTCGTGGAGATCGTGTCCGGCGGTCGCTTGTCGCGCCTGATCGTCATCTCCGCGTCCGAGTACATGCTGCGCTTCGCCTCATATCCATTTTCGGGTCTTGAGCCCGTCGTCTCTGGTCAGCAGCGCTACTACTATGACCTAGGAAGTAGGGACGTACCGCCCTCTGTGGTCGACGTCGTTCTAGCCGCCCGCGGCGAATGGGAGCAAACGTGCGGGAGCTTTCAACTGCCGTTACACCGAGTACTCGTGTGCCAGTGCAGTTTGAGGCCTGAGGATTTGGCCATCAGAATCGAGCCTCAGGTGTTGCGCTCCCTGCTGAACCCTGCACCCCTCACACCGGTCAACATCCGTTAACCACAGCCCGGTTTATTCCTGTCGCTGCGGAACCATAGCGTCCCATCGGCGTTTTTAGCCTCACGTGGGGGGGGAGGGGATGTGCAGGTTGAAAATGTCCACGACGAACCCGTTCGACACCGCCGTTTCTGACCGGCTTGCGCGCTATCGCGCGATGGCCGAGTCCGCCCGTCGCGAGGCCGCCCGGACCGCCGGAGATGCGCGCGAGTCCTACCTTTTTATCGCCGATCAGTGGGATCGGCTGGCCGAGATGGCGACAAAGCCCGACTCGGTCCCGTCGAGGCGCTTCGGCTGACGCGGCGTTCACACGGCTTCGACGCGCTGTTCTTTCACGAATGAGAGGCCGATCAGGCCGAGTGCCAGGAAGCCTGACGTCGTGACCATGCCCCATTGCTGGCTGCCGGTCGCCACTGTCACGACGGCGATGGCGGAGGGGGCGAGGAACGCCGTCGCCTCCCCGGACAGTGCATAGAGACCGAAGAACTCGGTCATACGCTCTTGAGGGGCGATGCGCGCCATCATAGCCCGGCTGTTGGCATAGGTAGCGACGAGACAGATCGCGATGAACATCACGGTCGCGATGTAGAGAAGTTCCGGCGCTGTGCGGAACACCGGAAGGTCCGCCACGATCGTCCCCGGCGTGTAAGGCACGACGAAAAAGATACGGTCGGGCGCAAAGCCGAGAGAGGCGAGCGCGCCGATGATCACGCCCGTGAGCGATATCTGGAGCGCGCGCTTCGTGCCGATGCGATCGGCGAGACGTCCGCCCAAGAGCCCGCCTATGGCCGCGAAGATGGAGAGGACGATTCCGTAGACCGCGCTTTCGATCGCGCCCCAGCCGAACACGCCCACAGCATACACGCCGCCGAAGGAGAGCATCACGTTCAGGCCGTCATTGTAGATCATGCGGGAGAGCAAGAAGGTTCCGACATTGCGATAGTGCCCGAGGCTCTTCAGTGTACGGACAACAGACGTGATGCCCCGCCGCACCGCTGCACCGACCGGCAAGCCCGTGGACGCGCGGTCCGGTGTCCAGAGGAAGAACGGGATGCCAAAGATGGCGAACCAGAGCGCACAAAGCGGGCCCGCGATTCGCTCATGTTCGTGCGTGGTCTTGTCGAGACCGAACAGCGGCTCGGTCGGCAGATAGAAAAACACGAGCACGAAGAGAAGCAGAACGATCCCCGCCAGATTGCCAAGCGCATAACCGAGACCCGACCACCGTCCGATACGTTGCGGCGGAACGATCGTCGGCAACATCGCACTGTGAAAGACGAGCGAGCCGTCATAGGCGATGTTGCTGAGGGCGATCACGAAGCCGATGCCGACGAGGCCAAGTCCCATGCCCATAGGCTCGCCGAACCACAGCATGGCGGTGCTGAATGCGAGAATGATCGAGAACGCGAAAATCCATGGCTTACGCCTGCCGCCCGCATCGGCGATCGCGCCGAGAAACGGCGCGATCACGGCGACAGCCAGGCCCGCGTAGCCTTGAATCGCCGCCCACAAGGCCTGCCCTCGTACCGGATCGCCGACGACGTCGCGGCTGAAATAAGTGGCGTAAATGTAGATCGTGATGACGAGCACGTAGGGGTTGCGTCCCCATTCGAACAGCACCCAGGACGCACGGCCGAGCGGTGAGACAGCGAAAGGATCGGGGGACTCTGATCGCACCGATCCTGCACTCCCCCTCGATCGCGTCAGCCTTCGCTCGACGGCTCTAAGTCCGGTCTTCGTGAATCTCAGGCGTCATCAATCAGAACAGCCTGGTCCCAAGCGGACGGCCGTTGATATCGGTTTCCTGCAGGGCCCACCAGTCTTCCGGCAGCCTCCACACCGGTCATATGCCAAAGGCATGGCGCCCGCAGCGGTAGGAGAGGCAATCGGCAGCAAGGTTGCGAAGTGGACTTGGAATGCCCTCTCGCCCGCATCGGCGAGAAACGAATCCAGTGAAATGGAGTCGGCGGTGATCTGGACGCTTCCGCCATCGGTGGCCCCGGAGATCCGGCCGCTTTGGATCGACAGAGAGATGGTTTCCGCGCCCCCCCAGGTGAACAATTTCACGCTGCCATCGTCCTGATGCCGGTAGCGCAGAGGGAAATAAGCCAGCGGATTCGGAAGGCTCTTCTCGGGAATGGGTACACCGTTCTCCAAGAGCGGGCGGACGTTGAGAAACATGTGCTCGCCCGCCTGGCCGGTCACCACTTCGGCGGACCACCAGTCGCCGTCAGCCGCGGTCCGGCTGGACGCTGGGATGGCCTCCCAGCCGACCGCAACTGCCCGAAGACCGGCCTCCTTGGCCGGCATCAGAAAAACGTAGGCCTCGGCTGGCGTAGCCGCGTCTGCAAACTGAACCTTCCAGGCGCCCACCAAGCCTGTGTCAGGCACAGCTCCCGAGGAGACGCCAGCGGGCGTAACCGTTGTTACGGACGTGCACGCTGAAACAGCGCACAGTGCGACAACGAGTGCGAACCTTCCAAGTTTCGACAACATCAGAGACTCCTCACGGTCGATCTTTCCGATGAGTTTCCAGCCGGGCTCAAGGCGCCACGAGCCGGCAGTGGTTCTCGACTCCCGCCTCGCAGCGCAACGCGGTCACGAGTCGAATTCGCGTGTCGGCGGATGACGCGGCTTGTTCGCCGCGCAGCAGGAGTGAGGTCACGGGTGCGGGCGCGGTGACGTCGTCGAGCGCGGCGCATCCGACAAGACCGATGGCAAGGGTGACGATGGTGAGGACTCGAGATACCGCCGTGGTGATCGCGCTCATGGTGGCCCCCGGTTTGCGATCTCTTGCGATTGTGGGGAGCAGATTAGCAAAAAACTGAACTATGTTCAATTTAAATTATTCACAGTTCAATTTATCCGCCTTTCGCGACGTCGAGTGAGCGTTTCTAGCGCGAGTGCGAAGACGGCTATGTGTCTGCAATGACTTGCGGTCTTCCCTGGCGCCTCTATAAGTACGCGTCGTCATTTCACATCACCGCACAAAAGCTTGGATGGGTAGGCGTTCCGACCACACGCGGGAAGAGCTGCAGGAGCTCGCGGTGAAGGCCGCCATCGAGCTTCTCGACAGCGAAGGCGCGCAGGGCTTCAGCGCGCGCAAGGTGGCCGCGAAGATCGGCTATACCGTCGGGACGCTCTACAACGTGTTCGGCAGCTACGACAATATGCTGCTCGAGGTGCACGCCAGGACGCTCGACGAGTGGTTCGACTTCCTCGAGTCACGGCTCAAGCGACGGGGCAAGGCGGATCCGCTGCATGTCCTCGCCAAAGGGTATGTCGACTTTGCCCGAGCCCACCAAAACCGGTGGTTCGCGATGTTCGAGCACGTGTGGAAGGACGGGGTGGTTCCCGATTGGTACAACGAGAAGGCCACCCGCCCCCTGGTAGCAGCGGAAGCCATCATCCTACCGCGTGTCGGCAACGATCGGCGCAAGGCGCGCCGCGCCGCTCACGTGTTGTGGGCGGGCATTCATGGCCTCTGCGTGCTGTCACTTTCGCGCAAGCTCGATCTTGTCGAAAGCGAGACGATCGAGACGCTCACGCACTCGCTGATCGACAACTATCTTAAGGGTCAGATCGCACGGAAATAGCGATAGCGCACTCCGGCCGCGGTCAGTACTCCGCACCGTCATGGATGCCCCAGAGGCGCGAGCGCGAGACCCATCCTTCGGCGCCGGTGAATTCCACCTGGCAGGTCAGCATTCCACAGCCAAGCAATTGGCCTAGGGCGCCGGGCTGTGCCTGAGCCACGACCTGAGACGTTCTATCGTCGCGCGCATAGACTTCGACGGCGGGGCCGCTTGTCACGACCGCCGTGCGATCGCGCGTGAGCAGCGCCATGTGCATCCAACCGACCTCGCCATCCATGTCGCGGACGCGCCGCCAGACATCGAATGTGGCGATCACCTCCAGCGGCAGGCCTTTGCGTCGGTAGATCCACTTGACGCGGTGCATGTCGCTCGGCCCCTCGCGCATATAGGCCTCGTCGACCTTGATGCTGACGAAGTAGGGCTGCGGGCCGGTTGCCGCCGCAAAGGCGAACACCGCGCCGAATGCGGAAACGACCGCGGCGATGGCGGCGACTCGAATGCGACGCGAAGCGGGTACGCGAATCATTGGCTTTCGATGTAAGGGCAAGAGGGGCCGGCTGAAAAGCCAATTGCTCCGAACACATGTTGACTCGTGCGCACCTCTGTTTGCAATTGGGCTGCGAAAAAATCCGAGACACGCCATGAAGGCCAAGCCGCTTGTCATTGTCACGCGTCGATTGCCCCAGGGAATCGAGGCGCGGATGCGCGACCTGTTCGACGCGCGCCCCAATCTCGACGACGTGCCGATGGATGCAAATGCGCTGAAAACGGCGGTGAAAAGCGCGGATGTCCTGGTGCCGACGGTCACAGACCGCGTCGGCGCCGAAATCATCGAGGCCGCCGGGCCGCAATTGAAATTGATCGCCAATTTCGGGGTGGGCTTCAATCACATCGACGTCAAGGCTGCGCGCGCCAAGGGCATTGCGGTCAGCAACACGCCGGGCGTGCTCACGGATGCGACCGCGGACATCACGATGACGCTGATGCTGGCGGTCACGCGGCGCGCGGTCGAGGGCTCGGATGTGCTCCGGAGCGGCGCATTCGGCGGCTGGAATCCGACCTGGATGATGGGGGTGGGTCTAAGGGGCCGGTCGCTTGGGATCGTCGGCATGGGCCGCATCGGCGAGGCGGTGGCACAGCGCTCGCGCGCGTTCGGGATGATCATCCACTATCACAACCGCAAGCGCGTCGCGCCCGAAATCGAGCGCGAACTGGAGGCGACCTTCTGGCCCGATCTCGACACGATGCTGCCGGAGATGGATATCGTCTCCATCAACTGCCCGTACTCGCCGGACACGTATCACCTGATGTCGGCCGAGCGGATCGGCCGCATGAAGCGCTCCGCCTATCTGATCAACTCGGCGCGGGGCGAGATCATCGATGAAGGTGCGCTTGCGGACGCGCTGGAGAAGGGCGCCATCGCCGGCGCAGGACTCGATGTCTTCGAAAAGGAGCCGAAAGTCGAACCCAAGCTGCTCGCGCAGAAGAATGCGGTGCTGTTCCCGCATCTGGGCTCGAGCACGATCGAGGCGCGCACCGGAATGGGCGAAAAGGTGATCGCGAATATCTTGGCGTTCACCGGGGGCCAGAGGCCCCCGGATCTCGTGACTGTTTGAACGCCCTATTCGGCAGGAACCGTGCGGCCCCGGTCGAGGAACGGGAACGGCGGCGAGGCTTTGAGTGCATACGCGCCGTCGCCAACGCCTGCTTGCACCAGAAGCGCCATGGTCCACAGGAACGGCAGTTCAGCAGCGGGCCCGGTCGCCGTGGTGAAGAAGAAGCCGTTACGCGAAAACCAGAACTGCGCGGCGGCGACCATCAGAGGCACGGAGTAGAGCGCGACCCAGCGGGTGTAGATGCCGGGGATGAGCAGCAGCGCGCCGGCGAACTCGGCGCTCAGCACGTACCAGACGACCCAATCGGGATAGCCGTTGTTGTTGAGGTTCTCCCACCAGGACATGAGCCCGGCCCCGTCGGCGCGGATGAAGAACTTCCAATAAAGATGCGCGATCGCGAGACTTCCGAGCGTCACGCGCAGGAACAGCGCAGCGTAGGGCGCCGTACGTTGGTCGATCATGGGCTCCTCCCAGCCTGTTTGTGGCGGAAGGATTGCAATCCGAAGGTTCCGCG
>Ga0210379_10000254_pt1 | contig 16554 bp, 10 predicted proteins | sample PLMedo_2_FD_155468 | JGI IMG/M metagenome (GOLD analysis project Ga0210379, IMG submission 155468) | Groundwater sediment microbial communities from an aquifer in East River, Colorado, USA - PLM4_32_coex redo | ecosystem: Environmental > Terrestrial > Soil > Riparian zone | place: USA: East... | reverse complement strand
GGCGCGAATGGCTGGGCCGGGCCCTGCAGGATCTGCTCGTCGACACGGTGTTCCGCGCCAAGCAGACCGATCGCACGCTGTTCTCGGCGTTCCTCGACGCACGCGCGAAGCACGGCGGGGGCATCCCAATCGCCGAGGACTTGGCGCGCGAGCCCATCAGCTACAACCGTGTGCTGCTCGGCGCTTGCATCCTCGGGCGCAGGCTCGCGGCAGAGACCAAGGTCGGCGAGCGCGTCGGCGTGCTGCTGCCGAACGCGAACGGAACGGTCGTGACCTTCATGGCGCTCCAGGCGTTCGGTCGCGTGCCTGCGATGCTCAACTTCTCGGCCGGCGCGGAGTCCGTGCTGACGGCGTGCACGGCGGCGCAAGCAACCACGATCGTTTCGAGCCGAGCCTTCATCGAGAAAGCAAAGCTTGCGAAGGTCATCGAGCGGCTGGAGCAGAACGTGCGGATCCTGTGGACGGAGGATTTGCGCGCGTCGTTCGGGTTTCGCGCAAAGCTGAAAGGCAAAATCGATGCGCTGTTCGCGCGCTGGCTGCCCGGCGCGAACACGTCGCCCGATGCGGTCGCCGTCGTGCTCTTCACCAGCGGGTCCGAGGGCGTGCCCAAAGGAGTCGCGCTGAGCCACCGCAACATCGTGACGAATTGCGCGCAACTCTCCAGCGTCGTCGACTTCACCGGTGCAGACCGCGTCTTCAACGCGATGCCGATGTTCCATTCGTTCGGCTTGACCGGCGGCACGATCCTGCCGCTGCTCTACGGGATCCGGACGTTCCATTACCCATCGCCCCTGCATTATCGCGTGGTGCCCGGTCTCATCTACGACACGGATTCCACCATCTGTTTCGGCACCGACACGTTCCTGAATGGCTGGGCGAAATACGCCCACGCGTATGACTTCTATGCGATGCGCTACATCTTTGCGGGCGCCGAGCGAGTCCGAGACGAGACGAAGCGGCTGTTCTTCGAGCGCTTCGGCGCGCGCATCCTCGAAGGCTACGGCGCGACCGAGACCGCGCCGGTGCTTGCGATGAACACGGCGATGCATTGCCGCGCCGGCACAGTCGGCCGGTTCCTGCCTGGCATCGAATGGCGGCTTACCCCGGTGCCGGGCGTCGAGACGGGCGGACGACTGCTCGTCCGCGGTGCGAACGTGATGCTCGGCTATATGCGCGCAACAGCGCCGGGCGAGATCGAAGCGCTCGAGGACGGGTGGTATGACACCGGCGATATCGTGGACGTGGACGCGGAGGGCTACGTCGCGATCAAGGGACGCGCCAAGCGCTTTGCGAAGATCGGCGGCGAGATGGTGTCGATGACGGCGGCCGAAGGCTTCGTCATCTCGCTCTGGCCGAACGAGCAGCATGCGGTGATCAACCTGCCGGACGTCCGAAAGGGCGAGCGGCTGCTGCTCGTCACCACGCGCCAAGGCGCGAATGTGAGCGCGCTCCTCGGGCATGGCCGGGAGCGCGGCGTGCCGGAGCTCATGGTGCCGCGCGATTTGATGATCGTGGAGAACCTGCCGCTGCTCGCCACGGGTAAGCTGGATTATCCCGCCATCGAAAGGATGGTCGCGGCAGCATCCGTTCCTGAAGAAGAGGACAGCGAGCCCGTATTGGCTTGGAGCTCAGTCTAGCCGCGACAATTCCCCTCCCCGCGCCGTCGGAATGCGACTACACTTTCCCGTGAATAGCGGGCCGGGCCACGCATGGCCATGGCCTTCGCACGGGAGGAGCCTATGGCTGAAATCAAGCTTCCACGCCGCGAATTCCTGAAAGGCGCCGGTGTCGCGGGCGCAAGCGCCGCTGCGGCCGCCACCGGCCTCACAGCGTGCACGCCGGAGGCCGCGACCACATCGAGCGCAGCACTAGCCGTTCCGGAGACGCGGCTCGTGATCACGCCCGAGGAGAACGCGTTCTTGTCGGCTGCCGTCGACACGATCATCCCCGCCGACCAGCTGTCGCCGTCCGGCACGGACTGCGGCTGCGTCACCTTCATCGACCGGCAGCTTGCGAGTGCCTGGGGCGGCGGCGCGAAGATGTATCGCGCAGGCCCGTTCCTGAAGGGCACACCCGAGCAGGGCTATCAGTTGCCGCTGACGCCGCATCAGCTCTTCGTCGCGGGCATCCGGGCCGCGAACGCCTGGTCGCAGAAGACCTACAACAAGACGTTCGATCTGCTTTCCCCCGAACAGCGCGCCGAAGCGTTGACCGCGATGCAGGAAGGCAAGGCCGAGTTCGACGCCTTCGACTCGCGGCTGTTCTTCCAGCGCCTGCTGCAGATCACCATGGAGGGGTTCTTCTCCGATCCCATCTACGGCGGCAACCGCAACAAGGCGTCGTGGCGCATGCTCGGCTATCCGGGTCTTCCCGCCACCTACGCCGACAAGGTCGATGAGTATCGCGACAAGCGCTACGTCGTGGCCGAACCCTTATCCATCGCCGACTTCTCTTAAGGAGAGCGCCATGGTCACGAAACTGAGCGAAGTCGATTGCGTGATCATCGGCGTCGGGCTCACCGGCGCGATGCTCGCGAAAGAGATGACGATGGCGGGGCTGACCGTGGTCGGTCTCGAGCGCGGACCCGACAGGCGACCGCAGGAAGAGTTCGTACTGCCGCGCATCCGCGACGAGCTGCGCTACCAGACACGAATGGAGCTGATGGCCGACAACTCCGTCGACACCGTCACGTTCCGCAACACCTCCGACATGACGGCTCTGCCGATACGCCGCTGGGGCGCGTTCCTTCCGGGCGAAGGCGTGGGCGGCACGTCCAACCATTGGGGCGGTTCGCACTGGCGCTATCTGCCGACGGATTTCAAGATTCGCAGCGTGATCACGGAGAAATATGGCGCGCGCGCGATCCCCGAGGACATGACGATCCAGGATTGGCCCGTCACTTATGACGAGCTCGAGCCGTACTACGACAAGTTCGACAAACTGTGCGGCGTGTCCGGCAAGGCCGGCAATCTCAAGGGACAGCAGGTCGAAGGCGGCAACATCTTCGAAGGACCCAGGAGCGACGAATATCCGAGCAAGGCTCTCAAATCGTCGGCCGGCGCTCTGATGGTCGCCGAAGCCGCAAAGAGCCTGGGCTACCATCCGTTCCCTCTGCCCTTTGCCGCACCTAGCGCTCCGTATACGAACATTTATGGGGTGACGCTCGGTGCTTGCGAATATTGCGGCTTCTGCGGCCGCAATTCCTGCGAGGCGAACGCCAAGGCGTCGGGCACGATCAACGTCATGCCGGTCTTACGCAACGAACCGAAATTCCAGCTGCGCACCCACGCCTTCGCATCAAAGCTCGTTTACGATCGGCAGGCGAAGCGGGTCACGAGCGTGCTCTACACCGACATGAAGACGGGCGAGGAGTACGAGCAGCCCGCGAACCTCGTGATCCTCGCGGGCTTTGTCTTCACGAACACCCATATGCTGCTCTACTCCGGCATCGGCCAGCCATACGATCCTAGGACCGGCCGAGGCCTGGTTGGAAAGAACTACTGCTACCAGTTCGAGGCCCCGGCAAACGCATTCTTCGAGAACAAAAACTTGAATCCGTTCATGGGCGCACCGGGTGACGCCATCGTCTTCGACGATTTCAACGGCGAGACCTTCGACCATTCCGGGCTGGGTTTCTTCGGTGGTGGCTATGTCCGCGCCGGCAGCGGCGCTCAGCCGCCGATCGGCGGGCGCGAAGTGCCGCCGGAAACGCCCTCGTGGGGCTCGAAATGGAAGGCGGAGACCGTCAAGTGGTACTACGGCGTCGTTGATTTCAACACGCAAGGCTCGGTCTATGCCAACCGCGCGAACTACATGGACCTCGATTCGACGTACAAAGATTCACTCGGCCGGCCGCTACTGCGTATGACGTATAACGGCACCGAGAACGACCATAAGATGTCGGCCTATCTGCTCACCAAGGTGGAAGCGGCGATCAAGGCGATGAACCCGACCGTGTACGAGATACGGCCGCGGCCGAAGATGTTCACTGTCGTGCCCTATCAGTCGACGCACAATACGGGTGGCACGATGATGGGCGGCAATCCGGGCAACAGCGTCGTCAACCGCTATCAGCAGGCCTGGGACGCGCACAATCTGTTCATCATGGGCGCCTCCACCTTCCCGCAGCAACCGGGTTACAATCCCACTGGAACATTGGGCGCGCTCGCCTATTGGTCGGTGGACAAGATCAAGTCGAGCTATTTGAACAATCCCGGTCCGCTGGTGCAGGCTTAGGGCCGCAAAGGAGACACACGATCATGCGTCTTGGTTTTATCGGGTTCATTGCCCTTGCAGCCGTCAGCTCGGTGTCGGCACTCGCGGCCGACGCCAACCACGGCAAGGAATTGTTCCTCGCCTGCGCGGCGTGCCACACGGAGAAAGCCGACGCGCTCGGGCCGAGTCTCAAGGGCATCGTCGGACGCAAGGCCGCCTCGCTCGACACCTTCCGGTATTCGCCGGCCATGCAGCGTTCCAACATCACCTGGACCGAAACGAATTTGCGCGACTATCTGATGGACCCGCAAGGAAAGGTGAAAGGAAACCGCATGCCGTTCTCCGGCATGCCCAACCGCGCCGACGTGGACGATCTGATCGCTCATCTCGGGACACTCAAATAGTCCATGCGACATCGTATGCAGGAGGCGGGCTCCACGAACATGGAGTCCGCCTTTGTTTTTGGCTAACCTCGATCCACATACGCAATCGCTTTGGCGCTCGCCGCGCAGTTAGAGGAACAGATGAACCGCAAGACAAGTGTCCGTGCCGCGATGCTGAGTGTGAGTAGCGCGGCCCTCATGAGCGTGGCCCTTTCGGCATCCGCCTTCGCGCAAGCAACGCAGGTCGATAGCGACGACATCGCGGGGGTCGTCACGGGCGCAAGCGGCCCCGAGGCCGGCGTCTGGGTGATCGCGGAGACGCGTGACCTGCCGACGCGCTACATCAAGATCGTCACGACCGATGACCGCGGGCGTTACCTGATGCCCGATTTGCCTAAGGCGAATTACGACGTCTGGGTGCGCGGCTACGGCCTCGTCGATTCGCCGAAGGTGAAATCGGCGCCCGGCAAGTCGCTCGATCTCAAGGCGATGCGCGCGCCGAACGAGGCGGCAGCGGCCGAGTACTATCCGGCGATCTATTGGTGGTCGATGCTGAAGGTCCCCGATGCCAAAACCTTCCCCGGCACTGGACCTTCGAGCAACGGCATTCCCGTCGCGCTGAGGGATCAAGGCCTGTGGCTGCGCTATCTGAAGACCGATGGCTGCAACGCCTGTCACCAGCTCGGCGACAAGGCGACGCGCGAGCTGCCGCCCGCACTCGGCCATTTCGACACCTCCGCCGCGGCGTGGGAGCGGCGCATCCAATCGGGTCAGCCGGGCGCGCTGATGATGCAGAGCATCGGCGATCTCGCGCCCGGTCTTGCGCTCGCGAATTTCGGCGATTGGACCGATCGCATCGCGAAGGGAGAACTGCCCTTTGCCAAGCCGCCGCGTCCGACCGGCATCGAACGCAACGTCGTGCTGACGCTGTGGGACTGGTCGACACCGACGTCGTACATGCACGACGAGGTCTCGACCGACCGGCGCAATCCGTCGCTCAATCCGAAGGGCGTCATCTACGGCTCGCCGGAATTAAGCTCGGACTACGTCGCGTGGCTCAACCCGGCAACGCATGAGGTTGGGCTGATCAAGACCGAATGGCGCGACGCGAAGACGCCGACGACCAAGACCGCGCCGATCTATGCGCCCTCGCCCTATTGGGGCACGGAGCCGGTGTGGGACAGCCACAGCCTGAACCACAATCCGATGATGGACGAGAAGGGCCGCGTGTGGCTCACCTCGCGCATTCGTCCCGACGCGAACCCGGCGTTCTGCAAGACGGGTTCGAAGCACCCTTCTGCGGGGTTCCCGATGAACGCGTCGCGCCGTCAGCTTCAGATGTATGACCCGGCGACGAAGAAGATCGAGACGCTCGACACCTGCTACACGACGCATCACCTGAACTTCGATCGCGATGGCAAGATCTGGTTTTCGAGCGGTAGTCCGAACGATCCCGTGGTCGGCTGGTTCGACACGAAGAAGTGGGACCAGACGCACGACGAGCAGCAGAGCCAAGGCTGGGCGCCGTTCATCATCGACGTGAATGGCGACGGCAAGGCCGGTCCGTATGTCGAGCCCAATCAGCCGGTCGATCCGACCAGGGACAAGCGCGTGCTCCAGGGCCTCTATTCTGTCAGCCCGAGTCCTGTGGACGGCACGGTGTGGGCGGTCGTTCTGGGCTTCCCGGGAACGGCGACCCGCTTCGATCCCAAGACGAAGCTGACCGAGATGTACGAGGTGCCCTGGAACGATCCGAAGAATCCGGATTCCGGTTTCAGCCCGCGCGGCGCCGATTTGACGACCGATGGCGTGCTGTGGGCGGTGCTCGCGAGCGGCCACATGGCGAGCTTCGACCGCCGGTTGTGCAAGGGCCCGCTCACCGGACCGATCGCAGCGACCGGCAAAGCCTGTCCGGAGGGCTGGAAGCTGTACACAATCCCGGGGCCGCAATTCAAAGGCGTCGCCATGAAGGGCGGCAGCGCGGAAGCGCCCTACTACGATTGGGTCGACCAGTACGACACGCTCGGCCTCGGCAAGAATATCCCAATCGCGACCGGCAATCTTTCCGACTCGCTGTTTGCGATCGTGGGGGAGAAGTGGGTGACGATGCGCGTGCCGTATCCGATGGGCTTCTTCTCGAAGGGCATGGACGGCCGCATCGACGATCCGCGCGCGGGCTGGAAGGGCAAGGGCATCTACGCAACCTATGCCGGCAGCTCGAGCGCGCACATCGAAGGCGGCAAGGGCCAGACGCCCAAGGTCGTCCACTTCCAGATGCGCGGCAATCCGCTGGAAAAGTAGTTCCGGGCCTAGTTGGACGACTCGCTCTCGATCACGACATTGAACGCGATCGAGATGCGGCGGCCGTGGCCGTAGAACGGATGCACGCCGTGCACGATCCAGGCGGGGAAGACGAGCATCATTCCCGGCTCGGGACGGAGAAGCAGAGGCTGACCGCACGTGAATCCCGGTATCTTCGCGAAAGTAGCCGCCGAACGCGGATCGCGCAGCTCGATGCGGCCGTTCTGCGGCGTATCGGGATCGAGCGTTCCGGTCGAAACGTAATAGACGACCGACCAATGATTGCTCCGGTGCACATGGAACATGTTGTAGTCGCCTGGGCGGTTGACGTTCGCCCAGCCATACGCGCTGTACTTCACCCGGTTCGGCCGTGGTCCGGCGCGCTGCAAGATCGAGGGCAGCGTGCTGATCAGCTGGACCGAGCGATCCAGCTCCGTCGCGAGCGTTTTGATGTCAGGCTCCGGCCACTCCAGCAGATCCGGCGGCGATTGCCATCCACCGACATTGCTGATCCGGTTGGCTTCGCCGCGCTCGGCGCGCGAGAGGATTGCGCGTTCGAGGCCTCGATTGAGAATCTCGGCGGATCCGACCGTGCGAATCGAGATCGGGGTACCGAACGCTGACGACAGTTCCGGTGAAATGGGCACAAAGACCACGGTCGGACCTCGTCTAGGGCGCTTTTGCCTCCGAAGGCGGACTGGCGAAGATCGAGTATTTCCCGGTGTCGCCTTGTATCACGTCAAGCGTCATGGAGCCGATGCGTTCGAAGGCGATCTTCACCTTGTCGCCGGGCCGCATCGGGCCGACGCCTGCGGGCGTTCCCGTGGCGATGATGTCGCCCGGATAGAGCGTCATGACCGAGGACGCCAGCTCGATCATGCCGGGAATGTCGAGCACGAGATCGCGCGTGTTGGCGTCCTGCTTGACCTCTCCGTTGACCCACAACGTGCCTTGAAGCGAGGACGCGGCGTCGCCGATCTCGTCCTCGGTGACGATCCACGGCCCGACCGGGCAGAACGTGTCGAAACCTTTGCGCGTCACGCGCTCTTCCTTGCCGCGGATCACCGCGTCGATCAGGCAGGAATAGCCGAAGATGTAATCGCGATAGCGCTCGCGCGGGATGTCGCGCCCCTTTCGGCCGATGATGACGGCGAGCTCGCACTCATGGTCGATCCGCCTCCCGGCGTTGATGGGAAGCACGATCGGATCGGCGGGACCGCTGAGAGACGATGGCGGCTTCAAGAAGAAACCCTGATTGTCGGCGCGGTACCCGACATGCATCTCTGCGCCATGATCGTGATAGTTGACCGGATAGGCGACGACCTTGCTCGGCCAGGGTACGGGCGTGAGAAGACGAACGCTCGAGAGCGGCACGCCTTTCCCCTGTCCGGCATGTTCGAGCTTGTGCTTCAGCTCGGCGTAGTTCGCAATCAGGCGAGTCATCGCGACCGGCGGCCATTCGCCGGGTGTAGCCCCGGCGGCATCGGTTACATCGACCACGACGTCGTCGCGGACGATGCCGATGCGGTCGTCGCCGAACCGCGCGAGTTTCATGAGCCCGTCCCCGGCGAACGGAACAGATGCGCATACTTACCCATCACCTTGTCCTTGAGCTCGGGGCTCGCCTCGGCGACGCGCGGAAACTCATCTTTCCAGCCCCACGGGCGACAGGCATCGACGATGGCGCGGTTGCTCTGATAGGGCGGCCCGCGCAGGATCGGATCGAGCGGCGTGCTCCAGAGCTTGTGGACGATCTCCAGATCCTCGGCGGGATCACAGCGCGTCGACATCGCCCAGACGACATCGTGGATGTTTGAGGGATCGATGTCCTCGTCGACCACAACGACCCAGCGCCCCGCGTAAACGCCCGACCGGCAATTGGCGGCGATCATTCCCGCCTGCTTCGCGTGGCCGGCATACATCTGCTTGATCGAGACGACATTGAACAACCGGCCGGCGCCGGCTTCGTGGTTCCACACGCCTTGGATGCCCGGCACGCCCGCTTTTTCCATTTCATCCCAAATCATCGCGGCCTTCACCACCGCCCGCGCGACCGTGAAGTTCGACGGCGGCCGCGAGGGGATGGCGAGCGTGATGATCGGATCGTTCCGGTGATAGACGCGCCTGATCTTGATCGTCGGCTGCTCGCTCGCATCGCTCGCGTAGTAGCCCATGAACTCGCCGAATGGGCCTTCCATCTTCAGACGATCGCCGTACATCTCGCCTTCGAGCACGATCTCGGCATGAGCCGGCATCGGCAGCTTGTGAAGTTCGCTGAGCACCACTTCGACGGGGGCGCCACGTTGCCCGCCCGCATAGTCGAGCTCAGAGACGCCATAGGGAAGCTCGGCATTGCTGCACAGGAAGAGGATCGGGTCCTGTCCGCATGAGATCAGCACCGGACACGGCTGGCCCTTCGCGAAATATTTCTCGCGGATGGCCCGGCCGTGTTTGCCCGGCGAGATCCACACGCCGACTTCGTCCTTGGCATGGGCGACGATGCGGTAGGTCCCGACATTGACCCAATTGCTGTCGGGATCGCGCATGACGACGAGGTCTTCCGTCCCGATATAACGGCCGCCGTCGTGTTCGTGCACGAAGGGGATCGGAAACTTGAAGATGTCCACGTCGCCGTCACGCTGCACATTCTCGAGGATCGGACCGGTGGATACCACCTTCGGCGGAATGAGCTGACGGCCCTTGCCCATGTGAGCCTTGAAGCTCTTCACGATGTCGATCTTCTTCTCGGGCGTCGGTAGACCGTAGACATGCGCGAGTCGGCGAAAGGAATTCGAAGCTCCCGAAAGGATGCGGTATCCGGGCTTGAATCCCTTGATCTTGTCGAACAGGAGCGCGGGTTCCTCGCCGGGAAAACGCATGGTCAAGGTTTCGGCGAGCGCGCTGATCTCGAGATGAGGGTCTGCGCCCTCGACCACCTTGACCTCGCGCATCGCTTCGAAGTCGCGCAGCAGGTCTCTCAAATCCGTGTGGGAAACGCGGTGCTGCGAGGAGCGCAATTCGCCCTCGGCTTCCTGCTTTGAGCGTTCATCCATTTCGCGCTCGCCCGACGATACTTCGAAAGCGCTCGGTACGGCAAAACCTGGCAATACTCAAGCTTGGCGGTGGATTGGCGCTCAAGAGGCACGGAATCGCAGCTGGAGCGTTTGGATCAACGTCGAACGATCGACGGAGGACAGCATGAAGGTGAAAGACGTCATGCACCGCGGCGTCACCTGGGTCGAACCAACCACCCCGATCCGGGAGATCGCGCGCAGGATGCGCGACGACGACATCGGCTCGGTTCCCATCGGCGAGAACGATCGCCTGGTCGGGATCGTCACCGATCGCGATATCATTTGCCGGGGTGTTGCGAACGGCGCCGATAGCAACGCCTTGACCGCGCGCGACGTGATGTCGAAGCCGATCATCTATTGCCGCGCCGACGACGATCTGGAGCTCGCCATCCGCATCATGGAGAAGAACAAGATTCGGCGCCTGCCCGTGATCGACAAGAACAAGCGGCTCGTCGGCATATTGGCGTTGGGAGACATCTCGGAGATCGTCGGCCAGGATGCGGCCGGCGAAGTGATGCGGTCGGTGTCAGCCCATCACGCCTGAGGCGTGCTCGCCTGCCGCTGTTCCAGCGCGCGCGCGACGGCCTGCAACAGCACCTGCGGCAAGTAGGGCTTGGACACCAGCGGGAGATGACGCTGCGCGGGCGGCAGCTTGTGCGCCGTGTGCCCGGTCAGGAAGATCACCTGCGTGTTGCGCTCGGTCAGGATCCTGGCGACGCCGAACGCATCCGACCGGCCAAGATTGACGTCGAGCAGCGCCACGTCGGGTTCTTCCTTGTCGATGATCGCGAGCGCGGCAGCGGACGAATTCGCTGGCCCGAGCACATCGTAGCCCGCCTCCTCCAGCAGCGCCTGCAGATCCATCGCGATCAACGCTTCATCTTCGACAACGAGAATGCGCGCTGAGCGACGAGACGTCATTGAGCTATTCCTTGCTTGAGCTGAGCGGACGGAGACGCATTGATAAGAGGGAACTCCATCGCCACCCTGAGCCCGCTCTTCTCGTAAATCAACTCTGCGCCGCCGTTCAGTTCGTGGGTGAGTTCCAGCTTGATCAAGCGGCTTCCGAAGCCGGCTCTTGAGGGCTGGCGGACTTCCGGCCCACCGTCCTCCTGCCACTGCAATTCCACCGTTTCGTCGCCGTTGAAGGTCCAGCTTACGCTTACCGTGCCGCTGTCGTTGGACAGCGCGCCATGTTTCACTGCGTTGGTCGCGAGCTCGTGGAACACGATGCCAAGCGCCACGGCCGTCTTCGGATCGAGTGCGACCGGCGGGCCTTCCAGCATCACGCGTTTCTTGTCCTCCACGAGGAAGTGTTCGAGGCTTTCGCGCGCAATATCGGCCATCTGAACCGTGCCCCACTGCTCGCGCGACAGAAGCGCATGGGTTCGTCCGAGCGCATCGATGCGGCGGACAAACTTGTCGGAGAAATCCTCCGGCGCCGGGTTGGAGGCGAGCGTCTGGCGCGCCATCGCGTTCACCACGGTGAGCATATTCTTCACCCGGTGATTGAGCTCCTCGATCAGCGTGCGCTGATGCGCTTCCGCCCTCGCCATCGCCTCCTGGTGCTCCTGGCTGCGGCGCAGAGCCTGCTCGGTGCTGAGTTTCTCCGCGCGCACGCGGAAATTCTCCTCCTGCAGCCGGTGCCTGAGCTCTGCTTCGCGCGCGATCTCCGCCTGCTTCAGGTAGAGATCGACAAACACCTGCACTTTGGACCGCAAGATCAGCGGGTCGACGGGCTTGAACACCATATCGACCGCACCCGCCGAATAGGCCTGCAGCAGATGCGTGTCGTCGCGATAGAGCGCTGTCAGGAACACGATCGGAATGTGACGCGTCCGCTTCCGCGCCCGGACATAGCTTGCGACTTCGTAGCCGTCCATGTCGGGCATGTTCACGTCCAACAGGATGACCGCGAAGTCGTTGTGCAGAAGGTGCTGCAGCGCCTCCTGGCCGGAGTTCGCCACGACCAGCGTTTGGCCGAGCTGCTCGAGCGCGTTCCATACGGCCATCGTGGTCCGCTCGTCGTCATCGACGATGAGGACACTCGCTTTCGGCGCGCCCGGTGAGCGCGACGGAAGCGGCGAGTCGGCGGATGGCACGGTTTGCGCCATGGTCCTTCGATCAGAGTTGGCCGGTTGCGGAACGGAACGTTACGACATTGGGCGCCGTTGCGCGATCCATCGTGCGGGTTTGTTCCGCGCGCTGGAGCCAGACGCGGAGCACGGAGACCAATTGATCAATGTCGACGGGCTTTGCGACGTAGTCCGACGCTCCGGCTTCGATGCATTTCTGCCGATCGCCTTTCATTGCTTTCGCCGTGACCGCGAAGACCGGCAGGTTGGCAAAGGCCGGCATGGCGCGAATTTCCTGGATGGTCTGATAGCCGTCCATGCCCGGCATCATGATGTCGACCAGCACCGCATCGGCATCGGGCAGGCGCTGGAGAATCTCCAGTCCCGACCGCCCGCTCTCCGCATAGTGCAACTCGACGCCATGCTCCTCCAAGGCACTGGTCAACGAGAAGATGTTGCGGATGTCATCGTCAATCACGACGATCTTGCGTCCCGCAAGCAGCGGATCGCAGCGCCTGAGCTGCTGCAAGGCTGCCTGCGCGTTGAGCGGCAATTGCTCGAACGGACGGTGCAGAACGAGCGCAATATCGTCCTGCAGTTGTGCTGTCGTCGACGCAAGCCGCGTGTGTTCCAGCCGCTTGCCGAGCTTGTTCAGCTGCTTGCGTTCGTCATCGCTCGGATCACGCGGCAAGAAGATCACCGCAGCTTTGTCCGAATTCGACAGCGCCCTGATGAGATCGCCGAGCGGTTGATCCGCCGGCGCGCTCAGATCGACCACGACGCAGTCGTAGCCGTTCTTGGCAATGGCACGCGATGCCTCTTTGAGACTGGCAATGCTGTCAATCTCGAGGTCTTCGTCGCCGATCAGACCGGCGAGCGAGCCCTTCGAGGCCGCGGGTTCGACGGCAAGGAGGCGCTTCGGCCGGTGCGAGAACTCCTTCACCTCGTCCAGCGTCGCAAGGATCGCGTCCCGCTCGACGGGTTTGCCAGAGTAGCCATAGGCCCCGATCGAGAGGCCAAAGCGGTTTTGCTCATCCGCCGAGATCACATGCACCGGAATGTGACGCGTCTCGGGGTTGCGCTTCAGGAGGTCGAGCAGCGCATAGCCGTCCATGTCGGGCAGCCCGATGTCGAGCGTGATCGCATCGGGACAGAAGCGCTTCGCCAGCGAAACGACGGCCGAGCCTTCGCCCGTGACGACGCCCTTGAAGCCAGCCTCTCTCGCCATCGAGAGCAGAATCACGGCGAAGCGTTGATCGTCTTCCACGATCAGGACGACGGGATCGCCGCGGCTGATCGTTTCGCGATCGTCGATCAGCACTTCCTGCGCCGGCTCCTGCACCACCGCGCGCACCTGCGTGCTGACGGCGCGCGACGGCGCCTGGGTGGTCGCCGGAACGAAGTGGAGCGGCAGATAGAGCGTGAACGTGCTGCCCTTGCCCGGCACGCTGTCGACCGTGAGCTCGCCGCCGAGCAGCGACGTGATCGACCGACTGATGGAGAGGCCAAGGCCCGTGCCGCCGTATTTGCGGCTGGTCGTGCCATCGGCCTGCTGGAACGCCTCGAAGATGATGCGCTGCTTCTCCTGCGGAATGCCGATGCCCGTGTCGACGACCGAGAACGCCAGCACCGATCCGGCCTTGTTCAGGCGATCGTTGCCCGGCGACCATCCCGAGGGCGCGCGCGCAACCTTCAGCCTGACGGAACCCTTGTCCGTGAACTTGAACGCGTTGGAGAGCAGGTTCTTGATGATCTGCTGCAGACGCTTGTCGTCCGTGTACATGCCGCGCGGCAAGGCCGGATCGAGCTCGATCGCGAAGTCCAGCTTCTTGTCCTGCGCAATCTGCGAGAACGTGCGGTCCATGTGATCGCGCAGCGAGGTGAACGACGTCTCGACGATGTCGAGCGTGACCGTTCCGGACTCGATCTTCGACAGGTCGAGAATGTCGTTGATGAGGCCCAAGAGATCCGACCCCGCGTGATGAATCGAATGCGCGAACTCCACCTGCTTGTCGCTCAAGTTCCCTTGGGTGTTTTCCGAGAGAAGCTTGGACAAGATCAGAAGGCTGTTCAGCGGCGTGCGCAACTCGTGGCTCATGTTGGCCATGAATTCCGACTTGTACTTGGACGTCAGCGCCAGCTGTTCGGCCTTTTCTTCCAGTTCGCGCTTGGCCTGCTCGACCTCGCGGTTCTTGGCTTCCACCTGTTCGTTTTGGACAGAAAGCAGGCGCGCCTTGTCTTCGAGCTCGAAGTTTTTCTGCTGCAACTCGTCCTGCTTGGACCGGAGCAGTTCTTCGGACTGCCGCAGCGTCTTCGCTTGGCTCTCGAGCCGGTCGTTGGTCTTCTTCAACTCCTCCTGCTGCGCCTGCAGTTCGGACGTCAGCAACTGCGACTGCTTCAGCAGGCCTTCCGTGCGCATGTTCGCGGCGATCGTGTTGAGCACGATGCCGATCGATTCCATAAGCTGGTTCAGGAAGGACTGGTGCGTCTCGCTGAACCGGCCGAAGGACGCGAGCTCGATCACTGCATTCACGTCGCCCTCGAACAAGGCGGGCAGCACAATGACGTTGAGCGGCGGTGCCTCGCCGAGACCCGAGCTGATCTGCACGTAATCGGGCGGGACGCTGGACAATAGAATGCGCGATTTTTCATGCGCGCATTGTCCGATCAGGCCCTCGCGCAGACGGAACTTGTTGGCGAGATGCTTGCGGTTGTTGAAGGCGTAGCTCGCGGCGAGCGCAAGAACCGTGTGGCCCTCATCGTCGCGGTCGGTGACATAGAACACGCCATGCTGCGCATTGACCAGCGGCGCGAGCTCGGAGAGTACCATGTTCGACACGGTGGCGAGGTCGCGCTCGCCCTGCAGCATGCGAGTGAACCGCGCCAAGTTGGTCTTCAGCCAGTCCTGCTCGGTGTTCTTCAGCGTCTGATCCTTCAAATTGCGGATCATCTCGTTGATGTTGTCTTTCAACGCACCGACTTCGCCGGGCGCTTCCACGGTGATGGACCGCGTCAGGTCGCCCTTCGTCACGGCGGTCGACACTTCGGCGATCGCGCGCACCTGGTTGGTGAGGTTCGCGGCGAGCTGGTTCACGTTGTCGGTCAGGTCGCGCCACAGGCCGGCGGCGCCGGGCACGCGCGCCTGACCGCCCAGCTTTCCTTCAATACCCACTTCGCGCGCCACGTTGCTCACCTGGTCGGCGAAGGTGGCGAGCGTGTCGATCATGTCGTTGATGGTGTTGGCGAGCGCCTTGATTTCGCCCTTCGCGTCCACCGTCAGTTTGCGCTTCAGATTGCCTTGCGCCACGCCGGTCACGACGTCGGCGATGCCACGCACCTGGTTGGTGAGGTTCGCGGCCATGAAGTTCACGTTGTCGGTCAGGTCCTTCCAGGTGCCGGCGACGCCCGGCACGTTGGCCTGGCCGCCGAGGCGGCCTTCGGTGCCCACTTCGCGCGCCACGCGGGTCACTTCGGAGGCGAACGAGTTCAGCTGGTCCACCATGACGTTCACGGTGTTCTTCAGCTCGAGGATTTCGCCCTTCACGTCCACGGTGATCTTCTTGGACAAGTCGCCCTTCGCCACAGCGGTCGTCACTTCGGCGATGTTGCGCACCTGGCCGGTCAAGTTCGCGGCCATGAAGTTCACGTTGTCGGTCAGGTCCTTCCATGTGCCGGCCACGCCGCGCACGTTCGCCTGACCGCCGAGCTTTCCTTCGGTACCCACTTCGCGGGCCACGCGGGTCACTTCGGACGCGAACGAGTTCAACTGATCCACCATCGTATTGATGGTGTTCTTCAGCTCGAGGATTTCGCCGCGCACGTCCACGGTGATCTTCTTCGACAAGTCGCCGGTGGCGATGGCGGTCGTCACTTCGGCGATGTTGCGCACCTGGCCGGTCAGGTTCGCGGCCATGAAGTTCACGTTGTCGGTCAGGTCCTTCCACGTGCCGGCGACGCCTTGCACGTTGGCCTGGCCGCCGAGGCGGCCTTCGGTGCCCACTTCGCGGGCCACGCGCGTCACTTCGGAGGCGAATGAGTTCAGCTGGTCCACCATGGTGTTGATGGTGTTCTTCAGCTCGAGGATTTCGCCGCGCACGTCCACGGTGATCTTCTTGGACAAGTCGCCCTTCGCCACCGCGGTCGTCACGTCGGCGATGTTGCGCACCTGGCCGGTGAGGTTCGCGGCCATCAGGTTCACGTTGTCGGTCAGGTCCTTCCACGTGCCGCCGACGCCGCCCACTTTCGCCTGGCCGCCGAGCTTTCCTTCAGTGCCCACTTCGCGCGCCACGCGCGTCACTTCGGACGCGAACGAGTTCAGCTGGTCCACCATCGTATTGATGGTGTTCTTCAGCTCGAGAATTTCGCCCTTCACGTCCACGGTGATCTTCTTCGACAAGTCGCCGTTCGCCACCGCGGTCGTCACTTCGGCGATGTTGCGCACCTGGCCGGTCAGGTTCGCGGCCATGGCGTTCACGTTGTCTGTCAGGTCCTTCCACGTGCCGGCCA
>Ga0210379_10000251_pt1 | contig 16622 bp, 11 predicted proteins | sample PLMedo_2_FD_155468 | JGI IMG/M metagenome (GOLD analysis project Ga0210379, IMG submission 155468) | Groundwater sediment microbial communities from an aquifer in East River, Colorado, USA - PLM4_32_coex redo | ecosystem: Environmental > Terrestrial > Soil > Riparian zone | place: USA: East... | reverse complement strand
CTGCAGCGCGCTGACACGGACAACCTGAACGAGCAGCTGCGCCGCGACCTCGAGCATCACGGCATGATGTTCAACACCGTCGATCAGGCCTCGTTCCGCGCCGTGCTGCCGTCCTATTATCCGCGCTGGCGCGACCATGTCGGAAATCGCGCCTGGACGCTGCTCCAGCAATACACGGGGCGTCTCGGATGATGCGGAGGATAGCGATGAACAGGATCGGCGCATTCGGAACCCTGGCGGCGGCCTTCCTGCTGTCCACTGCTGTCGCCGCGCCCGACAACAAAGGGATACCGAAGCTCGCGTCAGCCGAATATGGCTGGCAGCAGAACGTCGAGGATTGGGAAGAGCCCCCCGCGGGCGCCGCGCACGGTCCGATCAAGAACGATCCTGCCTATCCTTATCTGAGCAACGCGCAGGCGAACGCGGCCGGCAAAGGGGCCACCGTGCGCGTCGTCGACACCAAGGATCCTATTCTGAAGCCTTGGGCCGCGGCACAGATGCAGAAGTCGAACGAGGACCTTCTGAAAGGCCACGCGACACTCGTGCCGTTCACGGCGCAGTCGCGCTGCTATCCGGGCGGCATTCCCGGCCAACTCTTGTGGCCGTTCGAGCCGTTCTACGTCATCCAGACGCCGAAGATCGTCTACATGATGTGGCAGCGCGACCATTGGGTGCGCCGCATCGACATGACGACCAAGCACTCCGAGCACGTCAAGCCGTCATGGTTCGGCGAATCCATCGGCTGGTACGAGAACGGCGACACGCTCGTCGTCGACACGATCGGCCTGCAGACCAACATGAGCTTCATCGACAATTTCCGCACGCCGCATACCGAGAAGCTCCACGTGGTCGAGCGCTACACGATCAGCCCGGATGCCAAGAGTCTGTCGGCGATTGTCACCGTGAACGATCCAGACACGTTCAATGGCCCGATCACGCTGACCAAGAAATGGTTCCGCGTCGACCGCCCGATGGAAGAATCGGTGTGCTCGGAAAACAATTTCGACTTCTTCGACCAGGGTCTGGTGCCGATCCCCGAGGCGAAGAAACCGGATTTCTGATGCGGCGGCTCCTCGTCGCGGCCCTTATCGCCGTCTTGCTTGCCGCACCGGTCGCTGCGCCGGCGCAAGAGGTCGAGCGCGAATTCAAGGAATGCGACCAGTGCCCCGTCATGCTGGGCATTCCCGGCGGCACGTTCACGATGGGGAGCCCCGCGAGCGAACCCGGCCGTTTCGACACCGAGGGCCCGCAGCACGACGTCACGGTGAAAGCCTTTGCACTCGGCAAGTACAACGTGACGACCGAAGAGTTCCTTTTGTTCCTGAAAGAGACCGGCTACAGGCCGGAACCGTGCAATCGGGTCTTGAACCTCGGCTGGCGCTCGCCCGGCGGCAGCCTCGCCTATCCGCCATTTGTCGGACAGCCCAGCCGCTGGCCCGCCTCGTGCCTCGATTGGCGCGATGCGCAGGCCTATGTCGCGTGGGTGAACGAGAAAGTGCGCAGCAAGCGCCCCGAGCTTGCGGGTCGCGAGGGTCCTTATCGCTTACCATCCGAAGCCGAGTGGGAATTCGCAGCGCGCGGCGGCACGACCACGGCGCGCTGGTGGGGCAACGACATCGGCGCAGGCCGCGCGAACTGCAATGGCTGCGGCAGTTCCTATGACTACAAGGTGCTCGCGGAGGTCGACGCGTTCGAGCCCAATCCGTTCGGCCTTTACGGCGTGCTCGGCAACGTCTGGCACTGGACCGAGGACTGTTGGCACGAGAGCTACGCCGGCGCGCCGACCGACGGCAGCGCATGGCGCGAAGACTATTGCGATCGCCACGTCATACGCGGCGGCTCGTGGAACAATCTGCCGATCTTCATACGCTCGGCCGCGCGCGGCGGCAGCATCGCCAACGGAGGCGAATACGACTACTCCGGCGTTGCCGGCTTTCGCCTCGCGCGGACCCTGCCTTAACGCAAACTGTCGCGCGTGTTGAAGCTGATCACCATGTCCCGCATCTCGGCGGTCATGCCCTTAGGCAATGTCAGCGGCGAAGACAACAGCACCGCGTTACGCGCCGAGATCGCAATCGAACGGTAGGCATCGTCTCCCTTGCTGCGCGGTGTCTCGACGATCTCAGCTTTCGCAACCGTCCCATCCGGGTCGAGCACGATATGGATGGTGACGATGAGGTCCCGTTCGCCCAGCTCGTCCAGTCGTAGATTCCACCGGCGCTGAACTTGCGCGCGGATGAGATCCTCCACGCGATAACCGGTCTGCGCGCCGGCCGGCCCGTTATTGCCCGAAGGTTGCGAAGCAGCCCCCGAACCGTTCGGCATACGGAGCTTGGCCAGCGCGTCGAGCTGGTTCTGCAATGAATCTTGTCGCGCCGGCGGCAGTGTATCGGGCGCGGGCCGGTCGGCCGACGGCGGAGCTGTCGGCGCTGCAGGAGCAAGTTCGGCGCGCGGCGGTGATGGACGTGCAGCGCGCGGCGGAGCCACGCTTGCAAGCCGATTGGACGGGCCTACACCGGGAGCGGCCGCCGTTGCGTTCGGCTGCGGCGATTGCGAGGTCGTCTGCTCGGCGAGCTGCACCACCTCGACAGGGATGATCGACAGCAGAATGGGCGGCACACCGACCTGATAGAGCAGCAGCGCAACCACCGCGACATGCAGCACGAACGATCCGATGACGCCCGGGCGAACGACATCGCGCAGCATTTTGCGCTTGCCGAGCTCGTCGCCTTCCGTGCCGCTGTTGCTCATGAGTCCGTCAACTGCCGCGCTGAACGTTCGTTCCGTCCCCGGAGATCGAGACTAGCATGGTTATTTTTGTGTCCACACGCGGACGCGAGTTCATTTCAAAGGCGCCAAAGCGAGATTACCGCGCAGCTCGCAACGCCCGCTTTCCACGGCAAAGAGCCTCGAAATCCAGCGTTATCGGCGACAAACTCGGTCGGTTCGTAAGCGATCTCTTAACCTTACGCTCCGACCGCCGCGCAGCACGCGGATTCAATCTCCTGCTCTTAGCGGTTTTTTCAACGCCGAAGCTCCATCATCCGTATGAATTCGGCCGACAATCTTTTCATTGGCCGCCTGATCTTGGGTGGGGCGTAGGACGTGTTTTCTTTTTGGCCCAGTCTCAGTCTGCTGGTCTTCTTCCTGGTCATCTTCCTGGAATGCAGGGCGATTGCAGGCCGCGTGACGCTTCCGCTCGGCAGCTTCCTGATGGTGTTCTGCTACGGCTCCATCGGTGCGCCGCTGCTCGCGTTGCTGCTCCAGCAGATTCCGATCTTTGCCGACGCGGGCGTCAACGCCGCTTCGCCCGCCGCGTGGCTCCTCGGCCCTCCAATTGAAGAACTGGCGAAGGCCCTGCCCGTCATCGTGCTGGCCTTCCTCACGCGTGAATCGCGGCGACTGAGCATTGCCGATCTTACGCTCATCGGTCTTGCCAGCGGCGCGGGCTTTGGCTTTGTCGAAGGCAATCTGAACGCGCTCGTGAACGGTACGTTGCCGGGACTCCAGCACCTCATCGCGTTTGGACTACAGAGCGAGAGCGGTGTCCTGTTCTTCGCGGGTCACGCGGTGACCACCGCGCTCGTCGGACTCGCCGCGGGCCTCGGCCTGCGTTTCCTGCCGCCGAACATCCTCTATGCCTGGGTGCCGTCGGCGTTCGCGATTGCTTGGGCAAGCTTCGATCACGGCGTCTACAACTGGAAAGTTCTGAACGCGTCAGACGGCGCCCTACCGAGTGCGCATTTCGCGGTGGAGCTTCTCCACGAGATGACGCTCAAGGGGCAGCTTGCGACATGGCTCCTGCCGATCGGCCTCATCGCAGCACAACTGATCGAAGCCTATCTCTGCTCGAAGGCCGTTGGCGTCCGCCGCGACCTTCTGCTGGCGCGCGAATGGCGGCCCTGGGTGGCCAACGAGTGGCTCGTCGCTCTCATGCGCGTGCCTCTTGGACGGGCGGTTTTCGCCCAGACGCTTGCGTATTTCCGGTTGCGCCGCGCGTTTTATCTTGCTGCGTTTGAAACGCGCCGCGATCCGAAGGATCCGACGCTCTCGCGTCACGCCCGCTCGCTCGAAGATCGCCTGAAGCGAGAGCGGTCGATTCTTTTCGATCCCGCGCCCGGAACGTGGCTGCTGCCAACAATGGTGCTCAAGGCTTACGCCCTGCAGTGGGCATGGCGCATGCGCTGGGTTCTGCTGTTCGTCGTTCTCCTGCTTCTCACGTTCATGCTCGATCCGCAGAGTTTGCCGGTGGGCCTCCGGCAAATCCTATTCGGTGACGTGTTCACGATCATCGTGACCATGGCCGGCCTCGCCTTCGCGGTGTGGAGAATCATCTTGTTCGGGCGGGTGCCCCCGCCCGACCCGCTCGCCGCTGAGGGCACGGCCTTTGCCAGCCACTATACGCGTCAGCTCCTGCTCGCCTGTTCGATCGGCTGCGGCTTGTTCCCTTCGCTGGCGCTGCTGCTCGGCTGGAAAGCGCTGGCCCCCGGGGCTGCGTTCATCGGCGGTTACCTGCCGGGCTGGATCGCACAGGGCGGAAATCTGCAAACCTTGCTCGGACTCGGCACCATCGGCGGTGCTGTTGCTCCCGATCCGCGCCCGGCCGGCGAAGCGTTCCGCCACGAGATCGCCGCCGGCGAGGAACGGATCCGGCGCCTGGGATCGGAGGTCGAAGGCGCGCCGTCGCTCCGTCTCGAGAGCTTCCTCGACACGATGGGGAAGTTGGATGCCGAGCGCGACGCGCAGGCGCGCCGGCAACTGGCCTTGGATGGATGCGAGCGTCAGGCGAGCGAAGCGACCATCAGGGATCCGGCACCGGTCGTTCAGGCGATCAAGGACGAGTTCGATAGACTTGCAGGCGAACTGCTCGAGGCGGCTGCGAAGGACCTCGATGCGATGTCCTCGCTCGAGCAGGATTACGCGCGCCTTTGGTCGGGGATCATGCACGATCTCGACGCCCAGGATGCGCTGCGCTGTGGATTGAGAGCACCGCTGCGAGACGCGTGGCAGGCGCAGAACGACATAGGCTGGGCGCTACGCGCTGCTTCGGCCACCGATGACGGGCTGCTGCCGATGCAGCTCACGCTTCTGCCTGAGCTGCGCGAGATCGCGACGAGCGCCCTCGCCGCGCGCTCCGAGATTGTCGCAGCCGGCGTGGAGCGCATTCGCGCCACCGCCGCGGAGTATGGCGAGACCGATCCGTTCAGCTTTGCCGCCGCGGCCACCGTCGAGGACGAAGCCGCACTGCTCGCCGAGGTCACGTCCCCCGCGTCGAAGTCCGAGGAACCGAGAACGTTCGGGCTGCGCGCTCATCCGGCGAACGCACTTGCCCAGCCTTCGGACAAGAAAGACGAGACGCAGCAGTCGACAGCCGCCCCTGCTCCGTCGCGTGGACAGCACTACCAGGAAGCGCTCGACCAACTCATCGAAGCCTCGAAACGCGACACCCGTTATCTCGAGACCATCAGGCGTGTCGAACGCTCCGACGAGGCGCTGCGGCAGCCCGTCGAATCGAGCGCAACGCAGGCACCTCGTCCCGAGGATACGACCGCCGCCGCCCCGACCGCCGAGCATCACGGCGAGCTCGAAGACCTGATCAACGCGATCAAGCGCGACTCCGGGTATCTCGAATTCGCGAAGGATGCCCCGGTTGCGCGCGCCGAAAATCGTGCCCGAGCGAAGGCCGCCGATACGGACAAAGCGCCCGAAGCGGAAGCGCCAGCGCAAGAGGAGCCAAGTACAGGCACCGAACCCGTTGTCTCCCTCTCCACTGCTGCTCAACGCGAGGAACAGGAAAGAGCAGCCTTTGCGGACCGGCCCGCACCGGTCATTGCTGCACGCGTCGAGACGCCGGCGGAGCTACAGGCCGAGGTTGAACCCGTCCCACAGGCCATTGACAACGAGTGGGCAATCGCCGCCGCCGCTTACAAACAGGCACAAGAGCTGCCTGCCACGCCGAGCGCCGAAGATTCAGAATCGGCGAAGGCACCGGCGGCACAGGCGCGAGCCGAACCGGTACAAGCCGAAGCCACCGCCGCGCACGGGGAGCCAGTCGAGCACGCAGAGATTGAGGCGCCGACAGCAGCGGTCGAGACAATCCAACCCGAAATCGCAACGCTGGCGGAGCCCGAAGCATCAGCTGAACCGGCACAAGGCGAAGCTGCTGCCTCGCATATAGAATCAGTTGAGCCCGCAGAGATTGAAGCGCCGTCAGCCGCGCTCGAGTCGACAACACCTGAACTTGCAACGCCGACCGACCCCGAAGTGCCGGTCGAACCGGCACAGATCGAAGCGCCCACCACGCCCGCAACGCCCATCGAGCACGCTGGGATTGAAGCGGCCACCGCCCCCGCGAAGCCCATCGAGCAGACAGAGATCGGAGCGCTTGCGGCCCGGTTCGCTCCGGAAGCCAAGAAGACTGAGCCCAACGAGTCCGTTTCTAGAACGGAAGGCCGCGCCTCGTTCTTTGCTCGATTGTTCGAAGCGGCCATGCGCCATTCTTCGGACTCGACTGCGACGTCCGAACGCCGCGACGCACCCCACGACGGCGAATCGAAGCCCGTTGCCGCGCAGTCCCTCACGACGCCGGATACCTCCGATCAGACAATCGGTGATGCGGCCGACAAGCACGACGCCAAACCTCAGAAGGTGTCGAACGAGATCTCCGCGCCAACCTCCGAATGGCTGGCCGACTTTGCGGCCCTCAGCTCGAACGGCGCAAAGGCGCAATCAGAAGACACTTTGCTCGAAAAGATCGAATGGCCGACGCTCGGTCAGCCCGCGCACGAGCAGGCACCCGCGGACAGCTCCGTACGCACGACAAGCACCCCTGTGGATGTTGCCGGCCCGCTCGAAGCGCCGCCCGACACCAACGCCGAGCCAGGCAGCCTACCTGCTCAGCATGAAATGGCGCCTGCACAGCCGGTCGAATCCGCGGTCGCCAGCGTCGTGGTGACTGTCGAGAGTTCAGCTCCTATCGAAACTGCCAAAGCGACACAGGCTGCCGAAAAGCCGCAGGGCACCGACGAGTTCGAGTCCAAGGTCGATCGATTGTCGTATCTGCTCGAGAAGCTCGAGCGCGCGATGCAGACGGCTACGCCTGCGCCGCAGGACGCCACACCGTCCACACAGGCCCAACCTGCAGATCGTCATGGCGCGCACACGCAAGCGAGCGAACCGGCGATTGCTGTCGAACCGAAGCACGCGGCGTCTCAACCTCCCGTGGAGGAAACCCCGCAGCCGGAACGGTTGGACGAACGCGTTGCGGCACCGGCCGAGGAGCCGGCAACCGTCGCGGAACCGATTGCGGACGCGAGCGCGCAAACGCAAGCGAGCGAACCGGCAATCGCTGTCGAACCGGAGCTCGCGCCGTCTCAACCTCCTGCGGAGGAAATTCCGCAGCCGGATCGGCGGGAGCCCGCAGATGTGCCGGCGACGCCTCAAGAGTCTACCGAGGAGCGACAGAAGTCCGATCGGTTGTCCTATCTCCTCGCCAAGCTCTTCGAGACGGTTAAGCAGGATTCGGCCCCCAAGCCAGTCGCGCCCCAGCAGGACGTGGCAAAACCTGCGGCCGAAGAGAGCGCTTCGCCCGAGACGACCAAGCAAGACCACGCCGAAGCGAGCGAGATCCTGGATCTCCGCGGCCCTCACGCGATCCCAGAGCCGCGCGATGGGCCCGCACCCGCACCGGTCGAAGCGCCGCGGCAAGAAGAAAGCGCAAGAGTCGAAGCCCGCCCCGAACCTGCGGCTCCTCCGGCACAAGTACCTACCGCCGTCGTCGACCAGCCTGCGTCAACAGACGCCACCGTGTTGCCGACGCGCGAGGACGCAAAGCGGGCTGATGTCTCCCAAGCGGCGCCGCCGGCTGACGCATCGGAGTCCTTGCCGACCACACCCGAACCGACGAGCGAACAACCCGTCAAGAAGGCAAGATCGAGGTCCGCACCCGCTACCCACTTCGGATCGCGAAAAGCGTCGCGCGCCTCGACGGCCGCTCCCGCGAACGGCGAAGCCAAGCCGGTGGCAAAGGTCGAGGCGGAGCCCGAACCCATCGCCCTTCCGGCGCAAGCACACGCCGTCGACGAGCCTGTCTCAACTGGCGACGAGGTACGGGCTGCGCGCGGCGATGCCAAGCCAGCCGATGTTGCCCAACCGGCACCGCCTGCCGAGACGTCGGAGCCCGTGCCGGCCGCCGAACAACCGAGCGAGCAACCGGTCCAGCCAAAGACAATATCCCGCTCACCAGCACCCACCACCGCTTTCGGATCACGAAAGTCGCCGCGCGCCTCGACGCCGGCACCGCTGGGGAATGGCGAAGCCAAGCCCGTGGCAAAGGTCGAGGCGGAGCCCGAACCCATCGCCCTTCCGGAGCAAACACACGACGCTGTCATCGACGAACCCGTCTCAACTGGCGATGAAGTACGGGTTGCGCACGACGATGCCAAGCCAGTCGATGTTGCCCAACCGGCACCGCCTGCCGAGACCTTGGAGCCCGTGCCGGCCGCCGAACAGCCAAGCGAGCAACCGGTCCAACCGAATGCAATATCCCGGTCGGCAGCACCCACCACTACTTTCGGAGCGCGAAAGTCGCCACGCACTTCGACCCCGGCACCGCTGGCGAACGGCGAAGCGAAGGCACCGGCCACAAAGCGTCTCAAAGAACCCGTCGAGGCGGAGACGCCGGCGACAACGCCCAAGCGCGACTGGAAGCTTGCCAACGGCGGCCCCGCCGGCACCGAGGCGCTCAGATCGAACGATACGCAAATAGTGAAAAAGTCCGGACCGTCGTTCCGCGTGAAGACCGGATCGGGAGCGCTCGCGACCGTCGACACCGCGCCCACAGTGTCGCCCGCGGCCACCGCGACCACGCAGGCCAAATATTATGGCCCGCGTCATGTCGGGGGGGCGGACGGCGAAGCGGGGTCCGACACGCACGCGGAGCTGCGCGCGATCAGTCTCGCGGATGCGCTGGGCGACTTCTACGCCAACGCGGGTACCCCACAGCCGGCCATGTACACAACCGACCGCGCGACCCTCCACCGCATCATCGCGAGCGGCAAGCTCGACCCGCCGCGCAGGCGCGGCGCGCCGTGGAGCATATCGGGGGTATCGCGGCGCGGAGAGGTCGCAATACGCCTGAAGCCGGGTTCGGAGCATTACATCGAATTTGTTCCGTCTACGGAGATTTTCGGACAAGTGCCACATTACTATCCGCGCGGCGTGGGCAAGGGCAGTTATCAGACCCACGTTCCGGCGGAGCATCTCGAACACTTTGACATCGCCGCGCGCCAATGGGCGCCTCTGCGAGGCTAACGATGAACGCCGTTACGACGATCGACGAAGACGCCCCCATGGCCGAAGACACCGTCCCGGAGAAGAAACCGGATCTGGCCCTGAACATGGTGCACGGATTCCTGCGCCACATCCTTCAGTCGCTGGACGCAGAGTCCCGGCGCTGGCAACGGCAGCTCGCCTGCACGCCGCGCGGCGCGGATTTCGATCTGCGCGACATGGGCGACGGCGCGACCAAGCTCGACAAGCTGGCGATCGGCGGAGACGCCTTGGGCGAAGCTCTGGCCCGCGGCGATGCGCCCACAGAGGTCGGGCAAAGCGTGCTTGCGCATCTCGCCGAACCGCTCGCTGCCCTATCGGAATTCAGCCAAGCTGCAAGGACCGATGCCAGGCAGCAGGTCTTCCTCAAGCGCTATGCCGCGGTCTTCGAGCGGCTCGATGACGATATGCAGAGCGTCGGTCGCGGCATGCGGGACCTTTCGAACATTGCCGCTCGCGGCGCCGCCAGCCTCGATCCCGACGCCACGCTCCGGACCCTCAGCCGTTTGCGTCAGCTCGGTGACTCCACGATGAGGCTGATCGAGGACCGTATCGTATCGGCCGAAACGCGTGACGAAGGAAAGCGGCTCCGGGCATTGCGCGACGATATGAAGATCTGGATCGAGGACCGCAACGCGCGCTTGGAACAAATGCAATCGGCGGCGGACGAGCTGAATATCCGATCCAACGCCCTGCGCAACGGATGCCTGATGCAGGCAAAGCGGCTCGCAGCCGCAGCCACGCTGACCGAGCAGGCCAGCTCGTCGTTCGCCGGCGGCATCGGACAGACTTCGCCCGAAGCCATGGTGCTTTCCGCGCTTCTGCGCGCGCTGCTGCTCGAGAGCCGGACCGACATCACCGCTCCGCTCCACGAGTGAGACCTAAGGTGCTAAGCAGGTAGCGCCTCGGCGCTTGCCAGCAGCCGGTCGGCGTATGAAGGTGCGGATCGGCCACGCAATCGAAGCCTATCCCCTCCATGAGTCTGCTCGGCGAGTCTCGTCCCATTCCCCCACAACCTCTGCAGCGGCGGATCAATCTCAACGTGTTGTTCGGGGTTCCCGACGACGCCGCAGGTGTCGTCCGCGTGAAGCCGGGGGGAAAGGTAATCGCAGGTCTCGCGGACTCGGAGCAGCGCCACTTTAAGCTTCGGGGCTCGGCCAATATCGCCCCTTACCTGTCGCGGGAGCGCTTCGCCTTGAACCGGGTGTACTTGCAGGGGGGGCAGCCGCAGATCAGTCTGGGGCCCGGAGCGATTCTCAACCACATCGCCGACCCCGACATCTGCTCGCGGGCTTTGGCGATGGTCGAGAAACTCACGACCCAAGTACGGCGCTCGTGTTTCAATCATCCCACGGCCGTGGCGCGGACAAGCCGGGACGGCGCTGCGCGGCTGTTGAGCGGCATCAATCGCCTGACAGTGCCCAAGACCATCCGTGTCGAGCAGACATCGCCCGATGCTGTCCGCAAGGCGGCGCGCCGCGCGGAGTTGCGCTATCCGATCCTGGTTCGCGTGGTCGGTAGCCATGGCGGAGAGGACCGGGTGAAGGTCGACGCTCCTGAGTTCATGGATGAGATCGTCCAACTCGGGCCGGAGGGCCGTCCGCTCTTCTTGACCGAATTCTACGACTTCGTGAGTCCGGACGGGTGCTATCGCAAGTATCGCATCGTCATCGTTGGAGACGACATCTTCCTGCGCCAGTGCGTGGTCGGTTCGCACTGGTCGCTGCATGGACGTCATCGCATCGAGGGCGCGGACAAGGAAGAGGCGGCGCTCTTCGATTCGTTTCAATGCGAATGGGTGCCATCATTGAAACCGATATTCGCGGAAATGACGCGACGGCTCGATCTCGATTACTTCGGGGTCGATTGCCACATCGATCCGGACCGGAACGTGCTGCTGTTCGAGGCCAATGCGTGCATGAAGATCCTCAAGAACTACAAGCCTCCTCCGAACAGGTTCGAAGGCCCGATCGCGCTGATAAAGGAGGCGTTGGAGCACCGGCTTGCCTCTCCGGCCACTTGGCGCTACGCCCGCAGCGACGGCTGACATCGTCCCACCCCCAACCATCATGGACACCGGACTCCGAGAGTGAGCGCGTCAATGCCAAATCCATGGAATGAAGATTTGGCTTGGCAGGCCCTGCGCGGTCTAGAGCTCGGAGCTGCACTCTGCGAGTGCGAAGGCTTCTACCACACGCTTTGGGGGGCCTTAAGGATCGCGGGCTTGAACAACACGATGAAAGGTGAGGCCCCGATTCTCACCTCGTTGATGTCGCCTTATTTGCGTGACGACGCCCACGTGATGATCGGAGGTTCCGCCGATCCCGGCGTGCTGTGCGGCATCGGGCGAATCTATGCGCCACGGATGCCGCGCTTCACGGTCATCGACAAGTGCGGCGCGCCGCTGGCGCTCATCAATGAGTTCGCCGCCGCGAACGGCATCCCGAACAAGGCGCCGGCTGGGGCTGCCGACCGTGGACGGCATTTGCGACCTCGTGCAGGAGGCCGGACTCGGCATTCTTCATAGGCACGCCACGTCGCGAGCGCGCAGACTCCTGGTCGGCATGGACATCGTCGATACCAGCTCGATCATCATCGCGGGCCGGAGCTAAGCGACGGTCACCCTGCAACAATGCGCCGATGCAACCGGGTGATCGCATCGAGCGCGGAGAGGATCGCGCCCTCCTGCCAGGACGGCATGTAGGACGCGAATTCGCCCGCGAGCAGCACGCGTCCGTCGATCGCGCAGAGATTGGCGTAGTGCTGAGCCCTCTCCGCCTCCGACCAGATCGCGAAGCAGCCCTGCGCCCAGGGTATGCGCGACCACGCGACCGCTACGCCGTTCTCGAATTCGCGCGGATATTGCGGATGGATCATTGCGCCATAGTCGAGCGCACGCTTCACCCTGTCCGCGGGCGGGAGCGCGATGAACTCCGCCGCATGCGGCCCGAACGCATAAGCCCCGAGCAGCACACCCTTGCCGGCGCCGTTGAGACCGGAGCTCGGATAGGAGAGCTGCGTGATGGGAAGATCGGTGAACGTGATTCCGCCGTAGACGTCCTCGTCTTCCTCCCAGAAGCGCCGCTTGAATTGCAGGCCGACCTTCACCGATGCCGTGTAGCGCACGGCGGAAATCGCCGCCTGCATCGGACGGGCCACATTCAGCGGAATCTTCGAAAGCACAGGAAGCGGCAGCGTGCACAGACACCAATCGGCGCGCACCGTCTGGGTACGCCCCGGCTGTCTTGCATCTTCGAACGTCACGGTGACACCGCTCGCGTCCTGCCTGATCGCCGTCACCTTCGAACCGAACCGGATGACGCCGTCAACGTCTCGCGCGAGCGCGCGTGCGATCATGTCCATGCCGCCGACCGGCTGGAACATGGTCATCTGGTAATTGTATTCGCCGCGCGATCCGAAATCGCGCCACAGGCCCGCGCGCAGCACGTCCGACAGCCCGATGGGCTGCGAGTACACGGGCGCACCCGACAACCCGCCGCCCGGATCCTTGTCATAGCCGCGCTGCTCGCTCGAGAACTCGCCCTTTTGATAGCGGTAATCGTCGTCGAGACCGCCCCACAGCTGCAGCGCTTGAAGCAGCCGCTCCTTGTCCTCGGTCGTGACCGCGTCCTCGAGCCGGTTCTGGTTCGTCGCCTTGGCGAGCAGCTCGGCGATCCAGCCGTTGAAATCGGACTGCACGTGGCGGAAGCGCTGCGGCTTGCCGCCAAACGCATTTTGCGCGTGCACATAGGCGTTGTGGTTGACCTGGATGAAAGGTTCGAGCGCTACGCCGAACCGCTTGCAGTAATCGAGTATCGCCTTGTGGTGATGGGGAATGCGCCACGGTCCGGGATTGAAATACTGGCCCTGATCGAACGCGCATGTTTGGCTCGCGCCATCCATGTCGGTGATGCGGTCGCCGCTCCGGATCGTCCAGCATCGCCCGCCTGCCCGCGCTTCGCTCTCCAGCACTTGTACGCGATAGCCCGCGCGCTTGAGCTCGATCGCGGCGACGAGCCCCGCGAGCCCCGCGCCAAGAATCACGACCGATGCGCCCTTCGGATCGCCCTCCAGCCGGACTGGCCCGGCATAAGACGACTCGGCAGCGAAGCCCAGCGTCGTCATCGCCTGATACATCGTGGCGCCGCCCGAGGCCGCGCCGATCAGCGCGAGCAGATCGCGCCGTCGCATGGGAGTCCGCCGGTCCTCGCTCATGGCCGCCTTTTACCATGTAAGGCGGCTTGATCGCGAACACTTACGACGGTGGACCGACCGTGAGCGGCTGAGACCTGATCGCTATCGTGAGTTTAGGCGCTTCTTGCTTTGGATGCTTGCGACATCGAGCGATTGCGGGCCCCAAACGATGTGGTGCTTGCGACCTGCTGAGAGCGCTGCGTTTCCGTGGTGGCCGAGGGGGCAACATCTTGCGACAGCTCCGACTCACCCGCCGGGTTCGATTCTTCGCTCGGAACGTATTTCTCGAATCGCGCTGCGAGAGGAGCCGCATACCGCGGATGGGATGCCATCGCAAAGACGACGGCGGACGCGAGCAGGCTGCCTACTCCAATCATGATACGACCAGGCGGCAGCCATTGAGACGCAATCGGAAGGAGGGCAAAGCATGAAAACAAACCCGGCGGCACTGCAAAAAAGATCAGCGCCCACCGACGATGCCGCCGCGGGGCTATGGACGCTCCGGCCCAGGCCCACGCGACGCCGACGCACATGACGACAGGCAGGACGATTACTTCGGCCCCGCCGCCGCGCCCGATGTCCTCTCTGCCGAACAGGTAGACGGAGAGCTGATGCAAAATCGTCAATGCACAAACGGAGGCCGCGGCTGCGCCGAACGGCGCGAGCACCCAGCGAAGGATCACGATTGTATACCTCGCATGTGGTGGTCCACTGCTGAGGCCGTCCCGATCTGCGGGACGCGAAGCGCGCGATGCGCCGGGCTCGTATGTTCCGACCGACGGCGCGGCCGAGGCTGAACGCGAATGCTCCCGTAGTGTCGCCGCCGGTCTTCCAGTCGGCAGCACGGGAGTCGTGGCCGGCACCGTTGCAATGGCAAACCGTGGGTGAAAAGCAAACAGCAGGATTCCGGCGCACGCCAGCAAGGAGCCAACGGCGAATGACATTGCGCCGGCGTCCACCTCGTCCTTAATGCGGACCGCAGCTGCAAGGATCACCGTGATCAGGACGACGGGGGCAGAAAATAGACCCAGGGCGACCCTGCGGTGATGCGGCGGCGCGATACTTGCGCCTGCCCACGTCCAGGCGATAAGAGCGGAAATTATCGCCACCGTTTGCATGACAACAAACGGCGCGCCGCCTTTGATCTTCATCTCGGCGCCGTAGATCAGGGTAAACACGAGAAGGGTCACGAGGAAGCCGAGCCCAAGCGCTGCGACCGCCCCGAAAGGAGCGAGAGTCCAGCGCAAGACCGTATTGGTTCCGGCGGTACGGTGCGGCTCGCTGTAATCGGCCATCGGGGCGCTCACTGGGCGCTGGAGCTTCAACTGCCGATTGTGAAACTGCGCACTGAAGAAACGGCTAACCACCCGCTCACTTGGTAAACGAGAAGTTTCAGCCGACGTTCGAAAAAGTCAGGCGGGGACTTGCTGGGACGGCGGGAGACTACTGCATCGGAGCAGAAACGTCCTTCAACGTATCGGCATAGTCCGCACTTTGCGTACCGGCGATCGCGACCGCACGTTCGGCCGCAAGCACCGCTTCGTCCCGCTTGCCCTGCCTAAGGAGTGCATAGGCGAGGTTGTTCCACGCTTCTGCCATGAGCGGATCTCCGGCGACGATTTCCTTATACGCTTGTTCGGCGCGGTCGAACCGGTTGAGAGCGAAGAGAGCGTTCGCGCGCCCCATCTGCGCGGAGCGATTCTGAGGCCAGCGCTCGAGGAACGCGTCATAAGCAAGCTGCGCTTCTTGCGGGCGGCTCACCCGTTCGAGGCCTGCCGCCGCCTCGAGCCAAGGCTCCGGATCCGCCGTGGCGGGCGCGGTATCGGGCGGCAGCACCACGAGCGCCCAATACTCGGCGCGCCGCCACGTGTTCTCGAAAGCATCGAGCGGTATCACCCGCCGCCGTGTCGTTCCCGATCGCAGAATGAGCTGCCGCTCGTTCAAGTCGTAGCCGATGGCGACCGCGAAATGCCATTGCGGAAAGAGCGAGAGCCGCAAGTTCTGGAACACGATCACAGGATGACCGGCCGCAAGTTCCTTGAGCACGTCGTCGAGCGCGTGGATCTCGACAGCGAGCCGGCCGTTGCGGCGCGCCGCCGCGACGATGTCGGGCGCAAACGTCCCCTCGCGCCCGGGCGTGTAGACCGCAGCGACAAGGTCGTCGGGTACGACGGGAAGCCCGCTCCAGGCGAGCGCCATCGCGAGCGAAGATGGCCCGCAGTAGTACTGTTCCTGCGGGAAGAACGGGACGCGCTCGATTTCGGCGGACGCGGGCAGCGAACCACGCGAGGCAATGATCCGCTCGGTTTGCGCTCCCGCGCAGCCGAGCGGCCCGAAGAGAACCGAGCCGCTCAGCAGCACAACTGAGAGGCGATAGCTCAATCTCACCTGTTAACGCAGCGCGTGAAATTGAACACGCTGGTCAAGCAGAGAATATCGGTGATCAGAAGGATGATGAAGATCGTCACTGCCGCGCCGATGATCGCGGTCGCCGCGTCCTGCCCGGCCGGCAAGCTGTCGAGACGATCTGCGATCTGGCCGATCTCCGCATCCGAAAGGGCCGCAACGCGGGCCGTCGCCTCGTCGGGGTTCACACCGTGCTTCTGGAACTCCTTGCGAACGTCGTCGCGCGCGATGAAGGTGGATACGCGTTCGCGGTCCGAATTCACGCGGTCTTGCTGGATCACCCGATCGGTCGAGATCATGCCCGCGTGGGCTTGGCTGACAGGAAGCAGCGTCATTGAAAATGCAAATGTTACTGCGGCAATTGTCGCTTTGCCTGGCTTGTAGGACATTGTACTTCGTCCCCCCTGTGTTGATGCAGAATCGATCTATGCCACGATTTGCACTGCCAAACAATAAAATGACCCGAGCCTTTGCTTATGGAACTTGATTCAACTTGGAAGCGCTTTCTATGAAGCTGCTCCGCTGAGAGAGGAACCATGCGCTACGTCGACGGATATGTGTTGCCGGTTCCGAAGAAGAACCTTCGCGCCTATCAGAGGATCGCCAAGAAGGCCGGTGCCATCTGGAAAGAGCATGGCGCGTTGGAGTACCGCGAGTGCGCGGGCGATGATCTCGACAACAAGTGGGGCGTG
>Ga0210379_10000250_pt1 | contig 16654 bp, 20 predicted proteins | sample PLMedo_2_FD_155468 | JGI IMG/M metagenome (GOLD analysis project Ga0210379, IMG submission 155468) | Groundwater sediment microbial communities from an aquifer in East River, Colorado, USA - PLM4_32_coex redo | ecosystem: Environmental > Terrestrial > Soil > Riparian zone | place: USA: East... | reverse complement strand
CGCGCTCATGCCCTCGAACCTCCTCTTCGAGGAGGCGGCGGCGATTCCGTGCGCCGGGCTCACGGCGCTGCAGGCGCTCGAGCGGGCGGGGCTGCACGCGGGGCAGACCCTCGTCGTCCTGAACGGCTCCGGGGGCGTGGGCCATCTCGCCCTCCAGCTGGCGCGCATCGCGGGGGCGCGGTCGATCGCCTCGGCCGGGCCCAAGAACCAGGAGTTCGTGCTCGCGTGCGGTGCCTCGGCCGGGATCGACTACACGCGCGACGACCTGGTCGCCGCCTGCCGCTCGCGCTTCCCCGACGGGGCCGACGTCGTGCTCGACGCGTTCGGCGGGGAGGTCCTCCCCCTCGCCCTCGAGATCGTCAAGCCGGGGGGTGTCGTCGTCAGCATCGCCGGGACGATCGACCCGGACCTCGCCCGCGCCCGCGGGGCGCGGTTCGAGCGTGTCACCTCGGCGCCCTCCGGGGAGCAGCTCGCCGTGCTCGCGGCCCACGCGGAGCGGAAAAAGCTCAAGCCGCACGTCGAGACGATCCACCCGCTCGCGGACGCGGCGAAGGCCCAGGAGGACGTCAAGGCCGGGCACGTCCGCGGCAAGCGGGTGCTCGCGCTGTGAGCCTGCAGACCGCGGTCTTCACGACCCCGGACGGCGCCGAGATCTCCTACCGCATCCGTCCCGGGCGCGACCCGTTCGTCCTCCTCCACGCGCTGGGGTGCGACGCGACGCTGTGGACCGGCGTGATCGCGGCGCTCCCGCCCGATGTCGGCCTCCTCATCCCCGAGCTGCGCGGGCACGGCGGCTCGACGCTCGGCTGGCGCGCGCCTTCGGTCGAGCTGTGGGCCGACGACGTCGTCCGCCTCGTCCGGCAGAAGGCGGTCGAGCGCCCCGCGATCGTCGGGATCTCGATGGGCGGGTACGTCGCCCTGTCGGTCGCGGCGGCCCAGCCGGGGCTCGCGCGCGCGTACGCGTTCGTCTCCACGACCGCCGCCCCCGACGACGAGGCGGGCAAGCAGCGCCGCGCGGCGTCGATCGCGACGATCCGGCGCGAGGGGTGGCGCGCGTACCTCGAGGGGACGCTCCCGACGCTCCTCAACGGGACGCGCATGCACTTCGCCGAGAGGCGCGAGCACCTCGCGCGGATGTTCGCGCGGGCCGGGGACTCGGGGCTCCCGCAGGCGCTCATGGCGCTCGCGGGGCGTCCCGACCGGCGCGCGATGCTCATGTCGATCGGCGTTCCCACGGTCGCGATCGTCGGCGATGCCGACGAGATCACGCCCCCCGACCGCGCCCGGGCGATCGCCACCGCGATCGGAGGCGCACGGCTCCACGTCCTCGAGGACACCGCTCACCTGTCGGTCCTCGAGTCGCCGAGCAAGGTCGCCGGCCTGATCGGGACCCTCTAGGAGCGGCGGCGGTGCCCCCGCGTGTCGTCCTCCACCTCGACATGGACGCCTTCTACGCCTCGGTCGAGGTGCGCGAGGACCCGGCCCTCGCCGGCCGGCCCGTGATCGTCGGCCACCCCGGAAAGCGCGGGGTGGTGACGACGTGCTCCTACGAAGCGCGCACGTTCGGCGTACGCTCGGCGATGCCGTCGGTCGTCGCGGTGCGCCTCTGCCCCGACGCGATCTGGCTTCCTGTCCGGATGGGGCTCTACGTCGAGATCTCCCGGCGCATCCGGCGGATCCTCGACGAGGAGGCGCCGGTCGTGGAGCCGTTGTCGATCGACGAGGCGTTCCTCGACGTCACCGGATGGGCGCACGACCTCGCCGAGGGCGCTGCGATCGCGCGACGGCTGAAGGAGCGCATCCGCGCCGCCGAGCGGCTGACGGCGTCGGTCGGTGTCGCGCCGAACAAGTTCCTGGCGAAGCTCGCGTCGGACCTCGAGAAACCGGACGGGCTCGTCGTCCTCCCGAAGGAGGAGATCCCGACGCGCCTGTGGCCGCTCCCGCTCGAGCGGCTCTGGGGGGTCGGGCCGAAGGGGGCGGCACGCCTGCGGAAGGGGGGGCTCGCCACGATCGGAGACATCGCGCGCGCCTCTCCGATCGCCCTTGCGATGCTCGTGGGCGAATCCCTCGCCCGCCACGTCGCGGCGCTCGCCCGCGGCGACGACGACCGCGTCGTGGAGCGCGACCGCGAGTCGCGCTCGATCTCGGAGGAGCGCACCTACACGGAGGACCTGAGGGATCCGCGCGAGATCGACCGGGCCCTGCTCGCGCGGGCGCAGGGGGTCGCCCGCGCTTTACGCCGCGAGGGGCTCGTCGCACGAACCGTGCACCTCAAGGTCCGCACCGGCGACTTCACGACGTTCACGCGCGCGCACACGCTCCGCGAGCCGACCGATCTCGCCGAGGCGATCGTGACGGCCGTGCGCGATCTTTACGCGCAGCGTGTCGACCTCGGGGGCCGCGGCGTCCGCCTGCTCGGCGTCGGCGTGTCGGGGCTCGTGAGCCGAGGCGAGATCCGCGCTTCGTTGTTTCCCGACGCCGCCGCGACGCGGTCGCGGAAGCTCGCCGCCGCCGAGGACGCCGTCCGCGAGCGGCTCGGCGAAGACGCCGTCACCCGCGCGACCCTCGTGAAAAAAGGGTCAGACCCCTTTTCCTAGCGGAACCCTCGGAAATACGTCCGCAGATCCTCGACCAAAAGCTCGGGCTCCTCGAGGGCGGCGAAGTGACCGCCGCGCGGCATGTCGGTCCAGTGGCGCACGTCGTAGCACCGCTCCGCCCACGAGCGCGGCACGACGAGCTGCGTCTCCCCGGGGAACATCGCGATGCCCGCGGGGGCCGCGATGCGTTCCCCCTTCGGGAGGCGGCCGTAGGACGGGCTGTGCCGCGCCTCGAAGTAACGCCGCATCGACGATCCGATCGACCCCGTCACCCAGTACAGCGTGACGGTCGTCAACAGCTCGTCTTTCGAGAAGCGCGACTCGACGTCCCCGCCGCAATCGCTCCACGCCCGGAACTTCTCCACGATCCACGCCGCGAGCCCGGCGGGCGAATCGTTGAGCCCGTACGTCACCGTCTGCGGGCGCGTCCCCTGGATCGCGGCGTATCCGCCCTCGGTGCGCTCCCACTCCCTCACGCGCGCGACGTAGTCCCGCTCCTCCGCTGTCATCTCGTCGTCCGCGGGCAGAGGGTCCGGCCACTCGAGATCGACGGAGCCGATGTGGATCGCGGCCGCGGCGTCGTGCTGGAACCGCCCGATCGCGCTCGTCACCCGCGCGCCGACGTCCACACCGTGCGCGTAGAACCGCGGGTAGCCGAGGACCTCGGTCATGAGGCGCCGCCAGAGACGATCGATACGTGGCAGCCCCCGCGTGCGCGGCCCCGCCGAAAACGCAAAGCCCGGCAGCGAGGGGACGACGACGTCGAACGCGTCCGCGGGGTCGCCCCCGTGCGCCGCCGGGTCGGTCAGCGGCCCCAGGATCCCGCGCATCTCGCAGAACGAGCTGGGCCAGCCGTGCGAGATCACGAGCGGCAGGGGCGCGGGGCCGCGGCCCCGCACGTGGACGAAGTGGATGTCGAGCCCCTCGACCTCCGCCAGGAACTGCGGCATGCGATTGAGCTCTCGCTCCTGCGCGCGCCAGTCGAACTCGCGCCGCCAGTAGGTGACCAGCTCCTGCAGGTACGGAAGGCTCGTCCCGTAGTCCCACCCCGCACCCTCGACCTCGTCCGGCCAGCGGGTGGCGTCGAGCCTTCGCGCGAGGTCCTCGAGGACCTCTTCGTCGATCCGGACTTCGAAGGACCGCACCCTCACAGGATGCGCTCGTAGTAGACGAGCGGCACGGTCCGGTAGACGACCCGGCCGACCTCCCGGTAGCCGCACGACCGGTAGAAGCCTCCGGCACCTGCTGCGGCGTCGTAGGCGTCCAGGCGGATGGCGTCCGCGGGCCACGTGCGGGCGGCCCTGTCCGCCTCTTCGAGCAGCGCGCGCCCGACCCCGCGGCGCTGGTGCCTGGGGTCGACCGCCATGTCGGTGAGGTAGAGCGCCTTCGGCACCCGGGTGAAGTAACCCACGTCGATCGCCCACGGCTTCTTCGTCGCCAGCCGGAGGGTCCCGACGATCGACTCGCGGTGGCGGGCGACGATCACGCGCGCGTGGGGAAGGCCGCGCCGCACCCCGGCCTCGGTGACCGGGGAGGACCAGTGCCCGTTCCCGTGCTCCTCCGTGAGACGGTCGGCCGCGGCGGTCCTCAGCCGCGAGAGCTCGGCGACGTCGCTCGCCCGAGCGTCGTCGTACTCGAGCTTCACGCGCGCGCCTCGGGGTCCCAGAACGGCCCCGTCAGGCCGATCCCCGCGAAGATCCGGCGCATCTCGGCGGGAGAGGGCCGCCGCGCGTCGGCGGCGAGCCGGCTCGAGTACCACGTCGTCGCGAGCATCCAGAGCTGGTCGATGCGCACGGCGGGCCTCGGGGCGGCCCCGCGCGCCGCGCACCATGCGGCGATCAGCTCTTCCGACCGGAAGAAGAGCATGTTCCCTCACGTGAAGACGAGATCGTCCCACCATTCCGACGCGCGGACCAGGGAATGGAAGCGCCAGTCGCACGGGGCGGGCCCGCCGAGCCCGACCGAAAGCGTCAGCGGCTCATGCGACTGCTCGCAGCGCGAGAGGACGATCCCCTCGCGCTGGAGCGCCGCGGGGATGCCGAGCGCATCCCACGCGCAGTTCGCGAAGTACTCGATCCCGCCCACACGGACGCGGTGCTGCGTGGGGACCCCGGAGAACGGCGGCGCCATCCGGATCGTCCGGCCGTCCCCTTCGAGGAACAGCACGCGGTCCGCCCGGAGCTTCGCGTACGCCGCGACGACGTCGTCCACCGAGACGTTGAGCGAGCCCGCGATCGAGCCGGGATCGGGGGCGCGGCCGTCGGCCGCGAACGCCCGGTAGATCGCGAGCTTGACCTGGGTCTCGAAGGTCACGCGGCGCGGAGAGTAGCACCGTCAACGGCGCGTGAACTGCGGGATCCGCTCGCCGGCCTCCGACAGCTCGATGAGCCGCTTCAGGCGGGACTGGCGGGTCTCCTCCCGCTTCGCGCTGACGACCCACCACCCCGCGGCCTTCCGATACGACGGCGGGGCCGACTGGAAGTACGCCCACGCCTTCTTGTTTCGCTTCAGGGCGACCGCGTACGGCGCCGCGAGCTGCTCGCCGCGCTGCTCGTACGAGTAGATCCCGGAGCGGTTCTCCCGCCGCGCCTCGAACGCGGCGAGCCCCGCCTGCGTCACGCGCCCCTCCACGATGAGCACCTTCATGCGGCGCGTGTTGACCGCGCTCCACACGGAGGACGGCTTCCGCGGCGTGAAGCGGATGACGTAGCTCTCCGCGTCGAGCCCCCTGCGGATCCCGTCGATCCAGCCGAAGCTGAGCGCCTCGTCCACCGATTCGGGCCAGGTGATGCTCGGCCGGCCGGTCGCCTTCTTGCGGAAGCCCACCAGGAGCTCGCTCTTGGTGCCGTGGTTCTTCTCGAGCCAGGATCGGAAGCCCTCAGGCGTCGGGAAGAAGCGCGGCTTCACGCGGCGGGCTCGCCCAAGGCGAGCGCGTGGAGCTTCGTCACGGTCGCCCAGTTGCGGGTCGTCACGCCGTCCTTCGCGATGCGACCGATCCCCTCGAACAACGGACTCTCGAGGATGCTCTCGGGGCACCACACGTACGCGACCCGCCGCCCGATCTCGATCGCCTCGGGCTCCCAGCGCTCCTTCAGGAGGGGCACCAGCTTCCGCGCCGCTGCGGGGTCGGGGAAGAACGCGACGAGGTAGCGGGAGGGGTTGGTCGCGATCTTGCCGAACGGGTTGTCGGCGACGACCTCGGCCAGCTCGGCGCGGGCGAGGATCGTCACGCGGGCGGAGACGCCGAGGCGGCCCGAGAGCGCCTTCTCGATCCGCAGGCCCGCTGTCCGCGGCTCGCCGCTCGCCGAGGCGAACACGACGTTGCCGCTGTTGAGGAGGGTCCTGACCTCGCGGTAACCGAGGCTCTCCACGAGGTCCCTCAGGTCCGCCATCGCGATCCGCTTCGCGCGTCCCACGTTGATCCCGCGCAGGAGCGCGACCAAGACGTGTTTCATGGCTTGACCGCCGGGTAACCGGGAATTGCGGCCCCCAGGCGAATGTCGCGACGCACCACCCAACCCCGCGCGGCGTCGCCGGCTGTGGCCACGATCCCCGAGCCTCCGCGGCCCTGGTCGTGCCGGCGCTCGTCGGCCGTCATGAACGGATCGTCCTCGAACCGGATCTCGTCGATGTAGTAAGTGCAGCGCCCCGGCTCGATGACGTGCATGTGCACGTGGGCGGGGATGCGGGAGTCCGGATAGGATCCAGGGCGGATCGTGTCGAAGCGGTACCGTCCCTCGGCGTCGGTCTCTACCCACCCGCGCAGCTTTCCGTGCCGGGTCTCCCCCGACGGATAGATCCCCTTCGCGTTCGTGTGGTACGCGTACACGATGATCCCGGGGGCGGGGCGCCCGGAGGCATCGAAGACGGTCCCCTCGATGCGCATCGGCGCTCCCGGCTCGCTCGCAGGCGCGATGCGGGCGTTCGATGCCACGGAGCCGGGCATCCCCGCGAAGACGGCATCGCAGTCCTCGCACGGGAGCCCGACGACCGGCTCGCGCGCGAGCAGGACGAGCATCACGAACGCGAGCGTCATCCGACGATCACCTGCGGCAGCCGGAGCCATTGGGGCCGGCCGGTGGCCGTCGCCCGGACGACCGCGGGGCCCGCCGCGAGCGCGAGCGGGACGAGCACCGCGATGACGATCTTCATGAGCAGCGAGTCGTCGATGGCCTCAGCCTCCTTGCCGCAGGTCAAAGAGCGTCTCACGGCGGGCCCGGGATCGAAAGCCGCATTTCGTTCGTCGCGGAGAACCCGAGGCTCTCGTACAGCGGCCGCGCGTCATCGCTCGCGTGGAGGTAGAGGGACCGCAGACCCTCGGCCCGGCCCCAGTCGATGATCGTTCCCATGATGCGGCGGGCGAGCCCCCGCCTCCGGTGCGCCGGCTCCGTGAACACGTTGACGACGAAGGCGCGCTTGGGGCGCGGGTCGGCCGGATGCGCCTGGAAGTCGAGGACGAGGACGCCTCCCCCGGCGACGGCGCCGCCGGGATCCGCCTCGACGATCCACCCCCGGTACGAGCCGTCCGTGAGGCCCCGCGACAGCAGCGGGGTCGACGCCTCCGTCATCGCGTCGAGGGCGGCGGGGTCGGTGTATCCCATCTCCTCGAACATCCGGCGCCTGTGGTCGAGGACGATGGGGAGGTCGGCGGGCGCGGCCGGGCGTATGCGGTACGGGTCCATCGCGCCTAGATGCGCCCAGATCTCCGGCCTGTCAACGGGATCCATCGGTGGGTTTGTGCGCGGCCTGCGCGATCATCCGAGCGCTCCTGCCGATCTGCCGACCCACCCTGGGCCGATGCCCGATCCGTTGCCGCTGACCGGGCACGGGCGTAATCTCCGAGCATGCCTCGCGCCATCTGGAAACGGGCGCCCGCAAGCGACAGACGCGGCACTGAGCCGGCGACGCCATGGCGCTGACGACCTACAGGCGCAAGCGCCGCTTCGACAAGACGCCCGAGCCGGCGGGGAAGGCCCGTGCGGCTCGCGGTAGGGACGGGAATCTCGCCTTCGTCATCCAGAAGCACGACGCGACCCGGCTCCACTACGACCTTCGCCTCGAGCTCGACGGGGTCATGAAGAGCTGGGCGGTGCCGAAGGGTCCGAGCCTCGACCCCTCGGTCAAGCGCCTCGCCGTCCACGTCGAGGACCATCCGATCGAGTACAACGCCTTCGAGGGCGTCATCCCCGAGGGGGAGTACGGGGGCGGCCCCGTGCTCATCTGGGACCGGGGCCGCTGGATCCCCGAGGAGGACCCTCGCCAGGGATACAAGAAAGGGGCCCTCAAGTTCCGGCTCGATGGGGAAAAGCTCCACGGGTCCTGGGCCCTGGTGCGCACGAAGGGCTGGCAGGGGAAGAAGGAGCAGTGGCTCCTCATCAAGCACAAGGACGACGCCGCGAAGCGCGGTGCCGCGGCCGAGATCGTGAACAAGCGCCCCGAGAGCGTCGCCACGGACCGCACGATCGAGGAGATCGGCCCGTCGCGGCGGCGCCCGGCCTCGAAGGACCCCAAGGCGCTTCCCGGCGCGCGGCCCGCGCGCCTCCCCGCCGAGCTGTCCCCGGAGCTGGCGACGCTCGTGGACGAGGCGCCGCCTGGACCCGAGTGGTTCCACGAGATCAAGTACGACGGGTACCGGCTCCTCTGCCGGATCGCGAACGGGAAGGCGCGCCTCTACACGCGGCGCGGGAACGACTGGACGTCGAAGTTCGGAACCCTCGCCGCCGACGTTGCGAAGCTCCCGGTTCGCGAGGCCTGGATCGACGGCGAGGTCGTGGCCGCGGGCGAGCGGGGGAACACCAGCTTCGGCGCGCTCCAGGAGGCGCTCGGGTCGAACGGGGGCACGGAGGGTCTCGTGTTCTACGCGTTCGACGTCCCCTACCTCGACGGGCACGACCTGACGCGTGTGCCCCTCGTCCAGCGCAAGGCGGCGCTCTCCAAGATCCTCGGGCGATCGAAGGGGCGCATCCGCTACTCGGACCACGTCGAGGGGCGCGGCGACGCGTTCTTCGATGGCGCGTGCCGGCAGGGACTCGAGGGGATCGTCTCCAAGCGCGCCGCGAGCCCGTACCGCTCGGGCCGCGGGCGCGACTGGCTCAAGGTGAAGTGCATCCAGACCCGCGAGCTCGTCGTCGTCGGCTACACCGAGCCCAAGGGGAGCCGCACGGGGCTCGGGGCGCTGGTCCTCGCCGAGGCCGCGGGCATGGGGCAACTGCGCCACGTCGGCCGCGTTGGAACGGGGTTCGACGAGCGCGCGCTCGAAGACCTGACCCGGCGGCTCTCGAAGCTCGAGTCGGCAAAGCCTGCGGTGAGCCCCGCGCCCAAGGGGGCGGCGGCGCGCGGGGTCCACTGGGTCAAGCCCAAGCTCGTCGCGGAGGTCGCCTTCACCGAACGGACGCGGGACGGCATTCTGCGCCACCCGGTCTTCCGCGGGCTTCGCGAGGACAAGACCCCGCGCGAGACCGCGGGCGAGGCGGCGGGGACGGAGCTCGAGGCCTCGGAGGACGCGGTGGCGAAAACGACGGTCGAAGGCGTCCGCCTGACGAACCCGGACAAGGTCCTCTACCCCGACGCGGGGATCACCAAGCGGCGGCTCATCGACTACTACACGGAGGTCGAGGAGCGGCTCATGCCCTACCTGAAGGACCGGCCTCTGACCGTGGTCCGTTGCCCGGACGGGTACCAGAAGTTCTGCTTCTTCCAGAAGCACATCGAGGGGGAGCCGCCGAAGGGCCTGGCGAAGAAGCCGGGCGACTACTTCTACGCGACCTCGCTCTTGGGCGTGCTCGAGCTCGTGCAGCTGGGCGCGCTCGAGCTGCACGTCTGGGGGTCGCACGCGAAGACCGTCGAGCGCCCCGACCTGATGATCTTCGACGTCGATCCCGACGCCGGCCTCCCGTGGCCGCGCGTCGTCGAGGCCTGCCAGACGATGCGGTCGCGCCTGACGGAGCTGGGGCTTGCGAGCTGGCTCAAGACGACCGGGGGGAAGGGCCTGCACGTCTGCGTGCCGCTCGGGCGCCGCCAGGACTGGGCCGAGGTGAAGGCGTTCTCGAAGGTGCTCGCGGAGGACGTCGTGGCGCGCGAGCCGGCGAAGTACACCGCCAACCCGCTCAAGGTGAAGCGCAAGGGGCGCGTCTTCCTCGACTACCTCCGCAACGGGCGCGGTGCCACCGCGGTTGCCGCGTGGTCCACGAGGGCGCGGGCGGGCGCGACCGTCTCGATGCCGCTCGATTGGAGCGAGCTCGACGCCAAGCTCCGCCCGAGCGACTTCACGGTCGAGACCGCCGGGCGGCGCCTGCGAGGCGAGGACCCGTGGAGCGGGTTCTACGCGTCCAAGCAGACGATCACGGCTGCAATGCGGAAGGCGCTTTCCGTACCGACTTGACGTCCCACGACGCCTGCCAGTCGCCGCCCTCGGTCACGTACTCCCACCGGCCGGTCATCGTGTCCCCGCCGTCGATGAGCGTGCAGCGGACCTTCGCCTCGCGGCCGGCGATCGGCCAGGTGCCGGTCAGCAACCAGGTCGTGGACCCGCGCTCCTCGAGCTTCCATTCGCTCGCCACGCCGCTGTCGTAGAAGGCGTGGACGGGGACGGACTTCCCGTTGCTCGCGGGACCGATGACCTCAATCGAGGCGGCCGGATGGTCCGCGACGCTCCCCTCGAAGCGGTGGACCATGAACGATCCTCCCGTGAGCCACTCGTAGGTCTCCGTCGCCTTCACCTTCCCCGCGGGTCCGAAGGGCCCGGCGTACTGCTGCCCCTCGGTCTCCCACGTGCCGATGAAGGTCTGGAGCCGGCTTGTCGTGGCCATGTGGTTGCCTCCATGGAGCGCGGCGTGGCGCGGCGTCGAGATGAGGTGCTCGATGGCACGGCCGTCGCATCGCGGCGTTCCTCGCGTGCCCCTCGCTCCGAGGATAGCGCGGGATCACGTCTCCGGCGATCCGGTGTCGTCCTCGCCTCGCTCGAGCTCCGATCGTGCCGCCTCCGCGAGGTCGAGGTACTTGCGCCGGAAGCGCTCGAGGCTGTCGCTGTCGAGCTCCTCGAGGTCGAGCAGCGCGTTGTGCGCGCCTCGCGTTGCGCGAATGAGCTCGTCGAGTTTTACTTGGATGGCTTCTGTGTCCCGATTCTGGGTGTTCTGAATCAGGAAAACCATGAGGAATGTAACGACCGTCGTGCCCGTGTTGATCACCAGCTGCCACGTGTCGCTGAAGCCGAAGATCGGGCCCGTGATCGCCCACAGCAGGATGATTCCGACGGCCGCCGCGAAGACGCGCGGACGCCCGCAGAAGCGGGCCGCTTGCTTCGCGAAGCTCGAGTACCAGGTGTTGTCATGCATGGTTGAGCCTTTCTCCGTGCGTTCGATCATACCGGGGCTCCCGAGGCTGGCGACCGCCGACCGAACGAACGAGGAGTGAGATGCGCATCGCCCAGATCGCCCCGCTCTACGAGAGCGTCCCGCCCCACGGCTACGGTGGGACGGAGCGGGTCGTCTCCTACCTGACCGAGCAGCTCGTGGCGGAAGGCCACGACGTCACCCTGTTCGCGAGCGGCGACTCGAAGACGAGCGCGCGGCTCGTCTCGGCGGCGCCCGAGGCGCTCCGCCTGAGCCCCACGCAGACCGCTCCGCTCATCCCCCACCTCGTCATGCTCGAGCGCGTGTTCAAGGGCGCGGAGAACTTCGATGTCATCCACGCGCACGTGGACGCGCTCTGCCTCCCCTTCGCGCGCCGCGCGGCGGTACCGGTCGTGAGCACGCTGCACGGCCGGCTCGACCTCGAGGAGCTCGTGCCGCTCTACGACGAGTACGCCGATCAGTGGCTCGTCTCGATCTCCGACTCCCAGCGCGAGCCCTTGCCGGAGGCACGGTGGATCGCGACGGTTCATCACGGCCTGCCCCGCGACCTCTACCGGTTCCACGAGCGGCCCGAAAGCTATCTGGCGTTCATCGGGCGCATCTCGCCGGAGAAGCGCGTGGACCGGGCGATCGAGATCGCGATCCGAAGCCACCGGAAGCTCCGCATCGCCGCGAAGGTCGATCGCGCCGACACCGAGTACTTCGAGGAGCGGATCGAGCCGATGCTGCGCCACCCGCTCGTCGAGTGGGTCGGCGAGGTGGACGACGCCGCGAAGGACGACTTCATCGGAAACGCCTCGGCGCTCCTGTTCCCGATCGACTGGCCCGAGCCGTTCGGCCTGACGATGATCGAGGCGCTCGCGTGCGGCACCCCGGTCATCGCGTGGCAGCACGGCTCGGTCTCCGAGGTGCTCGAGCACGGGGTGACCGGCTTCCTCTGCGACGACGTCGGCGCCGCGGCGCGGGCCGTGCAGCACGTCGACCGGCTCTCGCGGCGCACCTGCCGCGAGGAGTTCGAGCGGCGCTTCACCGCGGAGCGGATGGCGGCCGACTACGTCGCGATCTACGAGCAGCTCGTGGGAAGCGAGAAGCGGGTCGCCAGGGGCCGCGCTTCGTGATCGACGCGCAGACACCGTTCGAGATCCTGGTCGAGGGAGGCCTGCTCGACGACCGCACGCTCGTCACCGTGCGGGGGGACACGTTCGGGATGTTCGATCGGCTGGGCGACATCCTCCTCCCGCAGCACGGCCGACACGGCCTGTTCCACGAGGGGACGCGTTACCTCTCCCGGCTGCAGCTCTCGATGTGGGGCACGCGGCCGGCCCTGCTCAGCTCGGGGGTGCGCGAGGAGGACGGCACCCTGATCGTCCACCTGACGAACCCCGACATCCGGAGCGAGGGATCGTGGTCGATGGCGCGGCACAGCATCCACATCGTGCGCCGCGTCCGCCTCGACGTCGGCGTGTGTCACGTGGACATTACCTTCCGCAGCTACGAGCGGGAGCCGCTGCTCGTCCCGCTCGAGCTGCGCTACGCGGCGGATTTCGCGGACATCTTCGAGGTTCGGGGCGCCGTGAGGGAGCGCCGTGGGACGACGCTGCCGGTGGAGGTAGCAGCAGGCCACGTCCGCCTGCGCTACCGCGGGCGGGACGACATCGAGCGCGTCACGACGATCACGTCGTCGCCCCCGCCCGCCCACGCCGACGACTCCACGCTCCACTTCGAGCTGGCGCTCGAGCCGGACGCGGACGTCACGCTGTCGTTCACGATCGTCTGTAACACCTCCTCGGGCGACGCCGAGCACCACCGCCCTCCGCACCCGCCCGTCGAGCCGTGGCGGACGGAGGTCGCCGCCTCCCAAGCCGCGTTCGACGCCTGGCTCCGGCGCTCGCGCTCCGACCTCGCGATGCTGACCGCGTCGACCGAGCACGGGCCGTTCCCCTACGCGGGCGTGCCGTGGTTCTGCACGCCGTTCGGCCGCGATGCGCTCATCACGGCGTACGAGGTCCTCTGGCTCGCACCCGCGATGGCGGTCGGGGTCCTGCGCTTTCTCGCCGCCCACCAGGCCCGCGATGACAATCCGGACCGCGACGCCGAGCCGGGGAAGATCCTCCACGAGATGCGCGCCGGCGAGATGGCGAACCTCGGCGAGGTCCCCTTCGGCTGCTATTACGGGAGCGTCGATGCGACCCCCTGGTTCGTGCTGCTCGCCGCCGCCTACCACGAGCGCACGGGCGACCTCGACCTCATGCGCGAGCTGTGGCCGGCCCTCGAACGCGCCGTCGCGTGGATGGAGGGCCCGGGGGACCTGGACGGCGACGGCTTCGTCGAGTACCGCCGCCGCGCGCCGATGGGCCTTTCGAACCAGGGCTGGAAGGACTCGCGGGACTCGATCATGCACGCCGACGGCACGCTCGCCGAGGGGCCGATCGCACTGTGCGAGGTGCAGGCCTACGTCTACGCCGCGCGCGTCGGGCTCGCCGCCGTCGCCCGCTCGCTCGGCCATGCGGGGCTCGCCGAGAAGCTCGAGCGCTCCGCGATCGACCTGCGCCACGCGTTCCAGAAGGCGTTCTGGCTCCCCGACCTCGGCACCTACGCCCTAGCACTCGACGGCGAGAAGCGTCCGTGCAAGGTGCGCAGCTCGAACGCCGGGCACACGCTGTTCACCGGGATCGCCGACCCGGAGCACGCCGCGATCCTCGGGCAGACGCTGCTCTCCGCCGACCACTTCTCCGGCTGGGGGGTTACGACGCTCGCCCGCTCGGCGCCGCGTTACAACCCGATGTCCTACCACAACGGTTCCGTCTGGCCGCACGACAACGCGCTCATCGGCCTCGGCCTTGCGCGCCACGGCGAGACGGCCGCGAGCGAGCGCATCCTGACCGCGCTGTTCGAGGCGAGCCGCGCGGTCGACGCGTCGCGCCTTCCGGAGCTGATGTGCGGCTTCCCCCGGCAGATGGGGGAGGCGCCGACGCTCTACCCCGTCGCCTGCTCCCCGCAGGCCTGGGCGGCGGGAAGCGTCTTCCTGCTCCTCCAGGGGCTGCTCGGCCTGTCCATCCACGCGGAGGCGCGGCAGGTCCGCCTCAGCCGGCCGCGGATGCCGAGCTTCCTCAACTCCCTGACGATCCGGCACCTGCGCGTGGGCGAGGGGGAGATGGACCTCTTCCTCGACCGCACGGACGGCGAGGTCGTCGTCCGCGTGCTGCGGCGCACCGCCTCCGTGGACCTCGTCCTGAGCTAAAGGTCGAGCTTCCGGATCCTCGCGACGTGGCGGCCGCCCTCGAACGGCGTCGTCAGCCACACGTCCACGATTCGCAGCGCGACGTCCTCCGGCATCATCCGCTCGCCGAGCGAGATCATGTTGGCGTCGTTGTGGGCGCGTCCGAGGCGCGCCGACTCCTCGTTCCAGCACAGCGCGCAGCGCACGCCGCGGTGGCGGTTCGCCGCGATCGCCTCGCCGTTCCCCGAGCCGCCGAGAACGATCCCCCGCTCGCACCGGCCTGAGGCCACCGCCTCGGCGGCGAGCCGGATGAAGTCCGGGTAGTCCACGGGATCGGTCGACGAGGTCCCGAAGTCGGCGACCTCGTGCCCGGCGTCGGCGAGGTGCCGCGCGATCATCGTCTTGTAACGGAACCCCGCGTGGTCGGACGCGATCGCGATCTTCATGGCGCGCGCCATGGTAACAGCGGCCACCATCGGTGAACGCGCTGCTTGTACCTCAGGTAGCTCTCCCCAAAGCGGCTCTTTAGGGCGGGCTCCTCGTAGAGAAGGACGAACGCCCCCATAGCGAGGAGGAAGAAGGGCGCGACGAGCACCGCCGACGGCGAGCGCAGGACGAGCCCCGCGCCGATGATCACCGCCCCGGCGCCGAGGTACATCGGGTTGCGGACATAGCGGTACGGGCCGACCGCGACGAAGACGCGGGGCGCGTCAAACGGCGCCGGCGTCCCCCGCCCCACGACGATGAACGTGGCGACGCACCAGAGTGCGAGCGCCCCGCCGAGGGCCACGAGGACGATTCCCGGCGCGCGCGTCCACGCGGGGATCGACAGCGGGATCCGCGCGTCCCACGGCCGGACGGACACGACGACCCAGGCCCAGAGGAGCACGAACGCCGAGCCGTAGACGAGGCTTCGCAGCGCCGCGAAGAGTCGGCTCATGCTCAGAACATCCCGTTCTCGTTCACCGGCTCCTTCGGAACGGGCTGCCCGACGTCCCACAGCTCCACGACCCGCCCATCCTGGAACCGGAAGACGTGGACGACCGAAGCGCCCGGGTCCCCCGGCCGTTGACGCACGTGCGATAGGACGGCGACGCGGTCCCCCTGCTCGAGCGTCTGCTTCACCTCGAGCGTTTTCTGCGGGTTCTCTCGCGCGTTCGCCTCCATCGCGGCACGCAGCGACGTAGCGTCCCCCCTGAAGAACGGGTTGTGGTGGCGGAACGACGGCCCGATGAACCGATCGTAGGCCTCCCCTACCTTCCCTGAAGCGACGAGGGTCAGGAACCCGACCGCCGCGTCCCGCAGCGACGCCGGCCCCAGCGGCACGCCTTCGGCGAATCGATCCGGGACGAGGTTGAGCCGCACGCCGTGCTCGAGGAGCGCCTTGGCGCCGGCGAGGACGAGCGAGAAGCCGCCGGTCGAGTCGATGACCTCCCTCGCGACCTCCTCGACGCTCCCCGAAAACCCCGAGTGGGTGATCGTCACAAACGTCGCGCGCTCTCCGCGCGGCTCGAAGCGCCACTCGACCTGCGTGGCGCCGTTCGGACCCGTCCACTCGATCAGGATCCGGGCGTTCCGCTCGACCGCTTTCACGTCCACGGGGACGGAGACTCCGTACATCTCCCACGCCCACGTTACCCGCTGACCCGCCTCGAGCCGCCCGCTCCCCTTCGTGAACCAGAACTGCCGCGTGATTTCGGGGTCCACGAACGCCTCGAACACCTCCGCCGCCGGCCTGCGGATGAGCATCCCTGTACGCATGACCAGATCACTCATCGCGTCCTCGCTTCCTTGGGCTCGAGCAGCTCGATCCGGTTCCCGAACGGGTCGGCGACATAGGCGCGCTCGTACCCCGGCAGCGCCTCGTCGTCCACGACCTCGACCCCCGCCGTGCGTAGACGTGCCGCCAGCTCCGTCAGCGCCTTCACGAGCAGCGCGGGGTGTGCCTTCCTCGCGGGACGGAATTCCTCCTCGACGCCGAGATGGACCACGGCCCCACCCGACCGGAACCACACCCCGCCCCGCGCCGCGAGCGCAGGAGGCTTGACGATCTCCTCCATCCCGAGCAGGCCGCCGTAGAAACCCCGCGCGGCGTCCTCGCCCCCGGCGGGCATCGCGAGCTGCACGTGATCGAGCCCGACGATCAACGGGGCTACTCCTGCGTCAGGAAGCGCAGGATCTCGCGCATCAGGCGATCGCCCTGGTCCGTCTCGAAGAGGAACTGCGCGTGCGCGGATCCGTCGAGAAGGAGAAGCTCCTTGGGCGGCGGAGCACCCTCGTACTGCTTCCGGATCTTGGGGAGGCGCGGCCCCGCGGCGTTGGCGTCGTCCTTCGCCACGACGAACAGCTTCCGCCCCTTCAGCTTCTCCGGCGGCTCGTCACCTCCCCCGGCGAGCAGGACGAGGCGGTCGATCTCGCCGGGCTCGGAGGCAACCGCCGCCGCCGCCGCGGCGCTCGCCCCCATGCTGCCGCCGACGATCGAGACC
>Ga0210379_10000249_pt1 | contig 16659 bp, 10 predicted proteins | sample PLMedo_2_FD_155468 | JGI IMG/M metagenome (GOLD analysis project Ga0210379, IMG submission 155468) | Groundwater sediment microbial communities from an aquifer in East River, Colorado, USA - PLM4_32_coex redo | ecosystem: Environmental > Terrestrial > Soil > Riparian zone | place: USA: East... | reverse complement strand
TAGGCCGCCGGGTGCCAATGCATCATAAAGCCGCCTTACCAGCGTGGCCGCGCGCCGATCGGCGAGATAATCGATCAAGCCGACACAGTAGATCAGATCCTGGGGCGGCAGCGAAATGAGCCCAGAATTGCTTCGAACTATATCTGTGAACGACATGTTCAAGCACTGAACACGCGCCTGACCGTTGGCTTTGAGCACGTGCGGAAAGGTTTTCTCAATCGCATGGCTGAGCGCAGCCTGTTCCTGGTCGATCAAGGTGAATTCAGCGCGCTTGTTCTTCAGTTCGCCGGAGCGCAAGAACAACTCGACCTCGCGAGCCGGTCCGCAGCCGAGGCTCATGATGCGCGCTGCCCGCGCATTCCCCTTCTCGTTGACCACATGGCCGATATGCGCGCAGACCGCCTCCATGCGCGTCTTCACGAACTCGCCGACATCGAGACCAAGCCGGTGCATCAACTGCTGATAGACGCTGGTGCCCCGCCGTTCCCAGTCGTAAATTTGATTCATGATCTCGAAATCACCCGGGTAGCCGAGCGGCTTCATATAAGAACGGTTGAAAATCGCGCCCTCGCAGATTTGAGGGGTGAGAACAACTTCGGTGAACGCCTTCGTCGCCTCGAGCACCTCGCGGTTTGCCATGACGCTCCGCGCGAGATCGTTGCCGGCGCGCCAAAGCGCCTGCCAATGCTGGACGAGTCGCGCTTCGCACGCTTCGTAAGCGCCGTCGAAATCAAAGTCGCGTTCGAACTGCCGGGCAAGATTCATATTTTCATCGAGCAAGTTCCGATATGAACCGAGCACTCTGAGCACGTCCGCGCAAAACAAACGATAATCCTTAGGCACGAGCCGAGCCGTTTCACCGTTGACGAGCGCCGATTGAAGCGCGATCTGCGCCTGGACGTTCCTGGATAAGAGCTTCTCGAACTCGACGAAGCCGTTGACGAAGGTAAATGCCACCTTCGATCCGAATACCGTACTCTCGCGGCGACACACGCGGGCATTGGCTTCGAAGATGGTGTAACCGGACTGCTGGATGGTGAGTGGGATGACCTCCCCGACGTCGGGGATGTCCTCCGCAGTCTGACTACAGACGATGGCGATGCCGCCGAGGCTGATGTCGTGAAGCTTGTGCAACGAGGAGTTCACCCCGACGCGGGGCGGCAGATGCGGAAACAATTTCCGCGCTTGATAGCGCGGAGCGCGGAACCAGACCTCTCGGCCTCCCGCTCCCTTCAGCTCTTCGTACGCGAGCATGCCACCCCTCTACCCGACCCAGCCCCGAGAGAACATCGAGCGCGGCAGCGCGACGCTTTCAAAGGCCCCCCAAATGCAACCGCGCGCTTCCCCCCTAATCAGCCGCGCGGGCGGCATAAACCACAGTCACTGGAAGTTAAATCCGGCACCAAGTCAAGCCGTTGCGCCTGCGTTCTAATGTACCATCGATGTGCGAGAGCGCGTGAGCGGTCGTGGCCCGAATAGTTAATTGCCACAAGCCAGAACAACCCGGAGTTGGAGGTCAGACAGAGTTCAATCGACGCTCCCACTCATACGCCGTGGAGATGATCTCATCCAGGTCGTCGTGCTTCGGATGCCAGCCGAACTCGCTCTTGATCCGGATCGCATCGGCAATCAGCGCCGGAGGGTCGCCAGGACGTCGCGGCGATTCCACTGCCGGAAGGTCGCGACCGACGACGCGCGATACGGCCTTGATCACCTCCCGCACGCTGGCGCCGCGGCCGTAACCGCAGTTCAGGGCCACCGAGCCGCCGCCGTCCGCAAGGTGATCGAGCGCGAGGAGATGCGCATCCACGAGATCGCTGACGTGGATGTAGTCGCGCACGCCGGTGCCGTCCGGCGTCGGATAGTCGGTGCCGAAGATGTCCAGTTGTGGGACGCGTCCGAGCGCCACCTGGCAGGCGCGCTTGATGAGATGGGTCGCGCGCGGGCTCGATTGTCCGGTGCGGCCTTTGGGATCGGCGCCCGCCACGTTGAAGTAGCGCAGCGCGACGTAACGGAAATCGTGCGCGCGTGCGGCGTCCTCGAGCATCCACTCCGTCATCAGCTTCGAGCGCCCGTAAGGGTTCTCGGGCTCCTTTGGCGTCGTCTCCGGCATCGCAGCGAGAAGCGGAGGTCCATAGATCAGGGCGGATGAAGAGAAGATGAACTTCTTCACGCCTTCGAGCACGCACGCCTCGATCAGCGCACGCGAGGCCATCGTGTTATTGGCGTAGTACGCAAGCGGTTCCTTCACCGAGTCCGGCGCAACGATCGAACCGGCGAAGTGAATGACAGCGGTGATGGAATGGTCGTTGATCAAGCGCCGAACGGTCGTTTGATCGCCCACATTTCCCTGATGGAAATGGGCGCCTTCGGCCACCAGGCCGCGCAGGCCCGTCGAGAGATCGTCGAGAACGATGACGGCGAAGCCGCGCTCCAGCGCAGCATGAACCATATGGCTGCCGATATAGCCGGCCCCGCCGGTGATCAGAATGGACATGACGATTCCTTCAGGCGCAGGCTAAGCGCGCGAATGAGAAACGCCAAGCCTCGGTCACCGGTTCCGGCGGAAGCGCCGGGACCACCACTCAGTGCTCAGAATGCAGGAATTGGATGTCAGCCCCGTGAAACCGCGCCGCGGTCAGCCGGCCGGTCATATAGGCGCCGGTATCGATGCCGACGCGGAAGCCGAGATTCTCGGGGGCACGCGTCGGCGTGTGGCCATGGACAATGACCCGGCCGCCAAAAACGTCGCCGGCGTTCAAGAACTGGTCGCGGATCCAGAGCCGGTCCGCCTCGGTCTGGCGATCCAACGGCACGCCAGGCCGCACGCCCGCGTGCACGAAATGATAGTCGCCGCAGTCATAGCTCAGCGCCAGCGAACGCAGAAAATCCTGGTGGCTCTGCGGAAGAACGGAGAGGAAAGAATCGCGAAGCACGGCCCGTGAAGCATTAGGGGCCAGTAGCAGACCGTGATCCACGCCATAACTCATCAATGTTTCGATGCCTCCCAAGCGCCGATAGAATTCCCACCGCTCGGGATCGGCGATGAAATCGAGCAGGATCTGTTCGTGATTGCCTTTGAGCGCAATCGTTTCGAACGCGGGAAAGCCGGCAGCGACCCGCTCTACGACCAAGCGAGAGTCCGGTCCGCGATCGACATAGTCGCCGATGAACACGATGATGCGACGGTCATGATGTTGTAATTCGACATCCGTATGGATGCGCGCGAGCAGGCTCTCCAGGAGATGGTATTGACCGTGAACGTCGCCGATCGCGTAAACCACCACCCCATCAGGCACGCGCGCCTTATGCGCGGGGCGGCGCTTCGATCCAAACAGATTATGCCACATGCAGACTATGATGCCCGAGACCGCCAAAGCACGCCATCACTTACCAGGCGCCTTGGGCCGCTCTGGCAGTGGCCCAAGTTATTGTCTAGAACCGTGACAGCATTCATTCCACGGCTATAGGGGATGAGTTTGGCGTCAGTTGGCGGTCCGGGCCGGGCTTCGGCAGGAAAATCGGCACTCATCACGGGCGTGACGGGCCAGGACGGCAGCTACCTTGCCGAGTTCCTTCTGGAACAGGGTTATGTCGTCCACGGCGTGAAGCGGCGCGCGTCGTCCTTGAACACCGAGCGTATCGACCATCTCTATGTCGATCCGCACGAGGGCAAGCCGTCGTTCTTCCTGCATTACGGCGACATGACGGATGCGACCAACATCATCCGCATCGTTCAGGAGACGCAGCCGACCGAGATCTACAATCTTGCCGCGCAGAGCCACGTGCAGGTGAGCTTCGAGACGCCCGAGTATACGGCCAATGCGGACGCGGTCGGCACGTTAAGACTGCTCGAAGCGATCCGCATCTTGAAGCTCGGCGAACGCACGCGGTTCTATCAGGCCTCGACCTCCGAGCTCTATGGCGATGTCGAGGAGACGCCGCAGCGCGAGACGACACCCTTCAGACCGCGCAGCCCTTATGCGGCGGCGAAGCTCTACGCCTATTGGATCACGGTGAATTATCGCGAGGCGTATGGTTTCCACGCGTCGAACGGGATTCTGTTCAACCACGAAGGCCCGCGGCGCGGCGAGACCTTCGTGACGCGCAAGATCACACGTGCCGTTGCAGCCATTTCCCAGGGCAAGCAGAACCATCTCTATCTCGGCAATCTGGACGCGAAGCGCGACTGGGGCCATGCCAAGGACTACGCGCGGGGTATGTGGCTGATGCTTCAGCAGCCCGAACCGGACGACTACGTCCTCGCGACCGGCGAATCACACTCGGTGCGCGAGTTCGTCGAGCGCGCCTTCGCCCATGTGGACCGCGCGATCGAGTGGCGCGGCCGCGGCGTGGACGAAGTCGGCGTTGACACCAAGACCGGCAAGGCACTGGTCAAGATCGATCCGCGCTATTTCCGACCCACAGAGGTCGAGTCTCTTCGCGGCGACGCGAGCAAGGCGCATCAGCGCCTCGGCTGGCGGCCCGCGGTCGCATTTGCCGACCTTGTGCGCGAGATGGTCGAAGAAGACTTGCGCGCGACGGTCGCAAGCACCAACAGCTTTCGTCATGAGTGAACGCCCCCCGCTCTACTCCCTCAAAGGAAAGCGGGTCTGGGTCGCGGGCCATACGGGCATGGTGGGCTCGGCCCTGATGCGCCGGCTTGCGCACGAGGATTGTGTCCTCTTGACCTCCGCCCATCGCGACTACGATTTGCGCCGGCAAAGCGATGTCGAATCCTTTGTCGGTAAATCGCGACCGCAGGCTGTGTTCCTTGCCGCGGCACGCGTCGGCGGCATCGTCGCCAATGACAGTCGACCCGCGAGCTTCATCTACGACAACCTTGCGATCGCCACGAACGTGATCGAGGCGGCGCGTGCCTTTGACGTGGAGAAACTCGTCAATCTTGGATCGACCTGCATCTATCCGAAATTCGCGGCGCAGCCGATAAGCGAGGACGAGCTGCTTGCCGGACCGCTCGAACCCACCAATCAATGGTATGCGGTGGCGAAGATCGCGGCGATCAAGCTGTGCGACGCCTATCGGCGGCAATATGGCTGCGACTTCATCTCCGCAATGCCCACCAATCTCTACGGTCCGCACGACAATTTCGATCTGGAGTCCTCCCATGTCATCCCTGCGCTGATCGCCAAAATGGCGAAAGCGAAGGATGAAGACGCTGCCGAGGTTGTCGTCTGGGGCACGGGCACGCCGCGGCGCGAGTTCCTGCACGTGGACGATTGTGCCGATGCACTCGTTCATCTCATGGATCACTTTTCCGGCGAAGGACCCGTGAATGTGGGAACCGGCGAGGACCTGACGATCGCCGAACTTGCCGAGTTGATCGCCCGCGTCGTGAAGTTCCAGGGGCGGATCGTGTTCGACCGTTCGCGACCCGACGGAACTCCGCGCAAGCTCGTCGACGTCTCGCGACTCAAGGCACTGGGCTGGGCGGCGCGCACTCCGCTCGAAGACGGACTGCGCAGCACGTACTCGTGGTATCGTGACAACGCGGCTACAGCGAGAGCCGTCGCGCTCTGAAGGATGTCCCGGATGGCAGCGGAGAAAAAAACGGCCGAACTGATAACGCCGGTGCTGTTGAGTGGCGGCTCCGGCACACGGCTGTGGCCCGTGTCGCGCGCGTTGCATCCCAAGCAGCTGCAGGCGCTCAGCGGCGAGCGCACCATGCTGCAGGAGACCGCTCTGCGCCTTAAGGGCCCCGATTTCGCCGCGCCCATGGTCGTCTGCAACGACGAACATCGCTTCACGATTGCGGCCCAACTGCAATCCGTCGGCCTCACGCCGCAATCCATCATCCTCGAGCCGATGGGCCGCAACACCGCGCCCGCCGCCGCCGTCGCGGCTTTGACTTTGAGCGAGAAATCGCCGGATGGGCTCATGCTGCTCGCGGCATCCGACCATGTCATCGATGACGTGAAGGCATTCCACGCTGCGGTGCGCATTGCGGCCAAAGCGGCCTGCGAGGGACATCTGGTCTCGATTGGCGTCACGCCGACGCGAGCGGAGACCGGCTATGGATATATCGACCGCGGGGCTGGGTTACCGTCGGTGCCGGGTGCATTTGCGGTCAAACGCTTCGTCGAGAAGCCCGACCGCACCACGGCCGAGAGCTTCATCTCCGCCGGCACCTATTTGTGGAACGCCTCGATTTTTCTCTTTCGAGCGGGCACATATCTGAAGGAGTTGAAACAGTACGCCCCCGAAGTGCTGGAGCAGTCACGAGCCGCGTTGGCCGAAGGCCGGCACGATCTCGACTTCCTGCGCCTCGACCGGAATACCTTCGCCAAGTGTCCGTCGATTTCCATCGACTATGCGGTGATGGAGCGCACCCGTCATTCGGCGGTCGTCCCCGCCGATATCGGCTGGAGCGATGTGGGATCCTGGTCCGTCCTGTGGGAGCGCGGCACGAAAGACGCGAACGGCAATGTAGCCATTGGCGACGTCATCATTGAAGACGGTAGGGGCAATCTTGTTCGGAGCGATTCCCGGCTCGTCGCGGCGTTGGGCGTCGAAAACCTGGTGATCGTCGCCACCAATGACGCGGTGCTTGTCGCCGCGCGCGAGCGCGACCAGGACGTCAAGCGCATCGTGGACAGCCTCTTGAAGGCGGGGCGCAACGAAGCCTCGCAGCCCTCGCGCGTGTACCGCCCGTGGGGAAGCTTCGAAACGCTGCACCTCGCAGACAGAAGCCAAGTGAAGCTCATCGAGGTCAGTCCCGGCTGCGCCCTCTCGCTGCAATACCATCACAAGCGCGCCGAGCATTGGGTCGTGGTCGAAGGCGAGGCCTGGATCACGCGGGGCGCTGAGGCGTTCGCACTCAAGGAGAACGAGTCGACCTTCATCCCAATCCTGATGCCCCATCGTCTCGAGAATAGAAACGACGCGCCCCTCAGGATCATCGAAGTCCAGGTCGGATCGTATCTCGGCGAGGACGATATCGTCCGCCTCGAAGACCGTTACAAACGGACCGACAAACCTTGAGGCTCACTGCTCATTGGAAATTTCGGCAAGCGTCGCGTCGAAATAGGCGATCGTCTTCTTCAAGCCTTCCTCGAGCTGCGTCTTCGGCGCCCAATTCAGGGCTGAGCGCGCGAGCGAGATGTCGGGCTGGCGCTGTTTTGGGTCATCGGCGGGTAAAGGCTTCGCTTCAATCTTGGAGCGCGATCCGGTCAGCGCAATGACCTTCTCGGCGAGCTGGCGTATCGTGAACTCGTTGGGGTTGCCGAGATTGACCGGCCCAGTGAAATCGTCACTGCTTTCCATCAGCCGCACCAGCGCGTCGACAAGATCGTCCACGTAACAGAAGGAGCGCGTCTGATTGCCGTCGCCGAACACGGTGATGGGCTTGTTCCGAAGCGCCTGTACGATGAAGTTCGACACCACACGGCCGTCGTTGGGATGCATACGCGGACCGTAGGTGTTGAAGATGCGTGCAACCTTGATGCGAAGACGGTGCTGGCGATAGTAGTCGAAGAACAGCGTTTCCGCGCAGCGCTTGCCTTCATCATAGCAGGCGCGCGTGCCGACTGGATTGACGTTTCCCCAGTAGCTCTCGGTTTGCGGATGCACCGAAGGATCGCCGTAGACCTCGCTGGTCGAGGCCTGCAGAATCTTCGCCTTTAGCCGCTTGGCGAGGCCCAGCATGTTGATCGCGCCGTGCACCGAGGTCTTCGTCGTCTGCACGGGATCGCGCTGATAATGGATGGGCGAAGCCGGGCACGCCAGATTGTAGATCTCGTCGGCTTCGACATAGAGCGGAAAGGTCACGTCGTGGCGGATGAGCTCGAAACGCTGCTGACCGAGCAGATTCTCGATGTTGCTGCGCGTGCCGGTGAAGAAATTGTCGACACAGAGGATTTCATGACCGCGGGCGAGCAGGCTCTCGCAGAGAAACGAGCCGATGAATCCTGCGCCCCCGGTGATAAGAACACGCCGACGAAGATGCATTGAACCTATCCCCTGTGTGCGCGAGCGCCCCTCGCTCACGGGACAATAGTGGACGTACTTGGCCCCGAGCAACCGGACGACATGAAAATACCGGACTTGTCACAAAACGGCTTGGCGATTGATCAACGCAAGTGGAACCTTGCACCACGCTCAACGTTGCGCACGACGCGCAATTGCGGCAACCAATGCGTCGACAATCGCGCCGTTATTCGCTTCGAGGTAGCCCCACCGGGCTAGGTATTCCGAAGGAATGCTTCGGGTGATCTGAAAGGTTCCATTGAGCTCGAATACGGTGATTGCGCCTGAGTCCGACACTGCGAAATCGATCACACCAAAATCGAGGCCTACGATCCGGAACAGCTCAGCGACGCGGTCGTCCAGTGCGTCGTGCGATCCCAAGAAATCCTTCTCGGCCGTTACTGTTTCGGGGCGCTCGACCATGGCTGTCCGAGAATTCCCCGTCACGTTCCATTTCAGACCGGCGATGAGATGGCGACGAAAGATGGTGCCGTCAGCCCAGATCATCCGATATTTGCGGTATAGGCCATCGCCCGAGCGAAAATCCACGAAGTCGCTGACAACAAGACGAGACGGGAGCGCCTTGAGCGACCGCATATGTCCTGCACTCTCGACCTTCCTAAGTCCCCCGCTGCCGTGTGTGCCCGCGGGTCGGAGCAGCACGGGCCAGACGTGTCGCGCGGCCTCGATGTGACGCTCCAATCCCTCGGGCGGCCCGGAGAAAAACGTCGTGGTCGGCACGCGGACATTTCTTGCGTTGCTCGCGCCGATAACGCCGGGCAAGACCGTGCGCGCGGAACGGCGGACCGCCTCGACCTTGTTCAGGATCGGTAGAGCATTTGCGCGGACGAGAGCCTCAAGGCGATCAAGCGATCGCTTGCAGATCAATGGCTCGGCGATCAGATTGACCAGAACATCGGGACGAATGACGCGTTGCTGAGTCGGTTTTCCGACAGAGAGGATATGGACGTCCCAACCGCGCTCGCGGCATGCGGGCTCCAACTCGTTCAAGACTGCCGGAAAGGAGTAGTAAGGTGGGCCCTTTCCGACTGCTTTCGCGAACGTCGTTTCCGCCTCGACGTCGATGCGCCCTTTTGCAAGAACGACCCGCATCAGTCCTGCCTCGCGTCAGCGCTCGGAGGTTTGCCCCCTGCTTGATCGCACCGCACTGCGCGCCGCGCAAAGATCCTACGGGCGTTCTCGCGCGCCGTTTCAAGCGAGCGCGGCGGGGATAGTGGAATCGAGGCGACCGTTACACCCAGGAGCCGTAAGGACCACAGGCCCTGGTAGGGCGCGACGAGCCCTAATCCCATCGCCGCATATTTGCGCGCGAACGGCGGATATTCTCTGCGCTCCACGCCGGCGCACATCTTGGATCGTCCCCGAGCAAAGACGTTTCCGCACGACGCCGATGCGAGAGCCCATTGCAGTCCCAAGCCACGGAATTCCGGCCGGACCCACGAATTATAGATATGCACATGTCCTTCAGGCACGCGAATGTCGCAGCCGATCCAATCGATAAATCGTGTCCGTTCGGAGCACCACATCTGTGCGGCCATAACGCGATTCGAGGCAAAGGCGATTTGGCACGTATCGCCTTCCGCGAAGCGCTGAGCGGCCTGAGCGGCGGGAATGGGGCCGTCGACAAATGGGCCCGTGGCAGCGCCCGCCGCCAGGGTCTCGATGGCAAATCCTGCGGGCATGGATGGTGACGGCGGTACACCCCGAGCGAACCAGGGCGCAGCCGCGAGGTCTGCAGAGATGAGCACCAATTCGCGAATCATTCAAACTGGCAAAGGCATGGCACGGCGCAGGGCCTTCGCCTCAGCGAGCAACTGAGGGAGCTTGTCTGCAATCTCCGGGTGACTGCGCGCCAAGTCATGCAAGGCGCCATCCAGACCCCACTCGACCGAGCGGTAAGTAGCATTGAAGGCGGCAAGCAGCTTGCGATTGACCGCGTTTGAAACCATGCCAGAGCCGGCTTGGAGCCAGTTCGCTATCAAGGCGTCGAACCGGCAGTGGCGCGCTTCATCACGCGCATGAGTGACGAAAACTTCGCGGAAGAGCGGGTCGGCGGTCTCATCACGGTGGTACTCCTGGGCGATCTTGAGCGCGTGTTTCTCGAACCCTTCGATCACCGGCGCCCAGAACGTCAACTTCGTCGGGTAACGTTGAGCGAGGTTCAGCAGCACACGCAGCAACCGCGGAGGACGAAACATCGACTTGGAAGCGGGCTGGTCGGCGCCAACGGCCAAGTCTTCGAGATGAGAGAAACTCTCGATGTGGTGAACTTCATCGGACATGAACGATTGGAGGACCGCGGACTGGTCCGGATCGAGTGCGCGCGTGAGGCACAGTTTCTTGAGCGGCGCGAGGATCAGCACTCGCTCCGTCCAGATGAACTCATCCACCAACTGTCGTGCGTAAGCGTGATTATAGCGAAGCCGTTGAGATGCGGTCAGGCTGGCGAAAGCCTCGCCGCCATAAAGCGGCAGCATGTGATCCGGAACCCACGGCCGCGAAGCATCGAGCGCAGGCGCAGATTGGTACAAGGCGAGCGTCAACCTCGCTGGACGTACCAGAGTGGCTTCCCTGGCCCAATCGGTCTGCTCGATCCCCATTTCCCCTCCCGCAGATCAGGCGCATCCTTGCGCATCCGGTCGCCGATAGGCAAATCACGTGACCCATCGCCTTGAGGATCGTCGACGAGCCGATGAAAAAGCGGGCCGCGGGGCCACACCCGAATATGACTTAGAATATTGATTTTGCATCATTTTATGAGGATTGACGAGGGGGCGGCCCGCCTCGCTCAACGTCTACAAAATGCTCTCCCGATTTTCGCCTCTATTAAGAGTCGAAGGCTTAGTGTGGTTCGACGCGTTTCAAGGTGTCGAAACCGGCTATGAACTTTCGCTGGTGGACGAGGCTGGCGCTCGTAAGCGCAATCGCTGGATTTGTTGCGTCCGGTCCGCCGGCCGATTTTGAGCATCCTGATTTTGAGTCTCAACCAACACTCTTGAATGACGTCGCGCCTCCAATTTCGATCGAGACCTATGAGACGACAGAGCTCGCTACAACGGAGATCGTGAGCGATTTGTCTCAAGCCTCGGACTTCACCTCGCCCCCAGCCGAGGATGATCAAGCACCCGCAACAGATCCATAAACTTTTATTTGAATCGATGCCCGCGCGGACAACGTCCCGCTTTTGATCAGGCCACAGTTACCTTCGCGTTAGCCTCGCGAATGTCGCCCGTCCGCAGAGAAATTGCGTAAACGCTCAAGGACGCGATCTCGCTCCGACAGCGTTTTCCAGGGCCAACTCTCTCGTTGTTTCTCGAAGGTGTTTACGCCTCGGCTACCGCATACAGCCAAAGGCTGATCGCCCTTGGCGGGTCAACGATAGAATTCGGCGATCTGTTGAACCAAGTGCCTAAGTTCACAGGAGAGTGCGATGCCGTCGGTCGATAAGAAGGCGGAACGCGGCGGGCCCAAGCCCAGCGGGCCCAAACCTACACTCGTTGAACATAATCACGCGCCGATCCTGGATCTGGATACGGCGGCAAGCGGCACGTCGACGACGCGCTACTATCATGTCCGCGATCCGCTGACCAAGATCGCGCCCTGCGCGTCAGTACTCGATGGGGACTCGCCGGACTTCCAGGGCGGGTCGCTGCGCGTAGCCGTGACAGGCAACTGGGCCGTCGGCGATCAGCTTGCGATCATCACCGATGCAACGGTCACGCTGACGGGCACCGACAATTCGGGCAATCGAGGCGTCAAGATCAACGGCACTCTCGTCGGCACGCTCTCCGGCGGCCAGAACGGAACCGATCTCGTCATCTCGCTGCACAGCACCGCAACACCCGCGCTCGTGGAGATTCTGCTCGAGCACGTGGGCTATTCCTCCGCCAACCTGTCGACATTGACTCGCACGGTGACCTTTACGCTTGTCGACGGAGACGGCGTTGCGAACGGCGGTTCCGATACGGCAACGGCGACGGCGACGATTACATATGGTGAATCAGGCCCGATCAACGTCGCGCCGGTGCTCACCGGCGATCGCTCGGCCGACGTCGCGGAAGGCGGTGGCTATCGCCTCACTTCCGCCGATCTCTCCTATAGCGACCCCGACGATGGCGCCACGGGCGTCACGTTCACGATCGCCAATTGCACAAACGGCATCGTGAAGGTCAACGGTATAGCGGCGACAAGCTTTAACGGACAGCAGCTTCTCGATGGGCTCGTCACGTTCGAACATAACGGCTCGGAGACGGGCGCGGCCACGTTCGATGTCAGCGTTGAGGACCGAAACGAGGACGGTTCGACGCCGGCGACCAGCACGTTCACGTTCAGGGTCAGCGCGGTCAATGATGCACCGGTACTCACGGGCGATATGGCAAGCGCCGTAATGGAAGGTGGCAATACAACGCTCACGTCGGCCGACCTCGGCTTCAGCGATCCCGATGATGGCGCCACCGGCGTGACGTTCACGGTCTCCAATCTGTCCAACGGTACGGTGAAGGTCAACGGCGTCGCGGCGACGAGCTTCACCGGCCAGCAACTTCTTTCCGGCATGGTGAACTTCACACATGACGGGTCCGAGACGACCGCGGCATCGTTCAACGTCGTGGTCGAGGACGGAAACGAGGATGCTTCGGCGCCGACGCCGAGTACATTCAATCTTGCGGTCACTTCCGTGAATGATGCGCCCGTCATCACGGGCGACCGGGCCGCCGCAGTCGATGAAGGCGGCATCTACACGCTGACTGCCGCCGACCTCGGATTCAACGATCCTGACGACAACGCCTCCGGCGTGACGTTCGCCGTGTCGAGCCAAATGAACGGCACGGTGATGGTGAACGGCGTTGCGTCGACAAGCTTCACCGGCCAGCAGCTTCTTTCCGGCATGGTCAGCTTCACGCATGACGGATCCGAAACGACAGGCGCTTCGTTCGCCGTCGCTGTGGAGGACGGCAACGAAGATGGTTCGGCGCCGACCGCAGGCACGTTCACGTTCACGGTCAACCCGGTGAACGATGCGCCCGTCATCGCGGGCGATCTTGCCGCCACCCTCGATGAGGGCAGCAGCTACACGCTCACCGCAGTTGATCTCGGATTCAACGATCCGGATAATATCGCCTCCGGGGTGACGTTCGCCGTGTCGAACCAGACGAACGGCATGGTCAAGGTGAGCGGCGTCGCGGCGACAAGCTTCACCGGCCAGCAGCTTCTTTCCGGCATGGTCAGCTTCACGCATGACGGATCTGAAACGACAGGCGCTTCATTCAGCGTCACTGTGGAGGACGGCAACGAGGACGGTTCCGCGCCGACCCAAAGCACGTTCACGTTCACGGTCAACCCTGTAAACGATGCACCCGTTATCACGGGCGATCTAGCGGCCACCGTCGATGAGGGCAGCAGTTACACGCTCACCGCCGCCGATCTCGGATTCGACGATCCGGATGATATCGCTTCCGGGGTAACGTTCACGGTGTCGAACCAGATGAATGGCATGGTGATGGCGAACGGCGTTGCGTCGACGAGCTTCACCGGCCAGCAGCTGCTTTCCGGTGTGGTGAGCTTTACGCATGACGGATCGGAAACGACTGCGGCATCGTTCAACGTCGTGGTCGAGGATGGCAACGAGGACGGTTCGGCTCCGACGCCGAGCACATTCAATTTCACGGTCAACCCGATCAATGATCCGCCCGTTATCGGCGGAGATATGACAGCTGATATCGCCGAAGGCGGCGGCTATACGCTGACGGTCAACGATCTCTCGTTTAGCGATGTCGATGACAGTGCCTCGCAGGTCACGTTCGCCGTGTCCAACCAGGTGGCTGGAACCATCCGCGTGAACGGGGTCGCCGTCACGAGCTTCACCGGCCAGGAACTTGTCGACGGGCTGGTGACATTCCACCATGACGGATCGGAAACGCTGGCTGCCTCGTTCGACGTGTCGCTCGACGACGGCAATGAGGACGGTTCGGCGCCGAGCACGAGCACGTTCACCTTCGCCGTAAGCCCGGTCAACGATGCGCCCGTCATGACGGGCGATCTTGGAGCCGAAATCGTTCGGGCCGGCAGCTACACGCTCAAGGCCGCCGATCTTGGCTACGTCGATCCCGACGATGTCGCGTCCGACGTGACGTTCACGGTTTCGAATCAGCTGAACGGCGCGGTGAAGGTGAGCGGCGTCCCTGCGACGAGCTTCACCGGCCAGCAACTTCTCGATGGCCTGGTCAAGTTCACGCAAGACGGATCGAACACGGGCACAGCCTCGTTCGACGTGATGGTCGAGGACGGGAACGAGGATGGCTCGGCACCGTCGACCAGCACGTTCACGCTTACAGTGCTCTCGGCCAACATCGATCTTTCGACGCTGAGCCCCACGCAGGGCTTCGTCATCGTTGGCGATGCGGTGGGGGACAACGCGGGATGGAGCGTCTCCTCCGCGGGCGACATCAACGGCGACGGGTTCGACGATCTGCTGGTGGGCGCCCCCCTCGGCAACCTTGGCGGTTCCGACGCCGGTCAGGCCTATCTCGTGTTCGGCAAGGCCGCAGGCTTTGGCACCATCGACCTCGCGAGCTTTACCGCGGCCGATGGCTTTATCATCCAGGGTGACGCCAACGCCGACCATGCCGGCTGGAGCGTCTCCTCGGCCGGCGACATCAACAACGATGGCTTCGACGATGTCATCGTCGGCGCCAAGGATGGCGATGCAGGCGGAAGCAATGCCGGCCAAGCCTATGTGCTGTTCGGCAAAGCGGGCGGGTTCAGCTTTGTCGTAGACCTTGCCGCGCTTCCCTCGTCTGCGGGCTTCATGATCCAGGGCGATTCCGCCAATGACTCGGCTGGGTACAAGGTCTCTTCCGCGGGCGACGTGAACGGCGATGGGTTCGATGACCTCATCGTGGGCGCGCCCATGGGCGACAACGGCGGCGGAACCGACGCCGGCGAGGCCTATGTGATCTTTGGAAAGGCCTCAGGATTTGGAACCATCGATCTGACGACACTGAGCCCAGCAAATGGATTTATGATCCAGGGCGATCGCGCGGGCGATCGCGCCGGCTGGAGCGTCTCGGCTGCGGGCGACGTGAACGGCGATGGTTTGGCGGATCTGATCATCGGCGCGCCGCGCGGCGACAACGGCGGCACGGATGCCGGCGAGGCCTATGTGGTGTTCGGCAAGACGACAGGCTTCGGCGCAGTGCTCGATCTGGCAAGTCTGACGCCATCGGACGGGTTTATCATCCAGGGCGACACGCTGATCGATCAGGCAGGCATCAGCGTGTCTTCGGCCGGCGACGTGAACGGCGACGGCTTCGACGACCTGATCGTCGGCGCACCGGGCGGCGACGACGGCGGCCCCAACTCGGGCGAAGCCTATGTTGTATTCGGCAAGGCCTCAGGATTTGGGACGATCGATCTGACCAACCTGTCGGCTGCGAACGGCTTCATCATCCAGGGCGACGCGGACGCCGATCAGACCGGTTGGAGTGTGGCCGCCGCCGGCGACGTGAACGGCGACGGCTTTGACGATCTCATCGTCGGTGCGCCGATGGGCGACAATGGCGGCATCGATGCCGGCGAGGCGTATGTGCTCTTCGGCAAGGCGTCCGGGTTTGGTCAGGTCGTGGGCGCCAGCCGAGTCATCGACCTTACGAACCTGACGTTCCCGGATGGCTTTATCATCCAGGGCGATGTGTTGGGTGACCAAGCGGGCTGGAGCGTCTCGGCCGCTGGCGACATCAACAATGACGGCTTCGCGGATCTGATCGTCGGCGCGCCGATGGGCGATGACGGCGGAAACAATGCCGGCGAAGCGTATGTGATCTTCGGCAGCGCGTTCTGGCTGCCGTGAGCCCTTCGACTTGAGGTCCCACCACCTAGCCAAAACCTAAGATACTGATTCTACGCCACGTTTTGGCTTCGTTTCGTCAATTGCTATCTTCCGAACTCGCCTGATGCGGCACCTTAACTGCTTAGCCAAAGGTGGCCGCCGGCGGAGCCTCCACTATTCATCCGTATACGGATTATTATTGAGGTTCAGTACGGCGAAGCCGACGCCCAATAATTCACGAGCTATGTGTCCGCACCACGAATGTCTCGAAGGAACCACGGCCTTCACGGACGAGGTTAGAGCGCTTGTGCACACTCGGGGTCTTCTCGGGCTGATGCTCAAATAACGGGGTCTCTGGATTGGCAGAGACCATAAATATCAAGGCGCCGTTGACGTCTTGGTTGACGTTAGGAATGTCTTCAGCAGGTCTGTTCCTAGGTAAACGCATTGAAGCAAAGAAAGACGCGGCGGCTCGAGTAACCGACGCGATTACTCAACTTGCTATCGAGTAGAAATTGTCGTTGGCGATACACCGACCACACGTGTTGCGACAAATTGCCGTCACTCCGTCGGACTCCCTCGCCATCCAGCCGCCGCTGGATGACGAGGCCAAGAACAAGATCACAAAATGATTTGCGCGTCGGTCGGTGCTGTCCCGATTACGTCAATTCCGAAATCGGCAACACCGTCACCATTCACATCGGCGGTGACGCGGTGCTTATCGCTCGAAAACGAAGTGATCGTCACGGAAACCGCATGAATGGCCGAGAGGTCGATGAAATCGGACGCCTCGAAGTCGCCAATCAGATCGCGGCCGTTCTTCGTAT
>Ga0210379_10000248_pt1 | contig 16713 bp, 13 predicted proteins | sample PLMedo_2_FD_155468 | JGI IMG/M metagenome (GOLD analysis project Ga0210379, IMG submission 155468) | Groundwater sediment microbial communities from an aquifer in East River, Colorado, USA - PLM4_32_coex redo | ecosystem: Environmental > Terrestrial > Soil > Riparian zone | place: USA: East... | reverse complement strand
TTATCAACGTCAATTCCACGAGCCGCAACGTCTGTCGCAACAAGCATTTGGATTTGTCTTCCTCTAAAAGATTTCATAACACCATCACGTTGCGCTTGAGATAAATCTCCATGCAATGCAGCAGCGCTGTATCCATCTTCGATTAATTTTTCGGCAACAGCTTGTGTATCACGTTTTGTTCTACAGAAAACTACTGAGAAAATATCAGGATTACAATCTGCCAATCTTTTCAAAGCTTCGTAACGATCACGAGCATTTACTAAGTAAAATTCGTGAGATACGGTAGCTGAACCAGAGTTTTTGGCACCAACAGTAATTTCTATTGGGTCAGTCATAAATTGTTTTCCAATACGTGCCACTTCAGCAGGCATTGTTGCAGAAAACAACCATGTACTTTTTTCGTCAGGCGTAGTAGAAAGGATATTTACGATATCTTCGTAGAAACCCATATTCAACATTTCGTCTGCTTCGTCAAGGATACAATAGTTAATTTGAGAAATGTTTACCAATCCTCTGTTTATCATATCTTGCATTCTTCCTGGAGTTGCCACAATAACTTGTGCACCTCTCTTTATGTCTCTCGCTTGTTCTGTAATGCTAGCTCCACCGTAAACCGCTACCACATTAATACCTTTTTCGTATTTTGAGTAGTTTTTAAGTTCGTTGGTAATCTGCAAACACAATTCGCGTGTTGGAGATAAAATTAACGCCTGTGTATTTCTGTTGTTGGCATCAATTTTCTGAATAACTGGAAAACCAAAAGCTGCCGTTTTCCCTGTCCCTGTCTGAGCCAACGCAACTAAATCTGTGTCTTTTTCCAATAATAGGGGAATCGCTTTCTCCTGTACTTCGGTCGGATTCTCAAATCCTAGATCTAAAATCGCCTTCAGTAACGATTCACTCAATCCTAATTGTTCAAATTTATTCATATGTATTTTTAAAATAGGGTGCAAAATTACTGTTTATAATTCATATAAACTAATGCTATTTTAAGAATTAATGTTTTATTAGCATTTGATAATCAGAATATTAGATTTTGTAATTCAGAATTTATAATTCAGAATTCGAAATTTAATGGCTAATAAGGGCATTTGAGTAGTAAGTTTTAATCAGAAAATGATGTTTTTTTAGGAGCAAAACATTTTCTTTTCATAACAAAATCCCTCCCGCCATCATTCCAATCTTTCTTGTCTTGAAAAAAAATCAAGACAAGAAAGGATTTTCCCTTCTGTCGGGGCTATTCTACCACTTTTTGTTTTCATAACACCTGTGCAAAAGCTGCTTTAATTAAATAGTAGTCTAGTTATTTAGATAAATACTAATTCAATTTTAGAGTTTTTTTTTAAAACCATTAAGAAATTAAGGCTCATTTAGACTCAATGCTTAATGAACCTTAATTTCTTAATGGTTAAATTTTTTTGACCTTACAATTGAATTAATTGAACTCGGTATAAGTCACTGATTGCAAGACTCTATTTGGAAACATATAAGCTTAGGATTGTTTATTATGCAAGTAAATGGAAATATTAGTCTATTGAATTAGCCAAAAAAGCGATAAGTTCAACTGTAGCTTTCCCTCTATGGCTAATCTTATTTTTTGTTTCTAATGGTAATTGTGCGAAAGTTTCTTGGTAATTTTCCGGTCTAAAGATAGGGTCATAACCAAAACCTTGATTTCCGGCTCGCTCTAAAGTGATTTCGCCTCTTGCAATACCCGTAAAAAGGTACTGTTTCCCTTTTAGGTTTAAGGTGATAACGGTTTTAAATTGTGCTTTTCTATTGGTTTTGTCTTCCAAATTAGATAGTAACAGCGTCATATTGTCTTCTGCAGAGCGTTGTTCTCCCGCATATCGAGCCGAGAAAACGCCTGGTTCGCCATTAAGCGCATCCACTTCCAGCCCTGTGTCATCCGCAAAACAATCATAACCGTATTTCTCGGTTACATAATTGGCTTTCATAATGGCATTTTCTTCAATAGTATCGGCGGTTTCCGGAATTTCTTCGTGGCAACCTATGCTTTCTAGGCTAATGATTTCGATACTTTCGGGAAGCATGCTTTGTATTTCTTTTATTTTATTGACGTTGTTGGTGGCGAAGACGATTTTCATTAGTTTAATTTTATTAGCGCAAAGCTACAAGTTTTAAAAATAGGGTGAAGAATATATTGTTTTTTAGATCAATTTTATGGATTATTTTAGGGGTTTGGGTTTGTCTACTTTTCTTTTTATGGATAAAGAATTGATAATGATTAAATTGTCTTTTTTTAAGATAATTCGCGTTTAAAATATTAATTTAACATGAATTTTATTCTTAAAAAACAAATTGATAATCTTGTTTTTAGTTATTAGGTTTGTTTCATTAATTATAAAAACCAAGAAAAAATGAAAAAGTTAAGTATTTTGTTCCTTTCAGCTTTGTCCTTAGGGATGACTGTTGTCTCTTGTAGTAGTGATGATAATGGAGCTGAGGCTTCTATTGAGGGGAAATGGAATTTGAGTAAAATGAGTATGACTAGCAGTGCTGGAACCACCCCAGAGATGGACAACCCTGAAAATGCATCAGGCTGTAATAAAAATTATTTAGAAATTAAAGCAGGAGGTGTTGCTAGCTATGGTAGTTACGAAGGTACAGTTTGTACTCTTTCAACAGAAACTGGAACTTGGTCTAAAGATGGAAATAAAATCACTATTAAATTTGGTACTGAGACTGATGTTTATGAAGTAGTGAGTGTAACAAATTCTGGTTTAACACTAAGAAATACATATGCTGAAGCTGGCATATCTGTAAATTCAATTTTTACAAAGTAATAACTTTATAATATTGAATATGAAAAGCCAACAGCAATGTTGGCTTTTTTGTTTGCATGATTTTTATAAACAAATCCGTTTTGTGATAGTATGACTTGCTGTTTTAACGAAATAAATATATTTTAAATCATTTAAAATCAGTATGTTAAATTGCAGTTAAAAGGCTTGTTTTCGATTACTTTCATGGTGATTTATTGTAAATTGGAGCCTTTCTTTTTTTGAAATGCACTTCCTAATTTAAAAACAGATTATTATGAAAAAAGTAATTATTTTATTCGTTTCAGCCTTAGTTCTAGGGATGACTTTTACATCTTGTAGTAATGATGATGATTCTCCAGCTACAGCTCCGGCTTCAGTTGAAGGAAAATGGAATTTCAGCAAAGTGAGCGAGACTGAAAATGGGGTAGTTACCGTGCCAGAAGAAGATTATGTTCATGAGCCTGGATGTATCAAGGATTACATCGAATTAAAACCAGGGGGTGTTTATAATGAGGCTTTTTACGGTCCAGGTTGTGCATTAGATCTAACCACTGGAACTTGGTCTAAAAGCGGAAACATTATTACTATTACACAAGGAGTAGATATAATTTCTGCCGAGGTAGTGAGTGTATCGAGTTCCCTTTTAAAAGTAAAAATTTCAGATACTGATGCAGGAATTACGACTGTAACAACTGTAACTTTTACAAAGGCATAATTTTTATATTTGTCTGGTTCTGAAAAAAAAATGATGCGGATTATGATATAAAATCACATCAAAATTACCCCGGAGGCAAAACTTTTGAGGCTTTTTCTTCAAGAATTTTATTTTTAATATTGGAAGCGAAAACGAGTTCTATGGGAAGATGTTGTTTGCTATTTTGATTGAAAAAATATGTGTTTTAAATATTGAAAACAAATGCGTTAAATTTTGGTTAAAGTAGTGATTTGTAACGTGTTAATTGGTGATTAATTGTACCTTTGAGTGTGGTTTTGATTAATTACTTGAGTATACGATGTCGGTATACATATATTAGAATAAGTATCTCAATAGTCGGCTATACAGTATAAAGTATAAGTTAGATAATGGTAAATCAGAACTTACAATTGGAGGGCTCACATAGCCCTCCTTTTTTGTGATAGTTCGTAATGTCTCGTTACATTTCTTGCATTCTCCGGAAAATAATAATTGGCGAGATTGAGAAAATCATCTCGGGGCATGTGGTTATTACTATCGACTTCAAAAAAAACGACTGGTTATGTATAACGCAATCTTACATAAACATGTTTAATCCCTTTTTTATCAGAATCTCTTTCATCTATTTCTAGAATATCGGTGAGGGATTTGAGCATAGGGGTAAGTTTATTGAATCCGAAACTTCTTGGGTCAAATTCGGGTTTTTTCTTAACGATTAGGTTTCCAACATCGCCAAGGAATGCCCAGCCATCATCATCGCCAATGGCATCGATAGTGTCTTCTATGAGTTCTATGGTTTGGTTGTCGATTTTGGTCGTTGGTTCTTTTTCTGCAGTTTTTTTGGAATCTGTTTGGGAACTAGCGACTTTTGGTTTTTTCTTTTTGATGGCGCCATCCAATACTTCAATGTAAATAAAACGGTCGCATGCTACAATAAAGGGATTGGGTGTTTTTTTCTCTCCAATACCAATTACTTTCATACCGGATTCTCTTAATCGAATAGCGAGACGGGTAAAGTCACTGTCGCTGGACACGATGCAAAAACCATCAACTTTGTCGGAATAGAGTAAATCCATAGCATCAATAATCATGGCAGAATCCGAGGAGTTTTTACCCACCGTATAGCTGTATTGTTGAATCGGAGTAATGGCGTGTTCGAGCAAAACTGATTTCCAACCTCCGGCATTGGGCTTGGTCCAATCGGCATAAATGCGTTTGGTGGTGGGAGTTCCGTATTTCGTAATTTCCTCCATCATTCCTTTTACGTTACTGTAGGGAACATTGTCGGCATCAATGAGTACGGCCAGTTTTAATTCTTTTGTGTTTTGAGACATACCTAAATTATTTTAGATTGTAGATTTTAGATTATGTAGATTGTAGTTTTTTCATATTGACATTGTAATTGCTATTGACATTGACATTGACATTGACATTGAAATTACTTGATTATTCAAATATACAAAGTTTATTGTTGAAATCCGTTTTTTTAGCCCTGATCGAAACGGCATCCTTTTGCCTCTTTTTTTTAGAGGCAAAAGATACAGTGGAGAGCGGGAAATAGCTCCTCCCTTCGACTTCGCTCAGGATGACAAGATTGGTTTTTTAAATACAAAAAATAAATTTACTTTCAATACGCTTATAAACTATAAATAATTATTTTTGCAACTTCTTAAAATTAAAAACAGTACATACATATATTATGGTAAAAGATTTATTCGAAAGAATTCAGAACAATAATGGGCCATTAGGAAAATGGGCTTCTCAAGCAGAAGGTTATTTTGTTTTTCCAAAATTAGAAGGAGAACTTGGACCAAGAATGAAATTTCAAGGAAAAGATATTTTGAACTGGAGTTTGAATGATTATTTAGGTTTGGCAAATCATCCTGAAGTGCGTAAAGCCGATGCGGATGCTGCGCTTGAATATGGTGCTGCTTACCCAATGGGAGCCCGTATGATGAGTGGTCACACTAAATTTCACGAACAATTGGAAGAGGAATTGGCTGCTTTTGTAATGAAAGAATCGGCTTATTTGTTAAATTTTGGTTACCAAGGAATGGTGTCTATCATTGATGCTTTGGTTACTAAAAATGACGTGATTGTGTATGATGTCGATGCACATGCCTGTATTATTGACGGGGTTCGTTTGCACATGGGGAAACGTTTTACGTATCGTCATAACGACATTGCGAGCATGGAAAAAAACTTGGAGCGTGCTACGAAACTAGCCGAAACAACTGGAGGAGGTATTTTATTTATTACCGAAGGTGTTTTTGGAATGCGTGGGCAACAAGGGAAGTTGAAAGAGATTGTGGAGATGAAAAAGAAATACAATTTCCGTTTGCTTGTTGATGATGCGCATGGTTTTGGTACACTTGGAGCAACAGGTGCCGGAGCAGGTGAGGAGCAAGGAGTTCAAGACGAAATTGATGTTTACTTTTCTACGTTTGCCAAATCGATGGCTAATATTGGTGCTTTTGTGGCTGCCGATAAAGCGATTATCGATTACTTAAAATACAACTTGCGTTCGCAAATGTTTGCCAAAGCATTGCCGATGATTCAAACTATTGGTTCTTTGAAACGATTGGAATTGTTAAGAAATTCATCTGAATTGAAAGATAAACTTTGGGAAAATGTAAATGCATTGCAAAGTGGTTTGAGATCTAGAAATTTCAATATTGGGGATACCAATACTTGCGTAACTCCTGTGTATCTTGAAGGAAGTGTACCGGAAGCAATGGTTATGGTAAATGATTTGAGAGAGAACTACGGTATTTTCTTGTCGATTGTAATCTATCCGGTTATTCCAAGAGGAATGATTTTATTAAGATTGATACCTACAGCGTCACATACTTTGTCTGATATTGATGAAACACTTGTAGCTTTTGAAACCATTCGTGAAAAATTGGAAAACGGAACGTATAAAGAAATTGCAAGCAGAACTACTGTTGATTTGGACGCTTAATATTTAGTGATCAGTCGCAGTCTCAGTTTTCAGTAATGAAATCTATATAAAAGTTTTCAGTAATGAAATCAATATAAAAAAATCCATTTGTTATACAAATGGATTTTTTTATTTACTCAAAATAAACCCGACAGGTTTTTGAAACCTGTCGGGTTTATTTTTATTACTCTGCAACGGATCACTAAAAACTGACCACTTTCCTCTAAAGTTCTTTTCGAAACGTTTTTCTTCTGCAATGCACTACAGGATTAAAATTTTTCCAAATTAACTGGATCGCTAAATTGTCTGATAATTCGGGTGTTCTGAAACAGTTTTCAATTCCTTTTTCGGTAAAAGTTTTGTGGTATTCACTGAAAATGACGGCTGTTACTCCTTTGTTTTGATACTCGGGATGCACGCCAATAAGGTAAAAAACCACGTCCTTACTGTTGCGTCTTGCATTTAATAAATGGAGAAATCCAAAAGGGAATAATTTACCGTTGGCTTTTTGTAACGCTTTAGAAAAACTCGGCATCACGATGGCAAAAGCCACTAGATTTTTATCCTTGTCCTCTACATATTTGATGTATTCCGGATTGATGAAACTGATGTATTTTTTCTTGAAATATTCTTTCTGAACGTCTGAAATAGCTACAAAAGAAGACAGATTCGCATAGGATTGATTAAACAAATCAAACATTTTATCTACATAAGGCATCACAGCTTTTGTCGATTTAAAATTGATGGGTTTGAGTTGGTATCTTTTTTTGACCAACTCATTTATTTTTTCGAAAAACTCTGGTTTGGCATTGGCAAACGGGAATTTGTTTTCTAGGTATTCTTTCTCGGTTACATATCCTAATTTTTCAAAATGGGTTGCATAATAAGGATGATTGTACCAAGTAATCATCGTTCCTAATTCGTCAAAACCTTCGGTGAGTACGCCTACTTTGTCCAGATTGGAGAATCCCATTGGGCCTTCTACATATTTCAGGTTGTTTTTTTGTCCCAATTCATATACTTTTTCAAGCAATGCTTTGGTTACTTCTAGATCATCAATAACATCGAACCAACCAAAACGAACTTTCCTTTTCTGTTGGTGATTGACTTCATCCCAGTTGATTATTGTGGCAATTCTACCTACGATTTTGCCTTCTTTTAGTGCCACAAAAAAGGAAGCTTCGGCACTTTCGAATGCTGGATTTTTGGTTTTGTCAAACGTTTCTAATTCATCGGCAATTATGGGCGGAACCCAATATGGATTGTCTTTGTATAAGGAGAAAGGAAATTTTATGAATTCAATTAACTCGTTTTTTGTTTTGGCTTCTTTGTATGGTGATCATTTAGATGATAATTGTGTCAATTAATAGTTACCGTAGCGTTTGTTTGTAAAAAAATATAAACGCCACGAATATAGCCAACTTTGACACAATAAAAAAAAGTTACATAAAAAAAGCCCAAATTAATGGGCTTCTAAGTTTTTAAAATGTTCGTTTACTTTATTATTTGACTATCGTAATACTACTACTTGTTTGTCCTTCGACTTCAACTCGCCAAACTAATACATCGTTTAACCAAAGTTTTTCTAATACAACTGAACTACTCGTTCTTCTGTATGTTGCTTTGAGAGTGTCAGTTTCTGTGGAATTCCAATGAATATAAGTAATGGGATATTCTTCGGAAGAATCGTGATTTAAAAAAACATGCATTCCTTTTCCTGTTTCACTTTCAGAGAGTATTCCAGTATAAAAACCTTCTGGGTTGTCTAAAATGGCACCAGAGGTATTATAACCATAACCAAGTTCCTTTCCTCCTATTAGGTATTTGATGCTAATGTTATTTTCTGGATATTTATCGGTGCCTAAAACATTTGCGCCATCACTATTTTTAAGGTATACATTAACAGATGCGAATAATGCGAAGGCTGTTTGTTTGCTTTCAGCATCATTATTACAGGAAATACATAGGAATACGATTGTGATAATAAAAATATTTTTCATAATATTTATTTTTTAAAGGGTTATGTTATATACAATGGAACGATTATTATTGAAAGAAGTTCCGTCAGAAAGCTTGAAATTATCATAAGCATAATAGCCATTGTCCGAACCATGCCATCCCCAATTCATATATAAATATAATGTGGTTGTAGCATAACCGGTACAATTTCCTTGACTATCTGTGTCGTAATATGTGTTTCTTTGATATCCATCACAAACCCAGGAATGTCCACTTCCAGAAGACGGGAATCCTCCTAGAATAACGGGTTTGTTAGCATCGATGTTATTTGTAATTATGGTTGAGTTATAAGTTGTGGTATAGGATGCATTGGAATATCTGAAACTGTTAATAAGTGCTGCGGGAATATTTGAGTTCTTTGCTCCAGAACCATCACAACTATATTGCATGCCCACAGCGGCACCTGCATTTTTCATTAAAAGTTGTGTGTCAGATGTACCATAAGTTGCAGGCATATTTGACCAATTGTAAGTGTTGGGTTTTTGAAAATAACGCATTACTTGTGCCATAGCAGTGGCAACACAACCAGTGGGTGCTTTGCCCCCAGGATTATAAGGGCAATCATAGGGAATCAAATTATTAAAACAATTACCCCATTGGTCCCATTTGGTAATCATCAAAGGACCTTTTGTAATATATACATCCGTACAAGTAATTGGGTCTGGATCAATTCTGCCTGTAATACTTTTTGGTTGTTGTTTTTGGACTGTTCCATTATACTGGGTTGTTGCTTTATTCCATTCTAAAGCAATATTTTTATTTTGTTTAAGATTGTGATCAATAATATATTGAACCTGTTCTTTTTTACTTTCCATCCAATCTATAACTGGTTCTGGGGTTTTGGTAAGGTTTGTGTCGAATTTGTCAGTTTCTGAAAATGCTAAAATAGGACTTATTCTATTGTCGGCAGATATAATAAGAAATCCGCCTTCTTTGTAGTTTATTACATAAAAAGCATTTTCGTTTTTGGCAGTTTTATGTAGAATGATATTGTCAATTGTTTTGGTATTGTTTATTCCTTTGCCAGTTTTATTTTCTTTTTTGAAAAAGGATTGGGCTATTTTTAAAGCAATCTTTTGATTTACATTACTTGAATTGGGTTGGAGTACATTCTCACCCCCTTGTTTGTCGCAAGAAATTAGTAAAATAGAACTTAAGAAAAAAAAGAATATTGACTTTGTCAAAATCCCATAAAAATTAGGTTTTGTTTTGGTTTGTTTTGATCATTTTTTTGGTTTTAATTGTTAAATGGTTAGTGATAAATTAGATAACAATTATTTTTCGGAAACAAATGTAAGAAAATTTTTCAGCTATTCAAATTTTTAATAATTAATTTGTAAGAGTACTAATTCGTTTTGGCCTCTTGTATGATGATCATTTTTATTTAGGGGGTATCAATACTATTACTTCTTCGTTTTTTTAAACCCTTTTTTGGTATTGCTTTTTTTAGCCATTTTTTCGGCGGCTTGTTCTTCTTTGGTCAAAAGATGAACTTCTTTGTAGTGACCATCCCAACGCCATGACACGCCAACACCACCATAAAGAATAGAAGGCGTGTCTTTGAAATTGGTGCTTATGGATGCATCCACTTGCAAGTTTTTGTTAATCAAGTAGGCAGCGCCTCCACGAACAATGGCATCGCTGTAAAAATCGCTTTTTATCCCTTGGTTTTCTACGAAAGCCGACCATTTTGGGCTGATTCCTTTGGTTAATGTAAGGATGTAGCTTAGGCTAGGATAATCGGTAGTGGCATAATTATAAATGATGTTGGTTACAAAAACCCAACTTCCATCGCCCAAATGGTTTTGTAAAATCAAATTTACTTTTGGCGAAATACTGGATTCGGGTGAAAAAGAATAGGGGTTGTCAGCTGCAGTAAAATTGGCTCCAGCATACAAGGCCACAGCTGGAATTACTTGATGCCAATTGAATTTATGATTGGCTTTCCAACTATAAATGTTTGCTTCTTTTTTATATCCTTTGTTGGGGTCATAAATCAAATATTTTGCTCCAAAAACGGTTTGTTTAAAATCGGATTTATCCACACTATTCATTGGATAGTTGAAAGTTTCTATTACATATTGAACGTTGGCTATGAACTCCAGTCCCTCCAGAAAGGCGCCGTATCGTATAGTGAGATCACTACCTATGCCATTGGCATCATAATTTAATAAACTGTGACTTTCTTTGATCCCAAAAATACCTGTTTCTACTTGAAAAACTGTTTTTCCAACGGCAAAAGCCGACATGGATTCACCGGGTCTGTTTGAATTAATTTCGTCTGTGTGTTGTCCGTATTGAAGGGTTGGAATCAAAAAAACAGCGGTAATAAATAAAGTTTTGATATTGAACATACTAAAATATTTGAGTTGAAAAGGGATAACGCATTTCAAATGTACTATATTTTATCATTTATTTAAGAATGATATTTTTATTTTGTCCCGAAGTTTCGAGTTGGATTTATTAATTTTGCAGAAAAATTATTTGATTATGCAAACAGCCTCTTTTTCGGGTTTTATAGAAACATTACTTTACATTATTGCTTTCTATTATATTTTTAAATTTTTAGCTAAATTGTTTTTGCCTTTATTGGTGAAAAAAGTTGTGGAAAAAGCAGGTCAAAATTTCCAACAACAGCAACAACAAACCCAAAATACGACTTGGAAAAAAACACCCAATAATGATGAGATTATAATCAATACCGCTAATGACAAAAATCCTCGCGAAACTAAAAAAACGGGAGATTATGTTGATTATGAAGAAATTGATTAGCCTACTAACCTCTCAAGGGGGAAATTAGAATCCAAATTCAAAACCATATCGAGTTTTTAGATTTTTTTTGTCGTAATATTAGGCCCTAAAATCGAAACTCTAAACTCTAAATTTATATAATGAAGCAACTTCAAAAGTGCTATCCGCACGCGCTGGCCATTCTAGGTTTTGTACTTATCTCTGTACTTTATTTCTTTCCGGTTTTACAAGGAAAACAAATTTACCAATCGGATATTGCCCAATATACCGGTATGGCGAAAGAGCAAAACGATTTTAGAGCCACCGATCATGTGGAGCCTTATTGGACAAATTCAGCTTTTGGAGGAATGCCAACCTATCAGTTAGGAGCGAATTACCCCCATGATTATATTGGAAAAATAGATGATTTGTTGCGATTTTTACCCCGTCCAGCCGATTATTTATTTCTTTATTTTCTAGGTTTTTATGGTCTAATGTTGGTTTTGAAAATAGATCCGCTCAAAGCTTTTTTTGGAGCTTTAGCATTTGGTTTCTCTACTTATATGATTATTATTTTGGGTGTTGGCCATAATGCCAAAGCGCACGCCATTGCCTATATGCCTCTTGTAATTGCAGGTGTAATACTGGTTTTTCAAAAAAAATATACTTGGGGAGGTTTACTTACCATGTTTGCTCTTGCATTAGAACTTAATGCGAACCATTTTCAAATGACTTTTTATTTGTTGATTTTCCTTTTAATTCTTTCGGGTTATTTTATTTATGTGGGAATCAAGGCGAAGGACTATAAATCATTATTATATTCGTTTGGAACATTTATTGTTGCCGGGATTTTTGCCATTGGTGCCAATGCCACTAACTTATTGGCAACAGCCGAATATGCCAATTTTAGTATACGAGGAAAAAGTGAATTGACTTTTAATCCAGACGGTTCAAAAAGTACGACTGATGCTGCAATGACTCGTGATTATATCACAGAATACAGTTATGGTATTGCTGAAAGTTTTAACCTTATTGCTCCAAGACTTTTTGGGGGTTCCAATAATGAAAAGGTGGGGACGGACAGCAGTATGTTTGAATTTATGATTACCCAAGGAGTTCCTGAAGGTCAGGCAACCGATTTTGTTTCGGCAATGCCTACTTATTGGGGTGATCAGCCTATTGTATCTGCGCCCGCTTATATTGGAGCGGTTGTTTTCTTTTTGTCCATTTTGGCCTTGTTTATAGATAAAAGAAAAATTAAATATGCATTTCTAGCCGGAGCGATTGTTACTCTAATGCTTTCATGGGGAAAAAACTTACCGGCATTGACTAATTTTTGCATCGACAATATCCCAATGTATAATAAGTTCAGGGCGGTATCCTCAATTCAAGTTATTCTGGAATTGTGTTTTCCCGTGCTCGCGATTATGGGATTGCAATCCTTTTTTAAATTAGAAAAAGAACAACAATTAAAACCGTTATTACAATCGGGTGCAGTTGGTTTAGGACTGATTTTGTTATTATTTTTGTCTAAAAGTTTGTTCAGTTTTTCAGGAGCCAATGATAGTTATTTACTTGAAAGCTATGGCCCAAGTTTCGTAGATGCCTTAAAAGCAGATAGAAAATCGTTGTACAGTGCGGATTTATTGCGTTCTGGATTTTTTATGCTGATTTCGGCGGGTGCATTGTGGTTGTTTATTAAAAATAGAATAGCTCAAAATACAGCCATTATTTTGATTGGATTATTTATGGTGTCCGACTTGTTTTTTGTGGATAAAAACTATGTGTCAAACAAAGACTTTGTAAGCGGAAGAGATGTCGAAGTGCCATTTCAAGAATCGCCTACAGATGCTGAGATTTTAAAAGACACATCTATTTATCGTGTCTTCGATGTACAAGGATGGTTACAGGGAAGAACTTCTTATTTTCATAAAGCAATTGGGGGTTATAGCGCGGTTAGACCCAAAAGAATGCAACAATTGTTTGATTATCAAATTGCAAAAAACAATATGGAAATACTTAATATGATGAATGTTAAGTATGTTATTCAAACCGACAAAGAAGGGAAAGAATATCCAATTATTAATCCAGATGCCAATGGAAACGCTTGGTTTGTGAGCCAAGTAGAGTTGGTTAAAAGTTCCGATGCGGAGATGAAAGCATTGAATAAGTTAGACTCTAAAAATGTCGCTGTTATCAATGAAAATGAATTTTCGATCATTAAAAATAAAGCTTTCGCCAAAGACAGTTCGGCTACTATAATTTTGGATTTATACAAACCCAATGCTTTAAAATACACGTCAAGCAATTCTAAAGAAGGATTGGCTGTTTTCTCTGAAATGTATTATGAGAAAGGTTGGAAAGCCCTTATAGACGGAAAAGAAACCTCGATTATGAGAGCTGATTATGCTTTAAGAGCAATTTTAATTCCTGCTGGGAAACATTCTATTGAATTCAAGTTTGAGCCTCAAGTTATAAAAACAGGCGGTATGATTACTCTGTTCAGTTTTATTGGAATGGTTTTGCTTTTGGGCGGCGGAATTTATTGTGAAAGAAAAAAAAGTGTAAAGATGTCTCCTAGAGATATGTTATAAATAAGTATTGTAGAGATGCATCTCTGAAGAGATGCACTGTAGTGCATCTCTTCTACTCTACATCATAAAGCAGTGCATCTCTGCTACAATCAATAAAGCAAAAAATTGAAACCAGAATCAAAGAAAATCCTCATCATAACATATTATTGGCCGCCGGCAGGAGGGCCAGGTGTTCAGCGTTGGCTTAAGTTTGTGAAATATTTGCCTGAATTTGATATTCAGCCCATTGTTTATATTCCTGAAAATCCTACCTATCCAATTGTTGATGCAAATCTAGAAAAAGACGTTTCGGATAAAGCGATTATTTTAAAAAACAGAATTTTCGAACCGTATCAACTGGCTTCGTTTTTTTCTAAAAATAAAACCAAAAAAATTAGTTCCGGGATTATCCCTAATCAAAAAAAGCAATCTTTTCTTGATAAAACGCTGCTATGGATTCGGGGGAATTTATTTATTCCCGATGCACGAGTGTATTGGGTAAAACCATCGGTTTCCTGTGTAGAGAAATATATTTTAGAAAATAAAATTGATACGATAATCACTTCGGGACCACCACATAGTTTGCATTTGATAGGTTTAAGCTTAAAACAAAAACTGAATATTACTTGGTTGGCAGATTTTCGTGATCCCTGGACGACCATTGGGTACCATAAATCATTGCGGCTGTCAACATGGGCGGCAAGAAAACACAAAGCGCTGGAGTATCAGGTTTTGAATACTGCAGATACTATTATTGTAACCAGTAAAACTACAAAAAGCGAATTTGAAGACATCACCAATAAGCCTATCACAGTAATTACCAATGGATATGATACGGAACCAACAACCCAATTAAATCTTGACTCCAAGTTCAGTTTGGCGCATATTGGTTCGTTTCTTTCGGAGCGAAATCCTTCAATTTTATGGGAAAGTTTGGTAGAATTACTTGATGAAATTCCTGATTTTAAATCCCACTTGGAGATAAAATTAATAGGGGCAGTAAGTCAAGAAGTTTTGGAAACAATTTCTCAATTTAACTTAAATGGGTATCTGAATAATTTGGGTTATGTTTCGCATTCAGAAGCTATAGCGCATCAAAGAAATTCACAAGTTTTGTTGCTTATCGAAATTAATTCGGAAGAAACCAATAGTATTATCCCCGGTAAATTATTCGAGTATATGGTTTCCAATAGGCCTATTATTGCCATTGGTCCAAAGGAATCTGATTTTGCTGAAATTATTACAGAAACCAATACTGGTGTATTTTTTGACTATTCCGAAAAAATGAAACTAAAAAGTGTGATTTTGGAGTATTATAATCAGTTTTTAGAAGGCAAATTACAATCGTATGGTGTAGGTTTGCAAAAATATTCCAGAAAAAATCTGACCAAAGAATTGGTACAATTGATAAATTAAAAAATTTAAGGTATATCAACTTTAAACTTTTAAACCTTAAACTTTAAACTCCTATTAATGGGCATAGTATTAAATCAGTCTTTAAAGAATACAATAATTACTTATATTGGTTTTGGAATTGGCGGAATAAATACCATTTATTTATATCCTGTTTTTCTTGGAGCAACTTATTATGGATTAACGAATTATGTCACTTCTTGTGCCAATGTTATTATGCCGTTGTTTGCTATTGGTATGCAAAATACTTTGGTAAAATTCTATTCACAATATAAAACAGAAGATGAAAAATCACGTTTTTTATCTTTTACTGTTTTATTTCCTTTACTATTGATCATTCCTTTTTTATTGATAGGGCTTTTATTTTATGATGAAATAGTATTCTTTTTATCTAAGAAAAATGCAGTAGTCAAAAATTATATTTGGTTGATACCTATTATCGGATTGAGTATGGCTTATTTCGAAATATTTTATGCCTGGGCAAGAGTACACATGCATTCCGTTTTTGGAAATTTTATAAAAGAAGTGGGTTTACGAGTGTTTTCTTTAGTTTTGTTAATTGGTGTGTATTATAATTGGCTCAGTGTTGAAGGATTTGTATATGCAACGGCAGTCTTATATATTTTAGCATTTTTAGTTACGATGTTTTATGCCTTTAGTATTCAGAAACCTACTTTTCAATTTATAATACCTGTGAACACAAAAGAGATATTAGTTTATACTTTTTATATTATTTTATCAGGCAGTGTTGCCAATTTACTTTTGGATGGCGATAAAATGATTTTGAATCAATATATGAATATTGAGAATATTGCATTCTATTCGGTGGCTACTTATATAGCTTTGGTAATTTCTGTGCCAAGTCGTGCGATGCATCAAATAGTGTATCCCATTACAGCAAAATTGATGCATGAAAACAAACACGATGAGTTGAATAATTTGTATAAAAAGACTTCTATTAATCTGCAAATAGTGGGTGGGTTTGTAATGCTTTGTATTTTTGTCAATATCAGTCAGCTGTATGAAATGGTGCCAAAAGAATACAGCGGCGGTATAATGGTGGTATTTATGATTGGTTTGTCTAAATATTTTGATTTGATTTTAGGGAATAATAATGCTATTATTTTTAATACAAAATATTATAAAACGGTTTTGTTTTTAGGTGTTGCATTAGTTGTTTTAACAGTTGGCTTAAATATGATTTTTATTCCTATTTATGGGATTATTGGTTCAGCATTTGCCACTTTATTGTCTATCACTTTGTACAGTTTAGCCAAATTACTGTTCGTTGTTAAAAAATTGCATTTGTATCCATTTACCAATCAAACATTACATTCTCTGGGTATTACGTTTGTAGTGTTTCTTTTGTTTTATTTCTGGCAGTTTCCTCTTCACCCTATTGTTGGGATTTTATTAAAATCGATTTTAGTAACGGTATTGTATGTTTATGCCAATTATAAATTTGTGATTTCAATTGAAATTAATCAAGTCCTTGATAAATTAATTAATAAAGTAAAAAGGTAAAATTTGAAATTGAGTTTTGGAATGCGCTTATTT
>Ga0210379_10000247_pt1 | contig 16719 bp, 16 predicted proteins | sample PLMedo_2_FD_155468 | JGI IMG/M metagenome (GOLD analysis project Ga0210379, IMG submission 155468) | Groundwater sediment microbial communities from an aquifer in East River, Colorado, USA - PLM4_32_coex redo | ecosystem: Environmental > Terrestrial > Soil > Riparian zone | place: USA: East... | reverse complement strand
GGTGCCGCAAGTCGTGAACTACCTCGCGGCGAGCTTCCCCCCGAAGGGGAAGCAATAGTCGTCACCAACAGGCTTATGCATCGCGGTAGGACACCCCCCTTCCGCCCGCCATGCGCTGCTTCGCAGCGCGCGGGCACCTTCCCCCTCAAGGGGGGAAGGCAACCTTGTTTGAACATGCTCTCCCTCTTTGCGAACGGAGGATCGTCGTGAAATTCGCAATCGTTGTCGCCGCTGCCGCGCTGATGTCCGGTATCGTCAGCGCTGCGGAAATCAAGGTGCTCTCGACGCAGGCGACCGAGCAATCCTATCGCGAGCTGGTGCCGCAGTTCGAAAAGGCCACCGGCCACAAGGTCACGACGATCTTCACCGGCACGCTCGATGCGGACAAGCGCGTGCTCGCGGGCGAGCAACACGATCTCCTGATCATGTCGCAATCCTCGATCGACCAGCACGTGAAGGGCGGCAAGGTCGTAGCGGGGAGCCGCGTCGATCTTGCGCGCTCGGGTGTCGCTGTCGGCGTGAAGGCCGGTGCACCCAAGCCCGACATCAGCACGGTCGATGCGCTGAAGCGCACGATCCTGAACGCCAAGTCGATTGGCTATTCGACCGGCCCGAGCGGGAACTACATCATCGCGCTGTTCGAGCGGCTCGGCGTCGCCGATCAGGTGAAGCCGAAGCTGAAGCAGACCGCGACCGGCGTCTTCGTCGGCAGCATCATCGCAAGCGGAGAAGTCGAGATCGGCTTCCAGCAGGTGAGCGAACTGTCGCAATATGAGGGCGTGGACTATGTCGGTCCCCTCCCCGCAGAGGTCCAGAATTACACCACGTTCTCGAGCGGCGTCCTGAGCAACGCGAAACAAGGCGAAGCGGCCCGCGCGCTGGTGCGCTACATCACCTCGCCGCAAGCGGGAGCCGTCTACCGCAAGCGCGGCATGGAGCCGGCGGGCAACTAGGCACATCACGCGTGATCGCTCCCGTCATCGACCGCATCCGAAAGCTGCTTTCGGCGCCAGACGCAGCGCCGTCGCGTCCCGACGATCTGCAGATCGCCGTCGCCGTTCTCCTCGTCGAGGCGGCGCGAATGGACGACAAGTTCGACGAATACGAGCGTGGCACGATCGAACATCTGCTCGAGCAGAAGTTCGAACTCACGCACGATCAGACGCAGGAACTGCTCGCGGTCGCCGAAGGAACAGCCGAGCGCTCCCACCAGCTCCATCCCTTCACGCGGCTCGCGGTCGAGCGGATGGAGCCCAAACGCCGCATTCGCCTGATCGAGATGCTGTGGGAGGTCGCGTATGCCGACGGCAAGCTCGATCCCGATGAGGATGTTCTGTTACGCCGCGTGGCGGGCTTGATCTATGTTTCGGACGAGGACCGTATCGCGGCCCGCCAGCGCGTGCTCGAGCGAATGCAGAAACAGCAAAACTGAGCATGCCGCAAGCTCCGACCGGGATGACCCGTTCGAGCGTTACTTCGAGCGATCGGCGGGACCGGAGGACAGCACCGGCACGCGATAGAGCGCGTTGAGTGCCGTCAGATAGAGCATTTTCCGGTCAGCCCCCGCAAAGGCAACGTTTCTCGCGACAGCCGGAAGCCGGATGACGCCGAGATGGTTGCCGTTCGGAGCGATCACCTGAATGCCGGCGGCGGTGGACACATAGACGCGGCCCTCGGAGTCCATGGCCATGCCGTCGGCGCGGCTTCTCAAGCCGAGCGAGCCCCGTTCGGGCTCGAGCAGCTTCGCGAATTGACGCTTGTTGCGCGCCGAGCCGTCCGGCTGAATGTCGAAGGCGTAGACATACTCGCCCTCCGTGTCGCCGACATACAGGGTGCGTCCATCGGGGCTGATGGTCACGCCGTTCGGTCGCCTGATGTCGCCGTCGATGAACACGATCTCACCGCTCGCACGGATGTAATTCACGTTGCCGGGCTCCATGGGTGCGACATCCGGTGCGGGCCGCGGCGCGGGATCGGTGAAGTAGACGCCGCCCTTGCCGTCGGCGATCACATCGTTGGGACCGCGGAGCGGCATGCCGCGCGAGGCGGTCGCGAGCGGGGTCACCATCCCGTTCGGCGCCATCGCGATCACCCGCTTGCCGCCGCCCTCGGCGCCGAGCAGACGGCCATCCTTGAGCAGGAAGAGGCCGTTCGTGCCGTTGGTGTTCTCACGGAAGACGGTGATCGTGCGGCCGTCGCGGTCCAGTTTGTAGATGCGGTTCTCCTCGATCGCGCTGAAATAGAGACCGCCGTCGCCCGAGGGGACGGGACCTTCGAGACCCTTGAGGCCATCCTTGACGAGCTCAACCTTGGCGCTCGCGCGGATAACGCCGGGGATGTCCATTTGCAGCGCCGGCGCGGCGTGGACCGCTGCGGTGGCGGTGAACCACGCGAACGCGGTAAAGATGAGTGCTCTGTTCATGGACTCCTCCAAAGTTCGTGTCGTTCGGTCGGCACGCGCGACGCTATGCCGGCAGCGTCTCCAAGAGCGTGCCGAAGCCTCTGATCGGCTGATGGATATGCAGGCGCCGCTGAATTTCCCAGACACGGGCCGTGATCGCCTGCACGACCGGAACGCCGAGGTCTCGCTCAAGCCCGGCAATGAGGTCGAGCGCCCTCAACCCTGATCCTAAGATGTAGATGGCGTCGGCACCTGGGCGCTCGCGAAACTTCGTCCGGATGAAGGCGGAGATGGTTTCAGGAGGAAGCTCGAGAATGCCCGCGAACGACACGTCGAGGCCTTCCATGGCGACGACGCCGATACCCGAATCCTCGAAATATTTGGCGAAGCTCCGGTTGAGGTCCGCCGTGTTCCCCGAGAAGCCGAGAATGTTCCTGACCTTCAACGCGCGGAGCACGTTCACCTGGTTCTGCGACGAGGTGAACATGTCGATTCCGTATTTCTGCTTCCAGCCGTCGACCATCCTCGTTTCGGCATCGCGACCGACGATCATGAAGGGCGGCGCGCCCTCGATGCTGATGAGATCGACGCGCTGCGCGGCAAGCGTGGCGAGGTGCCGCTCATAGATCGGAAACGCGTTGGAAAATTCCTCGCGCGTGCCGTAGGCGACATTCAGATAGAGGGGCAACACGTCGATCCCCGGCGGCAGCAATCGCTTCAATTCCGCCAAAGACGTGCTTTCCGGGCGCGGCTTGATGCAGCCGACCACGCGGCCTGGTGTGGAGGTACTGGCGGCGCCACCCAGCAGGGTGAGCGCGGGGGCCGTGGCGGCGCATGCAGCGCTGCGCAGAAAGGAACGGCGCCCAACTCGAAGTGCGGAGTGCGATGTGGGCTTTGCCATACGAATCCTCCAGCGTCTCTTGGGAGTGCAATCAGAAGTCGGGCTTAGACGCGGTCGGCACCTCCGCGTTCCCGTCCTTCTCGCCAAAGGCGAGAGTGTTCTCGGCGCAGACGGTTTCCGGCCAGACGGTGGAACCCAGCTGATATGTCACCGTGGCGGACCAGGGCGTGGTGAACGCGCCCTTGTCTTCGACCGTGAACTGGATCTGCAAATGCTTGCCGCGGTAGTTGCGGTCGGCGGGCGAATTGACGACGCGGAAATTCTCTTTCTCGTCGCGGTCCAATCCGTCCTTCGCCTGTTCGTAGTCGATCAAGCTATAACGCTCCACGAAGTGCAGGTCCTTCGTGTACGGGGTACCAAACAGATCGAGCATCGCATGCGGACGGTCGGACCTGATTCCCACCGTGTCGACGACAAGCGTATTCCCGTTCTCGTAATACCCGATCGAATCTCCGTACCAGGAGGGTTTCAAATTAACAGGGTGAGACGAGTTCATACGGATACGCCGGACTTCGTGATCCTGCTCGTAGAGCAACGTGATCTGATCGGGTTCCTGCAGGATCTGCAGCCCGAAATTCTTGTAGATGAACGAGGCTGGTTCCGGCCAACACTCATTGGCCGGATTCGGATACACGATGCCGGCGATCGATTGCTCGCCGAACTTCTTGACGATGTCGGCCGCCCAAGGCTGCAGAATCGGATTGGTGTAATCCCCGACCAGCTGATTGTAGTCGCTCACGCCGTTGCGCCGCGTTCTGTTCGCCACCGACGTCGGGCCCGAGGCCAGAGGTTCGAGGCCCGGCAACGAGGGATGCCACCATATGCCCGTGAAGTCCGGGACCGACGCTCCGCTGCCCTCGGTCTGGCCAAGGCCAGGCGTCGCGGCCGCGGCTGAAACCGCCGTCAGAACCAGCACCGATTTCCACCACTGCATGCACACCCCCGTGGCCTCTACGCGAAAGCCATTTTATGCCAAAGCCGTGAACGTGCACAGCCAAGGCTGTCGGCCGGAAATCGTGGTAAGATTTCCAACGCGACCTTGGACCGAGACCTCGGATGGCATCCAAGCTTCTCAAACAGAGCGCTGCGCTGGCGCTTGCGCTCGGGCTTGCGGGCCTGCCGGCCTCGGCCCGCGAGACCCAGACCGTGCCCAACGGCACGGGCAAGTTCATGAGCAATGTGGGCGATATCGGCGGCAGAAGCCGGATCTTCCTCACCTACGTTCCGAACAATCTCAAGCCCGGCGCGCCGCTCTTGATCATGTTCCATGGCGGCGGCGGGGATGGTCCGATGGCGCGCCTCGGGACGGGTGGAATCTACGATCACCTGGCCGACCGCGACGGATTCATCGTGGTCTATCCCTACGGGATCGGACGCTCGTGGAACACCTGCCGGAAAGCGCAGAGCAATGTGGCGCGCCGCTGGGAGGTCGACGATATCGGCTTCGTCGAGGCGATCATCGAACAGAGCGTGCGGGCCTACGGCATCGACCGCAAGCGGGTGTTCGTGACGGGTCATTCCAATGGCGGGCAGATCTCGTATCGGCTGCTGCTCGAGCGCCCAGATCTGGTGGCGGGCGTCGCCGCGGTCTCATCCAACCTACCAGCACCCGAGAATATGGATTGCATGCCGAAGAACGTGCCGACGCCCGTGATGACGGTCAACGGCACGGGCGATCCGGTCGCGCTCTACGATGGCGGGCAGCGTCCCGGCAGCGGCAACGGACCGGCGATGTCGACAAAAGCGACGATGGAATATTTCGCCAAGCTGAACGGACAGGACGGCGAACCGGAAGTCACACGCTTGCCGCATCAGAAGGACTCCGATCCGACCTGGGTCGAGCGCACAGCCTGGACCAAGCCCGGCAAGCCGCCAGTGATCCTCTATACGATCCACGGCGGCGGTCATCTGGTGCCGCAACCCTATTACACCTATCCGCGTGTGGTCGGGCGGATGACACTGGACATGAATGCGCCCGAGGTGATCTGGGAGTTTTTCTCGAAACTGCCGCCGCGCGAATAGACCAAGACACACGTGTGCGGGCGTTTCACCAATCGCTACAGCTGGCGTCAGCTCAAAGAGCTCTACGACCTGACAACGCCCTATTTCGAATCGAACTTTCCGCCGCGCTACAACATCGCGCCGACACAGGACTCCTTCGTCGTTCGGCTGAAGGAGGGCAAGCGCGAGCTTGAATCGATGCGCTGGGGCTTGGTGCCGTGGTTCTCGAAGGACACGAAGGGCGCCGCCCGCATGATCAACGCGCAATCCGAGACCGCCGACGTGAAGCCGGCGTTTCGCGATGCGTGGCAAAAGGGGCGGTGCCTCGTCGTCGCGGACGGTTACTACGAGTGGCCGGCCCCCAAGCGACCACGCTTCGTCACGCTCAAGAACAACGCGCCGTTCGCTTTTGCCGGGCTGTGGGAGATTTGGGGCAAAGAGAGGCTCAGGACCTTCACTATTCTCACCACGACGCCGAACGAATTTCTGGCCGAGGTGCATGACCGCATGCCGGTGATGCTGTCGCCGGAGAATTGGACCACCTGGCTCGGTGAAACGCAGCCGACATCCGCGCAGTTGAAGGCGCTGTGCGTGCCCTTCCCGTCCGAGCGCATGGTGTCATGGCCGGTCGATCCTGCGGTCGGCGATCATAAGAACGACGAACCGCGCTTGATCGAACCCGCGCGCAACGACTTGCTCAGCTGAAGCCGCGACGTCGAACCGACGGTTACAGCACGTCCAGAAGAATATCGACGACGATACCGGTCGAAACGGCGATCAGCAGAACGTCGCTGTCCACCGCAACGTATTGGTAGCCGGGCTGCACCGGCAGCCGTCTTTCCAGATCCGGCGGAAGCATCTGCTTCGCGATACCCGGCGGCAGACGTTTGCCGCGCGCATATTTCCTCGCCTGGCCCGGGGGCAATCCGCGCGCCTTCTTGGGCTTGTCCGCGTAATAGGTGCGGATCGTATTCTGTACCGTCACGTTGACGCCGCCGGCTCTCACCACCACTTCGACGTCCCGGCCCTCGCGCGCATCGCGGACTTTCGGCCCACGGCCATTCTCGCGCGCGATCGCCGTTGTGGCGGCAAGTGCTGCGACAAGTACGAGAGCAATGGTGCGCATGGGAATCTCCTGATGAGTGCGGATGATGGCGTTGCGACCCTAAGCAGCGAGGGCCTCGCGCTTTCCTGCAAGCAGGAGCGCGTAGTAGCTGATGCTCGACGACCAGATGTTCAGCGCCATGATCGTCGCGATGATGCTCCAGCCGGCGCTCGAGGCGCCAAGCAACGGCACGGCCACGCACGAGACAGCTGCCGCGACAAGCGCAATATTGGTCCAATCCCGCGGAGGCGGCTCCGCCGCCTTCGGGATAGCATTCCGCAAAGGAAGGACGATGCCCAAATCGGCATCGAGGCGGACCACGCTCGGCACCATGCGTCCGATGCGGCCGCCGCAGTGCAGGCACGGGCCGGTATGGGTGTTCGACACCGCTCTGCCGCAGGCCGCGCAGCCCCACCAACCAATGGATTGTCCGTATGCGAACTTCGCGCGCGCTCTCACGGGATGAGCCCCTATTTTTGCAGGCTCAGGCTAACCTCGATCGCGTTGCAAGATTGCGAGAAAAATCGCTAAGAAATGAATTAAATCAGCTGCCTGTAATGGGTCAATTGCGCTTCGGCACACTCCCCCTGGCCTCCAGGCGGAGTGTGCCGAATTGCCCCCCGTTCAAGGCGATGCCGGTGGAGCGGCTATGAAATGAGCGGCGGAAGGACTTCGAAATTCTGCTCGGCCAGCTTCTTGTCGCCGGACCAGATCTCCAAGGTCCAGGTGCCCGGCACGAGGTCAGAGGGCGATTCAAGCGACATGGTGATCACGTAGTTGTCGTTCGAGGTCGCTTCGAAGCTGACGACTTCGAGCTGGACCCGATGAGCCGGATCGCTGCCGACGATTCCCGGCGGCGGGAATTTCCACACCATCTTCAGAGGCGCGTAAACGCCGGGCGCCGTTCCCGTCACGCGATAGCGGAAGCCGAAGCGGGCACCGATCTGGGCTGCGATCGTGCGCGTCGTCTTGAGATGCATGTAGCCGTCGTGGCCTTCGATCTTGATCCCGTGATCGGATGGAGCGTGCGTGTAGTGAAAGCCGCTCGCCTCATACGTGCCGAACTCATAGACCTCGACGCTTTTAACCTGCTGTGCCGACGCTGTGCCCGCCGCGAACACGAGAAGCGCAAGACCCAACCAAAACCGTGCCATTTGGAACCCTCCGGACAAGCAGGCGCGTCGTTTGACGTCGGAACTGCAATCGCCGTGCCTGCGGGATGGCCTATTGCCGGTATGGTTAATCGGCGAGCAGTCTCTCAGAACGTCCCGGGTGCAACAACGGTAAACCTCTGCTCCGCGAGCTTGCGACGTCCGGACCACAGCTCAATTCGCCACTCACCCAATGCGATGTCGGCGGGATCGTCAAACCCCCAGCACCATATTCCAGGAAAACCTGCCAGCACGGACATGTCCCGCTCTTCGCTTTCAATGCTCATTCGCGACACGCGTCCGATGAGGCCTGAAGGTGGAAAGTTGATGACGATTCGAAGCGGCGTTCTAACGGCCAGATCGCCGACGGTCCGAAACCGGAAACAGAACTCGGTCCCGATTTGCGCTGGGATCATTCGTGTCGTGCGGACGTGAGTGAAATCCGACGTGTTCAGGCGCTGCTCGACCTCTTCCGGTGGGCCAGAAGGCGCGACGCGCTTGTTAACCTCGTAAATGCCCCACTGGAAAATCTCGATGCGTTGCAGGGCTTGCGCCTGAGCAGCTGCCGCCCCGAGCAGCCCCATCAGCACGACGTGCAAGAGCTTCGTCATCGCCACCCAGAGCGACTCTATCGATTCAAAGTGACCGCCGTTGATGTCGAAATTACGGCGTGGGTCCCCGTTCCTCGCGGCGGACGCTGAGATTGGCCGCGCCGGCGCGACCGGGGAGGAACGTCACCAAATAGACGACGCGCTCACCGCAACGCGCAACGGTCCAGAGTTCGCGCCCCAATCCTGCCCGTTCCGTGTTGATGATGGTAAACGCGTCGCAGCGCGGCTCGCTCGTCTGCTCGAGGATATTGATGACGCGCCTTATGTCGCCCTTCAGATTCTCGTCGGCCTCAGTGTTTCCTGGGATGGGCGGATCGCTCGCGCATCCGATCAGCAGAACTGCGATGCAAAAGCCAAGTCGACGCATTTCAGCGCCCGCACGCTGGATCGAGTGAGGGCACGAGGGGCGGCATCTTGCGCGCCATCGTCGCCTGCTCGAACGCATAAGCGAGGCGCAGCAATGTCGGCTCGCTCCAAGCGCGTCCGGTGAACGTGGCGCCGAAGGGATAATCCGGCGTGAAGCTCAGATTGGCGCCCGCGATAAAGCCTGCCGGAACCTGCACGCTCGGGTAGCCCGCCTTGGCTGCGATGGCCGCGCCAATATTGGCCGGGAACAGAATCGCATCCAGCCGATGCGCCGCCATATACGCATCGATCCCCAGCGTGCGGGAGGTACGGATGTCCATCTGTCGCGCGGCTTTATATTCGGGTTCGGACAGGTCGCCGCGCGTGGCTTCGGAGGCGAGGAAGATGTCCTGCCCGAAGCGCAGCGCACGCGACGCGTTCGCTTCATTGAACGCAACGATGTCCGACATCGTCTTGATCGGCGTTTCCGTCGCCCAGTCGCGCAGATAGGCGTTGAGCGCGTTCTTCAGCTCGTAGACGAACACGGTGGGAAAGCGCTGCGGCTGGTTCTTCGTTCCGCTCTCGGGATTGCGATTGAGGATCGGCATGTCCGATGCGGGCCCACCCATCCAGCCGATCGTCGGGATGTTGGCACGGATGATCACCGCGCCTTCGCGCTGAAGCGCCGCTATGGCGTTGCGCATCACGAGGGCCGCGGGCGGCGGAAGCCCACCGTAGTAGACGTCGTTCGCGGAGTCGTCCGGATCGCTCGGCACACCGATGCGTGCGCCCTTGAGGCCGTCGCGATTGAGCGCCGCGGTGTAGTCCGCAGGGCGCTGTTGGGGCCGCGTCGCCGCATCCATGGGATCGCGCGCCGCGAGCACGTTCAGCATCAGCGCCGCGTCCCGCACGGTGCGCGTCATCGGTCCCGCGGTATCCTGGCTCGTCGTGATAGGGAGGATGCCCGCGCGGCTGATGAGGCCCACGGTCGGCTTCACCGTGACGAGACCGTTCATGTTCGCCGGCGACAGAAGCGAGCCCGATGTTTCGGTGCCGATGGATACCGCGGCGAGTCCAGCGGCCACAGCGACCGCCGAACCGGAACTCGAACCGCCCGGAAGCACGAAGGGTATCCCCGCGTCATTCAGCGCCGGCGCGTAAGGATTGCGCACCTGTCCGCCGAGCGAGCTGTAGCCCGAAGGCATGTTCACCGCGAGGATGTTGGCGAACTCGGTCAGATTGGTCTTGCCGATGATGACGGCGCCCGCGCGGCGCAACTGAGTCACGACGGTCGCGTCGCGCTTGGCGCGCGCGGTTGCGAGGGCGAGCGATCCTGCGGTCGTGTGCTGCTGATCGCCGGTCGCGATGTTGTCCTTGATCAGGACCGGGATGCCCCACAATGGTAAACGCGCATCGGGCTTCGCCGCGTCGAGCCGCGCCGCGATGGCGAGCGCGTCGGGATTGAGCTCGCGCACCGCGTTGAGGCCAGGGCCGTTGCGGTCATAGGCGGCGATGCGCGCGAGGTAAGCCTCGGTCAGTGCGGTTGCGGTGGTCCGGCCCGAGAGCAGCGCCTCGCGCAGCTCGGTCAGCGTCGCGTTCTCGACGCAGACCGCCCCCTGTGCGGGCGCCGGTGCCGCATCCGCCGGCTGCGCGCAGGCCAACATGATGGCGATCGACAACGCGGCATGTGTGCGGCGGCGCATGACGAGGTCTCGACAAGAAAAGTCGTCCCGGCCTTCATTACGCCAAAATCGAAGCCGACAATAGTTTCGTGCAGGGGGCTGCGCGGGGTGATCGCATCGAGAGGGGACTCAGATGATGCGCCGCGCTATTTGCACGCTCTTTTTGATCCTGGCCGCCGGCCTCGACAGCAACACCGCCTTCGCCGACGTTTCGTCCGTCGCTGACAACCCGCAACTCAGCGCGCTCTTCCATCCCCGCGACGGCTCGGGGCCGCAGCAGAAGGCGCTCAAGATCAGTCGCCTCGACCTCGAGGTGGACATCTCCGGCGGTACCGCGCAGACACGGGCCACCGTCCAGTTCGAGAATCCCGAGGCGGTAGCGATCGAGGGCGAATTCGAGCTCGCCCTTCCGGCAGGTTCGGTGGTCAACGGCTATGCGCTCGACATAGGCGACAGGATGGTCGATGGCGTCCTGGTCGGCCGCCGCAAGGCGACGTTGGCCTACGAAGCGCGCGTGCGCCAAGGGGTCGATCCCGGGCTCGCGGAGGTCACGCAGACCAATGCGTTCCGGACGAAAGTCTTTCCGATCTTCCCTCGCCGAGGACGCACGATCCGGCTGAGTTTTGTGACTCCTTTGGTTCCGGATCAGGACTTCATCCTGCCGCTACGAACGAGCGCGCCGATCGGCGCTTTGTCGATCCACGTCAAGACTTCCGGCCGGCAGACCCCGCCGCGACTCACGGCGCCTATTGACGCTGAACTGCGATGGATGCCGACCGCGGCGGGGTTTGAAGCGCGCGCCCAAGCCTCGAACGTATTGCCTTCAGGAACGATCGAGGTCGGTCCGCCCGAAGCGCCGCAGACGGTCTCCCTAAGCCGGCACAGGAACGGCGAGGTGTTCTTCGAGATCAACGATGAGGCGCCTGCGCCCAACGACCGTGCGATGAGGCCGCAGCGCGTGCGCGTCTATTGGGATCGCTCGTTGTCGCGCCGGGACGACGACCTTGAGCGCGAGCGCGCATTGCTGGGGCGGTACCTCGAAGCGGTGTCGCCCGGCATCGTCGATCTCGTACTGTTCGACGATCGCGGGCCCGAGCTTCAAACCTTCGAGGCGCCGAATGTCGGTGAGCGCCTCGACCAGGTGCTGAGCAAAATCGACTATCGCGGTGCGACTTCGCTCGAGGACGTGCTGGATCCGCCGATGCCGATGGCGGAGGCCTGCCTCTTCTTCTCCGATGGCACGGTCAGCATCGACTCCTTTGCCATCGAACGCGTTCGTTGTCCCCTGTTCACGATCTCGAGCGCGGCCGATGCCGAGCGGGGCTTTCTTTCCCTTCTGGCGAAGCGCGCGGCCGCGACCTATTTCGATTTGACCGCGGTCGGCAGCGACGACGACGTCATTGCTCGTTTGACCGGAAATTCGCCGCGGATCGTGAGCGTCGCGTCACCGGACGGGCGGGCCATGGACTATGCGGTGCTGCCTTCGGAGCCGGGACGGTTTCGCATCGTCGGGCCCGCGCCGGCATCCGGCGAAGTGATCGTGACGCTCGCGAGTGGGGCAAAGCGCGTACGAACGTACCCGACGGTCCGCGCACAGGTGCCCGACCATGATGCCATGGGGGCGTTCTGGGCGATCGCCCGTGTTGCCGAGCTCAATACGGCCGATGGCGCAAACACAGACCGCGTCGTGGCGCTCTCCCGGCGCTATTCGATAGCAACATTTGCGACCGTATTCCTCGTCCTCGAAACGCCGCTCGACTACGCGAACGCCGGAATCGAGCCACCCCCTTCGTTCGGTAAGCCCGCGCTGATGCAGTATCGCGAACTGCGCGCGCAAGCCGAGAGAATGGAGGCCGATGCGCAAGCCGAACGGCTCGAGACCGTTGTGGTAAAATGGGCCGAGCTGAAGACGTGGTGGCAGACGGACTATCCAAACGCGCCGCGGCCAGCGCCGGTGAAGCGCAGCGCGTTGCCGCCCGTGGCACCTCCCGTGGCGATGCCTCCGCCTCCGCCGCCGCCCCCACCACCATCGGACGGCGCGTCGATCGACAATATACCCGATACGGTCCTGATTACGGGCTCGCTCATTCGCGGCACGACCGCGGTGGGCGTTCCGGTCACCAACCTTTCGCCGCAAGACTTCGCACAGACGGGCGCCACCGACCTGTTCCGGACCTTTGCGGCCAGCAATGCAACACCCGGTGCACAGGGGCGCGGGAGTGAAATCACCGTCGCGCTCGAACCGTGGAATCCGGATCGGCCATACTTGACGAAACTCGTGGCCGCGGCGCCGGACAAGTTCTGGACCGTCTATCAGGAGCAGGAACGCGAATACGGCACACTGCCGGCGTTCTACTTGGACGTGGGTGAGTTGCTGTTCCGGCAGGGCAAGGCACGCGATGCCATCCATGTCGCGGTCAGCGCACTCGAGTTTCCCACGCGCGATGCATCGACCGCGTCCATCCTGGCCGACCGGCTGTTGCGCTACGGCGATGAGCAGCGGGCGTTCTGGTTGTACGAGCGCATCTTGCTTCTCGAACCGGATCGGCCGCAGCCCAAGCGAGATCTTGCGCTTGCCCTCATTGCGCGCGCGGATCGCGTGGGAGGCGGCCGGTATGCCGCTGAAGCGCGCCGCAAGGACTACTCGCGCGCGCTCGAGCTCCTGAACGAGATCGTCACGACGGCGTGGGATTCCAGCTACAACGGGATCGAGCTCATTGCACTGATGGAAGCCAACCGCGTGATCCCGCGTCTGAAGCGGCTCGACGTTAGCGATGTGCCGTTGGACCCGAGGCTGGTGACCGCACTCGATGTCGATCTGCGCGTCGTGTTGGAGTGGGACACCGGCTTCACCGATGTCGACCTTTGGGTGGAGGAACCGTCGAACGAACGGGCCTATTTCAGTCATCCGAGGACATCGATCGGCGGCCGCGTCTCCGACGACATGACTCTGGGGTACGGTCCGGAGGAGGATCTGCTGAAGCGCGCGACGTCAGGGACGTATGCGGTCCGCGTCAATGTCTATGCCACGGACCGGCTCAATCCCAATGGCGCGACGAATGTCCGCGTCCATCTCTTCCGCGATTACAACCGGTCAAGCGAAGCGGTGCAGACATTCGAGCTCGAACTGAAACGCGAGCCGGGGCAAGTCGGGGTCGAGCGCGACTACTTCGTCGGCACGTTCACAGTGAACGCGGGGATGCATATGGCGCAGCAGTAGACGTCGGTTCACGACCAGGTTTGGGCGTCGCGGGGGCGATCGCATCAAGGGAGTGAGCACGATGCGCTATGCCGTTTGCGCTCTGTCCATGCTTCTGCTGCTGACCGCGTGTGAGCGCTACGCGATGGCCCCTGCCGCCCAGATGCAGGCACTTGCGCTAGCGCAGCAGCCCGGTGGCGACGCCTTCGCCTATTCGCACTCTCTACAGCTCGAGATGGATCGAGACATGATCATGCCCCGTTTCGAGCGGGCCCGGGACAGTTGTCTGCAAGATCAGGCGATCTCATGCACCGTGCTCTCCGCCTCCGCCAGGATGGACGAACGCAATGCCTATCGCTCGTCTTACGCTCAGCTTGTCGTGCTCGTACCGCACGACATGGTCGCACCTTTCGAGCAGCGTCTCCTGCAACTTATTGAGGGAGAACGAGCTGGACCTGTCAGCATCCGCAGCCGATCGACCGATGTAGGCAATGTCACCACCGAATCAACCGACATCGACCAACGTCTGGTCCAGCTAACAGACTATCGAGATCGCCTCTCGGGTTTAATGAACCGCAGGGACGCCAGTGTCGATGAGCTGATCAAACTCGCCGGGGAATTGTCGTCGGCGCAAAGCAATGTCGAGCAGTTTTCGGCGAAGAAACGTGACGTTGCGCAGCGCGTGGCGAAGGACCGTTTGTCAATCGGCTTCTCCGAACGCGCCGGGGTCACCGCGGCTATGCTGCCGCTTGTCCTTGCGTGGGGAAATGGGCTTGAAACGCTCAGTGAAAGCGCTGCAAACGCGCTGACCTTTGTAATCGCGATCATTCCGTGGCTGCCGATAATCGCGCTCGCGTTCTACTTCCTCTTGCGGCTATTGCAAATCGTGCGCAAAAGACGGCAAGGCGCAGCGGCTGCATAGCGATCAATACAGCTTGGGCAGCGTGTCGGCGAAGAGGTCTTCGCGGTAGTTGATCGCGGCGAAGAGGTAGCGGCGCGATTCATCGACCATGCGCTTCAGCCGGTTCATGTCGAGCCCGACTATCTGGCCCCCGCGCTTCCTGATCCGGCCGCCGATGATTACCGTGTCGATGTTGCTGCGCTCGGCCGCCTGTACCACCGTCCCGAGCGCGTTGTTCGATGGGTAAAGGTTGATGTCGTCGCTCTTGATCATGACGATGTCGGCTTCTTTTCCTGGTGCGAGCGTGCCGATCTTGTTGGCCAAACCTGCGCACCTCGCGCCGTTGATGGTCGCGCATTCGAGCACATCGCGCACATTTACAGGTCTCGGCAGATTCGTCTCGCCGGCGAAGCGGCGGTTTTGGAGCGCCGCTCGCTGCATCATGAAGGCGGCGCGCATCTCGGCGAACATGTCGGTCGAGTATGACGTCTCGTTGTCCACGCTGAAGCCGGGCCGGATGCCGAGGTCGAGCGCCTTCTGATACGGCGGAAAACCTTCGCCGAGTCCATATTGCGCATCCGAGCGCGGGCAGACATTGATGTTGGCGCCCGAGTCGCGAAGAATCTGCCACGTGCGATCGGGCAGCGCGCCGACGTGGTTGAAGCAATTGTCGGGGCCCACCAGCCGGTCCTGCCACATCGGGTCGAGCGCCATGGCCGCGTTCGGTCCCTGAAATTCCGTTGTGATCATCAGACCCAGGCGTCGCGCCAACGCCCAATTGTCGCGATTGACGGGCGAGAACATCCGGAGCGTCACGAGCTGGTCGTCGCTGCGGAAATATTTGTCCTTCAGCCGCGTCAAGTCTCCCGGCCAATGCTGGTCCCACGTGCCGGCTTGCGGCGCGCCGGAGGCGTGCACGGCGCGGATGCCGGAATCCATCAGGGCTTCGACCGCTGCGTCCGAATGCGCGGCGCTGCGCGAGTTGTGCGAATTGTCGAGGAGGCAGGTGATGCCGGAATCGATACAGCCGACCGCGGTCAACAGATTGCCCACATAATGATCCTGCGGGCGGTAGCGCGTGGCGAAAGACAGATGTGTCGCGTTCGCATACTCCGCAAGCGTTTGCGCGTTCGGATTGATACGCCGCAACTGACCTTCCCATGAGTGACGATGGCAATCGACGAAGCCAGGGATGAGAATCCTGTTCGCGGCATCGATCACCTGCGCGCCCCCGGCCGCAAGGTTGGGACCGATCGCGGCGATCCTCTTGCCTTCGATCAGCACATCGCCGGTCGCAAGATTGCCGACCTGCGGATCGAGCGAGATGATCGTGCCGCCCTTGAGCAGCAGGCGCTGACGAGGATCGAGTGCCGCGGGTGCGGTGAACCGCTCGACGGATTGAGCTGCGTCTGCAGCGCGCGTGAGTGTGAATCCCGCCGCTATGGCGAGCCCTGCTTTGCACACTGCGCGACGCGACATGGTCATGGCATCCCCCTTCGCTTGGCACCCGTCCATCTTGCCGCCAAAGCGGCCTCAAGTCTTGCTCGCGTGCCTTGGAGCCGCCTGACCGCAGGCATAAGGGGCAAGACAAGTTATTGGTCGGTCGACCGGGAGGGGCCATGGAACGAGACGCAAACCCAAGCGCGATGTGGCGATTCCCGCGGGTTGGACGCTCTATGTCTTCGGCCTGCCGTGAGCGTTCACGCAGTCCTTGCCCAAAGTTGACTTGGACTCCCTTGGCCACATGCCTAGGATGAGTTCGAGGTACAGGGGCGCGGTGCGGTAAAGCTGCGCACTCGGGGCATGGTGGCGTTTAGCATCAGTGACGTGGGACTGGCGTTGCGGCGCCGGTGGCGCTGGCTTGCCGGGCTCGCTTTCGCATTCACGAGCTACACGCTCGCGGGGTTCTTCCTCGTGCCGTGGCTCGCGAAATCCACCATCGAGAGCTATGTGCGCGAGGATTTGGGTCGCCAGATCACAATTGGCGAGCTCACGTTCAATCCGTTCACTTTTGCCTCGGACGTGCGCAATTTCTCGCTCAGCGAAGCGGACGGCAGCCCGATCGCGAGCTTCGATCTATTGCGCATCAATTTTCAGCTCAGCTCCATCTTCAATCGTGCCTGGACGTTTGCGGAAGTGCGTTTGGACGCACCGCAACTGCGCGTGCTGGTCGCGGCCGACGGCTCGCTCAATCTGGCGAAGCTCGTTCCGCCTTCCACCGAGCCCGAACCGGCCGAGCCCGCAGGCGTACCGGCCCTGCGCATCGGCACGCTCGCGGTCCATGCGGGCAGGGTCGCGTTCGACGATGAGACGCGTGGGCGGCCGTTCAACGCGACGCTCACCCCGATCGAATTCACGCTGGCCGATTTCAGGACCGATCCCGATTTCCAGAACGTCTATCAGTTTGCAGCGTCAACATTGG
>Ga0210379_10000246_pt1 | contig 16730 bp, 15 predicted proteins | sample PLMedo_2_FD_155468 | JGI IMG/M metagenome (GOLD analysis project Ga0210379, IMG submission 155468) | Groundwater sediment microbial communities from an aquifer in East River, Colorado, USA - PLM4_32_coex redo | ecosystem: Environmental > Terrestrial > Soil > Riparian zone | place: USA: East... | reverse complement strand
GTCCGACGTGGTGTTCGCCTTCGCACTCACCCTCATCGTCGTGTCGCTGGAGGTGCCGCGAAACGTCGGCGAGCTGGTGGCGGCGATCGTGCAGTTCCCGGTGTTCGCCGTCTGCTTCACGCTCTTAATCTACTGCTGGTACCACAGCTACCTGTTCCACCGGCGCTACGGTCTCGAAGGGCTGGTGCCGATGACCTTGAACTCCCTGCTGCTTTTCTTCGTCCTCTTCTACGTCTACCCATTGAAGTTCGTGTTCAGTGCGCTCTACCTCTGGATCACACCGATCCGGCGGATCGTCGCCGCCGCGAGCGACGCCCCCCTCCCCGCCTTCGAGGGGGGGAACGGGCGCACGGTGATGCTCTTCTTCAGCGCCGGCTTCACCGGCATCTTCGTCCTCTTCACGTTGATGAACCTCTACGCCTGGCGCCATCGCGCCGCGCTGGAGCTCGACCGGCAGGAAACGATCGTCGCGCGCGGCGCCATCCGCGGCCACCTGCTCTCCGCGGCCGTGGGGGTGGCGTCGCTGCTCCTGGCTCTTGGGCCCGATTCGATCGCTCCCTTGAGCGGCATGATCTACTTCGTCATGGGCCCGATCCACTTCGCCAACGGTTACCACACCGGCCGGGCGGCGGAGCAGGTTGCGAAGTAGGGGCGGGCTCCCCCCAACCCGCGGCCTTGAATCCCCCCCGCCCGGGTGGGAGAATGAGCCGAAATCCAAGCGCAGGTTGACCGGATGCTCCTTATCGGACGAGGGTTCTCGTGTTGAAACCCCTACCCGCACGCAATGTCTTCGAGAGCGTCCTTGGCACCATCGGCCACACCCCGCTCGTGCGCCTGAACCGCATAACGAGCGCCGTGCCGGCGACGGTCTACGCCAAGGTCGAGACCTTCAATCCCGGCCACAGCATCAAGGATCGCATGGCGATCAAGATGGTCGAGGACGCCGAGCGCAGCGGTCTGCTCAAGCCCGGCGGCACGATCATTGAAGGAACGAGCGGCAACACCGGGATGGGGCTGGCGATTGCGGCGATCGTGAAGGGGTACAAGTGCATCTTCACCACGACCGACAAGCAGTCGAAGGAAAAAGTGGATGCGCTGCGCGCCTTCGGGGCCGAGGTCATCGTGTGTCCCACCGATGTGGATCCCGAGGACCCGCGGTCCTACTACTCCGTGTCCTCGCGCCTCGAACGCGAGACGCCCAACTCGTGGAAAGCGAACCAGTACGACAACCTGAGCAACGCGCAGGCGCACTACGAAACCACGGGGCCGGAGATCTGGGAGCAGACGGAGGGGAAGGTCGACCACCTCGTCGTCGGCGTCGGCACCGGCGGCACCATCTGTGGCGTGGGGAGGTTCCTCAAGGAGAAGAAGGCGAGCGTGAAGGTGTGGGGCATCGACACCTACGGTTCCGTCTTCAAGAAGTACAAGGAGACGGGCGTTCTCGACAAGCAGGAGATCTATCCGTACGTGACGGAAGGCATTGGCGAGGACTTCCTGCCGAAGAACGTGGACTTCAGCGTGGTGGACCACTTCGAGAAGGTCACCGACCGCGACGCCGCGATTTTCACGCGCGAGATCGTCCGGCAGGAAGGGATCTGGGTCGGGAATTCGGCCGGCTCGGCGATCGCCGGCCTCGTGCAGTTGAAGGAGAAGTTCCGCGACGGCGAAACCGTCGTGGTCATATTCCACGATCATGGCACGCGCTACCTGGGGAAGATGTTCAACCCCGACTGGATGCGGCGCATGGGGTACGAGAACGTGCAGGGGCCGACGGCGCGCTCGCTGGTGAAGAACAAGAAGGTCGCGGATATCGTCGGGGTCGACGTGACGGCGACCGTGCAACAGGCCATGCAGCGCATGATCGAAAACGACTTTTCGCAGATTCCCGTCACTCAGGAAAGCCGCATCGTGGGCTCGCTGAGCGAGTCGCGCGTCTATGCGTCGCTGGTGGCGAATCGCGCGGTTCGCAATGACCCGGTCGCGACGATCATGCAGAAGGCCTTTCCGTACGTGGACATCGAGACGCCGTTGGCACTGCTGGCGCCGATGATCACGCCGGAGAATCCTGCTGTGCTGGTACGCGACTTCCCGGCGAACAAGACCTATGTGCTCACCGGGTACGACGTGCTGCAGGCGCTATAGCCCCACGCTCAGGGGCAGCTCAGCGGTGCGGCGTTGATCCCCGGATCACGGCTGGCGACGAGAGAGGGAGGATCGTCGTCGTAGCTCCCCGAGAAGAACGGGTTCACGTGGCGGACCAGATACCAGAGCGCGTGCCCGGACGAGGGCGGGGCGCTTGGATCGGGAAGCACGTTGCCGTTCCAGTCGTCCGCCAGGCAGGCGCGGGTGGCGACGGAATAATCCCCCCCCGACTCGCGCAGGCGTCCCACGTCGCCGCTGACGACATCGAAGCCGATCACCCCGGGCGGGAGGTTCCAGGCGAGCGAGGCCGGGTTGACCGTGATCTGGATCGCCGGCCGGGCATGGACCTGGATGACGATGTCCAAGCAGAACATCCCGTGGATCGAGATCGGGATGTGGATCTCCGGGAACTCCCCCCCGCCGCCGAGTAGCCCGCTGTCGAAATGCTCGATCGGGTCGCCGCCCACCTGGAGGTCGAGCTCGAGCTGGTGCTGAATGGCGACCTCGCCGCCTATCCGGTAGGTCCCGGACCCGGTGATCCGCAGCGGTGGTCCAGGCGGGAGGACGATCCACTGGATGCCGGTCACGTCGTAGTACGTGAACAGCGGGTCCGAGGCGGCGGGATCCAGGAAGAAGATCCCGAGGATCGGGCGCCGCTCCTCCAGAGGACAGGCACAGGGGTCGAAGCACCCCCTCTGGAACGTGCTCTTCGGCGTGAGGAAGTAGGGAGTTCGGGCCAGGTCGGTCACCTGGGCATGGGCAGGCAGGACCGCGAGGGTGGCGGCGAGGAAGAGCGCTGATCGTGGCATGGGGCACCTCCTGGATGGATGGGATGCTCTAGCGTCGATCATACGCGCAGGGAGCCGCCAGCTGTCAACCTCAGGCTTGACAGGCCGGCGTGCTAACCAACTGCGCCACGCCCCCGCACGGGGCAATTCGGAGCGTCACGGACACCGCGGGTTCGCTCGGCCGCAGGCTCCCGCAAGTGAATGGGGCGGCCGGCGTGCGGTAGCCTCGGAAATGGGTATTGTGTCCCCGTATTTCCCCCGTATTTCCAGTATCGCGTCGCCGGAGCTCCGGAGATGACCGCCGGGGCCACGACGCTACACCTTCACCATGCCGAGGCTGATTGCAACTGCGCGGTTCACCTCCGCCATCGTCTCGGGCTTCAGGAGACCCAAGCGCTTTACCAGCCGCCGTTTGTCGATCGACCGGATCTGGTTCAGGAGCACTACCGACGCAGCGGTCAACCCGCCCTCCGGTGGACGGACCCCGACCTCGGTCGGGTAGAGGGGTTCTTCAAACCGCGAGCTGATGGCTGCGACAATCGTGATCGGGCTGTGCCGGTTCGCGATATCGTTCTGGAGGATGAGCGCCGGCCGGGTCTTCTGGATCTCGGTGCCAAGCGTCGGGTCGAAGTTCACCAGGTAGACCTCCCCGCGCCGTGGAACCGCTACCTTCGCGGCTTTTGCCATTCTCCATCTTCGAGCGGGAACCAGGCTTCCGCCACCTCGAGATCCCGAGCTGCGCGCTTGACGGCCCCCTCGCGCAGTTGCCTCCGGAGGTTCGCGCGCCCGACACCCTCGATGTAGTACGCGACCGCGCGGGCAATAAAACGACTGCGGTCGCCCTTCTCAGCAACACGCTCAATCTGCTGCAGCGTGTCGCTGGGCAGCGTGATGTTCACTCGGCGGTGGGTGGTGGAGCTCCCTGCTTTCGGCATGTTTCAACGATACACACCGATGATGTGTATGTCAAGGCATATCCTGAGGAGAGGGAACTCCAGGGACACAATACTTAATTCATGGGCACGCCTGGCAGGTCAGGCGGCTCGTCGCCCTTCTCCATCGGGTTGGATGAGCGGCGTGCCCGCACGCTGGCCCCCCCAATCGCCCATGTCGTCGCCCGCAATACCCGTTTTTTCCGCTGGCAACGGTGGGCTGCGAGGATTGAGTATTGTGTCCCCGTAATTCGGCGAACGGTAAGCAGGGCGACGGCCCCCTCTTCAGCGTCATTCCGGCGCAAGCCGGAATCCACTAACCCCCCGGGTGCGCGGTCGAGCTGGGAGTTCCGGGGGCGCGATGATGAGCAACGTGGGCGAACCGGATCGCCACGCTACGGGTGGACTCCGGCTCTCGCCGGGGCGACGGCTGGGGGGCGAGTGACGGCGGGCCGGCGGGTGAGGTCACGGGCAGCTTCCCGGGGCGGCGTTGATCCCCGGGTCGCGCGTGGCGACCAGGGAAGGGGACTCGTCGTCGTAACTCCCGGAGAAGAACGGGTTCACGTGGCGGATCAGATACCAGACGGCCTCGCCTGACGCCGGCGGTGCGCTCGGATCGGCAAGCACGTTCCCGTTCCAGTCGTCCGCCAGGCAGGCGCGGGTGGCGGCCGCGAAGTCGCCTCCCGTCTCGCGCAGGTGTCGAACGTCGCCGCGGACGACATCGAAGCCAAGCACCCCGGGCAGGAGGTTCCAGGTGAGCGCGCTCGAGTTGACCGCGAGCTGGATCGCCGGCCGGGCATGGACCTGGATGACCATGTCGTAGCAGACCATCCCATGGATGGAGATCGGGATGTGGATCTCCGGAAACTCCCCCCCGCCGGCGAGGAGCCCGCTGTCGAAGTGCTCGATCGGGCCGCCCCCGACCTGGAGGTCGAGCTCGAGCTGGTGCTGGATGGCGACCTCGCCGCCGACCCGATAGGTCCCGGAGCCGGTGATCCGCATCGGGTCGCCGAGCGGAAGGACGATCCACTGGATGTCGGTCACGTCGTAGTAGGTGAACAGCGGGTCCGAGGTGGCGGGATGAAGAAAGAACACCCCGAGGACCTTGCGTGGCTGCTCCAGGAGGCAGTCGCAGGGATCGAAGCACCCCTCTTGGAACGTGCTCTTCGTCGTCAGGTAGTAGGGAACTCGGGCCGGCTCGGTCGACTGCGCGCCGGCAGGGACGACCGCGAGGGCCGCGAGGCTGATGGCGAGGAAGATCGCCGACCGTCGCATGGGGCACCTCCTTTGCGGATGTGACGTTTCACCCGCGATCATAGACGCGGGGGGGCGCCTGCTGTCAACCTCGTCGGCGTGACCCGGCCTGCCACGCCCTTGGCGCTTGGGCCGGCAGATCGATCCGGCCAATATCGGGGTTGATCATCGGGGCCGCCGCGGCCGTCGCGCAGGCGATCGCCGGACCGGCTGTGGCGACGAGCGTGGCAACGCGATGCATCACACGCTAGAGGCAGGTGCCAGTCAGATTCTGGGACTCGTCGCAGGCGCCGACACCGACCGCCTCTGGACGCTCTACGCCCGCCGAGCTTCGCCCGTACGACCCCTCGGTGAAGGCGTTGTACCCGACGACGACGAAGTAGAACACCTGCCGGGAGGCTGGATTCCCTGGGTCGAATGACGCGGCGCCTCCGATCCCGAGCCCGCAGGCTGCGAACGTCCAGTTGAGCCCGCCGGCGATCGGCCCGACCCCGCCGTAGGCCGCATGGTCGGTCGCGTCGCAGGCCGGCGTGAAGGTCACGTCGAGTGCGCTGCCGGCCCCGGGGGTGACCTGCAGGGTCGCGGCCGGGCTCGCCTCGGCCGCCGCGACGACGCCGCAGCTCGCGGGGCAGGCGTCGCCGTCCGTGAGGTTGCCGTCGTCGCAGGTCTCCCCGGCGTCGAAGTCGGTAATCTGGTCGCCGCAGACCTCGTTCCCCAGGCAGTCCTGGCGGCAGCCATCTCCGCCCACGGTGTTGTCGTCATCGCACTGCTCGAGCCCGCCGACCGTTCCGTCACCGCACGTCGCGGACGGCACGGTGCCGTTCTGGTTGGCGTTGTTCCTCGGGGCCGGCGCACCGGACACGAAGTCGTTGGCGCTGTCGCCGGTGTCATCGATCCCCTCCAGCGTGGTGGTGCCGCCGGCGATGTCGAGCCGGCGGATTATCGCCCTCCCAGGGCGCAGCCCGCCGCCGGTCGCATTGAACGGCGTGCCGACGCCGGTGGGCGAGCCGCTGTAGTTCCCCCAGGCGACGCAGTCGATGCTATCGAAGCAGACCTTGCCGCCCGCCGCCGGGATCACTGCGGTCGTCATCGAGAGGTTGGCGCTGACGCCGAAGAACGTGACCGCCGAGGACGTCGCGATCAGGATCTTCGCCTGGCTGGCGCCGTTCGCGACGCTGCCCGAGAAGGTGAAGGTGCCGCCCGGGATTGCCGTGCCCGCCGCGTCGAATACGATGATGCTGTGACCTCCGACGACCGTCTGCCCCCCGGAGTACATCTGGAGCACCACGTACTGCGCTTGCGGCGCTGCGGCCGTCCCCGGGAACACCTCGACGAGCTTCATGAGATGAAAGTTGGCGAGCGCGGGCCGGGGTGCCAGCCAGGCGCAGAGGAACATCGTCACCAACGTCACACGGGTTCGCATCGCTCGGTCCTCCGCTCCCGGGTGGCCGGGTCACCGAAGGTATTCTAGCATGGGGCGGCGCTCGACCCCTGCCCGGCCGCCTACGCAAGGGGTGGATCGCCGGTCGGCAGGGCGGCTACCGCGCGAATGGCGGCTCTCCGCCCTTCGACATTCGGATCCCGGCGACGCCACCCGTCCCGTTCGATCATCCACGCCGGAGGCCCCCGTGTTCCGCTTGCAGCTCGCGTTACGATCCGCGGTCGCAATGGCGATGATCGCCGCGATCCTGTTCGGTGCGGCGGGACGACGCGACCTCCCCAGTTTCTGGGCCTACCTCGCCATTCTCGCCGTCTTCGTGGTCGTCACCGTGCTCACGCTCCCGCGCGAGCTGCTCGAGGAGCGGAGGAGGCCCGCCGGGACCGGTCGCGACAACCTCGCGCTGCTGAGGGGTGCGGCCGCCGTCGGGTTCCTGAGTCAGTGGATCTTCGCGGGGCTCGACGTCGGCCGCTTCCACTGGTCCGACTCGGTCCCGACCTCGCTCCGGGACATGGGCCTCGCGAGCTTCGGCGCCGCCCTCGCAGTCTGGTACTGGGCCATGCAGAGCAACCCGTTCTTCTCCGTGGCGGTGAGGATTCAACGCGAGCGCGGTCACTACGTGGTCGCCTCCGGTCCGTACCGGTTCGTTCGCCATCCCGGTTATGCGGCCCTCGTCCTGCTCGGCTGGGGCGGACCGCTGGCGCTCGGATCATGGTGGGCAGTCGTTTCACACGCCGTCGTGGTCGCGCTCTTCGTCCGCCGCGCCGTGCTCGAGGACCGGGTGCTCCGTGGGGAGCTGGAAGGATACGCGGCGTATGCTGCGAGCGTTCGTTACCGCTTCCTGCCCGGGGTTTGGTGACCAGGCGAGATGCGAAACCCCCGAACCTCCAGGCCGCCGGCTGTGGCGAACGGCACCGCAGGTATTCCGACCCCTCCTCGCCTCAGAACCCGCACGCGGAGAGGCGATCGACTCCGATCACGATCGCTGCGCTCCAGGTCCCATCGCTGCACGTGATGTCGTCGAACGCCTCGCACAGCCCGGCCTCCCCCGGAGCCATCCCCGGGAGGTGGCCGCCTAGACCCGTCTCGACGCACCAGGAGTAGGCGCCGGCGCACGAGTCCCCGAACCAGTTGTCGCGCGCCGTGGTCTCGGGCCCAATCCAGCCGCCCGGCTCGGTCCGGTGCCACTTGTTCCACGACCCGGAGACGGCGATGCCGTCCGTGGGCGCGAGCGCCAGGTACTGGGCCTTGTAGAAGTCCGCCCGCGCCAGGCAGACGTCGAAGTCCGCGACGGAAGGGCCGGTGAGCGAGACGCGGATGAAGTCGCTCGCCGAGACCGGGACGGAGGTCAGGAACGCCTGGATCGCCGTCGGCGCCAGATCGTTCCCCGCCGTGTCGACGAAGGTCAGGCTCGCTACGTCGCAGACACTCTCCCCGTAGCAGTCGGCCGCGTCGGCGCAGTCCGTCTTGCCATCGGCGTCGTCATCGAGGCCGTCGTCGCAACTGCGCTCGACTCCGCAGAGGCCGGTCCGCTCCACCCCGGACGAGCGTTTGCCCAGGCTGCCGGGATGCGGAGCGAGCGGGCGCACCAGGTAGTAGAGGACCGATCGAGCGGCCGGAACGGTGGTGTCGACCCAGAACGGATCGACGGTCGTGGTCCAGTCGCACCCCGAGGCGAAGTCGGGCCGGTTCGAGCGCAGCGCCTCGTAGAGCGTCGCGCCGTTCTGGGGCGGCCAGGAGTAGGTCGCCGGGCTCGCGAGGTTGAAGAACCCGGAGATCCCGGAGATCTCGTCGATCAACCCGAACCCGGGGTCTCCCGCGCACTGCTCGTCGAGGCCGTTGTTGGTCTCGGGCGGGAGCGGCTGATCGGGAACACCGTTGCAGTCGTTGTCGATCCCGTCGCACCCCTCCTGGTTTCCCGGATAGCGGAGCGGGTCTGCGTCGTTGCAATCGCCGCAGCCGGCGACCCCGTCGCCGTCCGCGTCGTACTCGGACCCCGGCACGATCCCATCGCAGTCGGTGTCGCGGCCGTCGCAGACCTCCGCGGCGGCAGGATGGATCGCCATGGAGGCATCGTCGCAATCGCCGGCGCACGGTGAGTATCCGTCGCCGTCGAGGTCCTGCGCCTGACCCCAGGCGTACTCCCCGCCCATCGTGCCGACCTGGTACCCTCCCGCGATGATCATGGACGAGCCCGTCCAGACCGCGGTGTGGTAGGCCCTGGCTGACGGCGCTCCACTCAGCGCGGTGGGCGCCCAGGAATCGGCGACCGGGTCGTACCGACCTCCGGTGGACATCGGGGTGGTGGAGTCATCTTGCCCCCCCCAGACGATCATCCGGTTTCCGGTCCAGACGGAAGTGTGGTACTCCCTCGGGGGTGGGGCATTCGTCGTGGAGGTGGGCAGCCAGGCGTCGGCGACCGGATCGTAGAGACCGCCGGTATTCTGGACGGTGAATGGGAGGCTCGACAGGTTGCCTCCCCACACGATCATCCGGCTCCCGGTCCACACCGCCCTGGCGCCCCACCGCTCAGCCGGCGCGTTTACCGTGGAGACGGGCGTCCAGAGATTCAGTTCGGGATCGTACCGCCCATCGGTGTCGCCGCCCCCGCTCCAGACGACCATCCGCGTGCCGGTCCAGACCGCCGCTTGCCGGAGCGCGCTCACCGGAGCGTTCACCTCGCTGATCGGCAGCCAGACGTCCGCGGCCGGGTCGTACCTCCCGCCGTGAGCGAGTGGCTCCCCGAAGGCATTCCCCCACACCACCATCCACTTCCCCGTCCAGACGGCGACGTGTCCCTCGGTGGGCGGAGGCGGCGCGTTCACGGTCGAGGTCGGGCTCCAGGTGTCGGCGACCGGATCGTAGCGACCGCCGGTATTGTCCACGCCCCACACGATCATGCGGCTTCCGGTCCACAGCGCAGAGTGTCCCGCTCGCCTCAGGGGCGCATCCAGGGTCGACGTCGGCGACCAGGAGTCGGTCAGCGGGTCGTACCTCTCGCCGATATCCACCAGGAAGTACCGGCTCGAGACGCTGTCGTATCCGCCCCAGAGCACCATCAACGACCCCGTCCATACCGCCGATCCGTCGTTTCGTGGCGTCGGACCGGCCAGGCTGGCGATCGGCGTCCATAGGTCAGCCGCCGGGTCGTAGCGGCCGCCGGTCAGGGAATCCCCGCCCCAGAACAGCATGAGGCTGCCGGTCCAGACGGCGGGATTCGAGGAGTTGCGCCTCTCCGGTTCGTTGAGGCTGGACATCGCGGTCCAGGTGTTTGTGATCGAGTCGTACCGGCCGCCGCCCTCGGGGTAGTTCGGGCCGTGTCTCCCACCCCAGATCAGCATCTCGGTTCCGGTCCAGACCGCAACATGACTGCGACGGGCCGACGGTGCGTTCGTGGTGGAGGTCGCGGACCAGGTATCCGCGACCGGATCGTAGCGACCGCCGGTGTTGTACTCGGCGTTTGCAAGGTCCTTCCCGCCCCAGACGATCATCGACGACCCCGTCCAGATGGCGGAATGCTCGCTGCGCGCGGGCGGCGCGCCCAGGAGCGAGATCGTCGCCCAGGTATCGGTCACCGGATCGTAGCGCCCCCCCGCCGAACTGTTACTGCTGCGGCCGAAGGCGATCATGACCGTCCCTGTCCAGACGGTGCGGGCGGTGGTTCCGAGCACTGGTTGGCCGACTTCGCTCATCGGTGCCCACGAATCGCCGGCAGGGTCGTAGCGCCCTCCGCCACCTGCTGTACCCCCCGCCGTCCAGACGATCATCACACTGCCGGTCCAGACGGCAGTGCGCGCGGTACTCCCGACCGGCGCGCCGACCGTCGAAGTCGGCGTCCAGACATCCGCAACCGGATCGTAGCGGGCGCCTGTGTTCAGGCGGTTGAGTCCAACCTGGCCTCCCCACACAATCATCCTGCTTCCGGTCCACACCGCGGAGTGGCCCGCGCGCGGCGAGGGCGCCCCCATGAAGGAGGTCGCCGTCCAGGTGTCCGTGAGAGGGTCGTAGCGACCGCCGGTGTTGAGATAGACATCGCTGTTCACGCCACCCCAGGCCACCATGACGCTGCCGGTCCAGACGACTGTGTGCCCCTCATGCGACCCCACCAAGTTCCCCAGCGAGTTGTAGGGCCAGGTGTCGTCCGGCAGGCACGAGCTCAAGGCCGCCTCGAGCCCGTCAGCGTCCAGCCCCGGCGTGAATCCGGCGCCCCCGCGGCGCGGCAACGGCAGCTCGCCGGCCGCCCCCGCGACGCTCGCGATCTCCCGCCAGCGCAGATCGCCTCGGTTCGCGCTCCACCACTCGTCCCACGCGATCCGGCGAGTCTCATCCGTCGCCATCTCCGCCCGCCCGGCTGCCTCGGCCTCCTCCCGCCTCTCTCCGTGGATCCGCTCGTCGGACGCGAAGAAGCTCCGCGCCATCCGGTCAACCAGCACCGGCCGGGCGAAGGACTCCAGGACCAGGACCGGGTCGTCGCCGAGCGCGTGGTAGATCGCCTCGAGGCGATCGGGGAAGCGCGTGCCGGCGGCAATCCGTATGAGCTCCGCGCGCAGCGCCGCGGCAGTGATCGGCGTCTTCCAGATCTCGTCGAGCGCGGCCGACTGCTCGAGGTAGCTGCGAACCTTCTTCTCGAGGACCTCCCGCGGCACCGCGTCCTCGAACGGCTGCGTCGCCCCGATCTGATGGGCGTAGTAGACGCGCTCGATCGCCTCCTGCGCGGCCACCCGCTCCTCGAAGCTGAGCAGCCGGCCGGGCCGGGCCGGCGCGGCGGACACCGGCGCGGCGGAGAGGGCCATCAGAATCGCGATCGCGTTGAACCTGGGATGGGAAGCTCTGCCACGGAAGCTCATCGGGTGTCCCCTGGTACGGCGCGAAATGGCTTGCTGACATTGTACGCTCTCCATCCCTATTCGCCCAGGACGGGGAAAGGGTTCCCTGCCGATTGCGTATCGGCACGAGCGGCGCGGAGGAACGCTACCAGGAGGTGGGTCGGAGGTTGTGTAGGGCGATGATGAGGGTCAGGCCAGGCGGCCGATCGGCAGAGCGGCAACCATCGGGAAATACGGGGACACAATACTCAATTCCGAGCGGGGCCGTTGTAATCGACACCGTCGCGACAGCAGAATTGAGTATTGTGTCCCCGTATTTCCCCTGGACGCAGCATCGAGTTCGACTTCCGACGCCTCCACCATCCTGGACTGTCCTCCTTGACATTGACCAATTAATATGGTCATATGACCAACCATGTTGGTCTCGCGATCTGCACCGTTCGGCGGGAAGACCCGCACCCTGGTTCTCCTTGCCCTCCACCTGCTCGAGGAGAGCTATCCTCGGGAGCTTGCGCGGGTCCTGGAGTCGTCGCTGAACGGGGTCCAGCAAGCGCTCAGGGGCCTGGACCTGGATGGCCTGGTTTCTGGTCGGTCGGCCGGTCGAACGCGCCTCTACCGCCTGAACCCGCGCTATTTCGCGCGCACGGAACTGGACGCGTATCTCGGACGGTTGGCCGAGGCAGAAGGCGCGCTCATGAAGCGTGTCGTCCAGTTGCGCCGACGACCCCGTCGCTCGGGCAAGCCGCTGTGAAACTCGTGAGGTCGTCGAGCTTGGCCGACGTGGCTGCAGTCGTCGCGGCTGCGCTCGCCCGATCGGGAATCCGCGCCGTCCTCACCGGCGGGGCATGTGCCACGCTCTACACGGGCGGCCAGTACCAGTCCTCCGACCTCGATTTCGTATTGCAGAGCGCCGCCACGCGCCGGCAACTGGACGCCGCGCTGGAAACCGTGGGATTCACCCGGAGAGGCGAGCACTACGAGCACGCCGCAGCGCCGTTCCTGGTCGAATTCCCCGCGGGACCGCTCGGCATCGGCGCTGATCTCGACATCCGGCCCGTCGTCTACCGGATTCGAGGGGTCGACGTGAAGGCGCTGTCGGCGACCGATTCGTGCCGTGATCGTCTCGCCGCCTTCTTTCACTGGCACGATCGTCAGAGCCTGGTGACGGCGGTGCAGATCGCGCAGCGTCGCAGGGTGAAGCTCACCAAAATCCGGGACTGGAGTGCTCGTGAGGCCGCGTCCGCTGGCTTCGAGGAGTTCCTCGCCTGCCCTTGTCCGTAGCGCCCGACGGCGTGGGAGCCGCACTGACGCTCAGCGTTTGTGATTGGCCGCCACCCGCCGCTCCAGGTCACCCAGGATGTCCTCGATCTGGCCGAGGGCGGAGCGTAGGTCGTCGGCGATCTCCTGGGCGAGGACGTTCGGGTCGGGCAGGTTCGCGCTGTCCTCGAGTGACTCGTCGCGCAGCCAGAAGAGGTCGAGGCTCACCTTGTCGCGGGCGACGATCTCGTCGTAGGTGAAGGCGCGCCAGCGGCCGTCGGGGTGCTTCTCCGACCAGGTGGTTGCGGCCCTCGCCAGGAGGGGCCAGTTGGGTCCGGGAGGTCTATGAGCCTGGCTGGTCCTCGACAGGTTGCTTGGTCACCAGCCGGCTCAGCGCCAGTTGTAGCAGTCGCTCGTTGAGAATCCGCAGCTTTCGCGCCCCGGCCTCGGAATCACCAGGCCACCGTTGTAATTCCGTCTTGATGGCGGCGACCGTGGGTGCCACATGACGCTCGCGCAGAATCCAGTCCACGGTGGCGAGCAGCTCCATCCCGTGCGGGGATTCGAAGCCATCGATGACGGCTGTCGCCTGCTCGAGGGCCGGGACGTACTTCGCCGCGCGCTCGGAGCGCAGGTAAGAGGCGACCTCCTCGCGTTTGTCGTCCGAAAACGCGATCGGCTCGAGCGGCCCCGCATCGGCCAGGCGCTTCGCGGCGTGCAGGTAGCTTCCGTCCAGAGCGTTGAGGAGGTGTCGTAGTCCGTCCGCGTAGGGTCCGTACTTGTCGGCCTTGAATGCCAGGCGCAGGGGGTCTTCGAGCCCCATGGCGAATATAGCCTGCTGGAGAAACCAGACCAGCTTCTGAATCTCGAGATTGGTGCACTCGGGTCCCAGTATGGAGTACCGACGGACGAGTTCGACGACCAGTGCGCGAGCTGGCGTGAGCGCTTCGACCCCGGACCGCTTGGGAGCATTCAGGTAGGCGGAGGTTGGCTCGAAGACGAGGACGTCAACTTCGACCATGGCCCCGAACGCAGCATCAATCTCCCCTCGCACGAGGCGCCACTCGAGTTTGCCATTTCCGGCGCCCAACGGGGGCAGTGCCACCGAGTGGATGCGTAGCTCACCGATCACCCGGACCAGATCCTGAAGCCCCTCGCGCACCCACTCGAGTTTGGAGCGATTTCTCCAGTGCTTCTTGGTGGGGAAATGGATGATCCACCGGGGGTCGCGATCGCCGGTCTCCCGGGTGACGAACACCTTCCCGACGTGAATCTCCCCGCGACGCGCAGCATTCTCGTATTCTCTCGCGCTATCCGGAAACGCCTCCTTGAACATGAGCGCGATGCCCTTGCCCATCACACCCTTCTCGTTGACGGTGTTGACAAGGGCCTCGACTGAGGCGGTGAGCAGATTGCCCTGCGCGTAGCGGAGCATCAGGAATACCAGCCGGGCTCGACCGCAAGATCGATCGCCATTCCACGACTTGCGAGCTGTCCGGAGAGTAGGCTCATTTGGTCGGCACCATAGCAAATGATTCGATTCAAGTTTTGCACAGGCAGATGCCGGTGGACAAGGGCCTCCGCCTGATACCGATCGAACCGCTCAGGGTCGTCCGGTCGACGCTCGAAGTCTGAGACTTGGAGTCGTGGCCAATCGACCTCTGCGAGACTGCTCACTTGGTCCGAGAACCTCGCTGTTGCAAGAAACGCATGCCGATCCGCGAGCAGAAACCGGACTCCCATTGCAGCGATGCGCGGCAGGGAGGTCACCAGAATCGTGATCTCGGGCATTGGAGTCACCTTCGTACCGTTCCGGCCTGTCTTGATGTTGTAGAGCATCGGCGTCAACGGCGTGAGGTAAAACGGCACGTAATCGCTCAGGGTGCCCCCTGGACCGACAACTGTCCGACCCGCGCGCTTTCCGATCAGATCCGGATTGCCGATGGACACGAAGTCGGGATCCTGCACCGGAGCACTCGCGCAGTGGAGCCCATGGTCGAGAATCCAAGGTATGTTCCGGATGTGCGTGATGCGGAACAGGAACCCGTTCTCAGGCGTGAGGAAGTCGAGTCTCGTGCGCATCATCTCGTCGTCCTAGGCTTCGGGTTTCCCGTTCCCCGCCACCCGCCGCTCCAGATCACCCAGGATGTCCTCGATCTGACCGAGTGCAGATCGCAGGTCGTCGGCGATCTCCTGAGCCAGGACGTTTGGGTCGGGGAGGTTCGCGCTGTCCTCGAGCGACTCGTCGCGTAGCCAGAAGAGATCGAGGCTCACCTTGTCGCGGGCGACGATCTCGTCGTAGGTGAAGGCGCGCCAGCGGCCCTCGGGGTGCTTCTCCGACCAGGTGGCCTTGCGCTTCTGGCGTTCGCCGGGCCGGTAGCACGCGACGAACTCGTCGAGATCGCCGCGGGTCAGGGTCTTGGCCTTCAGGGTGAAGTGGCGGTTGGTGCGGAGGTCGTAGACCCAGACCTTCTTCGTCCACGGCTCCTTCGCGCCGGGCTTGCGGTCGAAGAAGATCACGTTGGCCTTCACGCCCTGGGCGTAGAAGATGCCGGTCGGCAGGCGCAGCAGCGTATGGACGTCGCACTCGTGCAGGAGCTTCCGGCGGACGGTCTCGCCGGCGCCCCCCTCGAACAGCACGTTGTCGGGGACGACGACGGCGGCGCGGCCGTGGAGCTTGAGCAGGCTCTTGACGTGCTGGACGAAGTTGAGCTGCTTGTTCGAGGTGGTCGTCCAGAAGTCGGGGCGGTTGTAGGTGAGCGTCTCCCGGTCGGTCTCCCCCTCCTCGTTGACCACGGTGATCGACGACTTCTTCCCGAACGGCGGATTCGTGACCACCACGTCGAAGTGATCGCCGGGCTCGTCGCGGAGCGCATCGTCGGTGCGGATGGGCGGCTCGCGGTTGTCGTCGTCGGGGCCGACGCCGTGGAGGAACAGGTTCATCGCGCACAGGCGCGAGACGCCGGGGACCAACTCCACGCCCCGCAGCGCGTCGAAGCGGAGATGCTTCTTGGCCGTGCGATCCAGCTCGTAGTGGCCGGCGAGGTAGTCGTGCACGGCGAGCAGGAAGCCGCCCGTGCCGCAGGCGGGGTCGATAATCAGCTCGCCCGGCGCGGGCTGGATGCAGTCAACGATCGCCTGGATGAGCGCCCTCGGCGTGAAGTACTGCCCCGCGCCCCCCTTCACGTCCTGGGCGTTCTTCTCCAGCAACCCCTCGTAGGCGTCCCCCTTCACGTCGGCCGACATCGCGAGCCAGTTCTCCTTGCCGATCAGCTCGACGATGAGCTGGCGGAGCTTGGCCGGGTCCTGGATCTTGTTCTGCGCCTTCTCGAAGATGAGCCCGAGCATCCCGCCCTGCCGACCGAGCTTGGCCAGCGTGTCGCGATACCGCTGCTCCAGCTTCACGCCCTCCATCTGGGTGCTCGCCAGATCGGCCCAGCGGTATCCCTTCGGGATGGGCTGCTCCTTGCCGACCAGCGCCGCGCGCTCGTCGGCCATCTTGAGGAAGAGCAGGAAGGTGAGCTGCTCCAGGTAGTCCTGATAGGAGAGGCCGTCGTCGCGGAGGACGTTGCAGTAGGACCAGAGCTTCTGGACGATGCGGTTGGCGACTTCGCTCATGCGGTCCTCTGCCGCTTGCGGGCGACGCGGCCGTTCGTCGTCGCGGCAACGGCGGCGGCGCGCTCGGCCTTGATGCACTCCAGCAGGATGGAGGCGGGCTCGTCGTTGGGGTCCTGGTCGGCGAGCTTGCCTTCGAAGGCCCACTTGAGGATGGACTGGCGCAGGCGCTGGCAGCGGCTCTCACCCGCCATCGCGACATTGCCGCAGTAGGTCGCAACGGAAAACTGACTGTCCACCTCCATCACGATACGCCGTTGCTCGGCCTCGGGCGGAAGCGGAACAGCGACTTCCGCAAGGACCTGGAGGTTGATGTTCTTCTGCGCCGTCCCCGGTGCGTACTGGTCCAGCTTCTCTCGGGCCGTTCGAATGAACAGCTCCACGTAACGAGCGATCAGTGGGTCGTCTTGCAGGAACCCTACGACGCTATCCGGGAAGCAAGCATCAAACCCAAGAATGCCGGGATCAGCGATGTTCG
>Ga0210379_10000244_pt1 | contig 16754 bp, 18 predicted proteins | sample PLMedo_2_FD_155468 | JGI IMG/M metagenome (GOLD analysis project Ga0210379, IMG submission 155468) | Groundwater sediment microbial communities from an aquifer in East River, Colorado, USA - PLM4_32_coex redo | ecosystem: Environmental > Terrestrial > Soil > Riparian zone | place: USA: East... | reverse complement strand
CGGCGTCGTCGAGCACCGGCGTTACGCCACGCGCGAGGCGTTCGACGCAGCGCTCGCCGCGGAGATCGACCGCCACGCGCCGCGCCTGGTGGCGCTGGCGGGATTCATGCGCGTGCTGACAGCCGGTTTCGTCGTGCGCTACGCGGGTCGGCTCGTCAACATCCATCCGTCGCTGCTGCCGGACTTTCCTGGGCTGGACACCCACGCGCGGGCGCTCGCGGCTGGTGTCGAGCGCCACGGCTGCACTGTACATTTCGTCACGGCAGCGCTTGATCACGGGCCGATCATCGCGCAAGCGTCGGTGCCGGTGCTGCCGGGGGACACCGCGGACATTCTGGCTGCGCGCGTACTACGCGAGGAGCACTTGCTGTATCCGCGCGCCATCCGCTGGTTCCTCGATGGCGATCTGGTCATCGAGGGGGACAAGGTGCGCGTTAAGGGAAACCATGCACAGATGGTCATTGGCGATCGGGCTTAGTTTTTGCGCTGCCGTGCAGGCCGCACCGCCCGGGCGGGTCGAGATTGCCTCGGACGTGCTGTACAACGGTGGGGTGATCGGCGAAGTGACTCATGTGCTTGAGCACGACGGCAAGGCCTATCGCCTGACGGAACGCACGAAGGGCAGGGGCCTGTTCGCGCTTCTTGGCGAGGCGCGGCGCTCGAGCCGCGGCACGATTTCCGCCGACGGGCTGCGGCCGCTCGAATACGAGGATGTGCGCACCGGGCGTGACCCGGCGAGTGCGCGCTTTGCCTGGGATAGCAAGTCGGTGACCCTGCAATTCCGCGAAGGGCCGCAGCTGCGGCCCCTGCCGGCGCACGCGCAGGACCGCCTCAGCTTCCTGTTCGCCTTCGCCTTCCAAACTCCGGGCAATCGACCGGTCGAATTCAGCGTGGTCGACGGCAAGGGCATCGCAAACTACGTCTTCGATGTCGTGGGGCGCGAGCGCATCAAGGTGCCCGCCGGCGAGTTCGATGCCATGCGCCTGGCGCAGCGCAAGGAACATGCGGGCGACAGCAGCAGCGAGATCTGGCTCGACCCGTCGCGTTCCTATCTGCCGCTGCGCGTCCTGGTGGTGCAGAAGGACGGCACGCGCATCGATCAGGTCGCCACGCGCGTAACCGTGCCGTGATCGTCTACCGCGCACAGCTGGCGCGCGCGGAGACGCTGCTTGCCGAGCTGCTCTCATCCTCCGGGCCCGCCGACGCCGCAGTCTCGCGGTACTTCAGGGCGCATCGCAACCTCGGTCAGCAGGACCGCGCGTTCGTTGCGGAGACCGTCTATGCCGTGCTGCGCCGCCGGCGCTCGCTCGAGGCCGCCGCGCAGTCCGCGTCCCCCCGCGACCTGGCGATCGCCGCACTGGTGCGGGTGCGCGGGCTTTCGGGCCGCGCGCTCGAGGGCGTGCTGCGCGAGGGCGAGGAGGCGGTGGTGACCCGGGTGCGCGCGGCGAAGACCGACGCGTTCCCGCCGGCGGTGCGCGCCGACCTGCCGGACTGGCTGTGGGAGCGGCTTGCCGCGCTGCACGGCGAGGCCGAGGCGATGCGCATCGCGCAAGGCCTGCTCAATCCGGCGCCGCTCGATCTGCGCGTCAACCTCGCCAAGCTCGGCCGCGACGAGGCGCTCGAGCGGCTGCGCGCGAGCGGCATAGAGGGCGAGCCGACGCCGCATTCGCCGGCGGGAATACGGCTCGCGGAAAAGCCGGCGATCAACCGCCACCCCCTTTTCACCACTGGCGTGGTCGAGGTGCAGGACGAAGGCAGCCAACTGCTCGCTTATCTGCTGGCCCCGCGACGCGGCGAGATGATCGCGGACTACTGCGCCGGCGCTGGCGGCAAGACGCTCGCACTCGCGATGATGATGCGTGGCACCGGGCGGATCTACGCCATGGACGTTTCTGCCAAGCGCCTTGCGGAGCTCGCGCCGCGTGCCGCGCGCGCCGGCGTGACCAGCGTGCATCCGCTGGTGCTCTCCGGCGAGGGCGACGCGCGCGCCAAGCGCCTGGCGGGCAAGATCGACCGGGTGCTGGTGGATGCGCCCTGTAGTGGCTTCGGCACATTGCGCCGCAACCCGGATCTCAAGTGGCGGCATGGACCGCAGGCCATCGCGGAACTTGCGGTGAAGCAGGCGCGCATCCTGGAGGCGGCTGCGCGGCTGTTGAAGCCCGGCGGGCGCCTGGTGTACGCAACCTGCAGCATCCTGCCGGAGGAGAACGAGGCTATCGCTGAAGCCTTTGGCGCGTCGCACGGGGATTTCTCGGCGCTTTCCTGCCGCGAACTGCTTGGCGCGCAGCGCATCGACATCGACTGCGGCGAGCGCCTGCGGCTCTGGCCCCACCGGCACGGCTGCGACGGATTCTTCGCCGCGGCTTTCGAGCGGCGATAGAAATTCCCTTTCCGCAACGGGGGGTTAGGTTGGTCGGGGAGGATTCCTGGCTGGGTAGGGGAATCTATGGTGACGCGGAGCGTCTAAATGCGTATAATTGAGGCCGCTGTTCTCACATAACTATCAGAAAGTAATGATGATTTTCTCTGGATTGCTCGATTTGCCCTGGTGGGGCCTGGTACTCGTTGCCCTGGGCCTGACGCACGTCACCATCGCTTCGGTGACCATCTTCCTGCACCGGCACCAGGCGCACCGCGCGCTGGACCTGCACCCGATCGCGTCGCACTTTTTCCGCTTCTGGCTGTGGCTGACCACCGGCATGGTGACCAAGGAGTGGGCAGCGATCCACCGCAAGCACCACGCCAAGTGCGAGACCGCCGAGGATCCGCACAGCCCACAGGTCCTGGGCATCAACGCAGTGCTGTGGGGCGGCGTGTTCCTGTACGTGAAAGAGTCGCACAAGCCGGAGACCATGGAACGCTACGGCCATGGCACCCCGGACGACTGGGTCGAGCGCAATATCTACTCGTGTCACGCCATCCTCGGCCTGACGGTGATGGGCTTGGTGAACGTGGCCCTGTTCGGGTTCCTGCCGGGTCTCCTGGTCCTGCTGACGCAGATCGTCTGGATCCCGTTCTGGGCAGCGGGCGTGATCAATGGCATCGGCCACTACTGGGGCTACCGCAGCTTCGACATCGCCGACGCCAGCAAGAACATCGTGCCTTGGGGCATCCTGATCGGCGGAGAAGAGTTGCACAACAACCACCACGCCTACGCCACCTCGGCCAAGCTCTCGGCCAAGTGGTACGAGTTCGACATCGGCTGGATGTACATCCGCATTCTCGAGGCGCTCGGCCTGGCGACGGTGAAGAAAGTGCTGCCGACGCCGCGCTTCGAGCCGGCGAAGACCATGTGCGACTACGACACCCTGCACGCCGTGATCGCCAACCGCTACGACGTGCTGGCGCGCTACGGCAAGGCGCTCAAGCGTACTTGGAGCGACGAGGTGGAGCGCCTGCAGCACTGGTCGCCGCGCGATGCCGAGCTGCTCAAGTCGCTGAAGCGCGCGCTGGTGCGCATCGGCTACGGCGCGGAGACCGACCGCGCGCGCGTCGCCGAGGCGCTGAAGCCATCCAAGCCGCTTCAGGTGGCGGTGAGCATGCGTGAGGAGCTGATCGCCCTTTGGGAGCGCTCCAACGCCTCGAAGGAACAGCTGTTGCGTCAGCTGCAGGACTGGTGCCACCGCGCCGAGGCAAGCGGCATCACGCCGCTGGTGGATTTCTCGCGGCGCCTGCGCAGCTACGCCTGACGCACCAACCGGCTTCGCAAAACAAGAGGCCCGCGCAAGCGGGCCTTTTCGTTGGGGCGCCGGAAACCGCTACTTGAGCTTGGTTTCCTTGTAGAGGACGTGCTTGCGCGCCTTGGGGTCGTACTTCTTGATTTCCAGCTTGTCCGGCATGGTGCGCTTGTTCTTGGTCGTAGTGTAGAAATGACCGGTGCCGGCGCTGGACTCGAGCTTGATCTTTTCGCGCATGGCTCTCTCCCTAGTCGCGCTTCGCTTCGGCTTTCGCCTTCGCGCGGATCTCGGCCAGCACGGCCTCGACGCCGAGCTTGTCGATCTTGCGCAGGCCGGCCGTGGATACGCGCAGCCGCACGAAGCGGTTCTGGCTTTCCACCCAGAAGCGGCGGTAATGCAGGTTCGGCTGGAACTGGCGCCGGGTCTTGTTGTTGGCGTGGGAAACGAGGTTTCCCTTCATCGGCTTCTTGCCGGTGACCTGGCAGACACGGGACATGACGGACTCCGGAATTCGCGGAAGGCGCGGATTATAGCAGGCCGCGCTCGGCGAAGGAGAGCGTCTGGTTGCCCGCCACGATGAAGTGGTCGAGCACCCTGACCTCCACCAGCGCCAGGGCCTCTTTGAGCTGGCGTGTCAGCAGTTCATCTGCCTGGCTCGGCTGGGCCACGCCAGAGGGGTGGTTGTGGGCAAAGATGACCGCCGCTGCGTTGGCCGCCAGCGCCGCCTTCACCACCTCGCGCGGGTAGACGCTGGTCTGCGTGAGGGTGCCGCGGAACAATTCGGCATCAGACATCACGCGGTGTTGGGCATCCAGGAACAGCACGACGAAGACCTCGTGGGCGCGCGCGGCCAGCGTGAAGCGCAGATAGTCGCGCACCGCGCCGGGAGAGGTAAGCGCGCTTCCCGACTTCAGGCCCTCGCGCAGCGAACGCCGTGCCAGTTCGATGACGGCCGCAAGCTGCGCGGCCTTGGCTGCGCCCAGACCTTTCACCCGCACCAGGCTGCGCAGGTCGGCGGCAAGCAGGCCCGCAAGTCCGCCGAACGCGGCGATCAATTCGCGCGCCAAGTCCACTGCGCTCTTGCCGCGGATCCCGGAACGCAGGCAGACCGCCACCAGTTCCGCGTCGGAGAGCCCCGCGGCCCCCTGCGCGAGCAGCCGTTCGCGCGGTCGTTCCTGCGGCGGCCAGTCGGCGATCCCCAAAGCGCCCCCCCTCGAATTCCCCTAGAATCCCGCTTCCCTTAACGCGCCAGCCCTACGCAAGATGACCCTGAAGCGCAAAAGGCTGTTGCTGGGCATCACCGGCGGGGTGGCCGCCTACAAGGCGGCCGCGCTCGCGCGACTGCTTGTCAGGGCCGGCGCCGACGTGCGCGTGGCGATGACCGAGGCGGCGACGCGCTTCGTCACCCCGGTCACGCTGCAGGCGCTGACCGGGCAGACCGTGTGGACCGACCTGTGGGATCCGCGCGTGCCCGACAACATGGGGCACATCGAGCTGTCGCGCGACCGCGAGTTGATCGTGGTGGCGCCGGCGAGCGGCGACTTCCTCGGCAAGCTGGCGGCGGGTCTCGCCGGTGACCTGCTGTCCACGCTGTGCCTGGCGCGACGCTGCCCGCTGATGGTGGCGCCGGCGATGAACGTGGAGATGTGGGAGAACCCGGCGATGCAGCGCAACCTGCATACGCTGCGCGGCGACGGCGTGTTCCTCGCGGGTCCGGCCGCGGGCGACCAGGCCTGCGGTGAGGTAGGCATGGGACGCATGCTGGAGCCGGAGGAGATCGTCGAGGAGATCGAAGCTTTCTTCCAGCCCAAACTGCTCTCCGGCAAGCGAGTGCTGGTGACGGCCGGGCCGACCGAGGAGCCGATCGATCCGGTGCGCTCTATCACCAACGCCAGCTCCGGCAAGATGGGCTACGCCGTTGCGCGTGCCGCGCGCGAAGCGGGCGCGCGCGTGACGCTGATCAGCGGTCCGGTATCCCTGCCGGCGCCAGCGGGGGTGGAGCGCGTCGGCGTGCGCACCGCGGAGCAGATGCTCGAGGCAGTGAAGAAGGCCGCGGCGGCGAGCGACGTGTTCATCGCGGTGGCGGCGGTGGCGGATTACAGGGTCAAGAACCGCGCGGCGCAGAAGATCAAGAAGGGCGCGGGTGGCATGACGCTCGAGCTGACGGAGAATCCCGACATCCTCGCGCAGGTGGCAGCGATGAAGAATCCCCCGTTCTGCGTCGGCTTCGCCGCCGAGAGCGAGAAGCTGGCGGAGAACGCGCGCGCCAAGCGCGCGAAGAAGAAGATTCCGCTGCTCGCGGCGAACGTCGCGCAGAAGGCGCTGGGTGCGGAGGACAACGAGATCACGCTGTTCGACGACGACGGGGAGCATCCGCTGGGACGCGGCTCGAAGCTCGAGCTCGCGCGCAAGCTCGTCGCGCACGTTGCCGGGATGCTGGCGGGAGCGAAGCGCTCGCGTGCGAAAGCTTGAGGTACGGGTCCTCGATCCGAGGATCCGCGAGAATCTCCCGCACTATGCGACGCCCGGCGCGGCCGGGCTTGACTTGCGCGCCTGCCTTGATGCGCCGCTTGTACTGCAGCCTGGCGACAGCCAGCTGGTGCCTTCCGGCATCGCCATCCATCTCGGCGATCCCGGCCTCGCGGCGGTCGTGCTGCCGCGCTCGGGCCTCGGCGCCAAGCACGGCATCGTGCTCGGCAACCTGGTCGGCCTGATCGATTCCGACTACCAGGGACAGATCTTCGTTTCGGTGTGGAACCGCGGCCGGGCCGCGTTCACCATCCAGCCGCTCGAGCGCATCGCGCAGCTGGTGGTCGTGCCGGTGGTGCAAGTCGAATTCGAGGTCGTGGAGCAGTTCGCCGCCAGCGAGCGCGGCGCAGGGGGCTTCGGCAGCACCGGCCGATGAGGGCGCTCGCTGCCCTATGTTGTTTGCTCGTCGCGCGGTCGCCGAGTACCTGAGCGGCCTGGACTAGAAAAGAAAAAGCCCCGCCGCAGCGGGGCTTCTGACGGGCGCCGCGCGCGATCAGCCGAGCGAATCCTGCCAGACGTTCACGGCCCAGGCCCAAGCGTAACCGCCTTCGAGCGTGCTGCGCGCCGACGACACCCCGCCGGCGCCCGGCACCGTCTTCAGCGTCCTATCCTTGTCGTCCCACGTATGCACGGATGCGACATGGATCGCCTCGTCGGCAGAGACATAGCTGTAGCAGGTATTGGCGATCTTGGGTTCCGGGTTCGGTGCCTGGCCGTTGACCAGCGCCACCACCGCGGCAGCACAGATCTTTGCGTGCTGGTTCGCCATGCTGCCGGACTTGGGCATCAAGGGCGCGGACAGCGTCGCATCGCCGAGCACGTGAATACCCTTGACTGCCGTGGATTCCATCGTGCGCCAGTCCACGCCGCACCAGCGGTTATTGGCGGTGATAAGGCCCGCCTTGACCGCGATGTCGCCCGCGCGATGGGGCGGTATCACGTTCAACACGTCGCCGCGCACGTCTTCCACCTCGAGCTTGACCGTGCTGGTTTTCACGTCGACACCGATTGCTTTTGCGTTGCCGCGGAATTCGATCATTCCCGGATACAGGTCCGCCCAGGCTTTCTTGAACAGCGGGCCCTTGGAGGTGACGTCCGGGTTGGCGTCTAGAATCAGCACCTTCGAGCGCGGCTTGTTCTTCTTGAGATAGCTGGCCACCTGGCAGGCACGCTCGTAGGGGCCCGGCGGGCAGCGGTAGGGTGCGAGCGGCACCGACAGCACAAACACGCCGCCGTCCGTCATCGCCGCCAGCTGCTTTTGCAGCGCGATGGTCTGCGCGCCGGCCTTCCAGGCGTGCACCACGCGACTTGTCTGCATCGCAGCGTCGTAGCCCGCGATCTCGTTGAACATGAAGTCGATGCCCGGCGAGACGATCAGCCGGTCGTACTTCAAGTCGCCGCCGCGTTCCAGCTTGACCACCTTCTTTTCCGCGTCCACCGCGGTGGCCTCGTCATTCACCACCTGGACGCCGTGGCGGCGCAGGCCGTCGTAGCTGTGGCGGAGGTCCTCCATGGTCTTCGAGCCGCCCAACACCAGGTTCGAGATCGGGCAGGAGGTGAAGATGTTGGCGCGCTCGACCATCACCACCTCGATGGCCGGGTCCCAAAGGCGGATATATTTGGCGGCAGTGGCGCCGCCGAAGCCGCCGCCAATCACCACCACGCGCGCTTTCTGGGAAGTCGTCGCACAACCGGCCGCGGCCAGCGCCGCAGCGGCACCGGTGAGTCTGAGAAAATCGCGGCGATCGAAATTCCTTCTCATGGCGAGCCTCTCACTTTCTCTGCGCCGAGAAGTACTCGGCGATAAGCTGGACCTGCTGGTCCGTGTAACCCTTCGAGATCTGGTGCATCACGGTCGCCGGCCTCACTCCGGAGCGGAATTCGGTGAGCTTGCGCACCAACTCGTCCTTCGCCTTGCCGGCGAGCGGCTCATAACCACCGGCGCCGCGGCCTTCGGTGCCGTGGCACATGGCGCAGGACGCCGCCAGATTGCGCCCGGCATTGCCGTCCTGAGCTGAAACGGCAAAGGGCGCGGCGGCGAAAACGGCCGCGCAAACAAGAGCGATTCGCATGTGGAGCCTCCCCCGGGAATTTGTGACTGCGCGATGCAGTCTCCGCTCGACACAAGAGCACTGTCAAGCGGATCAAGGCCAATTGTTGCTTATGGATTCATAACGCGCGCTGTGCCGCGCGTTGGCTTCAGGCGACCGGTTCCTTCGCGGCCGGCGTGGCCGCCGGGGCCGGTTCCTCGAACTGCAGCACGATCTTGTCCGCGGCATCCACGTCGATCGTGACTTTGCCGCCGTGCAGCAGCTTGCCGAACAGCAGCTCGTCCGCGAGCGCGCGCCGGATGGTGTCCTGGATGAGGCGTGCCATCGGCCGTGCGCCCATGAGCGGATCGAAGCCCTTCTTCGCCAGGTGCTGCTTTAGTTGCTGGGTAAAGTGCGGCTCCACCTTCTTCTCCTGCAGCTGCTCTTCGAGCTGCATGAGGAACTTGTCCACCACGCGCATGATGATGTCGTGGTCCAGGGCGCGGAACGAGATGATCGCGTCCAGCCGGTTGCGGAACTCCGGCGTGAACATGCGCTTGATCGACTCCATTTCGTCGCCGGCCTGCTTCGTCTGGGTGAACCCCATCGTGGCCCTGGCGAGGGACTCGGCGCCGGCGTTGGTGGTCATGACGATCACCACGTTGCGGAAATCCGCCTTCCTGCCGTTGTTGTCGGTGAGCGTGCCGTGGTCCATCACTTGCAGCAAGATGTTGAAGATGTCCGGGTGCGCTTTCTCGATCTCGTCGAGCAGCAGCACCGCGTAGGGCTTCTTGGTGATTGCCTCCGTCAGCAGGCCGCCCTGCTCGAAGCCGACGTACCCCGGCGGTGCGCCGATCAGGCGCGACACGGCATGGCGCTCCATGTACTCCGACATGTCGAAGCGGATCAGCTCGATGCCCATGCAGTAGGCGAGCTGGCGCGCGACCTCGGTCTTGCCGACGCCGGTCGGTCCGCTGAACAGGAACGAGCCGATCGGCTTCTGCGGATTGCCCAGGCCGGAGCGCGCCATCTTGATGGCGGCCGCGAGCGCGTCGATGGCCTGGTCCTGCCCAAACACCACTGCCTTCAGGTCGCGGTGCAGGTTAGCGAGCGCGCTGCGGTCGTCGCTCGACACGCTCCTCGGCGGGATGCGCGCGATCTTGGCGACGATCTCCTCGATCTCGGTCTTGCCGATCACCTTCTTCTGCTTGCCCTTAGGCGCGATGCGTTGCGCAGCGCCGGCCTCGTCGATCACGTCGATCGCCTTGTCGGGCAGGTGGCGGTCATTGATGTAGCGCGCCGACAGCTCGGCCGCCGTGCTGAGCGCGTTGGCGGTGTATTTGACGCTGTGGTGCGCCTCGAAGCGCGTCTTCAGGCCCTTGAGGATCTCGATAGTCTCGTCCACCGAGGGCTCGACGACGTCGATCTTCTGGAAGCGCCGCGACAGGGCATGGTCCTTCTCGAACACGCCACGGTACTCGTTGTAGGTCGTGGCGCCGATGCACTTCAGCTGCCCGGTGGAGAGCACGGGCTTCAGCAGGTTGGAGGCGTCCAGCGTGCCCCCGGAGGCAGCCCCAGCACCAATGACCGTGTGTATTTCGTCGATGAACAGGATGGCGTTCGGGTTGTCCACCAGCTGCTTGAGCACGGCCTTCAGCCGCTGCTCGAAGTCGCCGCGGTACTTGGTGCCGGCGAGCAGGGCCCCCATGTCGAGCGCGTAGACCGTGGCCTTGGCGAGCAGGTCGGGCACGTTGGCCTCGACGATGCGGCGCGCGAGGCCCTCGGCGATCGCGGTCTTGCCCACGCCGGCTTCGCCGACCAGCAGCGGGTTGTTCTTGCGCCGGCGGCACAGCGTCTGGATGACGCGCTCGAGCTCCCGGTCGCGGCCGATCAGCGGGTCGATCTTGCCGGCGAGCGCGAGTGAGTTCAGGTTCTGGGTGTAATTGTCCAGTGGGCTATTGGCGGGCTCGGCCTGCGCCTCGTCGCCCGCCTCCTGCTCGCCCTTACCCTGGTGCTGCTGCGGCGTCTTGGTGATGCCATGCGAGATGTAGTTGACGACGTCCAGGCGCGTCACGCCCTGCTGCTGCAGGAAGTAGACCGCGTGGGAATCCTTCTCGCCGAAGATCGCCACCAGGACATTGGCGCCGGTGACTTCCTTCTTGCCCGAGGACTGCACGTGCAGGATGGCGCGCTGGATCACGCGCTGGAAGCCGAGCGTGGGCTGCGTGTCGACTTCGCGCTCCGCGGCGATGCGCGGCGTCTGCTCGGCGACATGCTGGGTGAGGTTCTTGCGCAACTCCTCCAGATTGGCGCCGCAAGCGCGCAGCACCTCGGCAGCGGTCGGGTTGTCGAGCAGCGCGAGCAGCAGGTGCTCCACGGTGATGAACTCGTGCCGCTTCTGGCGCGCTTCCACGAACGCCATGTGCAGGCTGACTTCGAGTTCCTGAGCGATCATGCTACGTTTCCTCCATCACGCACTGCAACGGATGCTGGTGGCGCCGCGCGTAGGCGGCCACCTGCTGAACCTTGGTGGTGGCGATGTCCCGGGGATAGACGCCGCAAACGCCGATGCCTTCCCGGTGCACCTTCAGCATCACCTGCGTCGCGCGCTCGCGCGTCATGCTGAAGAACTTCTGCAGCACCAACACCACGAACTCCATCGGCGTGAAATCGTCGTTCAACAGCATGACCTTGAACATCGGCGGAGGCTTCAGCTTGCTCCGCTGAGCCTCGAGCAGAGTGTCGTCCTTGAACTGCGCCATGCCGCCTAGTTTTCGCCGTAGAGCTCAATCTGATCGGACATGCCTTTCCGTTTCCGGTTCCGCGCCAGTTGCCTGCGTGATCCTGAGGGCCGACTGCACCCGCTCGCAGCTATCCTAATCAATGTGTTCCAGCAGTGCAACGCGGCTGGCGGGGGGTCTTGACAGGGGGTGCGGCGGGCGCGTAAAAGCCGCCAAGTGTTTGGATTCAGGCTGTCTGTAACGCCACCGGCTGGTGGGCGGCGGGGTCGTGAGTTTCAAGCACGGCCCGGGTGATGCGCCCGGCGTCAATCAACTTTTCACAAGGACTTGGCGATGGCGACAGGCACCGTGAAGTGGTTCAACGACGCGAAGGGGTACGGTTTCATCACGCCGGACGACGGCAGCGAGGACCTGTTCGCGCACTTTTCCGCGATCCAGATGGCGGGCTTCAAGACCCTCAAGGAAGGCATGAAGGTGAGTTTCGACGTGGTGCAGGGGCCCAAAGGCAAGCAGGCCTCGAACATCAACAAAGTCTGACAGTTTCCGGCAACAAGAAAAGCCGCCCGCGGGCGGCTTTTTCGTTGCCGGCGGCCTACATGCGCTCGATCATCGCCTGGCCGAAGCCGGAGCAGGACACCTGCTTGGCGCCCTGCATGAGGCGCGCGAAATCGTAGGTCACCACCTTGTCGGCGATCGCCTTCTCCATCGAGCGCACGATGACGTCGGCGGCCTGCACCCAGCCCATGTGGCGCAGCATCATTTCCGCCGACAGGATCTCCGAGCCCGGATTGACGTAGTCCTTGCCGGCGTACTTCGGCGCGGTGCCGTGGGTGGCCTCGAACATGGCGATCGAGTCGCTCATGTTGGCCCCCGGCGCGATGCCGATGCCGCCGATCTGCGCCGCCAGCGCATCCGAGATCAGGTCGCCGGTGAGGTTCAAGGTGGCGATCACGTCGTACTCTGCCGGCCGCAGCAGGATCTGCTGCAGGAAGGCGTCGGTGATCACGTCCTTCACCACGATCTCGCGGCCGGTCTTCGGGTTCTTGAAGCTGCACCACGGACCGCCGTCCACCGGCTTCGCGCCGAACTCCCTTTGCGCAAGCGCATAGCCCCAGTCGCGGAAACCGCCCTCGGTGAACTTCTGGATGTTGCCCTTGTGCACCAGGGTCACCGACTTGCGGTCGTTGTCGATCGCGTACTGGTAGGCCTTGCGGATCAGCCGTTCCGAGCCCTGGATGGAAACCGGCTTGATGCCGATCGCCGAGCTCTCGGGGAAGCGGATCTTCTTCACCTTCATCTCGTCGATCAGGAACTTGACCACCTTCTGCGCCTCGGGCGTTTTCGCCGCCCACTCGATGCCGGCATAGATGTCCTCCGCGTTCTCGCGGAAGATCACCATGTCGGTCTTCTCCGGTTCCTTGAGCGGGGAGGGCACGCCCTTGAAGTAGTGGATCGGGCGCAGGCAGACGTACAGGTCGAGCTCCTGGCGCAGCGCCACGTTGATGGAGCGGATGCCGCCGCCGACCGGCGTGGTGAGCGGCCCCTTGATCGAGACCACATACTCCCTGGCCGCGGCGAGCGTCTCGTCAGGCAGCCACACGTTCTCGCCGTACACCTTGCAGGACTTCTCGCCGGCGTACATCTCCATCCAGACGATTTTCTTCTTGCCGCCGTAGGCCTTCTGCACCGCCGCGTCGACCACCTTGATCATCACCGGGGTGATGTCTACGCCGGTGCCGTCGCCCTCGATGTAGGGGATGACAGGGTTGTCAGGCACCGAGAGCGAGAAATCCTTGTTGACGCGGATCTTCTCGCCGCTGGTGGGGACCTTGATGTGCTTGTATGCCATGGAGACTCCCGCGCCTGCGCGCCGAAAAGTGCGGATTATAAGAGCTTGAGGTCGAAAATCCGTTCCACCATCCACGCCGCGGCGACCAGGGCGATGGCGGCCGAACCGCCCGCGATCACCAGGCGGCGGTAGAACCAGTGGCGGCGCGCGAGGAACGCGGCCGGCAGGAACAGGCAGACGATCGCCAGCTGGCCGGCTTCCACGCCGAGGTTGAAGCCGACCAGGGATATCAGCAAGGAATCGCGCGGCAGGCCGAGATCGGCGAGAACGCTGGCGAAGCCAAAGCCGTGCACCAGCCCGAAGCCGAAGGCCACTGCCCAGCGCCTGCCCAGCACCACCGGCTTGAGGTTGTTGAGGGCGGCCAGGGCCACCGACAACGCGATGACCGACTCGACCAGCCGGGACGGCAGCGCCACCAGGCCGAGCGCTGCCAACGCGAGGGTGATGGAGTGCGCCACGGTGAACGCGGTGACGATCCTGAACACGTCCCAGAACGCTGGCGCGAAGCGCGGTGCCGGCTCCCAGCCGCGCGCACCGGACACCAGCACCGCCGGAAGCAGCAACGAAACCAGGAACAGCACGTGGTCGATGCCGATCCAGATGTGCCACACGCCTTCGCGCGCGTAATCGAGGAGCTGGCGCAGGCGCGAGGCTTCCCCGAGCGCGACCTCGAGGCGCGGCCGGTCCGGCCCGAGCACCCCGCTGGCCGTCGCCGTGCCGTGCTGCACGCGAACCAGCCCGCGATGCGTAGGGTCCAGGTCGGCGAACAGGCTGTAGCCGATCTCGAGCGTGCGCTGGGGCACGGCCAGGCAAAGCGCCTCGAAGCGCAACACGGCGTAGGCGCCGTCGCTGTGCTCGTCGGTGAGGTGCTCGCGCACCTCCAGCCTGCACGGCTGGCCGTCGCCCCGCAGGGTCAGCCGCGCAAGCGCGTAGGCCGCGATCTGCGCGTGGCGCGCGCGCAGCTCGCCCCAGGTGATCGCCCCGTCGCCGTCGCTATCCAGTCCGATGGCGTACTCGAGGTCTCGCAAGGCGATGTCCCACTGCCCGCGCAGCGCGCCATCCCCGGCACTCAGCGTCAGGTAGCTGTCGCTCGGCTTGTGCGCCAGGGCCGGCGCAAAAGCCAGCATCAGCGCGAATGCCAGTGCCAGTCTCATCGTAGTTCCGCCGCGAGGCGGCGCATGCGCTCGTGCTCGAAGCCGGAGCGCGCCAACCAATCGCGCACCGGAGCGGCCGCCGGGACATTGCGCGCGGCGTGCGCCGCCTCGAGCAGGATCAAGGCGTCGCGCGGCTCGCGCTGGGACCGCCAGTTTTCGACGGCGGCGGCCAGCGCCGCACTGGCGTCGCCGCGCAGTTCGAGGAGATAGCGCGCTTCTTCGGCCAGATGCAGGCGCTCGCCACGCCGTGCCTCGGCCGCGAAGCGCTCGCCAAGGATCTGCGCGTGCCGCGCCGCCTCGGGCAGCCCGAGATCGCGTTCCGCCAGCGCCAGGCGCAGCAGCAGCGTGTCCGCGCGCGTCCAGTCCTTGAGCAGGGCGACAATCTCGCGCGGCCGCCGCTGCTCGAGGAGGAAATCGGCGTAAGCGGCAAGCAGGAAGTTGTCATTCACGCCGAGCGCCAGGGCCGCCTTGAAGTGGCGCTCGGCGGCTGGCGCGTCGCCCAGACGCGCGGACATCTCCGCGAGGCGGGTATGGGTCCACAGGCGGGCCCCCGCACCGGCCTGCGGCGCGCGCTCGAGCGTGCCGAGCAGTCGCGCGTAGGCCGCTCGCGTCCTTCCGGTCGTGGCCTCGACGTAGGCGCTGCAACCTGTAGCCTGCAGCTCGTCCGCCAGCGGCAGGAGCGCGGCGCACTCGCGCGCGGCCGCCGGATAATCGGCGCGCACCATGTAGATCGCCGAACGCCAGGCGTGCGCTTCCTCGTTCCGCGGGTCACGCTGCACGGCGAGTGCCAGGTCGGCGAGCGCACCGTCGAAGTCGTGGCGATACTGGCGCAGCAGGGCGCGCAGCACGAGGATCTCGGCGGGCGAGCCATCGGCCCTGGCCCAGGGCGCGAGCGCCGCCTGGGCATAGCCGACATAGCGGGGGTCGCCTTCGGCCATCGCCAGCTCGAAGTAGCGCCGCGCAAGAGGCTCCACGGCGGCAGGGTCGGCGGGCGAGGCGAGCGCGGCTGCGCGCAGGGCGCGCAGTTCCGACCCCACCGGGTCGCGTGCCCGCAACGGCAGCCGCTCCAGCACCTCTTGGTCATCTACGGGCACCCGTGGGGCGGCCTGGGCTGGCGAGGCGGCCAACCAGACTAGCGCGACAAGCAGTGCTTTCAGCATGTTGGAGATTCTAGAAAACTCAATAATATTATGTACCTATAGTTGAAACGCAGATCCTGTCTAGTATGCGCGCCGTAGGCAGGTTCCACAGGGAGGCAAAGCGAGGCAGCGACGGCGGTCAACCGCCGCGTGACTGCAGCGTTATTGCTAGCGGGAGCGTGGCGGATTCGTTGCGCGGACCCGCTTAGACAAATACATACTAGGAGATATAGATGAACAAGCTTATGACCGTGATCGTCGCCGCCATGTTCGCGGCCGTTAGCGCCTCCGCCTTTGCCGCCTCGCATACTGGCGCGCCGATGAAGGATGACAAGAAGGCCGCCACGAAGACCGAGGCGAAGAAGGCCGCGCCGAAGAAGACTGCGCCGAAGACGACTGCGCCGAAGACCGCAGCGCCGAAGACCGCAGCGCCGAAGCCGGCCGACGCGTCGAAGGCTGCGCCGAAGCCCGCCGAGAAGAAGTAAGCTGGTCGTTTTGCAACAAGGGCAGGGAGCGATCCCTGCCCTTTTCATTTGTGCTCCGTCTCTTCGCATTCCTCGCCATCGCCGCCGCGCCCGCGCTGGCGCAGCAGCCCCCCCTGCCCGCGGTTGAACTGGGTGCGGGCATGCATGTGATCCGCGCCGAAGTCGCCGACAACAATTCGAGCCGGGCCCGGGGCCTGATGCGACGGACTGCGCTGCCGCCGAACGGCGGCATGCTGTTCGTGTTCGACGAGGACGCGATCCACTGCATGTGGATGAAGAACACGCTGATCCCGCTGTCGGTCGCGTTCATCGACGCGCGCGGCGCGATCATCAACATCGCGGACATGCAGCCGCACAGCGAGCAGTCGCATTGCGCGGCGCGCCCCGCGCGCTACGCCCTCGAGATGACGCGGGGCTGGTTCGAGCAGCGCGGAATTCGTGCCGGAGCGCCGCTCAGGGGGCTGGACAGGCCGAAGGCGCTGGCGCGCTAGTCCAAGGCTGTCAGCGCAAGGCCCGCACGGCGCAGCGAAAACAGACCGGGGCCCGCATGGGGCCCCGGCCGCATTCCCGCAGCGTCGGACGGAAGGCTCAGAGCCCGCCGTTCTGCTGCGCCACCATGCAATACAGCATGGGAATCGACAGCATGGTGTTGAAGCGCGAGGTGAGCATCGCCATGCGCGCCGCAGCCGCTTTCTCCTCGGCCGCCACGGTCACGATGCCGAGCGCTTTCTTCTGGTTCGGCCAGATGATGAACCAGACGTTGAACGCCATCAACAGGCCGAGCCACATGCCGATGCCGATGGCGTGCAGGCCCTTCTGCAGCGAAAGCGCCTGCACGATGTAGCCGTTCATCCAGCCGAGCAGCAATCCCGTCACCACGGTGGCAAGCGCCGCCCAGCGGAACCAGAACAGCGCCGTGGGCGCGATCACCTTGCCGATGGCCGGTTTCTGCTCGTCCGGGATCTTCGGCATGGAGGGGATCTGCACGAAGTTGAAGTACCACAGCAGGCCGATCCACATGACTCCGGAAAGCACGTGCAGCCAGCGCATGAAGAATCTCGACCAGTTCATGTCGACACTGATCATCTGCCCGGTGCCTGCGCCGGCAATCAGGACGATCGCGACAAGCACCACGATGCCGGCGATCACG
>Ga0210379_10000243_pt1 | contig 16799 bp, 14 predicted proteins | sample PLMedo_2_FD_155468 | JGI IMG/M metagenome (GOLD analysis project Ga0210379, IMG submission 155468) | Groundwater sediment microbial communities from an aquifer in East River, Colorado, USA - PLM4_32_coex redo | ecosystem: Environmental > Terrestrial > Soil > Riparian zone | place: USA: East... | reverse complement strand
TCCTGCAGGGTCTGACGATCGACCACTTTCACTTTCTCGTTCACACCGTCCGCCATGAAGATGTACTTCTGCTGCGGGTCTTTCGAGAATGCGATGTCCCAGACCGAGCCCGCGTTCTTCGTGTTCTTCGCGAAAAACGCTTCCTTGACGAACTTGCCCTCGGGCGTAAACACCTGGAGCCGGTCGCCAACGCGGTCGCAGACATACAGCAGGCGATCGACGGACATATCGGCGCAGTGCACGGGGTTACGGAACTGCTGCGCGGGAGGCGCGGCCGGATCGTAGGCCGGCAGCGGCGTGTCATCGGGCTTGTTGCCGTAGGCGCCCCAGAATCGCTTGAGCTTGCCGGTGTCGGCGTCGAGCACCGCGACGCGTTTATTGAGGTAGCCGTCCGCGATGTACGCCTCGTTTGCCTTTGCGTCGACGAAAATCTTCGCGACGCGTCCGAAGCTCACTTCATCGTTGCTGCCTCCGACGAAGCCCGCGACGTCGCCCTCATTGCCGCCCGCTGTCGCGCCCGCCTTGCGGCGCGCGCCCTTCTTACCGGACTGCATCAGGAACTTGCCATCCTTGGTGAACTTCAGGACGTGCGAGTCCGGGCCGCCGTTGCCGCCTATCCAGACGTTGCCCTTGTGGTCGATGAAAATCCCGTGGTTCGAATCAGGCCATTCGTACCCCGCGCCCGGTCCGCCCCAGTGCCGCAGCAGGTTGCCGGCCTGGTCGAACTCGAGGACCGGTGGCGCGCCCGCGCAGCATTCACCCGTCCCCATCTCGAGCGGTTTTTCGTTGTTGCCGAGCGTCGCAGAACTTCGATGGATGATCCAGATGTGATCGTCCGCGTCCACCCAGACGCCGATCGCGGATCCCAGAATCCAGTGGTTCGGCAGCGGCTTCGGCCACAGCGGGTCCACTTCGAACCTCGGCGCCTGGACGCCGGCCTTGCTCTGCGCGGCCGCAGTTTTTTCGAGCACCGTCTGGCCGACGGCAAGGATTACGAGGAGTGCGCCGAATCCAGCCCCGACAACGACGTTCCGCCTTCGCGTGAGATTGCTCATCATGTCCTCCCGGCGGGCGGAAGGGTGGCATGAGACGCCGCCGGACGCAAGAGGGAAGACGGAGGAGGCCTAGAGGTGATCGTCCTTGGTCTCGCGGGTGCCAAGAAGGCCGATTAACGTTAACCCGGCAGCTGCGACCAGGTAATAGCCCACGTATTGAAGACCGTACGTGTTGGCCAGGTACGTAGCGATATACGGCGCGAGCGACGCGCCAAAAATCCCTGCGAAATTGAAGGTCAGCGAGCTGCCGGTGTACCGGATTGCCGTGGGGAACATCTCCGACAGCACGGTGCCGAGCGGGCCGTAAGTGAGCCCCATCAGCCCGAGGCCAAGCGCCATCGCCGTCATCGCGCCCGTCGTCCCGGCGCTGAGCATCGGCGCCATGACCAGGCCGAACGCGCCGATCGCGATCGTGACCCCGAGAAGCGCCCGTTTGCGCCCGCGCTCCGCGATGATGGCGCTGAGTGGAATGGTCAGCGCGAAAAACACGATGCCGAAGAGCTGTATCAGCAGGAAGGTTTCGCGGCTGTAGCCGAGAGCGGTCGTGCCCCAGGACAGCGCGAACACCGTCATCAAGTAGAAGAGCACGAACGTGGCGAGCGACGTCAGGATGCCCTTCACGAGCGCCCCCCGGTGGTCCCGGAACACGACGAGCATCGGCACTTTCACGCGCTCCTTGCGGTTCAGCGCTTCGCGGAAGACCGGCGTCTCGGTGATCGTGAGCCGCACGTAGAGTCCGACCAGCACCAGCGCGGCGCTGGCCAGAAACGGAATGCGCCACCCATAGGCAAAGAACTGCTCGTTGGTCAGCCACCTGGAAAGCACGAGGAACACGCCGCCCGACAGGAAGAAGCCGATTGGCGCGCCGAGCTGCGGGAACATGCCGTACCACGCCCGTTTTCCTGGAGGCGCGTTCTCGATCGCCAGCAGCACGGCGCCGCCCCATTCGCCGCCAAGGCCAAGGCCCTGGCCGAAGCGGCAGAGCGCGAGGAGCGCCGGCGCTGCGACGCCGATCGTGGTGTACGTCGGGAGGAGGCCAATGGACACCGTGGAGATGCCCATTGTCAGCAGCGCGGCGACCAGCGTCGTCTTGCGGCCGATCCGGTCGCCGAAGTGGCCGAAGAGCGCCGAGCCAATCGGGCGCGCGACGAACGCAATCGCGAACGTCGCGAGCGACGCGAGCCTGGCCGACGCAGGATCGGATGCCGGGAAGAACAAGAGTGGGAAGACGAGGACTGCCGCAGTCGCGTAAATGTAGAAGTCGAAAAACTCAATCGTCGTGCCGATCAGGCTCGCGAACAGCACCTGCCCCGGTCTGTTCACGGGCCTGTCGACAACCGCCTGGTTCGTCGTCACGATCTCAGTGTCGGCTACCGGCCTGGCGGCGTCAATCTGCCGACCCGGCTTTGTAGGGTCCTTTCGGACCTGCGTTAGTAGGTCACTCGAACTCGGTACTTCAACGTCACGGCGCTATCCGCGCTGACCGGCACCGCGAACTGCGCCGCCCACGCCGAGGTTTTCTCCCAGGTGTGCGATGACTGCAGCATGCGCCACGTGCCGCCAATCGGCTCGTTCACCTCGATCGAGACCGGCGTGGTCTTGTGGTTGCGTAGCGTGACCTCGTACTCGACCTCGTACGTGTTGCCCGCGATTTTCTGGAAGTCTGTCTGCTTTCGCTCGCACACGACATCGAATGCGTTCCCGATCTTGAGGTTGATCGCCTCGTCCTTCGGCGTATGGTCGATCCGGTCTTCGCCGACGAACTGTACGCCGCCCTTGGAGTCGGACTGATACACGCGCACGGTCCCCGACGGCATCGGCATGCCGAGTCCGGCCTTCTCTTCGTTCTTGAACTGGTAGAACACCTGCACCACGTCCTTGATCGGCGCGCCCGGATGCTGGGCGTTGTGGTAGTAAAACGCCTGGCCTTCGACCACGTAACGCTTCTGCACGGGGAACGCCGTTGCCCCCAGCATGCTCACCTGCTTCGTCTCGCTGTTGTTGACCGTGGTCTTTCGAGCGAGTGTGTAGAGGTGGTAGTCCGAGAAAGCCTCCTGAGACATCGCCGGCGCCGCGGCTTCGTTGACGCTCTTACGCATCGCATCCATTTCCATCCGGCCGATCGCCTGCCTCACGCGGTTCAGGTCTCCCGCGACAAGCTGAAGCTTCGCGTTCTTGAACGAGGTCCCGCTCCCGTTGACGACTGTTACCCAGCCGTCGACGTCGGCTGTCTTGTCGTCGCGCGCGACGGTCAGGACGTAGTCCGCGTTCCACGAGAGCTTGCCCGCCAAGTACGATGCTTCAACGCGGTGCCGCGTTCCTCCAGTGTTGTCGAGAGTCCAGATCAGCGTGGGCCGTGAATACAGATTTCCCGGCAACTCGGGAAACTTGATGTGACTGGCCGGCATGCCGGTCACGATTTCACCGCCGATCTCCCAGATGGGCGCGTTGTTGTAACTGAGCAGACGCGCTTTCACTTCCTCGTCACGCGTCGTGTTTCCCTCGTACCGCGTTCGCACGAGCGTGACCTCGCGGCCGACGTACTTCCGCAGGAGCTTTTCGGGCTCAAGGAGGTCGTACTCGTAGTTCTGTTCGACAACGCTGACGCGCGACGGCTCGGTCAACGATCGAAAGTGTACTGTCGCGGGGTTCACGGTGGCGGCGATGTCCATGAAGTGCAGATCCGACGTCCCGCGCGCGATCTGGAGATTGCGAACGTCTCGCACGAGTGCGATGTCCGAGTTGTAAATCGTGACGGCCAGTTCCGCCTGGTCGTCGAGCGTAGTCGTCGTTGCCGGATCCTGTGCCGCCGCCGGCGCGGCCGATGGCGGGGAGGCCGGGTGGACGGGCGCTATGGCGGTGATGGCGAGAATGAACGGCGCAAACCAGAATCGTGCAGACATGTGATGGCTCCTTCTGTCCTTAGAACGGAGCCATCGAGATTTCTTGCGAGGACGGTTGTCTTCACTCCCACGTAGCCACGGAGACACGAACACACGGAGGATTTCACGTTTTTGCTCCGTGTCTCCGCGACTCCGTGGCCCGTCGATTAAAGCGCTTAGCGCCGTTCCCAGGTGACGCCGCCGTCCGATGTGGTGAGAATTCGGCCGTCTGCGGTCGAGACTGACGCCGTGCGGGTGTCTGTGGCCCTCACGGCTGACAGATCCGTGATCTCGGGAAACGCCACGCGCCGCCAGGTGCGGCCGTCGGTCGTGAGCAATACCACTCCGCCGCGACCAACCAGCCAGCACACTAACGTTGATGGCGCAGCGCCGGCCGTGAGTTCGGCCGCGATGCCCGTGGGCACGGCGGCCCAACTGGAACCACCGTCGGTGGAGTGTTCCACGACGGATCCGGCAATGCGCCAGCGAATCGATGGATTGGGCGACACGATCTGGTTTGCGCCAGTGATCGTTCCGACAACGCCGTTGGCCGACCGTGCCAGGCGCGCCCCCTCCGCTGTAGGCGCAGCTGGTGGTGCGGCCGCCGCCGGAGCCGAGGCTTCCGCTGCGACTGCAGCCGGTGGTGTGGCCGCGGCTGGGGCCGATCGAAGGGCAACGGCTGGAGCCGCGGCTGCATCCTGTCGTTGCAGGCGGTCGGCCTCGAGCCGTCCGATCTCTTTGCGCAATTCCGGCGCAACGGCCTGGGTCTCGGCTTTCTTGTCGGCAGACGATGCAGCCCCCGTTTCCGTTCTCGCGGCTGACGCTTGAGGCTGGTTGCCGAGCGACGCGGGCTGCTGCGCGTTCGTTTTGGCGGTTTGCGTCTGTACTTCCTCCGCGGGGCGTTGAGGAGTACTCAAATCACCAGGGACAGCGACCCACAACACGACTGCGGCCGCGGCCGCGGTCAGAGGCACAAGCCACGGAAGCCACGGGCGCAGGCCTCGTTCCGGTTCCGGCTGCGCGACAACTGCGTTGGTCCGAGCCATGGCCCCAACCATGGACTGGCAGCGAGCGCAGTCCGCCACGTGGGTCTGCGCCATCTCGAGTGCAGCGCCGGACAGGCCGCCGTCGATCCAGGCTGCGAGCGTCTCAGCATCGAGACACGAGTCCGTCACGCCGTCAGGTCGCGGCGTCTGGAGCGACTGCCGAAGCAACCGCTCGATCGACTGGTCCCGTTCACGCGAGGTGTCCACAGTGCCGTCCTCTTAACTGGAACGATCGGGCGCGGATTCCTTGCGCCCGGAGCCAACGTCGAGTATCTGCTTCAGGTCGAGCGGACCCGCGTCCTGGGAGACAGATGCAAAGCACTGCGCCACCTCGACGTCTGTCAGCCCGTATTCCACCAGCTGCCGTTCCACGTCGTCCCTGATCGCCCTGCGTGTGCGTGCGAGCTGACGAGAGGAGGTGGCTTCGTGCTCGCCGAGCAGGCGACCCGTTTCCGCGAGCGTCAGTTCCTGCGCATAGTAACAGGCCAGCCGGAGACGGTCGCGCGGCGGCAGGTGCGCAACCGCACGCTTCAACGTCTGTCGAATCAATTCGAGATAGCGGTACCGTTCAGGTTCGATCGGCGAACTGGGAGCTGGAAGGGCATCGGATGAGTCCTCATCCGGCAGCGCTTCCAGACGACGATTCGTCCGCAGGCGGTCGACGTGCCGCTGCGCCAGCACGGCGCGCAGCCACGTGGTCAGGCTGCTGCGGCCATGGAAGTAGCGGAAGAGTGACTGCCGCTCGCCCGCCCGATCCCGAAGTCCGAAGAGCTCCGCGTACAACGAGTCCGCGAGGTCGCGAGCGCCACCCCCAGGATCGAGCGCGTCGGCGGCGCGATAGAGAAACGGTCGTTGCTCGAGGATGAAGTGCTCCCATGCGCTCTCGTCGCCAGCGGCGCAGGCACACGCAAGGGCCAGGTCTTCCAGGTGAAGAGCGGTGAGGTAGCGCTCCAGCTCCCCCGACTGCGCGCCGGCGCGCTCGTGCCCGGCGCTCGCCTCGAGCGCCTCGGCGAAGCGATGCACGGGGACGCGCCACCGCTCGGCACTCGCCTGACGATAGAGGCGGTCGACGAGCTTCCCGTCAATCGGCAATCCTCAGACAGTACACCGGGACTACCACCGGGAGGCCTTTTTCGAGACACTGAACAGCGCTGATGGGGCCGTCCACACATTGCCATGTTCTCGTCGACTGGACGACCAATCATCATGGTGCGGCCCCGGGGCAGATTCTTGCGTTCGCGAGGTGCAGAAACGAAGCGCTTCGTCTGCCAGCTTTCCTTCAGCACTATCGTGGTCTGGGCGTGGATCGATTCTTCATCGTCGACAACGATTCCTCCGACGGGAGCCCCGAGTACTTGGCGGGCCAGCCCGATGTCCGGCTCTTTAGCACGAGAAGTCGGTACCGCGAGGCCAGAAGCGGGATCGACTGGCTGAACGCACTCCTGCGGGCATTCGGTGTCGGCGCGTGGTGCGTGACCGTGGATATCGATGAACTGCTCGTGTATCCCGGCAGTGAACACACCTCGTTGCGAACGCTGACGGATTATCTCGATCGACGCGGCTACGAGGCCCTTTCGTGTGTGCTGCTCGACCTGTATCCCGCTGGACGACTCAACGAATGCCTCTACCGTGCCGGCGACGACCTGCTGGCAGCGGCGGCCTATTTCGATCCCGGCCCGTACGAAAAGTCCCCTGTCGACCTGTGTCCTGGAGTGGTCATCAGAGGGGGAATGCGGGCAAGGGTCTTCTACCCGGAGTTCCAGACGCGAGGCGTCACGAGGAAGATCTACGATGCGCTCCTCGATCGCGCAGCACTTCGGGCCCCGGCCCTTCGCGAAACGCCGTGGCTGCGCGCGCGGCGGCGGCGCAACCCGCCCTGCCTCACCAAGGTTCCGCTCATTCGATGGAACGAGCGGTCCGAGTACATCAACAGTATCCACTGGGTTTCTCAGAAGACCGTGGCGCCGGACACGGGAGCGCTCCTGCACTTCAAGTTCCTGCACGACTTTCACGATCGAGCGGTTCAGGAGGCGGCACGTGGGGAGTACTACGATGAGGCGTCCGAGTATCGAAAGTACGTGAGGAAGCTCAGTGAGAACCGGGACATGAGCGTTTCGTACGAAGGATCGACGAGTTTTGAGGGAACGACTCAGTTGGTTCGTCTTGCAATCATGAACGACACCGACGCCTGGGCCGCGGCGAGAGCAGCGAGGCTTCCATGACCGCTTCAAGGACGGCCGGATGTCACGTTCTCATCGAACACGCGACCCGTGGCCATCGGTCGGTGAGTCCCGTGGAGATTCGCGCGTTCGCGCGGTGCAGAAACGAGATCCTTCGCCTGCCGGCTTTTCTTCGGCACTATCGCGGCCTGGGCGTCGATCGATTCTTCATCGTGGACAACGACTCTTCCGATGGAAGCACCGAATACCTGGCTGGCCAGGCTGATGTCCAGCTGTTCAGGACGACAGATCGTTACGGCGAGGCCAGAAGCGGCACCAACTGGCTGAACGCACTCCTGCGGGAATTTGGCGTCGGCGCGTGGTGCGTGACGGTTGATATCGATGAACTGCTCATGTATCCCGGCAGTGAACATGCGTCGCTTCGCACGATGACGGAGTATCTCGATCGACACGGTTATGAAGCGTTGGCGTGTCTGCTCCTCGACATGTTTCCGGCTGGACCACTCACAGAGGATCCATACCACGCAGGTGACGACTTGCTCGATGCGGCGCCGTACTTCGATCCAGGCCCTTACGAAAGGTCGGCGGTCTATTTGTGCCCCGGGGTTCTCATCCGCGGAGGGATGCGGGAGCGGGTCTTTTACCCGGAGTTTCGTGCGCGCGGCTTCGCCGCCAGGATGTACGACGCCCTGCTCGATCGCCTGGCGCATCGAATCCCGATTCTTCGCGAAACGTCCTGGCTGCGCGCGCGCCGGCGGCGAAACCCGCCTTGTCTCACCAAGATTCCGCTCGTTCGGTGGGATGAGAAATCTCACTACCTCAACATCCATTGGGTTTCTCAGAAAATCGTGGCTCCCGACACGGGGGTGCTCCTGCACTTCAAGTTCCTGCACGACTTTCACGATCGAGCCGTTGAGGAGGTGGCACGCGGCGAACACTACGATGTAGGCCTGGCATCCGAATATCGAAGATATGTCGAGAGGCTAGGCGAGAACCCGGAGATGACTCTCGCCTACGAAGGTTCGACGCGCCTCGCAGGAACGACTCAGCTGGTTCACCTGGGACTCATGCAAGACACCAAAGCCTGGGTCGATGCGAGAACGAAGGGAGGGTAGCGAGGGCGGAGCCCCGCGTCCGGTCAACGCGTAATCGGGACGATGTGAAGGAATTCCCGATTGGTGAACGACGGAAAGCCCAGGTCGACGGCGGCGACGGGGTCAACGGCGATGACGCTTCGGTACAGGTCAACTCGACGCTCGCCCGCGCCGGTGATCGGGAACGAACGGATCAACTCGAACTCCGGCCGCGCGACGGCTTCTCGCAGCAGACGTCGCCCAATCGAGCCCGGATTGCGCGTTACTTCGATCGCCACCCAACGACATCCCGATCGAGTTCGCAGGAGGTTCACGACATCCTGCGTTGAGGCGACGTTCGACTTCTGAACTGGCGTGAATGTCGACGCGGGACCATCCTGGTAAAGAAGCTTGCTCCCGAGCGCCACGCGTCGTTCGAAATGTGGATCGGAGGCTCGAACGTAAAACCCGAAGAGCCCGTCGTACGGTCCGTCGTAGAGCACGGCGTCCCTCGGTGCCTGCTCCTGAAGGTAAGTCGCGATTTCTCGAAACCCTGACACCTGCGGTACCTGAACACGAGCCGCCGACCAGAACCCTGCTGCAAGACCCGCGGCCAGTGCCGCAGCCTGCCATTCTGGACGACGCGCTCCCAGATGCGGAACGGCGACAGCCAGTCCAATCGCTGCGGCGAGGACGAACGCGGGAGCAGACAGCAGGACATAACGCGGATCCTTCGCCGGCAGGAGAGACAGTCCGACGATCAATGCGGTAATCCAGATGGCAAGGTACGCCGCATCGGTTCGCCAACGCGCGGTGAAGGAGCCTGCGATGAGACCGGCCACGCCGGCCACCAGCGCCGGTCGTCCGGTCACATCGGGCAACGTCGTCCAATAGAACGTCCAGGTGCTGCTTCTGGTCAGGAGCGCCAGCGTCGGAAGGTGCCTCGCTGTCTGCACCGGCGCAAGTGCGATGGCTATCGCAACAGGCGCGATGGCGCACAAAGCGCCTGCGGCGATCCACAGGGCCCTTCGGTTGAGACGAAACTCTCGCCAACGCAAGGCCGCCCATCCGGCGCAGATGCACAAGACGATTCCGCCCTGGTAGTACGTCAGCACAACGGCCGCTGCAAAGAGGAGCGTCAGCACCAACTGGGTCACCCGTGCGGTCTCAGACCAGCGACGAAAGTGATAGAGGACCGCCAGGCCAAGTGCGGCTGCCGGGATGTTGAGCATCACGCTGTTGGTCCACAGGACGATGCCGGGCATGAACGCGAGAAACGGGCCCGCCCATCCTGCGACTGGCCCTATCCATCGTCTTGCCCAGGCCATCGTGTACACGCCGGCCATGACGCCGAAGAGCAGGACAATGAATTTTGCGACCTGCGGCGAAGGTCCGAAGGCAGCGAACGTCAGCCCTTCAACGAAGTAGAACAGCGGCGGATACGTGGCCGGATTGATAGCCGGATACCGTGCGTAGTATCTGACGGCGAACTCCACCGGGTCCCGCGGCAACGTCGTCAGCAAGTCCCACCAGAACAGGCCGTTCATCGCGTGCCGCGGCGAGTCGCCCTGGAACCAGAGGCCGTCGTTCTGCCGATGCAGTGCGGCGATCGTCAGGAACGCGAGAGCGACCACGGCGACTTGGCACGCGCGCGAACGCACGCACATGCCAATCGCATCGCGCATCGCCGGACCCCGTGTCTTGGTCACTCGTCGCGCAATCGTTTGAAGTGCCGGTCGTAGATGAGATCGTAGGGAATCAGCGATCGCGGCATGTCCCAACTGCTGAAGCGCACGCCAGGACGGACGACCTCCCGGCTCGAATGACCCGACCGCACGAGGGTTTTCGAGAACAATCGAATCACGTGAGGCAAGATGTGAAGCACCAGACTCGAACGCGACGCACGCAGTCCCCAGAAGATGGACTGGAAATAGGCGCGCGACCAGAAGGATACCCCTGCGAGATGCAACGCGAATTGATCGTGCGAGCGGCGAATCGTCGATGGGCTGAGCGCCGGTCGACGCTGCCTGGCACCGTTCACCACCAGCGCATGCGATCGCCACATCCGGGCGGTTCGGGTCGACATACTTTCTCTGCGCCTGCGGTATCCAACCAGCACTGACGGTACCACCGCCACCGACGATCGCTCCGCGACTTTCAGAGCCACATCCCAATCCTCGCAGCCCTGCGCATCGCGATCGCGCAGCGTCACGTCAAATCCGCCCACCTGCTCGACGTGGCGCCGTCGGTACAGAGGAACGCTCGCGTTGCCGGTGTAATTCACCTGCAGCAACGTCTCGGCGGCACTTCCTTCAATGCCCCATCGTGGTGAACAGTCGAGCACCGCGCCGTTGGCGTCGATCCACACCCACCAGCAGTAGACCAGTCCGGTGTCGTCGCCCGCGTCCATCATCCGACTGACTTGTTTTTCAATCTTCGTTGGATCCCACACGTCGTCCGCATCGAGCGGCGCAATGAACTCGCCGCGCGCCTCTGCGAGTCCGCGATTGCGCGCGGCCGCCACGCCTCGATTCGTTTGAGCAACGACTCGAACGCGCGAATCTCGGAGCGCGAGCGCGTCGACAAGCGCCCGTGTCCCGTCTCTCGATCCATCGTCGACGATGATCACCTCGATATTTCGGTACGTCTGCTGAAGCGCTGAATCAAGCGTCGCCTCGATATCTGACTCTCCGTTGTACACAGGAAGGATCACCGATACGAGGGGCTCGAGGGTCGTCGTCCCAGCGAGGCCGGCGTCGCCGACCCTTGGCGTTGGAGTATTCGTCATCCGATTTGTCAGTCGACTCGACCCACTTTAGTCTCCAATTCAGACGGTACTTATGCGTAACCTGCCTGCCGGTGCAAGTCCACGAGCGGCATGCGGCTTGTGTACCTGCAGCGACCTACCTGTCGCGAATCTGTTGTGACGCGAAGTTCTTCGACTGTTCCCCGTTTCTCGGTCATCGTCCCTTTTCACCGAGGGCTTGCCTCTCTGGAGCAATGTCTCGCCGCCCTCGATCCGGTGCCGCCGCAGTGTGAATTGATCATCGTGGCGGACGGAGCGGTAGACGATTGCCGGCAGCTCGCGTTGCTGCACCGCGCCCGCGTCATCGCGATTGATGGGCCGTCAGGTCCTGCCGTCGCCCGCAATGTTGCCGCGGCAGCGGCCGTCGGCGAGGTGCTCGTATTCATCGACGCCGATGTCGTCGTGTCCCGTAAGGGGTTGACGCGCATGATGCGGGTGTTCGGTGAACACCCTGAGACCGCAGCGGCTTTTGGCTCGTACGACGAACGGCCTGCCGAGCCCGGTTTCATGTCGCAGTACAGAAACCTGTCCCATTCGTTCATTCATCACTCTTCGGCAATCGAGGCGCGTACGTTCTGGGCCGGGTTCGGGGCCGTTCGACGCGACGCGTTTCACGCGGTCGGCGGCTTCGACGAGCGATTCAATCGCCCGTCGGTTGAGGATATCGACCTCGGGTATCGCCTTGCTGAAGCCGGGTACGCAGTTGTCCTCGATCCCACCCTTTCCGCATGTCACCTGAAGCGCTGGACCTTGCGTTCGGCTGTCGTTTCAGACGTCCGGGATCGCGGGATCCCTTGGACGCAATTGATACTCAGATATGGTGCATTGAGGGACGATTTGAACCTGCGCGCCGAATACCGGTGGTCCGTTCTGCTCGCGTACCTGGCGGTCGCTTCGTTGGTGTGCGGGGCGTACGACGTGCGCTTTCTCGCCGGCTTTCCGTTCCTGATGGCGGGGTTGATTGCGCTCAACCGCCGCTCCCTTCAGTTTTTCTACCGGAAGCGTGGGGCCTGGTTCGCGGTGAGAGTCGCGTGTCTCCAGGTCCTGCACCACCTGTGCAACGGGTTGTCGTTCGCGACCGGCACCGCGCTGTTTGTCGCCGCACGCTATCTGGGCGTGCGCCTGCCGGGAACCCTTCCGACTGATTCCTGGAGCACGACAGAGGCGCGGAGCGCTGTGTGATCCAGGAGGAGCAGGACCCAGCCGCGGAAACTCTGACGGATCGAACCGCCCGCGCCGTGCAGTGGCGCGTGATGGGTGCGGTGATCGGCGTCCTGTTCCAGCTCGCGGTAGGCGTGCTGCTTGCCCGTCTGCTCACGCCGGCTGACTTCGGGGTCATGACGTTGGCTGTCATGGTGCTCGGCCTCGCGCAGCTTTTGGGTGACCTCGGCATCGGCGACGCCGTCGTGCAACGAACCCGGCTGACCGAGCATCACGTGCGGACAGCCTTCACGTTCTCCGTGATGCTCGGTCTCGCGATGACGGCCGTCTTGATGATGGCGGCTCCTTTAGGCGCGATCGTGATGGGCGATGCGCGTGTGGCGCCAGTGCTGCGTGTACTTTCGGTTCGATTCGTATTCCGTGGCACCGCCGCTGTCGCTGAGGCGTTGCTACGGCGGCAACTCAACTTCAGGTGGCTGTTCTTCATCGACACCCTCAGCTACGTGCTGGGCTTCGGTGGCGTGGCGATCACGCTGGCCCTGCTCGGACATGGTGTCTGGAGCCTCGTGTGGGGCAGCCTCGTCCAGGTATTGCTGGCGTCGGCAGCGCAGCTGGCCGCCGCTCGACACTCCATTCGTCCGCTGCTGGTGCGGCGCCGCCTCACGGACCTGCTTCATTTTGGATTTGGATCGACCTTGAGCCGCTGTGTGAACTATCTCGCCCTCAACGGAGACAACTTCGTCGTCGGCCGATGGATTGGACCAGCGAGCCTGGGGGCGTATGAGCGGGCGTATGCGTTGATAAGCCTTCCGCGCTCATATGTTGCCAACGTCATGTCGACCGCCATGTTTCCGGCGTTTGCGCAACTGCAGGGGGAACCGGCCAGAGTGCGACGCGGGTATCTGTTACTGACGAAGCTCACGGCGATGGTGGCAGCGCCATTAATGGTGACGTTGGCTATCGTCGCCCCCCACCTGGTGCGGAGTCTCTACGGGCCACAGTGGAGCGAAGTCGTTGTTCCGCTGCAGATTCTGGCGATTGCCGGCTACTTCAGGGGTCTCTACCATCTCGGGGGTGTCGTCGCTCAGAGCCACGGCCGGGTGTACAGCGAGATGCATCGCCAGATCGTCTATGCCGCCCTTGTAATCGGCGGCGGGTTGGTGGGATCGCGCTACGGCGTTCCCGGGGTGGCGGCGGGAGTCAGTGTGGCGACTCTCTTCATGTTCATTGCGATGGCTCATCTCGCGCTACGGATCACCGAAACGCCATGGCATCGCTATTTCGGTGTTCAACTCGGCGCCCTCGTCACAGCGGGCATCACCTGTGCTGCAGCCCTCTCCGTGCGAATTCTGCTCGAGGCGAGGCACGCTTCCAGCGGAGCGATTGCACTCGGTGTCGTGGCGGCGGCCGCCGTGCCGTTCGGTATCGCAATGCTCAGGCAACTGGGCGAACCCGATTTTGAGCCGATACGAGCCCGCCTGCCGCGGTCATGCGCGCGGCTCGTCGACACTTTGCGCCCCCACCGTCGGTCTACCGCCGAGGAAACGCCAACCCAAACAGTCTCCGGCTCGCCGGCCTGAGCGGATCAGCTTGGGGCCACGCAAGTCGTGTCAGATTTACTTTCCCAGAAACCGATCGAACTCAGCCAAGGCTCGATTTGCGATGAAATCTTTCTGGCGGTCGATGGCCGGAGCTCGACAGTCGAAGGTCATGAGGTTTGCACAGACGTCGTCTGCCTGAACAGCTTCATGGAGGGCGCACAAATGACGTTTGGTAGAGCATCGGTACTCGCGCTGGGCGTTCTTTGCGGCCTGGCGATGGGCATTCTTGGCGGCACGGTTGTGGGGCTCAAGCTCGGGCAGCGCACGATCGATCGCGCGTCGTCCGAAATCCAGGTGCCTGCAACCCGGAATGAACCGCGCTCCGTCGCGGCTGGTCAAAACCGGCGCGTAGCAGCAGCACGCCGCGCGATCCCGAGAACAGCAAAGGCTGTCATCCCGGTGTCGGCACCCGAGCTGCAGAAGCACCTGAAACCGCTTCTCAATAACGGTTCGGACATGTCGCTGGCGGCACGCGATTTTCGCGACGCGGAACAATTCGCCACGGTGGCGCACGCGGCGCGGAACACGAATGTTCCGTTCGTCCTCCTCAAGCATCGCGTTCTCAACGAGGGCAAGACTCTCGCGGAGGCCATTCGCGAGTCGAAGCCAGACCTGAATGCGCTGGCGGAGGCCAACCGCGCCCGTGCCGAGGCCAAGTCCGACATTATGGCCCTGGCCCTGACAACGTAGCTGACGCGGGGCGGTCCGAGACCACGTGGCACTCGGTCCGCCCTACGCACAGCGGCAATCAACGCGGCATCAAACATGTCGCTTTCCCTTACGCTTCCAGTCGCGCAGAGAGGGGTCCATTCAGCGGCCGCAACGAGCCGAGATTCGACCAGCGACCAACGGCGACCCACCCTGAGAACAGCCCCACGCTCAGTGGCACAAGGGCCGGCGCGAGGGGCCCGCTTGTTGCCGTGATTACGGTTGCGCCGGTCATGATGATGACCAGCCCCGCGGCGGCCAGCGGTGTCAGGCCGACATGAATCCGAAAGAGCCCTGGCAGGATCAGCCCAATCGCGCCGAGCACTTCGGTCACTCCAATAAAACGCAAGAATGCCAGCGGCAACGAAATCGGCCCTGCCATCGCTTCGGGCGGCAGGATGAGCTTCATCCCACCGGCAAACAGGAAAAGAGCCGCGAGCAGCTGTGACGTGTCGATCTGGACGCCCCCCATTCGACGACTAGCTGGAAAGGAAACTGACAATGCGATTCATGATCTTGTTGAAGGCGGACAAGACTACAGAGGCGGGCGTTCTCCCGACGCGCGAGGACCTCGAGATCATGGGTAAGTACAACGGGGAGCTGGTGAAGGCGGGCGTGCTGCTCGACGGGGCGGACTGCAGCCAAGCTCAAAAGGCGCGAAGGTCACGTTTCAGAACGGGAAGGCTCACGTGACGGATGGCCCCTTCGCGGAAACGAAGGAGCTCATCGCCGGCTATTGGATGATCCAGGTCAAGTCGAAGGAAGAGGCGATCGAGTGGGCGAAGCGCGCTCCGTTCGGCCAGCTCCCGGGCAGCGGCCGCGCACCGGAGATCGAGCTGCGCCAGATGTTCGAGATCGAGGACTTCGCCGACGTGCCTCCTGCCGTCGCCGAGATGGACGAATCGTTCAAGGCTAGACGTGGCGGCAGTTAGTAGCGTCCGGCTCTGAGCTGAATCCGTATCTGAATTTCAACGGCCAGTGCGCGGAAGCGTTCAAGTTCTATGAGAAATGCCTGGGGGGAAGATCTTGCAGGCACGATTGTGACGCAGTCGATCTTGAAGTAGCCGAGTGAAATCGTCGCTGTTGCAGCAGCGGAGGGAAGATGGTGTGATCGGTCGCAGTGCCGGTGACCGATCCAGTCCATGAGGCGGTGAATGCCGTCTATCTCTCCGACTCCCGCCGCGTCCTCGCTACGCTGATCCGCCTGCTGGGCGACTTCGACGTCGCTGAAGAAGCGCTGCACGATGCGTTCAGGGCCGCGCTCGAGCAATGGCCCCGCGACGGAGTACCCACGAATCCGCGCGCGTGGCTGGTGTCGACCGGACGTTTCAAGGCGATCGACAGCTTGCGCCGGCGCTCGCGTTTCGACGCACTCGATGAAGCCGGCGACCAGGCCGACATCGCTGTCGTCGATACCGCGGCGTGGGCCGACGAAGAGAGTGTCGAAGACGATCGGTTGCGACTCATCTTCACGTGCTGCCACCCGGCGTTGGCGCCCGATGCGCAGGTGGCTCTCACGCTGCGCGAGGTCTGCGGCTTGACGACGGAGGAGATCGCGCAGGCGTTTCTGACGCCGGCGCCCACACTGGCGCAACGCATCGTGCGCGCGAAGGCAAAGATCCGGGACGCGCGCATTCCATACGAGGTGCCGACCCGGGCCGCGTTGCCCGAGCGGCTCGATGCCGTGCTACGTGTGATCTATCTCGTATTCAACGAAGGCTACGCGGCGTCGTCGGGCACGTTGGTCACGCGGCACGATCTGTCTGCAGAGGCGATTCGCCTTGGGCGGCTGCTCGTGGATTTGCTGCCCGAGCCTGAGGCACGTGGACTGCTGGCGCTGATGCTGCTGCACGAGTCGCGGCGGGCGGCGCGTACGTCGGCCTCGGGCGATGTGATCCTGCTCGATGATCAGGACCGCTCGCTGTGGAACCGGGATCAGATCGCGGAGGGGACACGGCTCGTTGAGGGGACCCTGGCGTCGAGGGGATTCGGCCCGTACACGATCCAGGCAGCGATTGCGGCAGTGCACGCCGATGCGTCCACCGCCGCCGCGACGGACTGGGCGGAGATCGTGGGCCTTTACGACGTGTTATCGCGGGCAGACGCGTCTCCCGTGATTGAGCTGAACCGGGCGGTCGCGGTGGCGATGCGCGACGGCCCGGCGGCGGGCCTCGCGCTTATCGACGCCATCCTCCAGCGGGGCGACCTCCTGGACTACCGTCTGGCGCACGCCGCGCGGGCGGAGTTGTGCCGGCGGCTTGGAAGAACGGTGGGCGCCCGCACGTCG
>Ga0210379_10000241_pt1 | contig 16876 bp, 14 predicted proteins | sample PLMedo_2_FD_155468 | JGI IMG/M metagenome (GOLD analysis project Ga0210379, IMG submission 155468) | Groundwater sediment microbial communities from an aquifer in East River, Colorado, USA - PLM4_32_coex redo | ecosystem: Environmental > Terrestrial > Soil > Riparian zone | place: USA: East... | reverse complement strand
GGACCTCGCGTTCTTCCGACATGGCTCCTCGTTCTTCCTCCCGGCGCTATCCGGCCAGCCGGTGCAGGTACGCCTCGATCGCCCCGTCGAGGTCGCCGTCCAGAACCGCGTGCACGTCGCTGGTCTGCCAGTCGGTGCGATGGTCCTTCACCATCGTGTACGGGTGCAGGACGTAGGACCGAATCTGGCTTCCCCAGGCGATGTCTTTCTGCCCCTCCATCATCTTGTCCATGCGCGCGCGTTCCTCCTCGCGCTTGAGCGCGTACAGCCGCGCGCGGAGGATCTTCATGGCGTTGTCCCGGTTGCGGTGCTGGGAACGCTCGTTCTGGGACTGCACCACGATCCCGCTCGGCAGATGCGTGATGCGCACGGCGCTGTCGGTCTTGTTGACGTGCTGGCCGCCCGCGCTGCTGGCGCGGTACGTGTCCACGCGCAGGTCGTCGTCGCGGATCTCGACTTCGACGTCCGCCTCCGTCTCGGGGTAGACGAATACCGACGCGAACGACGTGTGCCGCCGATGGGCCGCGTCGTACGGCGAGAGGCGGACGAGGCGATGGACCCCGCTCTCCGCCTTCAGGCGCCCGTACGCAAACTCCCCCTTCACCTCGAGCGACGCCCCCTTGATGCCGGCTTCGTCCCCCGGCGACATGTCCAGCATCGCCACCGCAAACCCGTGACGTTCGCAAAAGCGCGTGTACATCCGCAGGAGCATCTCGGCCCAGTCCATGGATTCCGTGCCCCCGGCACCGGAGTGGATGGTCAAAATCGCGTTGCGCTCGTCGTCGGGTTGCGACAGGAGTGTGGCCGTCTCCTGTTCCGCCACCACGCCCTCGGTCGCCTCCAGATCGCGCGCCACGTCGGCCAGCACCGACGCGTCGTCCTCTTCCCGCGCCAGCGCCAGCAGGCCTTCGGCGTCGGCGAGGCGAGCCTCCAGGCTTCGCACCGGCTCCAGGCGCGCGCGCAGCGCCTTCGCTTCTCGCATCGCGTCGTCGGACTGCTTCTTGTCGGACCAGAATTCGGGGTCGTTCATGCGCGCGGTTAGCTCGACCAGGCGCGCATCCAGGGCGGGAGCGTCAAAGACACTCCTTGAGTTTGCGGGTGCGTTCCTTGAGGACGTTCAGGTGTTCCTGGACTTCGTGTACGGCTTTCATCGTTCGGACTCCGATTCGAGAGCGGCAGCGACCAGCGTATCCACGTCGGCGAGCACGGCGTTCAGCTCGCGCCCAGTATCGATCACGGCATCCGCTTTGTAAAAGTGTTTTTCCATCCCGTCCTGTGCGTCGAGGCGCGCGCGGATCTCGGCTTCCGTCCACCCGCCCTTCGCCATCAGGCGCGCGCGTCGAATCTCCCGGTCGCACCGCAGCGCCATCGTCAGGTCGAAAGCGAACGGCATCTCCACCTCCAGCAGCAGCGCCGCGTCCACCACCACCACCCGCCCAACGCCCGCGCGCGCCTCGGCGACCGCCGACGCGCAGCGCTGGATCACCTCCGGGTGGACGATCTCGTTGAGCGCGGCGCGCGAACCCGCGTCGGTGAACACGCGCGCGCCCAGCCGGTGCCGGTTCACCTGCCCGTCGGTATCGACCATGTCCGGCCCGAAGCGCTCGAAGATGCGCCGCATCACCGGCGGGTCCTTGAGCACGGCGTGGGCGATCCGATCCGCGTCGACGTGCGTGCCGCCGTAGCGGCGCACGACGTGGGCGCCGATGGTCGACTTCCCCGTCCCTGATCCCCCCGCGATTCCGACGGTCAGCATGCCCCCTCCGTGTGCATCAATGCGCCTCGAGCCAGTTCGGCCCCGTCCCCATATCGACCCGAAGCGGCACGTCGAGCGCGATCGCGCCCTCCATGCACTCGCGCACCAGCTCCTGCATGCCCGCCAGTTCCCGTTCGGGCACGTCGAACAGGAGCTCGTCGTGCACCTGCAGGATCATGCGCGCCTCGCAGCCGCGTCGATCCAGCTCGCGCGCGACCTTGAGCATCGCGAGCTTGATGATGTCGGCGGCCGTGCCCTGCACAGGGGTGTTCACCGCCACGCGTTCCGAAAAGGCGCGCGCGCCTGGATTCGCGCTGTCGATGTCGGGGAGCCGACGCACGCGGCCGAGCAGGGTGCCCACCACGCGGTCCCGCCGCGCCCGCTCGATGGTCTCGTCGATGAAGCGCTTGACGCCCGGGTACGACTTGAAATAGTCGGCGATGAACTGCTTCGCTTCCTCCGTGCCGATGTCCAGCGACTGGGCGAGTCCTCGCGCCCCCATGCCGTAGACTATGCCGAAGTTTACCACTTTCGCGCGCGAGCGCATCTCCGGTGTCACTTGCTCCGTCGGCACACCCATGACCTTCGCGGCCGTGATGCGGTGCACGTCGTCGCCGGCGCGAAAGGCCTGTTGCAGCCCTTCGTCCCCGGAAAGGTGCGCAAGGATCCGGAGCTCGATCTGCGAATAGTCTGCGTCCAGCAGCACCCAGCCCGGGGCCCGCGCCACGAAGGCTTTCCGGATCTCCCGCCCCTCCGCCGTCCGAATCGGGATGTTCTGCAGGTTCGGGTCCGAGCTGGACAGGCGGCCGGTCGTGGCCACGGCCTGGTTGTACGACGTGTGGACGCGGCCGGTCCCCGGGTGCACGAGACGCGGGAGCGCGTCGACGTACGTGCTCTTGAGCTTCACGAGCTGCCGCCATTCGAGCAGCATCTCCACCACCGGGTGCTGTCCCTGCAGCGACTCGAGCACGTCGGCGTCCGTCGAGAAGCCGGTCTTCGTCCGCCGCGCCGGCTGGAGCCGCAGACGGTCGAACAGCACCTCGCGCAGCTTCGGTGTCGAGCTCAGGTTGAAACGTTCCCCCACCGCGCGGTAGATGGACTCTTCCAGCACTCCGATGCGCGTCGCGTAACCTCGCGCGAGCTCGGCGAGGAACGCGACGTCGACTTTCACCCCGGTCATTTCCATCCGGCCCAGCACCTGTGAGAGGGGCATCTCTACCTCGTGAAACAGGGCGCGCACCGGGGACGCTTCGAGCATCGGTCCGAACTGCTCGAACAGGCGCAACGTGTAGTCGGCGTCTTCGCACGCGTACTCGACGACTCGCGTCAGCGGGACGCGGCGGATGTCCTTTTCCTTCACGCGCCGGTCGAAGAGCGATTCGAACGGGATCATCTCGTGCCCGCAGAAATCGCGCGCCAGGGCGTCGAGGCCGTGGCTGCGCCGCACCGGGTCGAGGCAGTACGACGCCAGCATGGTGTCGAAGGTGATGCCGCGCAGTGGCACGCCGGCTCGTTCCAGCACGACGGCGTCGTACTTGATGTGCTGGCCGATCTTTCGCGGGTGCTCGCTCCCGAGGACGGGGCCCAGGCGCGCACGCACCTCGTCCAGCGCCAGCCCGGGGGCGCGGGCGCTGGGCAGGAGGCCGAGCGAACCGTCCTCGAGCTCGCTCGCCACCGGGACGTACCAGGCCTCGCCGGGTGCCGTCGCCACCGACACGCCCGCGAGCACCGCCCGCATGGGATCGATCCCGGAGGTCTCGGTATCGACCGCGATCGCCGTGCATGCCGCCAGACGAGCGGCGAGTGCGTCGAGCTCCGCGCGGGTCTCCACGCAGCGGTAGTCCACCCGCACCGGCGCCGGTCCCGCCGCCGAGGGGTCGCGCGACGGCGGCGCGGCCGGGACCCCGGCGCTCGGCGCATTCTGCCCAACGCGTGCCGTCGCATTCGGGGCGCCCCCGCGGGCACCGAACAACTGATCGCGCATGCGCTTGAACTCGAGGTCGGCGAGCAACGCCTCGAACGCGGGTGTGCGAATGTCGGGCAGCGAGAGTCCCTCGAGCTCGACCGTCAGCGGAACGTCGTCGCGCAAACGCACGAGCTCGCGCGCGCGGAGCGCTTCCTCGCGCCCCTCAACCAGACGACGACGCACGCCGGCCTTGTCGACCTCGTCGAGCCGCTGGTAGATCGCGTCGAGCGAGCCGAAGCGGCGCAGGAGCTCCTGCGCCGTCTTCTCGCCGATGCCGCGCACGCCGGGAACGTTGTCGGTCGCGTCCCCCACCAGCGCCAGGTAGTCGACGACCTGCTCCGCGCGCAAGCCGGTTTGCCGAACCAGCTCCGCCGGGTCGAGTTCGTTTTCCAGCACGGCTCCCTTTCCGGGCCGGATCACGTGCACGCGCTCGTCGACGAGTTGGAGGAGGTCCTTGTCTCCCGACACCACCAGCACGGGCACGCGTTGCTTCCAGCGCCGGGCCAACGTCGCGATGATGTCGTCCGCCTCGAAGCCCGGCGCCTCCAGGCGCGCGATCCGCATGGCATCCAGCGCCGCGAACATGACCGGCAGCTGGCGGAGCAGGCCTTCCGGGGTCTGCGGACGGTGCGCCTTGTACTCGCCGAAGCGCTCGTGTCGAAACGTCGGTTCCCGGCTGTCGAAGGCGACTGCGAGATAGGCCGGTGCTTGCTTGTTGAGCAGGGAAAGCAGCGTGTTGACGAATCCGTACACCGCCCCGGTCTCTTCGCCCCGCGAGTTGCGCAACGGCGCGCCGGCGAACGCGAAATACGACCGGTAGGCCAGCGCGTGTCCGTCAACCAGCACGAGGTTCACGCCGCCCCCTACGCGCCCGCGTACAGTCCGTGGCGAGTGATGTAGGACGCCACCGCGGGGGCGACCACGCCGCCGGGCAGCCCTCCCCGCGCGGCCAGCCGTCGAATCTCGGTCGACGACACGTCGATCACCGGCTGCTCGAACACGACGATCGACGCGTCGCCTCCGACCGGAAGCGCCATCGCCGCGTTTCCGCGCGGGAACACGACCAGCGTGCACAGCTGCAGGATCTCTTCCGGGTCCTTCCAGGTGGCGAATTCCAGCAGGCTGTCCGCGCCGATGATGAAGTACAGGTCGGCCGCGGTCCGGGCCCGGCAGGCGCGCAGCAGGTCGACGGTAAAGGAAGGGTCGTGGGACTCCTCCACCTGGGTCACGGCGGCTCCGTCCACACCCGCGACGGCGAGGTCCAGCATGGCGGCGCGGTGCGCGTACGGCGTCGCCGCGCCGCTGCGCTTGTGGGGCGGGTTGGCGGCGGCCGAGAACACCACCCGGTCGAGCGCGAGTGTCTCCCGCGCCGCCTCCGCCATGCGCGTGTGGCCCAGGTGCGGAGGGTCGAACGTCCCGCCCAGGATGCCGACGCGGTGACCGCTCCAGATTGCCGACTCGGAAATCATCGCCGTGCCTGGCGAATCTTGTCCTGCGCCTGTCGCTTGAGCGGGTGGTCCTCGGGGTATTCGAGAATCCGGGTGAACTGCGCGATCGCGCTTTCGTTCTCGCCCCGGGCGAGCAGGATGGTTCCTTTGAGGTACAGCGCTTCCACCCAGCCGTCGTTCTCCGGATAGCTCTCGATGATCTTGTCGCAATAGATGATGGCCGCGGGGTACTCGTGCCGCCGCGCGTACCAGCGCGCCGCCGTCAGGGCCTTTTCCGCGAGCCGGGCGTTGATCTGGCGCACGTACGACCGCGCTTCCGGCGCGCGCGCGCTCTCCGGATACGTCTGCAGAAACTGGCTGAACCGACTCAACGCGTCGATGCTCTTCTGCTGGTCGCGCGCCGCCTTCGGCGCCTCGCGCCAGTAGCAGACGCCGATCTGAAAGAGGGCGTCGTCGACCCACTCGCTGTACCCGAAGTTGGTGATGACCACCTGGTACTCGACCGACGCCAGCGCATAGTCATGCAGGTCGAAGTGACAGGCGGCGAGTTGGTACTGCGCGTAGTCGGCGCGGTCGTGTCCCGCGTAACGTTCGACGAACGCTTCGTAGAGCGCGACCGCTTGCGTGTACTTTCCCCGCTGGTGGAGATCGTCGGCACGTCCGAGGACCGCTTCCGGCGTCGCCGGAACTTTCGGCAGACCGCCTGCGCACGCGCACAAGACCGCCGATGCGGCCACCGCCACCAACGGAGCGGACCGCGCCAGCGCCGCGATCCCGCGCGCCAGCCTCACCGGACCCCCGCCTCCTCGAGCGCGGCCATCCGCGCCCGCGCCTCCTCCACCAGCCGCCCCGACTCGCCCCGGTCCGTGCGGACGATCTCGCGATACTCCGCGTACGCACGCGTGCGGTCGCCGAGGGCTTCGTAGGCGCTGCCGAGCAGAAACCGCGCCTTCTGCTGGAGGAGCCGGTTGGGAGCACGATCGGCGAGGTCCTGCGCGGTTTCGACGGCGCGCTCGTACTCGCCGGCCTCGAACGCCTTGCGCGCCTCGTCGTACGCGATGTCGTCCAGACTCGACGACACCCCGCGCGCGATCCGCCCCCGCGGGTAACGCGCCACCAGCGTTTCCATCGCCTGCCGCGCCAGCTCCGGCTGACCGAGCTCGGTGTAGCATTCCGCCAGCCGGGCGTACGCCTGCTCGCAGGCGGCCGTGTCGGGCCTTGCCTTCGCCGCTTTCTGATACCAGGTCGCCGCTTCGGCGTAACGGCGTTCGTCGAAGTAGGCGTCGGCAACTGCGAATCCCCGGCCGCCCGCGTTGATCGCGGGCTCCAGCTCGAGCGCCCGCTGCCAGCGCCGGGCCGCGTCGCCCATCGACGTCGTCGCCGCCATACCCCAGAGAAACACGGCGGCATCCGCCGCGAGCCCGGAATCGGCGGCAACCGCGGCGTCCAGCTCGGGCAGGCCCTCGTGGTCGCGCCCCACCGCGATCAGCGCGAGTCCATAATAGTAATGAACGCGCGCATCCGCCGCGCCGGTCCTCGTCGCGTGCCGTCCGAGCGCGACCACCTCGCGGTAGTCCCCCTTCTCGAACGCCCGCCGCATGTCCCGCGACGGACCGCGATCGCCGCACCCCGCGGTAGCCACGAGCGCGACGAGTCCCGCGACCACCCACCGCCGGACCCCTCGCCGCTGCAACCGCGCGCGGAAACGTCCTCTAGTTGTCACTCTGGTTGGAGAAAAACAGGTAGATGAGACCCACGATGATCCCGGTAACGAACACGGGCTCTGCATATCGACCCCATCCGCTCGACGGCATCGCGGGCCGGGCGAATTGATACGTGCCTTGCTCGACGCGCGCGGCGTCGCCATGCTCGAACTCATCCTCATGGTTGCGCGCGGCCTCGCCCACCCATGCCACGCGGCCGCTGGCGGCGTCCGAAAGCGTCACCATCAGCCGCACGTCGGCGCGCCGCCGCACGTGCTTGCCGCCCACCAGGTGTGAACGATATACGTCCGCGTACGTAATCCCGAATGCGATGGTCTGAAATCCGAGGACGTATGCTTCCGGGGACGACGCCACGGGGTCCGACGACAGGCTCCCGCCGGCCGTACCCGCGGGTCCCGGGCCCTGTGGTTCCAGCACGGTCACGCCCCGCTTGGTCAGTTCCGAGGCAAGGACGTTCCCGACGAAGACGTAGTCTTCCCCGGACCCAAACGGCCGCAGGGTAAGCGACCGGCCCTCGAGCCCGCCCTGAAACTTCGTGTAGAGCTCGTCGACCACCTGCGCCGTCAACTGCGTCATCAAGTCCAGGTTCGAGGCCACGGCTTCCGCCGCGCGGACACTCACCGCACCCGACACCCCGCCCAGCGCGAGGCACACCGCCGCCGCTGCCGCCACATCTCGCCCCCACGCGTTTCGCTCTGCAGATCGCACGATGGTACTCCTTAGGATTCGCGTGCAGGTATCACGTCGGCGCGAAGGTCGAACACGTCGGTCTCCACGACGCGAGCGTCGACGAACTCACCGACGGTCACCGGGCCCGAAAGGTATACTTCGCCGTCGATGTCCAGCGCCTGTCCGTAGAACCGACCGGCGTGCGCGCACTCACCGAAGGCGCCCTCCCCCGGCTCCGCGACCCGGTCGACGAGCACCTGCAGCGCACGGTCCTGGAAGCGCGCACGCGCGGCGAAGGAGACTTCTTCCTGCACCGCGACCAGCTCGGCGGCCCGCTCGCGCGCAAGTCCCGCGTCGACGGCGTCTTCGAACGACGCCGCGTCCGTACCCGGCTCCGGAGAATACGGGAACACCCCCAGAGAATCAAACGCGAAATCCCGTACGAACGCCTTCAGGTCCTCGAACTCCCCGTCGGTTTCTCCCGGGAAGCCAACGATGGCTTCGCTGCGAATTACGACGTCCGGAAACGCTCCGCGAACATCGCCGATCAGCTTCTCGACGTGCGCGCGATCATAAGATCTCCGCATGCGCGCGAGCAACCGCGACGAGCTGTGCTGCACCGGCATCTCCAGATAGCGGCACACGCCAGCGTGCGCAAACAACGGCGCGATGTGGTCGACGCGGAGTCCGGCGGGATGCACGTAGAAGATCCGCACCCACGACACGCCGGTGCGCGCGATCCGGTCCACCAGGTCCGTGAAGTGCAGCGGGCCGTCCCGGTACGACACGATGTCCTGGGCCAGCAGCGTTACCTCGCGCACGCCCCGCGCGACCAGTTCGTCGACCTCGCGCACGATCGAATCCGCCGTCCGCGACACCTGGCGGCCGCGAATCGTGGGAATCGCGCAGAATGTGCACGTGCGGTTGCAGCCCTCCGCCACCTTGACGTACGCCGTGTGGGGCGGGGTCAGGAGGTCGCGGGTTTCGAACTCCGCGAAGCGATCCGCGTCTCCGCGCACGAGCGTGCGGGCCATCGGCGCTTCCCGGCGCCACGACTCCAGCAGCTCTGGCAGGCGCGCGTGCGCGCCGGTGGGGAGAAAATGATCGACCCAGGGCAACGACGCCTCGAGGTCGAGCCCGCGGTGCACGGGCAGGCACCCCATCAGCACCAGTTTCTTCCGGCCTCCGCGCTTGTATCGCGCGAGCCGGCGTGTCTCCTCGACCGTCTCGCGCCACGACGAGTCGAGAAACGAGCAGGCGTTGACCATCAGCACATCCGCCCGAGCGGGGTCGGACGTGACCTCGCAGCCGCTGCGGCGGAGGATCGTCAGCGTGGCCTCGCTGTCCACGAGGTTCTTGGGGCAGCCCAGAGTCACGAGGTGTGCTTTCATGTGCGCGGCCGGCTCATTCGGACGGGTGGGTTGCGCTCACGTAGACCTCGCGCGGCTTCGAGCCGTCGGGCGGCCCCACCACACCCTGCTGCTCGAGCTGGTCGAGAAGCCTCGCCGCCCGCGAATACCCGACGTGGAGCTTGCGCTGGAGCAGCGAGGTCGAGCCCTGTTTGTACTGCACGACCACGCCCTTGGCGTCGTCGAAGAGCGGGTCGAGGTCCCCCGCGAGTTCCGCGGCCCCGGCCCGCGCGTCGGACAAGTCGAGCGAACCCTCGTCGAAGCGATACGATTTCCAGTGATGGATGAGCTGCTCGATTTCTCCCTCCGATACCCACGCGCCGTGCAGCCGTGCCGGCTGCTGGTGGTGGGAGTCGAGGTAGAGCATGTCGCCCTTGCCCAGCAGCTTGTCGGCCCCGATGGTGTCGAGGATGGTGCGCGAATCCACCTTGGTGGCGACGCGAAACGCGATGCGCGTCGGGAAATTCGCCTTGGTTCTGCCCACGATCACGTCCACCGACGGGCGCTGGGTGGCGAGGATCATGTGGATGCCGGCGGCGCGGGCCATCTGGGCGAGCCGGGTCAGGAGCGACTCGATATCGACGCCCTTCGCCAGCGCCAGATCGCCGAGTTCGTCGACCACCAGCACGATGAACGGCAGGCGGTCCGCCGGCTCGTCGTGCTTGGCCATCGCCACCTTCGCATTGTAGCTCTCGATGTTGCGCACGCCGTGGCGCCGGAACAGTTCGTTGCGGCGCCCCATTTCCCCCACCAGAAACTCGAGCATGCGCGCGGCGTCCTTCGGGTCGGTGATCACCGGGTGCAGCAGGTGCGGCACGCCGTTGTACTGCGACATCTCCACCATCTTCGGATCCACCAGCAGCATGCGCACGTCGGAGGGCCGGTAGTGCAGCAGAATGCTCGCGAGGATGGTATTGAGGCACACGCTCTTGCCCGAACCGGTGGTGCCGGCGATCAAAAGGTGCGGCGCCTCGCACAGGTTCATCAGGAAGGGTTTGCCGACGACATCGACCCCGAGCCCGATCATCACACCCTTGAGCCGTTGCGATTCGGACATTTCGCTCAAGACCTCGTGCAGGTAGACGGTGCGCCCCAGCGGGTTGGGAATCTCGATCCCAACCGCCGCGCGCCCCGGGATCGGCGCGATCATGCGCAGGCTGCGCGCGCGCATCGCGAGGGCGAGGTCGTCGCTGCGGCTCACGATATCCTTGATCCGGACTCCGGGCGCCGGCTCGAACTCGAACGTGGTCACCACCGGGCCGTGATGCACCGCGGTCACCTTGCCCTGCACGCCGAACTGGGTGAGCTTCTCCTCGAGAACGCCGCTCCAGTTCTTGAGCTCGTCGCGCGTGAAGGCGGCGCCGTTTTCGCGCGGCTGCTCGAGGGTCGTCAGCGGAGGGAGCGAGGCGTCGGCCAGGGGCGTCGTCCGTGCTTCGGCTCCGGGCGTGGCCGCGGTCCGGCGCGGGCGGGTCTTGGGCTCCGGGCGCGGCTTCGCCTCCGCGATGGCGATGTCGGGCTCGCGCCCGCGGCCGGGCAGCGCCTCCGTCGGATCCGTCCAGCGCCGGGCCTTCTTGGCGGCGCCGGCCCCCTCGACGTCCGCCGGCGCCACCGCGTCGTCGGGCCGAGCCGGGGCGTCGGGAGATTTCGAGCGCTGCACCGCGCCGCGCACGTACTCGCCCGCGATCTCCCGTTTGCGGCCGAGCGCGGCGCGCAGCGACGACGCGGTCGCCGCCACCCTGCCTCCGACTGCGCGAGCGAGCGACGCAACCCAGCGCACGCGGTGGGCCTCGCCGATCACGATCAGCAGCACGGCCGCCACCAACACGATCGCGGAGCCGACGTTGCCGAACACGGAGGTCAGCGCGGCCGCGACGCCGTCCCCGACCTTGCCCCGCAGCGCAGGCACGCCGGCGGCGATCGGAGACACCGCGAAGAACGCGTTGGTCAGCACGACGCCCGCCGCCACCTTCAGGCCGACGCGGCCCAGCGGCGCCTCGGCGTCGCGCGCCAGCGCCACCCCCAGCGCGAGCAGGGTGAGCGGTACCACCCAGGCCAGCACGCGCCCGAAGAGCACCACCAGAGTCCACGCCAGCACCGACCCGAAGGGGCCGGTGGGGTTGTCGACGTGGCGCAGCGAAACGGTCGAGTCGAAGGGCCAGTCGGTGGGACGCGTCGAGCCCAGGCCGACGACAAGGAACACCCCCAGCGCCAGCAGCATCACGGTGACAAAGAGTCTCGCTCGGTCGGTCACGTCACTTCCCATTCGCCGGCGCGCGCCGGCGGTCCCGCACGCATCATTCCGCCGCGACGGCGTCGGCCAGGGTGAGCGTCTCCCCGTCCCACTGGTAGCCGTCGAGGAAGCGCGTGCTCAATTCGCCGCGCTGGAAGCTCGCCTCTTCCAGAATCGCGCGCTGGAAGTCGATCGTGCTGTAGATGCCGTCCACCACGCATTCCTCGAGCGCGCGCAGCATGCGGCGCACCGCTTCGTCGCGGTCGAGTCCGTGGCAGATCACCTTCGCGATCATGGAGTCGTAGTAGGGGGTGATCGTGTACCCCTGGTACACGTGGGAATCCACTCTCACGCCCATTCCGCCGGGCAGGTGGACGAATCCCACCTTCCCCGGGCAGGGCATGAAGTCGCGCACCGCGTCCTCCGCGTTGATGCGGCACTCGATCGCGTGGCCGCTGAAACGCACGTCGCGCTGCGAGAACGACAACGGCTGCCCCGCGGCGACGGCGATCATCTCCTTGATCAGGTCGCGCCCGGTGACCATCTCGGTCACAGGGTGCTCGACCTGGATGCGGGTGTTCATCTCCATGAAGAAGAACTCGTCGCCCTGCACGAGGAACTCCATGGTCCCGGCCGACGTGTAGTTTATCGCGCGGGCGCCCCGGACCGCGGTGTCGAGCAGCAGACCCCGCACCTCCGGGGTGAGCGCGACGCAGGGAGACTCTTCGATCAGTTTCTGATGCCGGCGCTGGATCGAGCACTCGCGCTCACCGAGGTGGACGATGTTGCCGTGCGAGTCGCCCAGCAGCTGGACCTCGACGTGGCGTGGACTCGGCAGGTACCTCTCGAGGTAGACCGCCGCGTTACCGAACGCGCTCTCGGCTTCCGCGCGCGCGATCAGGAGCGCGTTGGCGAGGTCGTCGGGGTTGCGCGCGACGCGCATGCCGCGCCCACCGCCGCCGGCCGCCGCCTTGACGATCACCGGGTAACCGATTTCCTCCGCGACCCGAAGCGCTTCCCGCTCGTCGGCAACAGCGCCTTCGGACCCGGGAATCACGGGCACCCCGGCCTGCCGCATCATGTCCTTGGCCAGCGACTTGTTGCCCATCTTCTGGATGGCTTCCTGCGACGGACCGACCCACGCGATCCCGCACGACGTCACCGCCTCGGCGAACTCGGCGTTCTCCGACAGGAACCCGTAGCCGGGATGGATGGCTTCCGCGCTGGTGATTTCGGCGGCGGAGATGATCCGGTTTACGTTGAGGTAGCTGTCGCCGGGGGCATTGGGGCCGATGCAGACGGCCTCGTCGGCGAAACGAACGTGGAGCGATTCGGTGTCGGCCTCGCTGTGCACCGCGACGGTCTGAATCCCCATCTCGTGGCACGCGCGCATGACGCGCAACGCGATCTCGCCCCGATTCGCGACGAGGATCTTCGTGAACATGGGGCAAAACGTACCACAGCGTGGGACGTCTTGTTAACCTACAATCTCCCGCTGGAGACGGGCTCTTCCTGGCCCGCGGCGGCCGGCCCCTCGCCCTCGAAGCTCTTCCACGACTGGTCGCTCGTCGCCTGAATTCCCTTCAAGCGGAGGGTGAGCTCGTGCGGCTTCGAGCTGGCGCGGAGCGCGTCGTCCAGCGTGACGATGCCGTCCTGGTAGAGCTTCATCAGCGCCTGGTCGAAGGTCTGCATCTGATGCGTCGTGACGCCCTCGCGCATCACCTGGTGGAGCAGCGGGGTCTTGTCCGGGTTCACGATGCACTCGCGCACGGTACCGGTCGTCACCAACACCTCGACCGCCGGAACGCGCCCGGCGCCGTCGGCGCGCCGCACCAACCGCTGCGAGACGACCGCCTGCAGCGTGGACGCCAGCAGGTAGCGGATCTCCTGGTGGTGGTGCGGCGGGAAGAAGGAAATGATTCGATTGATGGTCTGCGGCGCGTCGATCGTGTGGAGGGTCGAGAGCACGAGGTGACCGGTGTCGGCCGCCTTGAGAGCGATCTCCATGGTCTCGGCGTCGCGGATCTCGCCGACCATGATGACGTTCGGGTCCTGGCGCAAAATATGGCGCAGGGCCTCGTTGAACGACGCCGTGTCGCTGCCCACTTCGCGCTGGTTCACGATGCTCTTGTCGTCGCGATGGAGGAATTCGATCGGGTCCTCGATGGTGATGATCGACGCGTTCATATTCTGGTTGATGGTCTGGATCATGGCGGCCAGCGTCGTGGACTTCCCGCTGCCGACGGTGCCGGTGACGAGGATGAGACCGCGCGGGCGCAGGGACAGTTCGGAAATGACCGGGGGCAGCGACAGCTCGTCCACTTTCTTGATATTCACCGGCACGTGGCGGAAGACCATCACGATCGAGCTGCGCTGGACGTAGAAGTTGGCTCGAAAACGTGCAAGACCGGTCACCCCGAATGCAAAATCCACCTCGCGGGTGCCTTCGAACTTCTCGCGCTGCATGGGAGTCAGGATCTTGCGGGCCACCTCTTCCATCTCGCGCGGGGTCGGCGCCGGAAAACTCATGCGTTGCAGTTTGCCATTGACGCGAATCAGCGGGGAGACGCCCGGCTTGATGTGGAGATCCGAGGCGCCCGATTCAATCATCTTTTCGAGCAGCTGCTTGATGTTCATCCGTCACCCTCCGCTAGCACAACTCATTTTACTTCAATGAGAAACAGTGGCTGGCCGTATTCGACGGGCTGGCCGTTCTCGAGCAGCACCCGGCGAATGACCCCGCTGAAATCCGACCCGATCTCGTTCATCAGCTTCATCGCTTCGACAATGCAAACCGTCTGCCCGACAGCGACCGGCTGACCGATTTCGACAAAAGCTTCGGAGCCAGGAGCCGGCGCCCGGTAAAACGTGCCGACCATGGGTGACTTGATCTGTTTCAAGTTCGATGCCAGTTTCTCCCCTGCCGCGTCCATCTCCTCCGTGGTCGACGAGTCGTCGACCGGCGAGGGGCCCGAAACCGGCGCCGCCGGCACGAATGCGGCGGCAACCGGTGGCGGCGCGGAGCCGTTCTTCGCGATCCGGATCCTGGTTCGGCCGCGACATACCTCGAGTTCGCTGATCTTGCTCTCTTCGACCAGACGGATCAGTTCTTCGATCTCGCGCTTGTCCATGGGCACCTCCCGCGGCTCCCGTCAGACCCGCGTCACGTACTTGCCGGTACGAGTGTCGACGCGAACGACGTCACCTTCGTTGATGAACAACGGCACCTGCACCACCAGCCCGGAGGCCAGGGTTGCGGACTTGGATCCCCCCTGCGCGGTGTCGCCGCGGATGCCGGGCTCCGCGCGCGCGACCGGGAGCTCCACGAAGTTGGGCAACTCGATCGTGAGCGGTCGCTCGCCGTCCAGCAGGATGTTGAGATCCATGTTCTCCTTCAGGTACGGTTTCGCCTCCTCGATGATGCTGCCGGAGAGCTCGATCTGCTCGAACGTGCTCTTGTCCATCATGTGATAAACACCCCCCGCCTCGTACAGGAACTGGAACGCCTGCCGCACGACCCGGACCTCGGCGATCTTCTCGCCCGAGCGGAAGGTCTGGTCCTTAACCTGCCCGGTCAGGAGGTTCTTGATCTTGGTACGAATGAACGCACCGCCCTTGCCCGGTTTTACGTGGAGGAATTCCTGAATCGCCCAGTACTCCCCGTCCATATTCATGATCAATCCGTTTCGGATATCGCTGGTATCCGCCATCACCTGTATCTCCTTGTTTTCTCAATTATTAGCGGGGACGCCGCCACCGGGCTCACCCGGCGCGGATTGTAGCGGCGCCATTGGCGCGAATCCACAACTATTCTTCGGGACTGCGAGCGGGCGTGAAGGCTTAACCGAATAGATGGCTTTTGGTTAGAAGCGCGGCCGGAGCTCAGGACATAGCGCGCAGCCAGCGCTTGAACTGCTCGTAGCTGCGCGACTCGTCGATCTGGCTTCCGTTCGGCGGCGCCGGAAGCGCGACGGCACGGCGTGCGGCGGCGCGCTCGTCATCGGTGTCCGCGGGTTCGGTTTTTTTCGATGCATCGTCGGGGATCGGCGGCAGCAGGGACTCGACATCGGCGGCCGGCGTCACGTCGGCGGGGGCGGCCCCCTCGAGGGCGTCTATCTTGCGCCGGAGTTCGACGTTGTTCGGCTGGCGCCGCAACACCTCCCGGTAGATCCGCAGCGCCTTCACCGGGTGTCCCTGGGACGCGTAGATGTCGGCGAGGGTGAGCGTGGCGATCTCGTCCGAGGTCACAGACGCGTCGCGCAGCGTGATCGGCTCGCCCTCGAACTCGTCGTCGGCGACGTCGCGCAGCTCGTGGACTCCCTCCTCGACCGCAACCGGCACTCGCGCCGTGCGCGTCGGCTCGGCGATCGCGGCGGGTACGGCGGATTCGCGGAGCTGCTTGAGACGCCGGCGAATGTCCCGATCCTCGGGGTCGAGCGTCAGAATGTCTTCGAAGAAACGTCGGGCGCCGGCGGCGTCGCCGAGTTCCGCGCGGATGATGCCGAGGTACTTCAGGGCGACCAGGTTTCGGTCATCGAGTTCCAGCACGCGGCGGAACGAGTCCTCCGCGTCCTCAGTACGGGCGGCGTCGAAGTAGCACTTGCCGTGCACTACGTGGCCGCTGGCGTAACGCGGGTGGGCTTTCACGCCCCGCGCGCAGACGAGCAGGGCCTCCTCTACCATGCCGGCCTTGCGGCAGGCGTCGGCCAGGGGAGCAAAGACGGTGCTGTCCGGCGCGAGGCGGTACCGATCGAACAGCTCGTCGAGTTCAGGAGTGGTATACTGCTTGGTCATGTCGAGTCTCGATCCGCCGTGCCCGACGGAGGGATTCTGTCCACCGATCACCCGCCGGCGACCATCCGGGCTGCTCAGCCTGCCCGCAATCACATGTGATACCGCACGTTGCGGGGATGAATCGTGATCCGCTGCACACCGGTGACGTATCGGACAAAGCACCAACTGTGCCAAGCCCTTAACCTCCAACGCGGAACGTCTCCGCCACGGCGCGCAGTTCCCTTACCAGGGTTGTCTTTTCACGCCCAGGAGCATACACCAGAAGATCGACGGCCCAAAGCAGTCGCGATGCCTGATCCCACACGAAGTAGGTCTCGTAGTAGCCCCCGGAGGATCCGTGCCGGTCGTTGTACCAGTACCCGCTCATGCACACCGCGGGATACGGGCCCAGCCGGCCAGCCGCACACCGGACCTGATCCCGGTCCATCTCGTCGCCGTCGTACCGGCGTTGCACGTACCCGGCGCGAAAGTCGAACAGTTCGTCGAGGTCGCGCGACGACGGGGCATGATCGCGTGCCCGCCAGAACACGCCCAGCACCCTGGGTGGTTCGTCGCGGTGCAACTCGACGCCCGGCGGCGTATCACCCTGGCTGTAGAGTGAATAGACCGACGGAACCTCGAGCCGGAAGCCCCAGCAAGACTGGAGTTCCGCGGACAGGGCGTCGTCCCGCCGCGAGAGCAGGTTGCCACGCAGGCGTTCGCGTGCACTGGTTTCGACGCGGTCTTGAATCTCCGCGCCTCGCTCGTCCAGAAGTCGGCGGAGTCCCGCTTCATCGGTCGCGGTGATCACGAGCGTCAGCTGCCCCGGGTACGGCGTGTCAGGCCGGGAAATGATATCGCCGCCTCCGCGGCGGATGCGCTCGACGTCGGACTCGCCGAG
>Ga0210379_10000240_pt1 | contig 16904 bp, 15 predicted proteins | sample PLMedo_2_FD_155468 | JGI IMG/M metagenome (GOLD analysis project Ga0210379, IMG submission 155468) | Groundwater sediment microbial communities from an aquifer in East River, Colorado, USA - PLM4_32_coex redo | ecosystem: Environmental > Terrestrial > Soil > Riparian zone | place: USA: East... | reverse complement strand
CAGCGGAACCGAATATTTGTCCCCGAGGGCGTCCCTCTGTTCGTACATCTGAATCGCGTCGAGGAGGCGGTCGCGGATCGATGGAAAGTGTTTGCCGACTCGTTCCGCGATTTGATGAATGTCCGCCTTCTTTTGCATGAGCGGACGGACGGCGAACCATATAATAGAGAAGAGGATCGCGAACGCCGGAACCGCAAAAAGCGCAGTCCGGCCGGTAGTGCCGAGCTGGAAAACCTCCTCCAGGACGACTGTCAGAAGGAGCACTCCCATCGAGATGACAAGTGCCGCGAGCGAACCGGCGGCTACCTTCAGACGCAGTTCCTTCCGGCGGACGGCGTCTAGGCGGGTGGTGAGGACGGTATATGGAGATTGCTCAGTCATTATGCATGATTTTGTAGGACAGACATTCTTGTCTGTCCAACTCTGACCGACAGGAATGTCGGTCCTACGCGACCTAGTGGGTTAACGCCCAAACGACTACATTTGTTCCGAATTTGAGAGCTTCCTCGTGTTTATCCGGAGGATCGCCGTGTACTTCCGGATCGTTCCATGCGTCGCTCGGGTTCGACTCATACGTATAATAGAGGACCAGCCTCCCCTTATGGAAAAGGCCGAAACCCTGAGGCGGCTTGCCGTCGTGCTCGTGGGACTTTGGCGGCCCATTCGAAAAATCGTATTGACAGTGATAGAGTCCGAACGAGTACGGGAGTTCGATCAGCTCCTGCTCCGGGAATATTTTTTTCAATTCCCGCCTGAACGGTTTATCCATTCCGTAATCATCGTCCGCGTAGATGAAGCCGCCGTTCTCAAGATAGGTGCGAAGCCGTTCCGCTTCCTGGTCGCTGAACGTCATGTTGCCGTGTCCGGTGAGGAAGAGGAAGGGATAGTTATAGAACTTATCACTCATGACATCGACGAACTCGTATACCGGGTCGACGTCGATGAGGGTATTTAGACGGACAAATTTGAGGAGATTCACCTCCTCCTGAGGGTCATTGTACCAATCGCCGCCGCCGCTGTACTTGAGGCGGGCTATTTTCTGGGCGCTGCTCCCACGCGAAGGTTGGGCAATCAGCTCCAAATTTGCGAGAACAGTGCCGAAAAGGAGGGCTGCAACAAACACTTTCATATGAAAAGATAGGAAACGGGGAAGGGAGAAGCAACACTCGGGCGCACGCCCCCTAGCCGGCCATGGTGACTCGATTCACCATGGCCGGTCCCGGGGCTAAGGAGTGGTACGATAGAATTGCCTGAGCGTCAATCCATGATTTTGCGGAGGAACGCCGGCTTTTCCACTTCGGCTTTCGGTAAGTCGGCTTTCACCTGCTCCGGTTCGTCGTTGCGGAAGGGATTGAGCGAGATATCGATCCCCTTACGCATGAACGCCGGCTCATCGAGCTTTTGTATGTCGTGGAGTGTGACAGGACGATCGACCATCTTTGCCACAGGTTTCGCGATGCGCACGCCGACCGTTCCGCGCTTGTTAAAGCCGGTCGCGATGACCGTCACGCACATCTCGTCTCCGAGATTCTCGTCGATGACGGCGCCCATGATGACGTTCGCTTCCTCGCCGGACGCTTCGTGGATCACGCTGACGGCTTCGTCAACTTCGACGAGCGACATCGTCGGGCCGCCCGTGACGTTCACGAGAACTCCCTGCGCTCCGGCAATCGATACGCCTTCGAGCAGCGGGCTCGAAATGGCCGCATGCGCGGCTTCGATGGCGCGATTTTCGCCGGTGGCAGAGCCGGATCCCATGAGCGCGTCTCCCATCTCGCGCATAATCGTGCGCACGTCGGCAAAGTCCACGTTGATGAGCCCCGGAATTGTGATGAGTTCCGAGATGCCCCGCGTCGCTCCGTGGAGCACGTCATTGGCCCTGTCGAACGCATCCTGAAGCGGCGTGTTGCGCTCCACGATCGAGAGGAGTTTCTGGTTCGGGATGAGGATGAGCGTGTCGACGTGCTTTTTCATCTCCTCGATGCCCAGCTCCGCCTGCGACATGCGCTTCTTCCCTTCGCAGGTGCACGGCTTCGTGACGATACCGACAACCAGCGCTCCGAGGCTCTTCGCGATATTCGCGACGACCGGCGCGCCACCCGTGCCTGTGCCGCCGCCCATGCCCGCGGTGATGAAAATCATATCGCTTCCGGCAAGGGTGCGCGAGATTTCATCGCGGTCTTCCTCGACTGCGCGCTGGCCGATGGAAGGATCGGCGCCGGCGCCGAGACCTCGCGTCAGGTTTTTCCCGATTTGAATCTTGTTCGGCGCTTTATTGCGTTCGAGCGCCTGCATATCGGTGTTGATTGCATAAAAATCGACGCCCTGCAATCGTTTATCGATCATACTGGTCACGGCGTTTCCGCCGCCACCGCCGACCCCAACCACACGGATCTTTGCCCCGTGGTCGAAGTAATTATCGAGTTCTATCACTATCGTATCTCCTTATATTATTGATGTTGATTTATTGGTTTATAATTTTAGCAGTCGTTTTTTCTTTTCAGAGTTCATCAAACCAGCTTTTCATTTTCGTAAAAATCTTCTTCACCGATCCGTTTCCCTTGCCGTTGCCATTGCCGAGATGGAGCGGCGTAGTTTCCTTGTTGCGGAGGCCGTGGAGGACAAGCCCGACGCACGTCGAATAGATCGGGTTTTCAATTTCGCGCACGAGTCCCGCGTTGAACCCGCTCGGAATCCCGATCTTCACCGGCATGCCGAGGACGTCGCGCGCGAGCTCCGCGCAACCCTTGATGAGCGCTCCCCCGCCCGTGAGGACAACGCCGGCGGAGAGATGGCGGGAATATCCCGAGCGTTTGATTTCAAGCGCGGCGATCTCGAAAATTTCCTCGATCCGCGGCTGAATGATCTGCGCAAGGAGCCGTTTGTCGATCTCCAACGGCGGGCGGCCGCCGATGCCGGGAATGGTGATCGGCTCATCGTCGACAACGCTCGGTACGTACGCAAACCCATGCATGCACTTGAGTTTTTCGGCCTGCTCGGTGAGAACGCCGAGGCCCCGCCTGATATCGCTCGTCACCTGATTCCCCGCAACCGGAATGACCGCCGTGTGGCGGATGGTGCGGTCTTCGAACACGGCGAGATCGGTCGTTCCTCCGCCGATATCCAGGAGGGCGATCCCTACTTCCTTTTCTTCTTCTTCGAGCACGGCATAACTCGACGCGAGGGGTTCGAGCACCATGTCCCGGACGTGGAGTCCGGCCCGTTCGACGCACTTATAGATATTCTGCGCCGCAGTCACGAGGCCGGTGATGATGTGGACGTTCGCCTCCAGCCGCACGCCGGCCATGCCGACGGGATCGACCACCCCGTCCTGGCCGTCGATGATGAATTCCTGCGGGATGACATGGATGATCCTTCTGTCGGAAGGGAGCGCGACGCGTTTCGTGTCTTCGATGAGGCGGTGGACATCCGATTGCGTAATTTCATTTTCCGGACCGCTGATCGCGATGACGCCACGGCTCTGGAAACTCTGGATGTGGTCTCCCGCGATCCCGACGATGACGGACTGGATCTTTATGCCGGAGCGCGACTCCGCTTCGGCGACCGCGCTCTGTATCGAGCGGACAGTCTTGTCGATGTTCGTCACCACCCCGCGCGTCAGACCGTCGGAGAGGCTGCGCCCCACTCCCAGCACGTTAAACTTCCCGCCGAGGCCCACCGACGCGACCACCGCGCACACCTTTGTCGTTCCGATGTCGAGCCCTACTATGATTTCCTGTTCCATCTCCATTTTCCTTTTCGCTTCAAAGAGTAACTTTTTTCGACGGCGATGACGGTTCATCCTGCCATTTGACGACGACCTGATCTTCAAACCGCAGATCGACATACTTCAATTTTTGGGCATCTCCGGCATTCACAAAATTGGTCCAGAACGTCTCGAAGAGAAGGAGTTTCTTCGGGATATCTTCCCTTCCGAGAATTACGGGGATCCCCGCGTCGAGAGAGTTTATCCTGATATCCCCTCCCCGGTTCATATCGAGCTCCGAGATCATATGATAGATCGTAGAATCGAGCAGCTGCGCCTGCCGGATTATTTCCAGCGCGGCAAAGAGTTCCTTGTTCATGATCGGCTTGCCGACCTTCTCCGACTGGATCCCGTCGATGCCGATGATCAGCGGGAGGTCGAGCTTCCTGTCGCCGTCGAGATAGGGAAGGACAACACCCTCCTCGTCGACGAAGCGCATCTGGCCGCAGTTCAGGGCCGCCATCGGCTCGCGCTCCGACACTTCGATGACGAGTGAGCCGGGATATTCGCGGTTCAACTGGACATCCTTCAGAAGCGGTTCCGCCATGATGCGCCTTTTTACTTTTGCAAGGTCGAGATCGTACAACGGCGCGCTCACGTCGACCCCTGAGAGCTTTGCGAGGGCGTTCTTCGACAGGCTCCTCGCCCCCGCGACGTTGATCGACGTCACCTTCACCGTCGAGCGCCATTCACGGGCGAAATAACTCAACACCGCGATCGAGAGGACGAGCGGGATCATGACATATTTCCCCAGCCGCTTGCGCGCGCCCGCAGGCGCCGGGGTGACGACTGTCGTATTTTTTTCGCCGGCTCTCATGCGTACACGCTCTGCACTATTGCATCGGAAAATCCAACCAGTTTTACTTCGAGCTCGAGCTGAATACCGGATTTCTTCCGCACCTTGTCGCGCGCCAGTTTGATGAGATCAATAATATCGGCCGCGGTTGCGCCACCGAGGTTAAGGAAAAAATTTCCATGTTTTTCCGATATTTGCGCTTTCCCCCTTATGGTTCCCTTCAGGCCCGCATCCTCGATCAGTTTCGCGGCGTGCGTCCCCTGGGGATTTTTGAACATGCTCCCGGAATTGGGCATGTTCAGCGGCTGCGTCGCGTTCCGTTTCACGAGCAGTTCCCTGCGGCGGTTAATGATCGTCGCTTTCTCGCCGTGCGGAAGGAGAAAACTCGCCCCGAGGATAATGTCGTGCTGAAATCCCGACCGCCTGTACGAAAAATCTGCTTCAGCTTTCGGCACCGTGACAACGCTGTCGCCGCGATACACTTCGACATCGGCGCAATGATCGGAAATCTCCCCTCCGTACGCGCCCGCGTTCATCATAACGGCGCCCCCGATTGTACCCGGAATCCCGGGAAGCATCTCGACACCCGCGAATTCGTGCTGGATGCAGAAATCGACGAACCGCGCCATGCCCACGCCGGCTTCGACGCGCACGCGACCGCCGTCGACCCATACCTTGTTGAGTCCCTGCTCGAGGTTGATCACGGCGCCACGGACGCCTTCGTCGCTGACAAGCATGTTGCTGCCGCGCCCCATCATCATGAACGGAACATTCGTTCGCCGGAGGAAACGGATCGCCTCGACGACGTCGTGCTTGTCGGCCGGCTCGAGATAGTATTCGGCCGGTCCGCCGATGCGGAACGATGTATACTTGTTCAGCGGCTCATGCACGGCAGCATGACCCCGGAATATTTTTCGCAATTCATCAACCTCGAACACACGCCAGTCGTCGATTACTGTTTAATCTGTGCAATTTTCAAAAACTCTTCTCCGTATTTCCAGATGTCGCCCGCGCCCATGGTGATGACGATATCGTCGGACCTGCAGATGCTTTTTAACGTCTCCGGAACCTTTTTCTTGTTCGGAACATACCTTACATCCTTGTGGCCGAACTGTTTCGCCGCGTTCGCGATGAGCTCGCCCGTGACGCCCTGGATCGGCTCTTCGCGGGCCGGGTAGACGTCGGTGACGACGAGAACGTCGGAGAGGAGAAACGCCTTGCCGAACTCCTCATAAAAATCTCTTGTCCGTGAATAGAGGTGCGGCTGGAAGACGCAAACGACGCGGCGGCGCCACCCGGCTTTCGCGCCCGAAAGCGTGGCCCTGCATTCCGTCGGGTGGTGGGCGTAATCGTCGTACACGGTGATCCCGTTGACTTCCCCCTTCTTTTCCCACCGGCGGTAGACACCGGTAAACTTTTCGATCCCCGACTTGACATCCTGGAACGAGACGCCCACCTCCAGGCCGACAGCGATCGCCGCAAGGGCGTTCTGTACGTTGTGTTTTCCGGGAATCTGCAGTGTGACGGCCCCGAGTTCCTTTTCCTTTCTCACGACCATGAACGTAGAGGTATTATTCTTGTGGCGGATATCGACCGCCTGCACGTCCGCCTGGGGATTGAACCCGTACGTGATGAGCTTTTTTCGCGCGAGCTGCGGCATGATATCCTGAAGCGCCGGTTCGTCGAGGCAGAGAACAATGAAACCGTAAAACGGCACTTTCCCTGCAAATTGGACGAACGCCCCTTTGATGTCTTCGAGGTCGCGGTAACAATCGAGATGATCGGTCTCGAGCGTCGTCATGACGGCGATCGTCGGCGTGATCGAGAGAAACGAGCGGTCAAATTCATCCGCTTCGACGACGATGAAATCGCCGTGTCCGAGGCGGGCGTTCGTTCCGCCGAGGCCGCTGAGCTTTCCGCCGACGATGACCGTCGGGTCGAGCCGCCCCTCGATGAGGACAAGGCTGATCATCGAGGTTGTCGTCGTCTTTCCGTGCGTCCCGGCGATGCCTATGCCGTACTTGAGCCGCATAACTTCTGCGAGCATCTCCGCGCGGCGGATGATCGGAATGCTGCGGCGCTGCGCTTCGGCGACTTCGGGATTCTCGGGCCCGACGGCGGAAGAATAGACGAGCGCGTCGGCATCCTGCGGCAGGTTCGCCGCGTCGTGCCCTTCCTCGATCTCCGCCCCGAGCTGCTGGAGGCGGTCGGTCACTTCGCTCAGGGACTTATCGGAGCCGCTGATCGCGAACCCCTGGTCGAGGAGGATCTCGGCGATGCCGCTCATCCCGATGCCGCCAATACCGACGAAATGGATTTTCTTTATCGAGCTGAACATTTTCCGTTATTTGCCGATGATCATTTTTAACGAAATCAGAAGAAGCGCCCCGCCGAAAATTTTGCGCAGCGTCTCTCCGGGGAGCTGATTGGCGAACACACCGCCGAAGTATCCGCCGACGAAGAAACCGACGCACAGAAGCCCCGCAACGCGGAGATCGACGTGACCCGCCTGGTAGTAGCGCCATGCCGCGAGAATACCGATCGGCGGAATCAGCATCGCGAGGGTTGTCCCCTGCGCCATGTGCTGCTGCCAGCCGAAGATGTAAACCAGGGCCGGAACGATGAAAACGGCCCCTCCGACACCCATCAAGCCGCTCAGAACGCCGACAGCCAGCCCAAGTAGTATGAACTCAAATCCGTGCATATTATGCCATCCTTTCATCTGCCAGCCAGCTAGAATTTCGATCCCCTGACGCCGAACATCGGACGCTTCGCCTTCGGAACACGTTCGCCGATCCGCTCAATTTCCTGTATCAATTCCATTTCATGCTCGTAGCGGCCGACGCGGATCCTGAACCAGCGCCTTCGTCCTATTACTTTGAAGATGATGACCTGCGACCGCCCCGCGGTGCGCACCGAGCGCTCCCGGCCGATGTATAACCACTCGATTTCGGAAAACTGAACCCGCCGCTCGTGGAACTTGTTGTGAAATACAATCTCCTCGGCACCGATGATGAGTTTCCTGTCGCGCATTTTGTTCAGCATCAGGACGACGAACGAAATCACGACAAACAATCCGATGATGTAAAGAATCGGATCCGACGTGAGGGAGGGCATCTTCTCGAAGACGATCGTTCCCCTCACGCCGCCGTAGAGGAGGATCGTCAACAGGTAGAGGAGCGCCTGCTGATAATAGAAATCGAGCTTATACCTGAATACCTTCATCCCCTGCTCCTGCGCCGGCTGTGTCATGTGTTCGGCACCTCCGGTCGCCGGTCGCGTGAGCCGCGGGCGAGCGCGATCACGCGCCGCGCAATCGTTGTGGCTGCATCAGGCATGCCGAGCGATTTCGACCGCCGGCTCATTTCGGCCAGTGCGTTTTTCTCAAGCGCCGATTGAATCTCGCCGATGAGCCGTTGACCGATCTCGGCGTCGCGGACGATTCTCGCCGCGCCGTTTTCCGCCAGGGCGCGCGCGTTCTCAACCTGATGGTCGGCGGCGGCATGCGGATAGGGGACAAGGATAGCGGGCTTTCCCAGCCGCGTCAGCTCGGCAATCGTCGTCGCTCCCGCCCTCGCAACAACGAGATCGCTTGCGGCATACGCAAGATCCATTCTGTCGATGAACGCACCGGTCCATCCTTTCCGCGCCGGGAGCGTGTTCATTGACTCCTTCACCCGTTCCAGGTCTGCCGGCCCGGTCTGACAGATGAGGCGCACTCCCGATGCCCCTAATGCCGCCATCCCGGCGACAATCGCTTCGTTTATTGAGTGGGCGCCCAGGCTCCCTCCGAAAACGAGGACCGTCGGGGAATGATCGTCCGCGTCGAATCCAAAATACGCCAACCCTTCGCCTCTCCCCGCCTGTTCGAGCGAGTCGCGGGTCGGATTTCCCGAGAGAAAAATTTCCTTCGCCCCCTCGAGGTATCGCTTCGACGATTCGAACGTGACGTGCACTTCATTCGCATGTTTCGCGAGAAGCCGGGTCGTGACGCCGGGATAGCTGTTCTGTTCCTGAATAAGCGCAGGGATGCGCTGGTGCACAGCGCTTCTCAGCACCGGCCCGGAGACGTAGCCGCCTGTTCCGACGACGGCATCGGGCCTGAATTTCTTCAATATGGATTTTGCTTGGACCATGGCAACAACAACTTTCAGCGGAAAGAGCAGATTGCGGAGCCGCACTCCGCGATGAAATCCGCTTATCCAGATCGTTTCGAATCTAAAACCGTGCTGCGGCACGACGCGGGCTTCGATTTTGTCGCTTGTTCCGACAAAGACGATCTCCGCGTCCGGCTCCAGGGCCTTTATTTTTTCCGCGATCGCAATCGCGGGAAACAGATGCCCGCCGGTACCACCGCCCGCAAATAGAATCCGCAGCGGACGCACATTAATAGACCTTGCCGACGTTCGCCTCGCCGGCATTGACAGAACCGAGAACCGGAACCTGTCTCGCCCGGGGATGCAGATCGGTCTGCGATGAAATATTGAGCAATACGCCTATCGCGCAGGCGGAAAACACCATCGATGTACCTCCGTAGCTGACGAAGGGCATCGGCAATCCGGTCGTGGGGAGAATGCCAAGCGTCACTCCCGCATTGATCAGGGCGTAGAGCGTGATGGCGCACGTGACAGCGATCGCGAGCTGACGCCCGAAGGCGTCGTGCGCGAACTTTGCAATCTTGAACCCCCTGATGAGGATGAACAGAAAGAGCCCCAGGAAGGATATCGTTCCCACAAATCCGTATTCTTCGCCCACGATCGAAAAGACGAAATCGCCGTATGATTCGGGGAGAAAGAAATCGCGCTGCTTGCTCTCACCAGGCCCGACACCGAATATTCCTCCGTTGCCGAAGGCGATTTTTCCCTGGTCTACCTGGTAATGGGATTTCACCGAATCTTTGCTGCCGCCGCCTATATAACTCATGATGCGCTCCCGCCTGTACGGCGCGCTCATCATGTAGATCAACAGCACAGGCACGAGCACCGCAAACGTCAACCCGAGATGAGACATTCTTGCGTTCCCGACGAAGAGCATCACGCAGCTAAGGAGAAAAATCATCGCGCCCATGCTGAAATTCGGCTGGAGGAGAACGAGGAGCGTCACAGCGCCGATCCACACCATCATCGGGATGAACCCTTTTTTAAAATCACGGATGAGATCCCCCTTCACCGCAAGGAGCGTCGAAAGGTGAAACAGCAGCGCGTACTTCGCAAGCTCCGAGGGCTGGAATCCGAGGCTTCCGAATCTCAGCCAGCGCGTTGACCCTTTGGTCTCGCCGCCGAGGATCAGGGTAATGAGGAGGAGTCCCACGGACACCAGCAACGCGGGCTTGGTCAACTTCTGCAGATGGTGGTAGTCTATGCGCATCCCGATAAAGAGAGCAAGAACGCCCAGAAGCACCTTGATCGCATGGTTGGCAAGCATGTGCTCGCTCTCGCCGTATTTTGCCTGCGCGTACGTCGACGAAGCGCTGTAGACGATCCCCAGACTCAGGAGCATGAGGATGAGCACCGCGATGAGCATCGAGAGGTCGATATGATTGCGATCAGCTCTGGACATTATGACAAACCGTTGACGATTTCCTTAAACACTCTGCCGCGGTGTTCGTAGTTTTCAAACCAATCGAACGACGCGCAAGCGGGCGAGAGGAGTACGATGTCTCCGCTTGCGGCGAGGGAGGATGCGGTCGTTACCGCTTCTTCCATCGACGACGCCTTTCGCACAAGAGGAAACGACGCGAACGCGTTCATGACTTTTTCGGCCGATTCTCCGATGGCAACGATCGCTTTGACGTGCTTTTTTACGAGATCGGATAGTCTCGCGTAGTCGTTCCCCTTGTCACGGCCGCCCAGGAGAAGGACGATCGGCTGAGTGTACGCCTGCAGCGCGTACCAGACGGAGTCGACGTTCGTCGCCTTTGAATCGTTGATGTAACGCACCCCTTTCAGCTCCCGGACAAATTCCAGCCGGTGCTCAACCCCTTTGAAATTCTTCAGCGTCGCGCGGATCGACGGCGTGCTCACGCCGCAGATCTGGCCGGCAAGGACAGCCGCCATCGAATTATACAGATTGTGCACGCCGCGTATGCTTATCTCATCGGTCGCGATGATCTCCGAGCGGCCGCCGCCGAGATCGGTGAACAATTTTCCGCTTTGGGCAAAAGCTCCCGGGCCGGATATCTTCGCCGCGCTGAAGGGGATCATCCGGACGCGTCCTTTTGCGCGCCGCTCGACATTTTCCCGCGTCACCGTATCGTCGTAATTGTAAATGACGTAATCGTCGTTCGCCTGGTGCTCAAAAATCCTGCATTTCGACGCGATATAGTTGTCGAACGAATGATCATATCTATCAAGATGGTCAGGCGTAATGTTGAGAATAATCGAAACCTTCGGATGAAACGATTCAATGTCGTCGAGCTGAAAACTACTCACTTCGAGAACAGCGTACGACGATTCGTCGAGCTCGCCGACGACGGCCGAAAATGCCGTGCCGATGTTTCCCGCGACGGCGTGTCGAACGCGGCCGTCCCCGAGCAACCGGCCGATCAACGTCGTCGTTGTCGTCTTTCCGTTCGTCCCGGTGACTGCGATGATCGGTGAGGGACAAAGCCAGCTCGCAATTTCGAGCTCGCTGACGATCCGCATCCCGCGTTTCCGCGCATCGCGTACGACCTGCGCATCCGACGGCACGCCCGGGCTCACGACAAGAAGATCCGCATCAAAGACGCGCTGCGAATGGGAGCCGGCCTCGAACGCGATTCCGGCGCCTTTAAGTTCCGCAAACTGCGCCTTGAGCTTTTCCTCCGGCGCGGCATCGCTCACGAAGACGCGCGCGCCCCGGCCCGCGAGAAGTTTTGCAGCGGCCACGCCGCTGCGTGCGGCGCCGATGATCGCGATCCGTTTCCCCGCAATAGTATGATCAGTGAGATCTGCTACCATATTTATGCTGCTTTTGTACGACAAGATATTATCCTGTCGTACATCGATACTTTCGTAGGACAAGATTTTATCTTGTCCTACACCCTGTGTTGTCGTATTCATCGTTCATCAAGCGTTGGTCAGCGCACCTTGAACGTGGCGAGGCTGAGGATCATCAATAAGATCGCGATGATGTAAAATCGCGTGACGATTTTCGGTTCAGGCCAACCGCACATCTCAAAGTGATGGTGGAGCGGCGCCATCCTGAAGACGCGCCTCCCTTCGCCGTATTTTTTCCTCGTGTACTTGAAATAGGAGCGCTGAATGATCACCGAGAGCGTTTCCATGAGGAACACTCCACCCAGCGTAGGAAGGATAAGCTCCTTCTTGATGAGAACGCAGATGGTTCCTATCGCTCCGCCAAGCGCGAGCGAGCCGGTATCCCCCATAAAGACCTGGGCCGGATACGCATTGAACCAGAGAAAGCCAAGGCACGCGCCGACGATCGCCGCGCAAAAAATGCTGAGCTCTCCGTTGCCGCGAAGGAACGGGATGGTCAGATACTGGCTGATGTCGGATCTCCCGGACACATAACTGATCACGGCGAGTGCGAGTCCCACAACACCCACCGTCCCCGCTGCAAGGCCGTCGAGGCCGTCCGTGAGGTTGACCGCGTTGCTCGTGGCCGTGATGACGAAGATGACCATGGGGATATACAACACGCCGAGGTCGAGTTCCCAATTCTTGAAGAACGGCACCGTCGTTTTTGAGCTGTACTTTGCGAGCGTGCCGTCGATGTATTCCGGATAAAAATAGACGGCGATCCCCACGATGAGGCCTATGCCTATCTGTCCGACAAGCTTATACTCTTCGATGAGCCCTTTAGGTTTTTTCTTCACCACTTTGAGGTAATCGTCGAAGAACCCGACGACGCCGAGCCAGGCGGTGACAAAGACGATGATAATGATGTAGCCGTTCCTGATATCTGCCCAGAGAATCGCCGGAACGAGGATCGCCGAGAGGACGATGAGGCCGCCCATCGTCGGTGTTCCCGCTTTGCTCAGATGCGCCTTCGGCGCCTCCACCTTTGCCGACTCGCCTATCTGGTGGCGCTTCAGGAGCGCAATGATCTTCGGCCCGAGCCAGAACGAGATAATGAGCGCCGTCACGGCGGCGGCCCCGGCGCGGAACGTGATATAGCGGAACACCCCGAAACCGGGGAGATTGAACTGCTTGTGGAGATATTCGAGGAAATAGTAGAGCATTATTTCATCTTATGAAAAACGCGCAATTCACTATGCGTGGAGTCACTATGCGCAAATTTCTGACTCAGGCTGATTTCTACGGTCGAAGCATCCTTCAGCCGCCATTCGTCGCGCTGTGTAAACTCTTTTTTCTTCCCGCCCGATCCCTGTTCCACCTTGCTGCTGACGACGAAGACCGAACCGTTTGCCGCCCAGGAACATGTTATCCACCGCTTCGACATGCGAAGGGTGTCCTCGCGGAAAACCTCTTTGCCGTTCAGGAGATAATTTGTTACGGGGAATTTGACGTCCTGGCCCCCTCCCTTGAGCCCGATGACGATAATCATCGAATCGGAGGTTTGGCGGACGTCCATCGTATACGATTCCACCTGTTCGAACGACTTCGGCAGATTCGTGCTTTTTTTCATATCGAGTTCCCATAACCCTGAAAAATTTTTCACTTTCGGCGGGAACATCGCAAGGACGACCGCCAGGATAATGAACATCATCTTCATGATGCCCCTCCTCCACGTTCCTGCAACGCAACGACAACCTGTTCCATTTTCATCCCTCGTGAACCTTTTACGAGTACGACATCGCCTGCGGAGATTTTCCCCGCGAGATATTCGGTGAGCGCCTTCTTGTCGGTGAAATGGCGTTTTGCCATTTTCCCCGCGCCCTGCGTGATATTTGCCGCCATCGGGCCAAACGTGAGGAGTTCATCGAAACCGGAGCCGCCGATAATTTTTCCGATCCGCTTATGTTCTTTCGGCGATCCGGGACCGAGCTCGAGCATGTCGCCAAGTACCACATACTTCTTTCCCCTCGCCTGGAAGCCCCGCAGCGTTTCGATGGCGGAAAGGACCGAATCGGGATTCGCGTTGTATGTATCGTTCAGTATTCTGACGCCGCCGGCGGTGAGGACTTCCATGCGGTTGTTCACCGCGCGGAAGCTCTTCAGGGCGCGCTGAATATTCGCGGGAGCAACCCCGTGGGAGATCCCTACTGTCGCCGCGGCAAGCGCGTTCATCATGGCGTGGCGGCCCGGAACTGAAAGCCGCACCGCAAACGCCTTGTGTCCCTTCGCCTTCAGCGTCCACTCCGTGCACCCGTGCGCGTTCATGCGAAGGAACGTCCCGTGCACGTTAACGTCTTTCTTCGAGATGCCGTACGAAAATTTCCTTTTCAGTTTTTTCGCCTGCCGGATGACATAGCGGTCGTCCGCATTCACATATCCGAGGCCGCCTGCGCGCAGGGCGGCAAAAAGCTCTCCTTCGCCTTTCGCAACCCCCTGCAATGTTTTGAAAAACTCCATATGCTCGCGCCCGATATTCGTAATGATGCCGTGTGTCGGTTCCAGAATGCTGCAAAGATACTCAAGCTCGCCGAAATGGTTGGTCCCGATTTCGACGACCACAATGTCATGTTTTGGCGTCAGCCGGAAGAGCGTGTGGGGAACGCCAATCTGATTGTTGAGGTTGCCCTCGGTGCACAGTACCTCGTAGGTGGTTCCGAGGACCCTGCACATCATTTCCTTCGTCGTCGTCTTGCCGTTGCTCCCCGCGACGGCGATGACGGGGATTGCGAATTTTCTCCGGTGGATCCTACCGAGGGAACCGAGCGCCTTCGTCGTATCTTCGACGACAACGAGCGCGTGATTCCCTTGGTGCCGGCCCAGGCCGGCCCGGTCGACGACCGCGCAGCGGGCGCCCTTCGCGAACGCCTGAGCGAGAAATTCATGTCCGTCGAACGACTCTCCCCGGAGAGCTATAAAGAGTTCGCCTTCGTTGATCTTCCGCGAATCGCTCGATACTCCTGTAAAACCCGTTCCCGCAAGCGCGACTACGTTGCGGACTTCAGTGATGTCTAATTGCAAGACATCTTCGATCGATATGCTCATGCATGCGATCGGATAAAGTCTTCGACGGCTTCCCTGTCGCTGAAATGAATTTTTTCATCTCCCACGACCTGATACTCCTCGTGACCTTTCCCCGCGATGAGGATGACGTCATCCTTGCGGGCGGCGGAGAGCGCGCGCACAATAGCTCTTCCCCGGTCAACTTCCTGTTCCACGTTCGCTTTTTGCGGAATTCCCGACATGACCTCTTCGATGATTGCAAGCGGATCCTCGTGCCGCGGATTGTCCGACGTGACGATAGCGAGGTCGCTCAATTCCGCCGCGATGACACCCATCTTCGGCCGTTTCGTCCTGTCGCGGTTTCCGCCGCACCCGAAGACGGTGATGATCCTTCCTTTGCGATTGCTCATGATATCTTTCACCGCCGCCAGCGCCTGTGCAAGGGCATCCGGCGTGTGGGCATAGTCGATGACTGCAGTCCAGCCGCGCTGGGAAGCGTATGTTTCAAAGCGTCCGCGGACCGCTCTCATCCCGGCAATAGCATGCTGCATCCGCTCGCTCGGGATCCCGAGCGCGAGTCCTGTTGCATACGCCGCCAGAATATTGCTCACGTTAAACCGGCCGATAAGCGGCGATGTAATCGATGTCCCGGTGTTTTTGTAATTCACCGTGAAGTTCGTCCCGTTCATTGTGAGTGCGACGTTGCCCGCAAGGACGTCGGCGCCGGGCTTCGTTCCGTACGAGATCGTTTGAGCGCGCGTCGCGCCGCTCATGGAACTCCCCCAGGCATCGTCGGCATTGACGACCGCGTACGACGACGGCGCGAGGGATGTAAAGAGCATGCGCTTCGCGGCGGCATATTCTTCCATCGTCGCGTGATAGTCCAGATGATCTTGGGTCAGATTCGTGAACACCGCCGCGCGAAATTCGAGCCCCTCGACCCGGTGCTGGTGAAGCGCATGCGATGATACTTCCATCACCGCCGCGGTGCACTCATGATCCACCATTGAACGGAGAAGCCCGTTGATCTCCAGCGATTCGGGCGTCGTGTGGCTCGCGGGAAACACGTCGCCGCGCACGCGGTATTCTATCGTGCCGATGAGTCCCGACGCCTGGCCGGACGCCTCGAGCATCGATTGGATGATGTGCGTGACCGTCGTCTTTCCGTTCGTTCCCGTCACGCCGACCATCGTGAGCGCGCGCGCCGGGTGATCGTAGTAGTTTGCCGCAACCTGCGCGAGCGCGACGCGCGCGTTGGGGACGACGATTTTCACCACGCCTGCATGCATGAAATATGAATCCGGAAACCGTCCGTCGTTTTCGAGTATAACCACCTTCGCGCCGCGGTCGATCGCATCCGGGATATAGCGGTGACCGTCGGCCCCGTGTCCCGTGATTGCGACAAAGAGATCGTTCTGCTCCACGCTCCGCGAATCGTAGCGGATGCGCCGCACTTCAACGTCGTGCGTCACTACCATTTTTCCGTACAGCGTCTGAAACATTTTCGTAACAGTAACACCGGCCAGAAGTTTTGAGAGGTTCATTTGTTCGTATTCAACTGACGGTTCATTTTCCTCGATCGCGCAATCTATCGGAAGCCCGTGCACGGAATTCTCTCAGTCCGGGGAAAGGCTTGTATACGATTTCGGCTGGCAGATCAGCGTGATTTTCATTCCCGCCTGTGCCGGCCGGCCCGGCGCAGGGTCTTCGCTTACCACAGTGCCTGAACCGCTCACAACCGGCGTGAACTTTCCGCGCCGGAGAATGTTCACCGCCTGCCTCACGCTGTAGCCCCGCACATCCGGAATCACGTTCCCGGACTGCACAACCCGCGCGGTGATGGTTTTGGCAGCCGGCTGTTGTTTATTCCCCGTAACATCGTTGCGCGATGCCACGGCGGTTATGAACATTTCCGAAGTATTGATGATCTGTTCTGCGATCGACCGGAACACAGGCGCGCTCGTCGTTCCCCCGTAGTATTCCACGCCCCGCGGGTTGTCCATCATCACGAAGCAGACAAGCTCGGGATTTTCAGCGGGGAAGAATCCGACGAACGAAGCCCGGTAGCTTCCCGGTTCATATTTTCCATCGAGGATTTTTTTCGACGTACCTGTTTTCCCGGCGATGCTCATCCCTTCGATCCGCGCGGGCTTGCCCGTGCCTCGCTCGACGACGCCGATGAGAAATTTTTTCACCAACTCCGACGTTTCCTGCGAGATCACCCTGCGGATCTGTTCCGGGTGATTTTCCCTCACGAGCATTCCCTGCGCATCCGTTTCTTTCATGAATAACATCGGCTTCATGAGGATCCCCTTGTTGGCGA
>Ga0210379_10000238_pt1 | contig 16937 bp, 15 predicted proteins | sample PLMedo_2_FD_155468 | JGI IMG/M metagenome (GOLD analysis project Ga0210379, IMG submission 155468) | Groundwater sediment microbial communities from an aquifer in East River, Colorado, USA - PLM4_32_coex redo | ecosystem: Environmental > Terrestrial > Soil > Riparian zone | place: USA: East... | reverse complement strand
CACACCGAGAAGCTCCATGTCGTCGAGCGCTTCAGGCTGGTCGACGAGGGCAAGACCCTGGAAGTCCAGATCTCGGTCGACGATCCGGACACCTACAATCAGCCCTGGAAGGCTGTGCGCCGCTTCAATCGTACGCAGGCGACGCTCGGCGAGGAGATCTGCCAGGAGGGCAATTTCATCCTGTTCGATTACGGCATCCCGGTCGACGACAAGCCCGACTTTTGAGAATCGGCACGATGGGAATTTTGCGGAGGACATTGACCAAGCTTTAGGGAGGAACACGATGTTCGTTTCGAAGATGCGGCTTCTTACCGGTTCCGTGCTGCTTGGTCTGACCGCGTTGGCATCGTCCACGCCTGTGGTGGGTCAATCCGCGCCGCCGGATTTTTCCTCGAACCAAACCGCGTGGCAGATCGGCAACGGCATAGACTTCGTGCCGCTCGAAGGCTCGCCCCCGTTGGTGCGCAACGATCCGCGCTATCCCTATGTCAGCAACGCCGAGGCCGGCCGCACCGGCAAGCAGCCGACCTACCGCATTTCCGACTTGAGCAATCCCAATCTGACCGATTGGGCCAAGGCCGCCATGAAGAAGGACAACGACGAGGTCATCGCCGGCAAGATTCCCCATACGCCGGGCCAGTCCTGCGTGCCGTCGGGCGTGCCCTATTACATGCTCTCGGGCGGTCCGTTCTATTTCCTGCAGACCGAGAAGATGGTCTGGATCATCGAGACCGGCGAACGGCAGGCGCGCCGCATCCACATGAACGTGCCTCATGCGGCAAATCCCAAACCGTCCTGGTATGGAGAATCGGTCGGCAAATACGATGGCGACACGCTCGTCGTCGATACGATCGGATTGAACGCCAAGACCTTGGTCGACAATTTCCGCACGCCCCACTCCGAGAAGCTTCACGTCGTCGAGCGCTTCAGGATGGTCGATGACGGCAAGACGCTGGAGCTGCGCGTCACGGTCGACGATCCGCAAACCTACAAGCAGTCTTGGCAGGCGATGCGCCGCTTCAATCGCGTGCAGTCGACATTGAACGAAGAAATCTGCCGGGAGGGCAATTTCGTCCTCTTCGATTACGGCATTCCGATCGACAACAGTTCCGATTTCTAACTCGCGATAGCGAGATGGAGATTCACCGCGGACAGTGACCGAGCTCTAGGGAGAAACACCATGTCCAGGTTCGCGTCGACGTGCAGGCTTCTCGCCGGTTGCGCTCTCGTCGGTCTCACCGCTTCTGCATCGACAGCGCCTGTCGCGGCGCAAGCCTCAGCCCCCGATTTCGGCTTCGCCGGCTGGCTCAATGAGGCCACCTTCGAGGGCGGCGAATTGATACCGGTCGAAGGATCGCCGCCACTCTTTCGGCAGGATCCCGCCTATCCCTTCGTTCCCAACAACCGGGACGCCCAGCCGACCTACCGGATCGCCGATCTCGCGGCCAACCCCAACGTCAAGCAGTGGGCGAAGGACGTGATGAGGAAGGACAACGACGAAGTGATCGCGGGAAAGATCGCCTACACCGCACGCTCCTCCTGCCACCCGGCGGGGGTTCCCGGTTTCGATCTTTTCGGCTTCCAGCCCGTCTTTTTCCTTCAGACGCCGAAAAAGATCGCCGTCATCTATTCGGGCGATCAGCAGATCCGCCACATCTATCTCGATGTTCCTCATTCCAAGACCGTCAAGCCGTCCTGGTATGGCGAATCGGTCGGACGTTATGAAGGCGATACGCTGGTGGTCGATACCATCGGTTTGAACACCAAGACCGTGGTCGACAATTTCCGCACGCCGCACACCGAGAAGCTGCATGTGGTCGAGCGCTGGAAGCTCATCGAAGACGGCAAGACGTTGGAAGTCACCTTCACCGTCGATGATCCGGACACCTTCGAGAAGCCATGGACCGCCAAGCAGCGCTTCCGGAAAGCCGACGGTCCGATGACCGAGCAGGTCTGTGCCGAAGGCAATTTCCTGCTCTTCGACTATGGCGTCCCCAAAGACGACGACCACCCGGACTTCTGATCTCCTCCCCATCTGACGGGGTTGGCTGCGCACACAGCGCCGCGCTAACCTCGCGCGCGCCCCCGACAAGCAGGAGATCCATATGGCCTACATGCTGCTGATCCTCGAGCCGCGCGGCCAACGCGCGGAGCGGACACCCGACGAGGGGCGCGCCGCCTGGGACATCATGAACCGCTTTGCCGACGACCTCAAAGAGCGCGACATTCTGAAAGCGGTGGCCTCGCTCAAGCCCGACGCGCAAGGCGCACGCGTCCAGGTGCGCGGCGGCAAGAGCACGGTCTTCGATGGGCCTTTCGCCGAAGCCAAGGAGATGGTCGGCGGCTTCTTCCTTCTCGACTGCGAGACCAAGGAGCAGGCGCTCGAGATCGCGCGCAACTGCCCCGCGGCCCAGTGGGCCACCGTCGAAGTCCGCGAAGTCGGCCCCTGCTACATCGCGTGACAGGCAACCGTACTCCGTCGTAGCCGATATAAGTGCGGGTTTCCCTCTCCCCTTGCGGGAGAGGGCAAGAAAGCGCGAGCATTGCGAGCGCTTTCGCGGGTGAGGGGGTCGCGGGACTGCGCTCCGCAGGAAGGAGACTCGCCTTGGATTTTGCCTTAGGTGAAACCGCCAACATTCTGCGCGACACCGTCCGCGACTTCGCCCAAAACGAGATCGCGCCTCGCGCCGAGGCCATCGACCGCGAGAACACCTTCCCGCGCGATCTCTGGCCCAAGATCGGCGCGCTCGGCCTCTTCGGCATCACGGTCCCCGAGACTTACGGCGGCGCCGCCATGGGCTATATCGAGCAGGTCGTCGCCATGGAGGAGCTCAGCCGCGCCTCCGCCTCCGTCGGCCTCTCTTACGGCGTGCAGGCGAACCTCGTCGTCAATCAGCTCAACCGCTTCGGCACCGAGGAGCAGAAACGCGCCTATCTGCCGAAGCTGATCTCCGGCGAATGGGTGGGTGCGCTCGCCATGAGCGAGACGGGCGCGGGCTCCGACGTGCTCGGCATGCGCACGCACGCGGTGAAGAAGGGCGACGCCTACGTGCTCAACGGCACCAAGATGTGGATCACCAACGGTCCCGTCGCCGATCTCCTGATCGTCTACGCGAAGACCGGTCCGGTCGAAGACCGCAAGAAGCTCACCACCTTCCTGATCGAACGTACCTTCAAGGGATTCTCCACCGCCCAAAAACTCGACAAGCTCGGTATGCGCGGCTCGGACACCGGCGAGCTCATCTTCAACAATTGCGAAGTGCCGGCGAAGAACGTGCTCGGCAAGCTCGACGGCGGCGTCGAGGTGCTGATGTCCGGCCTCGATTACGAGCGCCTCGTGCTCTCCGCCGGGCCCGTCGGCATCATGCAGGCCTGCATGGACGTGGTGCTGCCCTATATCCGCCAGCGCCGCCAGTTCGGCCAGGCGATCGGCGAGTTCGAGCTGATGCAGGGCAAGCTCGCCGACATGGACACCACGCTGAGCGCCTGCCGCGCCTATTGCTACGCGGTCGCGCGCGCCTGCGACAACGGCACCGTCACGCGCAAGGATTCGGCGGGCGTCATCCTCTACACGGCCGAGCGCGCGACGTTGATGGCGCTCCAGGCGATCCAGGCCTTGGGCGGCATGGGCTACATGAACGAGATGGCGCCCGGCCGTCTGTTGCGCGACGCCAAGCTCTACGAGATCGGCGCCGGCACGTCCGAGATCCGCCGCATGCTCATCGGCCGCGAGCTCTTCGAAGGCAACGAGTAGCGCTTCGGGTTGCTTGCCAGCGGCGACACGCTGCTCCAAGCTGGCCCGTGTACGTTGTCACTCTGCCTTGAGATCATGGACCTGCACGGCGATACCCCTTCCACGGCTATGCCATCCGATGCTCGCCTGCGCCGGATTCCGCTGAACGTCCTATTTGGCATCCCCGACCGCGACAGAGGGTCGATAAGGGTCTCGCCGGATGCGCGGCGTGTTCATGTGGGCCCGGGAAGCGGCGAACACCCCTCGGCCACGCTGCACGGCTCAGCCAATCTTGCGCCCTTCCTGTCCCAAACTCGTTTCGCGCTGAATCGCTATTTTCTCCAGGCCGGGGCGGGGATTCGCGTGCGTCTCGGCCCCGGCGCGCTCTTGAACCATATCGCCGATCCGGACCTCTGTTCAGGCGCCCTTGCCATCGTCTCGGCCATCATCAAGCAGTCGGGGCGGCCCTGCTTCAATCACCCCGCGGCCGTCGCACGCACGACCCGTGACGGTGTTGCTCGCCTTCTCGCCGATATCCCCGGACTGACGGTTCCGAAGACCATTCGCGTCAACGGAGGTTCACCCGACGCGGTTCGAGCGGCAGCCTTGGACGCCAAGCTGAGCTATCCGATCCTCGTGCGCGTCGCGGGCAGTCACGGCGGAAAGGAGAGAGTCCGGATCGAACGATCCGACGCGTTCGGCGAGATCAGCCAACTCAATCACGGGGAGCACGCGCTTTACCTCACCGAGTTTCATGACTTTGCGAGTCCTGATGGACTCTATCGCAAACAGCGCCTCGTCCTCGTAGGCGAAAAGATCTTCTTGAGGCAGTGCATTCTCGGCACCGATTGGTCGCTGCACGGAAGGCGCGCCGTGGGCCAAGCCGACGAGGAGGAGGAGCACGCCCACAATACATTCGCATCCGAATGGCTGCCCGCCATCGAACCTGTATTCCGCGAGATGCAGCGTCGGCTCCGTCTCGATTTTTTCGGAGTGGACTGTCACATTGATTCCAGCCGCAATGTGCTCCTGTTCGAGGCCAATCCGTGCATGAAAGTGTTGGCGAATTTCCGCCCGCGGCCGAACAGGCTTGAAGCGCCGATCAAGCGAATCAAAGACGCCATCGAGCGTCGCCTTGCATCGCCTGAGACTTGGTTTCATGGGTAAGACCCGCGCCGGGGACAACGGCGCCAATGGCTTTCGGTGCTGCGAGTGAGCGCCGAGCCACATGCGCCGGCCGAGTGGGATGAAGACCTCCTTTGGCAGGCGGACCGTAGCCATCAGCTCGCGCGCGAGTTCTGTACGTGCGAGGGGGCTTACCACCGCTTCTGGGGATGGGTGAGGGTTTCCCGGCAGAACGACATCATCGAACGCGAGGAACCGCTTCTCGCTTCGATGATGCTGCCTTTCCTGCACGAGAGTGCCCGCGTCATGATCGGCGGTTCCGCCGATCCGGGAATCCTTTGCGCAATCGGACGCATTTATGCGCCTCGAAGGCCCTCGCTGATGGTGATCGACAAATGCAAGGCGCCGCTTGCGCTCATCGAGGAATACGCGGCCGAGAAACGGCTCGCCTGCCGAACGCGACAGCTTGATCTTCTCGATCTGGCTGGAGGCGAGCAGTGGGACCAGATCGTCTTGCACTACACGCTGGACTTTGTGGAACCGCACGGGCGCGCGCGCCTGCTCGGCAATTTGGCTTCGTGTCTCGCGCCTCAAGGGACTTTGATCTGCACGGCGATGTCGGGAGCCCGCAGCTCGCACGCACAGCGGCTCGAAATGGAACGCGCGTATTTTGATCATTTGTCTGCGGCGCTCGCAAACAGCACGTCCTCGGCCCACGCAAGGGATCCGGATTTCGAACAACAGCTTCGCGCCTATGCTGCGGCCCGAACAAAACGAAGACTGAATTCGCCGGCGATCGAGGAGATCTACGGATATCTGACGGACGCGGGGCTGCAAATTGTCAGCGAGCACAGGTCGACACGAAAGCTCGCCGGATGGAACGTGGTCGACACTCGTTTGACCATCGTTGCACGGCGAGCATGAAGTGCTTAGTCGACGCTGGCCGCGTCAAACGTGCACCTCCATAGAACATCATGGACGACCTTGGGTTCGATTTGTCCGATGTATGAGAAGTGCAGGCGTATATCCCCGCCTTTGGTTGCGAGGGCGGTCATCGGTATCGGCAAGCCTAGCTCTTTTGGTCGCGGCCACTCTTGAGCGCATACGGCAAAAGGCTGGTGGGACGACACCACCCAGGTGGCTCGCCCGCCGGTAATATTGGGCAAGTAATGTTCCTTCAGGATTTCCTCGACCAACGCCAACGCGGTGTCGCATGCTGGAACGTTCAATTGACGAACATGCGGCGCATCGAAATCATCGCCCGCAGCAACACTGTCTCTTGTCAAATAGACCCGATCCATTGCGTGCTGTCCGTTACTCAGCGGTCTGCACAGTCCGTCACCTTCAGAGGCATGTAAATGTCGAGGTGTAGCCATTCCTTTGTCGCTCCAGTTCTGAAAACTGAAGGAAGCGATACTTCAGCCGACATTCCATTTACATAGGAATAGGACTATAATAGGCTCTCTCGGCAACCCCCGAGGCACCGAAATGATTGCTCGAAGCCCAAATTGCCCACCAATGCACCGCGTTCGCCAAATTGTTCGGTGCATCAAGGAGTTGGGGCGCGCGTAAAAAATTCGAACGACCGGAGTATTGATAGTGGAAATCACCAAGAAGGAACAATGGGTTGAGAAAGGGGTGCCGACAGCCGGATAGTGTCTCTGTGAAGCTCAGCCACAAAGGCTGGTCTCCTGACCGCGGAGCACTAAATATAGGTGCGGGGGCGAAGCCTCAGGCCCATAGGTCCCAAATGTCATCCGCCGACTCCATCGTCATCGTAGGCGCCGCGCGCACCCCGCTCGGCAGCTTCCAGGGCAAGCTCAAATCCGCCACCGCGCCCGAGCTTGGTTCTGCCGCCATCCGTGCCGCGCTCGAGCGCTCCGGGCTGAAGGACAAGTCGCCCGACGAAGTCATCATGGGCTGCGTGCTGCCCGCCGGGCTGAAACAGGCGCCCGCGCGCCAGGCCGCGCTCGGCGCCGATCTGCCCAAAGCCACAGTCTGCACCACGATCAACAAGGTCTGCGGCTCGGGCATGAAGGCGGCCATGTTCGGCCACGACGCGATTCTGGCGGGCTCAGCCAAGATCGTCGTCGCGGGCGGCATGGAGAGCATGTCGAACGCGCCCTATCTTCTGCCCAAAGCGCGCAGCGGCTACCGCATGGGTCACGGCCAGGTGCTCGATCACATGTTCCTCGACGGGCTCGAGAACGCCTATGACGGCGCGCTGATGGGCCGCTTCGCCGAGGACACCGCCGAGAAATATCAGTTCACGCGCGCCGTTCAGGACGAGTTCGCGCTCACCTCGCTCACGCGCGCCAAGAAGGCCACCGCCGATGGCGTCTTCGCTCGCGAGATCGTGCCCATCAAAGCCAACGGCGAGATGGTCGAGATCGACGAGCAGCCCACGCGCTCCGATCCCGCCAAGATCCCGCAGCTCAAACCCGCCTTCCGCGATGGCGGCACGGTCACCGCGGCCAACTCCAGCTCGATCTCCGATGGCGCGGCCGCGCTGATCCTGATGAGTGAGGGCGAAGCCAACCGCAACAATCTCAAGCCGCTCGCGCGGATCGTCGGCCACACGACGCACGCGCAGGAACCGGCGTGGTTCACCACCGCGCCCGTCGGCGCCATCGAGAAGCTGCTCACAAAGCTCGGCTGGCGCTCCGACGAGGTCGATCTCTACGAGATCAATGAAGCGTTCGCGGTCGTCACGCTCGCCGCGATCCGCGATCTCCATCTCTCGAAGGACAGGGTCAACGTGCACGGCGGCGCCTGCGCGCTCGGCCATCCGATCGGCGCTTCGGGCGCGCGCATCGTCGTCACGCTTCTGAACGCGCTCGAGACTCACAATCTCAAACGCGGCATCGCCAGCCTCTGCATTGGTGGTGGCGAGGCCACCGCGCTCGCAGTAGAACGCTTCTGATGACCACGCTTGCGACTCGCGTCGACCGCTCGACCAAGGAATACGCGCAGAACGCGGAAGGGATGAATGCGGTCGTCGCCGATCTCGAAAAGCGGCTCGCGGAAATCCGCCTCGGCGGCGATGAAGCCGCACGCAAGCGCCACACCGATCGCGGCAAGATGCTGCCGCGCGCCCGCGTCGAGGCGCTCATCGACAAGGACAAGGGCTTCTTCGAGCTCTCCGAGTTTGCGGCCTATCAGGTCTATGACGATCCCGTGCCTGCTGCCGGTGTTATCACTGGCATCGGCAGGGTCTCCGGCCACGACTGCGTGATCATCGCCAACGACGCCACCGTCAAAGGCGGCACCTATTTTCCGCTGACCGTCGAGAAGCACTTGCGCGCGCAAGCCATTGCCGCCGAGAATCGCTTGCCCTGCATCTATCTTGTCGATTCCGGCGGCGCGTTCCTGCCGCTCCAGGATCAGGTCTTCCCGTCGCACAATCATTTCGGCCGCATCTTCTACAATCAGGCGCGCATGTCGGCCGCCGGCATCCCGCAGGTCGCCGCCGTCATGGGCTCGTGCACCGCGGGCGGCGCTTACATCCCGGCGATGTCGGATGAAGCGATCATCGTGCGGGGGCAGGGGACCATCTTCCTCGCCGGCCCTCCGCTGGTCAAAGCCGCCACCGGCGAAGTCGTGAGCGCCGAAGATCTGGGCGGCGCCGATGTGCATTCGCGGCTCTCGGGCGTCGTCGACTACACCGCCAAGGACGATGCCGAAGCGATCCAGATGGTCCGCCGCGCGATTCACAATCTTAATCTCTCGCCTCCGCCTTTCGCGCCGCAGCGCGAGCCGAAGCCGCCTCTCTTCGATCCGCAGGAGCTGCACGGCATCGTGCCGACCGACCTCCGGCGTCTTTTCGAGGTGCGTGAGATCATCGCTCGCATCGTCGATGCCAGCGAGTTCGATGAGTTCAAAGCCGCTTACGGCACGACGCTCGTCTGCGGCTTCGCGCACATCCACGGCTACGAGGTCGGCATCCTCGCCAACAACGGCATCCTCTTGTCCGAAGCCGCGCTCAAGGCGACGCATTTCATCGAGCTGTGCTGCCAGCGCCGCGTGCCGCTCGTCTTCCTGCAGAACACAAGCGGCTTCATGGTCGGGCGCAAAGCGGAATCCGAAGGCATCGCCAAGCACGGCGCGAAGATGGTGATGGCCGTCGCCTGCGCCGAAGTGCCGAAGCTCACCGTGATCATCGGCGGCAGTTTCGGTGCTGGGAATTACGCGATGGCGGGCCGCGCCTATGGCGGCCGCTTCCTCTTCACGTGGCCGAACGCACGCATCTCGGTGATGGGTGGCGAACAGGCGGCGCAGGTTCTCGAGCGCATCAGGAAGGACCCTTCGGCCAAGCCGACCAAAACCGAAGAGGAAGAGGACTGGAAGCGCGCCGAAGCCGTCCGCAAGCAATACGCGACGCAAGGCCATCCCTATTACGCCAGCGCGCGCCTTTGGGATGATGGCGTGATCGCGCCCGCGTCCACGCGCGATGTGCTCGGCCGCTCGCTCGCCATTGCCGCTCACGCGCCCATCCCGCCCACGAAGTTTGGCGTCTTCCGCATGTGAGGCGTCCATGACATTGCCCACACACGTGAAGCTGGTTGAGGTCGGGCCCCGCGATGGCCTGCAGAACGAATCGAAGACCGTCTCTACCGACATCAAAGTCGAGCTGATCAATCGTTTGAGCCGCACCGGTCTCCGCGTGATCGAAGCCGGGAGCTTCGTGTCGCCCAAATGGGTGCCGCAGATGGCCGACACCGCCGCGGTGCTCGCCGAGATCAACCGCGCGGAGGACGCGAGCTATCCGGTGCTGGTCCCGAATATGCGCGGCCTGCACGACGCTCGTGCCGCACGCGCGAAGGAGATCGCTGTCTTTGCCGCCGCGTCCGAAACCTTCTCGCGCAAGAACATCAACGCCTCGATCGACGAGAGTCTCGCGCGTTACCAGGAAGTCTGCGACGCCGCCCGTGCGCATGAGATGACGGTGCGCGGCTACATCTCGTGCGTGATCTGGTGCCCCTATGAGGGCGCGATCAAGCCCGAAGCGGTTCTGCGCGTCGCCGAACGGCTTCTTTCCATGGGCTGCTACGAAGTCTCGCTCGGCGAGACCATCGGCAAGGCCACGCCCGGCGAGGTCCAGCGCCTGATCGCAACCCTCGTCGAGCGGATACCGCGCGACATGCTCGCCGCTCACTTTCATGACACCTACGGCCAGGCGCTCGCGAACGTGTTCGCAGCGCTTCAGCTCGGAATTGCGATCGTCGACTCGTCCGTCGCCGGTCTCGGCGGCTGTCCCTACGCGCCGGGCGCCACCGGCAACGTCGCCACCGAAGACGTGCTCTACATGCTCAACGGCCTTGCGATTCACACCGGCGTCGACCTCGCGGCCCTCGTCGAAACCGGCCGCTGGATCTCCGATCACCTCGGCCGCGCGCCCGCCTCCCGCGCCAACACGGCGCTCTTCCGGCGTTCGTCATGACCTCAGGAACCGAGCTTGTGCCAAGCCGTTGTCATGCGCGGGGCGCGGGCGTGTTCTATTGTTTCCAGCGGCAAAATTCCCATCTAAAACCCGATGAAATCGCCTCTTTCACCGGCCCGATCCAGCACAGCGGACTCCTCGATGGATAAGCGTATCGCCAAAGCGGACGATCTGAACGCTGCGACCGACACGATCGTCGCCACGTTCGATGTCCACTACCGGCACTACCTCGATCCTAAGGGCCAGCTGATCGGCGAGGCTCCCGCATTCGCGAAGGATCGCGAAATCATGCTGTCCCTCTATCGGGCGATGACACTCACGCGCATCTTCGACTACAAGGCAGTCGCGCTGCAGCGCACCGGCCAGATCGGCACCTATCCCTCGTGCCTCGGACAGGAAGCTGTCGGCGTCGGTTATGCCAGCGTGATGACCGATAAGGACGTGATGTTCACGACCTATCGCGAGCAGGCGGCGCAACTCTGGCGCGGCGTGACGATCACCGAGCTCCTGCAGTATTGGGGCGGGGACGAGCGCGGCTGCAACTACGCCGGCCCGCGCGAGGACTTTCCGGTTGCGGTCCCCATCGGCTCACAAGCCACGCACGCGGTCGGCGTCGCCACCGCGTTCAAGCTGCGCGGCGAACCGCGCGTCGCTGTTTGCGCGCTCGGCGACGGCGCCACGTCCAAGGGCGATTTCTACGAGTCCATCAACTTGGCCGGCGTTTGGAAGCTCCCCGCCGTCTTCATCGTGATCAACAATCACTGGGCGATCTCGCTTCCCGTCGAGCAGCAGACCGCCACCCAGACGCTCGCGCAGAAAGCGATCGCGGCTGGTATTCCCGGCATTCAGATCGACGGCAACGACATCGTCGCCGTGCGCCAGGTCTGCGGCGAGGCGATGGAGCGCGCGCGCAAGGGCGATGGCGCGACAGTCATCGAAGCTTTTACCTATCGCATAGGCGATCACACGACCGCCGACGACGCGACGCGTTACCGCAAGGACGAGCAGATCAGCGCCGCCTGGAAGATCGATCCGCTGGCGCGCCTGCGCACCTATCTCGGCGCGCAGGGCTGGTGGTCGAAGGAGGATGAGGAAAAGCTGATCGCCGAGTGCAAGCAGAAGATCGAAGCCGCCGTCGCCGAATACGCCGCGATTCCGCCGCCGCGCCCGGAATCGATGTTCGATCACTTGTTCGAGACGCTTCCGCCTGCGCTGGCTTGGCAGCGCAAGAAGCTGATGGGTGGCTGAGATGGCCGAAGTTACCATGGTCTCTGCCATCACCATGGCGCTCGCACGCGCCATGCAGGACGACGACAGCGTCATCGTCTTCGGCGAGGACGTCGCCAAGAACGGCGGCGTATTCCGTGCGACCGACGGCTTGCTCGATCGTTTCGGCTCGAACCGCGTGATGGACACGCCGCTCGCTGAAACCGTCATCGCCGGCATGTCGATCGGTCTCGCGGCGCAAGGCTTCCGTCCCGTCGCCGAGTTTCAGTTCATGGGATTCATCTATCCCGCGCTCGATCAGGTCATCAATCACGCGAGCCGCCTGCGCAACCGTACGCGCGGCCGCCTGTCGTGTCCGCTCGTATTCCGCGCACCGATGGGCGCTGGTATCCGTGCGCCTGAGCACCACTCGGAAAGCACCGAGACCCTGTTCGCGCACATCCCGGGACTGCGCGTCGTCATCCCGTCTTCGCCGTCGCGCGCCTACGGCCTGCTGCTTTCGGCCATCGCCGATCCTGACCCCGTGATGTTCTTCGAGCCGACGCGCCTCTATCGCGCGCAGAAGGAAGAGGTGAACGACAACGGCCACGGACTGCCGCTCGACACCTGCTTCGTGCTGCGCGAGGGCAGGGACATCACGCTCGTCACGTGGGGCCCGACGGTGCGCGAGACGCTCGCGGCCGCGCAGACCCTTGCCAACGAAGGCATCTCCGCCGAAGTGATCGACGTCGCGACCATCGCGCCGATCGACTTCGACACCATCCTCACCTCGGTCGAGAAAACCGGCCGGCTTGTCGTTATCCACGAAGCGCCGCGCCATATCGGCCCGGGTGCCGAGATCGCCGCCACCGTCGCCGAGCGCGGCCTTCTCTCGCTGCACGCGCCTATCGAACGCGTCACCGCTCCCGATACCGTCGTGCCCCTCCCTCGCCTGGAGAAGGCCTACATGCCGAGCGAGAAGCAGATCGTGGACGCCGCGCGCCGCGTGGTGAACTTCTCATGAAGAGCTTCAGCCTTCCCGATCTGGGCGAAGGTCTCCATGAAGTGGAGATCGTCAACTGGCATGTCTCCGTCGGTGACAATGTCGTGGCCGATCAGCCGCTCGTCTCCGTCGAGACCGACAAGGCGGTCGTCGAAGTGCCATCACCCTATTCGGGGCGCGTCGCGGCATTGCATGGCAAGCCCGGCGACATCATCCCGATCGGAACCAAACTCGCTGAATTCGATGATGGGGCGGCACAGAAACAAGAAGACCGCGGCACCGTCGTCGGCATGATGCCTGAGGCCGAGACGCGAGCCAGCGACGCCGAACAGCGCGAACGCGTTAGCGGCGCGCGCGTCAAGGCCATACCCGCGGTCCGCGCGCTCGCCCGCAAGCTCGGCGTCGATCTGATCGCGGTCGATCCCTCAGGCCCCGACGGCATGATCACCGCCGACGACGTCAAGCGCTATGCGCATGCCGTCGCCGAGCTCCCCGCCGAGCCTCTCCACGGCGTGCGCCGCGCGATGGCTAACAAGATGATGCAGGCCCACGCCGAGATCGTGCCCGCCTCCATCCACGACGAAGCGGACGTCGAGTCCTGGATCGACAAGGGCGACGTCACCGTGCGCCTCATCCGCGCCATCGTCGCCGGCTGCCAGGCCTCGCCCGTGCTGAACGCCTGGTACAACGGCCAGGACATGACGCTCCGCATGGTCAAGAACGTCGATCTCGGCATCGCCATCAACACCGATGACGGCTTGTTCGTCGCGGTGATGCGCAACGTGGAAGTGCGCGAAGACGCCGATCTGCGCGACGGCCTCAATCTCCTCAAGCACGACGTCGAAGCTCGCGCGATCCCGCTCGAGGAAATGCGCGGTGCGACCATCACGCTCTCCAACTACGGCGTCTTCGGCGTGGGCTCGCGCGCCAATCTTGTCGTCGTGCCGCCGCAAGTCGCCATTGTGGGTGCTGGAACCATCCGTCCACGGATTGTTGCGCACAACGGCGCGCCGGCCGTCCGCCGCACGCTGCCTCTTTCGCTTACCTTCGACCACCGTGTCGCAACGGGTGCCGAAGCCGCGCGTTTCCTAAGAGCGATGATCGATTCGCTTGAAGGAAAGGCGAAGCCATGATCCGGAAGCTCAAGGATGGCCGTTACCGGCTCTATTCGCGAAAAGTCAATCCGAGGACCGGCAAGCGGCGCAATCTCGGCACGTTCAATTCGAAGACGGCGGCGCTCAAGCACGAACGCGCCGTCCAGTTCTTCAAACGCGCCGGCTGATGACCGGGGCGCCCGAAGCATCTGACTCCGCCTTCTGGCGCTTCTCGCTGCGCTTCTATGCGCTCCCCGATGTCGCGCCCGCGTGCTTAACGCTTCAGGACGAGGCCAACGTCGACGTCAACCTCCTCCTGCTCCTCCTGTTCCTTGCCGACAACGGCCGCGCCGTGACGCGTGACGACGTCACCCGTCTCGATGCCGCCATCGCGCCCTGGCGCGCCGAAGTCGTCGAGCCGTTGCGCGGGCTCAGACGCCGTCTCAAGACCGGCGTCGGCGAGTTCCCTCCGAATGAGGGCTTCCGCAACCTGGTCAAGAAGCTCGAACTGGAAGCCGAGCGCCTGGAGCAGGGGCGTCTCGAAAAGGCCGCCTCGAACCTTGGAAAACCCACTGATCGCCTAGCCGCCGCGCCCGCCAATCTCGCGGCCTATGAGGCCCATCTCGGCAGCCTTTCCAAAGCGCCGAAAGAGGTCATTTTGGCCGCTTTCTCGGGCCAAACGTCGTAAATCCCGGGTCACCGGAAAGCCGGCAATTCCTGACTTTTAATCGAAAATTAGGCCTCCCCACTTAAATCTGAGAGGGCAAAACACCGGCCTTCCCTTGGCGGGAAGGCGAACGCGTGACGGGACCTGAATGAACGAGTCTGCGGCAATTAACCAAGGGGCCGATGAACCCCGCACGGCGCGGCTGATAGACGTCGCCGAAATCAAGCGCTCGGCCATTATCGTGGCGCGCCAGCAGGTCTCCCGCGGCGGTGCCGGCCGATTGACGCTGGACAGCGTTGCGCACGCCGCCGGTCTTTCTACCGGCGCGCTCGCGAAGATCTTCGACAACGAGCAAGAACTGCTGATGGCCATCGCCGCCGACGATCTCGCGGCGCTCGCCAAGAGCATGCGCGGCGGCGCACCGTCTCCCTCGCCCGGCTCTCACGAGCTGATGCGGCAGGTCGAGACGCTGGAGACCTCGTTCGGCAACATCATCGACCGTCACCAGAAGGCGCTGCGCCAACGCAACGACATGAGCTCGTGGGTCGAGCAATGCGTGAAGGATCTGCAGCAGCAGGTGGAAGTGTCCGATCGTGCCTTTGCCGATATGCGTTCCGAGGTCAAAGCCGCGCTTGAGACGCCCGTGACCAAATCTGCTCCCGTGACCAAATCCGCTCCGGTGGCCAATGCGCCGCTGCCCGCGAAGGTTGCGCACCTCGTCGTGGAGCCTCCGCCGATCGCCGCCGTACCGCTGTCGATGCCGCCGCGTGCTGAAGCACATCAGGGCGATGATCTTCCCCCCGTACTCGATCCTCAACCGCAACCTGTCACGTCAAATTCCGAAGAGGGTGTTCTCATGGACAATTATCTCCTCGAGGCTCGTCGCGCCGCCATTGCCACGCAAGCCGGCGCCGAGCGCCAACATCACCAAACGCAGCGCCGTTCGAAGCGGACGCGCGTGGTCGCCGCGGCTGTGCTCGGTCCGCTCGCAATCCTGGCAACGGCCGCGATGGTGCTGAACCGCAATGTCGTCACCGCGATGCCCTCGATGTCCGGTGCGACCGAGCCGCAGTTCGCCGAGCTCGTACCCAATCCTGTCGAAGTGCCCCCGGCAAAGCCGGAGCCGCAAGTGGTCCAGCAGGCGACGCCGGCTCCTGCGCCGGAGGTGGCGCCGGCTCAGCCGGCTGCTAATCCGACGCCTGCGCAGGTCGCCGCAGCCGCGCCCATCGAGAAGCTCACAGAGCTCGCCTCCACTGGCGATCCGAAGGCCGAGCGTGACCTGGGCTTGAAATACCTTGCCGGTGATGGCGTTCAGGCCAATGAGAACGAAGCCGCCCGCTGGCTGATGCGCGCTGCCTATCGCGGCGAGCCGACCGCCGAATTCTGGCTGGCCACGCTCTATGCGCGCGGCCATGGCGTTCCCGAAGACGCGTTCCAGGCCAACCATTGGTACGAGGCCGCGGCGAAGAAGGGCAACCGCCGTGCGATGCACAGCTTTGCGGTCGCTTACTTCCAGGGCTGGGGCGTGGAGAAGAACTATTCGGAAGCGGCGCGCTGGTTCAGGGGCGCGGCCGAGCTCGGCTTTGTCGACTCGCAATTCAATCTCGCCTCGCTCTACGAGCGCGGCGCGGGCCTGCCGCAGAGCCTGACCGAGGCCTACAAGTGGTACGCGATTGCCGCGAAGGGCGGCGACAAGGAATCGGCGACCCGCGTCGGGGTGCTCGCCACCCAACTCTCGCCCGCCGATCTCGCGCTCGCTCAGCAGGCCGCAGCCGCCTTCAAGCCGACCGCTATGGATCAGGACGCCAATCTTGGGACCGGTCGCGAACCCGCCGGCGGCTAGACGCAGAACAGTCGCGCGAAAAAAAACGGAAGCCAGATTGCTCTGGCTTCCGTTTTGCTTTTCGGTCCCCGCGGCCTAGAGCGGTACGGGCCGTTCGTTCAACTCGATCTGCGTGCCCCACGGATCAGAGACAAAGCCAAGCCCTCCGCCCGCAGGGTTCGGTGTGAAGGGGCGCTCGATTTTCACGCCCTGTGCCTCGAGGTTCTTCATGAATGCTGCGAGGTTCTTCACGTCGAACCCGATATGGTCGAGGACGCGGCCCTTGGTCGTGACCGTCGGCGTGTCGGTCTTGCTGAACGACAGATTGGCGCCCGGAATATCGGCGGCGACGTTCTGTCCGCGCATGCCGGGCTTCGCGCCGAAGAATTTGGCGTACCACGCCTGGATCTTCGGAATCTCGCTCTCCGGCACATTGTAGTGGATGTGGTGATGACGGATCGGAACGGTCTGGGTCTTGTCTTCCAGGATCTCGATCCTGAGGCCGTCCGGCGTCGTGACGAACGCCTGGTCGAGCCGCCCCGGCGCGCCTGGCGCGACAGGAACGCCGACCGCTTTCCACTTGGCGATCGCCTCTTGCGTGTTCGGCACGATGAACCCGACATGGTTCACCACCGTTCCGACCGTGCCGCCCGTGTTGGGTGGCGTGCCCGGACCCTGATGCAGGAACACGGCGACGCCGGGGAAGCGAACGATCTCGAACGCGCCCGGCTTGATGGCCGTGCCGCCCATGGCGACCAGGATCTTCTTGTTTGCTTCTATATCGCGCGAATTGAGATGCCAGTGGCCCATGGTCACGCCGGCTTCATTCGGCGGATAGGCTTGCGCG
>Ga0210379_10000237_pt1 | contig 16953 bp, 18 predicted proteins | sample PLMedo_2_FD_155468 | JGI IMG/M metagenome (GOLD analysis project Ga0210379, IMG submission 155468) | Groundwater sediment microbial communities from an aquifer in East River, Colorado, USA - PLM4_32_coex redo | ecosystem: Environmental > Terrestrial > Soil > Riparian zone | place: USA: East... | reverse complement strand
AGAAGCCGACGACGAGCTTGATCCGCTTGACGCCCAAACGCTCAGTCAAGAGGCGATGCTGACACACGACGTTGTCGTAGATCGTGACGTGGGGAAAGACAGCGCGGTCAAACGGCGGCGGCGTGTTGCTCGGTGAAGACGACAGTCCGTTGCCGAACATGTTGGGCACGACGATGAAGTATTTGTTCGGATCGAGGCTGCGCCAGCCCGCCATCGCCATTTCGTTCTCGCCGTGTTGGCTGCCGTAGAAGGTCGGCATCACGATGACGTTGTCGCGCGCAGCATTGAGCTCGCCATAGGTTTTGTACGCCAGCCTGGTCTGGGACAGCGTCAGACCACATTGAAGCGCGACCTGGCCCAACTCGAAGATTTCGTAATCGGCCATGGGCTGTTTTCTCCTGTCGCGAGAATCCTCGGTTCCCCTCCGGGCCCGCGATGCGTTTGCATCGCGGGCCCGGAAGTGATGGAGCAGCGAGTTAGCGGGGGGTGTAGGTTTTGGAGAAATTGTTGCGCTGATTGGTGACGGTGAAGGTGCCGTCGGTCTGAGCCTGAACCTTGATCCAGAAGGCGGGACCGTTATGGACGGGCGCCGGAGGCGGCGTGGGGCCAAGCGCTGCGGCGATCACGGGTTGTACCGGCATCGCCTGGAGCGGCTCGTCGGTGAGATTGGCGATGAACATTCCGGGCTGGGTGAATTCCTGCCCCGTGAGCTGCGAGAAATGGATTTGCCAGAGGTCTTCGAATCCGGGCGATGAGGCGAGAGTCATCATGGTCTCGGGCTCGCCGCCTTTGCGCGTGCCATTGTTCATGATGCCGACGCGCGGCGCCAATGCGTGCACGATGACCGGCGAGTTCGACGTTGCCTGTCCGTGATGCAGGCCGAGGAACAGATCGATCTGCCCGACCGGATTGTTCGGGCACATCAGATCGCGTTCCTTGTTCTTGGTGATGTCGCCGACATGCATCGTGCGGAAGCGGCCATAGTTGATGTAGAGGCCGACGGAGAGCGGGTCCTCGACGTTGTTTTGGCCGCTGACGAAGCCCGCGCAGGCAGGATTGGCCCGGCCGGCGCCGGCGACGCGCAACGGACGGTTCTGGATCGTCTCGCCATTCGAGGTGACGACGGTAATGTCCATGCCGCGCATCGCGATCTTGTCGCCGGCCTTGAGGACGGTGTGCTTTCCCTTGGCGTGGAGCGTCGGATAGACCTCGGCCAAGAACTTGTCTGCGGCTTCGGCCGGTTGCTGGTTCGGCCCATGGTCCATGTACTCGCGTATCGGGATGAGCTTCTCGAGCTCGGCCATGCCGCCGTAGTGGTCGCCGTGCCAGTGCGTGATGATCAAGCGGTCGATCTGGGTGAGGCCGGCATCCTTCGCCGCGGCAAAGATGCGACCGGCATCACGCACCGCGCCGTTGGCGTTTCCGGTGTCGATCAGGAGCGATTCACCGGCCGGGTTCACGAACAGCGTCGCGTTGCCGCCTTCGACGTCCACGACATAGATGTCGAGGCCCGTGCGCGGGGCCTGGGCGTGCGCGGATGCGGCAGTGAAGCAAAGAATTGCTGAGCCGAGCAACATGGCTGAGCGGTGCATGGTGTCCTCCCGAGGATGTTTGAGCCGTGGCCACGGTCTTGAGGGAAATCTACCCGCCGCCTCGTACGCCAGCAAGTTGAGCGCCGGGATTTCGATGTCACGCGATGGTGTTCGACCGAGGGCGGAAGCGGCCGAAGGGGACGACCTTGTTGGCCACGTCGTGGCCGATATCGGCGCGCCCGAGATAGGGAATACCGGAGGTCTCGCACCAGTGGCGTGTGATGGCCTCCTCGTTTTGGCCGAAATCGGGATCGTTCACCGGGATCAAGCTGCAGCGGCCGAGTTTGATCCCGGCGACGCCACGGATGAGCGGGTTGCTGACGATGTGCAGGAGCGCCCGGTCGATGCGGTACATGTACTCCGACACCTCTTCGAGCATAAGCACGTGGCCGGCGAGATCGGGCTGGAAGGGCGTGCCGATGAGATGGCTCAGGATCGTGATGTTGAAGGCGGCCGTCGAGTTCTCGCGTGTAACAGTCGGTTCGAGCGTCGCCTGGTTGCGGTCGACGAGATAGGAGAGCGCGCGTTCGATCGCCTCCTCCCCGCCCGTGCGATTGAGGTCCGCGGGCATCGGTCCGTGGGCGACATCGCGATAACCGAGCGCGTAGAGCGAGGCGAGCAGCGCGCCGGCGTCGCTATAGCCGAGATAGGCCTTCTTCGCGGCGTCATCGTTGAGGCGGTGAAGGGCGCGCAACGCAACGCGGCCTGCGCCGTAACCGCCGCGGGCGAACCAGATCGCGTCGATGGCCTTGTCGTTGGCGGCTTCGAGAAAGGCGTCCGCGCGTTCGTCGTCGGTGCCGGCGAAATGGCCCGAGGAGCGGAAGCATTGCGGATGGAAGGTAAGAGTGAGCTCGGGGTAGAGCGATTGCGCGAGGGTCTGCGTGCGTTCGGCGATCGCCGGATCCAACCATGAGCCCGGAGCGACGACCGCGATCCTCATGCGGCGATTCTCATGGCTTGGGGGTCCAAAAAATTCGTGTCGCGAATCAATGTAGCATGCAGGTATAGGTTCGCCGATGGAGCGTAGACAGCCTTATTTCTTCTGCGGCGTCGGCGGGAGCGGCATGCTGCCGCTGGCGCTGATCCTGCGCGACCAGGGCTTCGAGGTCGAAGGCTCCGATCGTTCGCTCGACCAGGGGCGGACCGCGCCCAAATTCGCCTTCCTGCGTGCGCGCGGCATCGGGCTATACCCGCAGGACGGCAGCGGCGTGAAGAGCGCGGATCAGATCGTGGTCGCATCCGCCGCGGTCGAGGCCACCGTCCCCGACATCGTCGCGGCGAAAGCCGTGGGCGCGCGCATCATGACGCGGGCCGAGCTGCTGGCGCAGCTGTTCAACGCGGCGCCGCTCGCGATCGGGGTCGCGGGAACGAGCGGCAAGTCGACGACGACAGGGATGATCGGCTGGATCCTGCACGATGTGGGCAGGAAGCCGACGATCATGAACGGCGCAGTGATGAAGAACTTCATCACCGACGATACCCCGTTCGCGAGCTCCGTCGTCGGGACGGGCGACATCTTCGTCAGCGAGGTGGACGAAAGCGACGGCTCGATCGCGCAGTACTCGCCCAAGATTGCGGTGCTGAACAATGTCGCGCTCGACCACAAATCGATGGACGAGCTGAGGCTGTTGTTCCGCGACTTCGTCGGCAAGGCCAGGTGCGCGGTGCTCAACCTGGACAACGAAGAGACGGCCGCACTTTCGGGTGTGACGAAATCCGTGACCTACAGCCTGGCTGACGAGGGCGCAGATTTGTCCGCGTCGGGATTCCGGCCGCAGCCCGACGGGATTGCGTTCGATCTCAACGAGCGCGGGGACCGCAAGGCGATAGCAATGCGGCTTCAGGTGCCCGGGCGGCACAATGTCGCGAATGCGCTGGCGGCGCTGGCTGCGGCGCGCGAATGCGGCGTTGCGCTCAAGGACGCGGCTCCAGCGCTCGAGCGCTTCAGCGGAATCCGGCGGAGGCTCGAGACTTCGGGAACCGCGGGCGGCGTTACGGTCATCGACGACTTCGCGCACAACCCGGACAAGATCGCTGCTTCGCTCGCGACGCTGCACGATTTCCCCGGACGATTGCTGCTGATGTTCCAGCCGCACGGATTCGGACCGCTGAAGCTGATGAAGAACGACTTCATCGCTTGTTTCGGCGACAATATGAATGCGCAAGACGTGCTGATCATGCCGGAGCCGGTGTATTTCGGCGGGACGGTCGATCGCAGCGTGACGACGGCGGACATCATCGAGGGCGTTCAGACAGGGGGGCGCGCCGCTTACGGCTTCGCGGATCGCGCCGCGTGTGGCGGCAAGCTGCTGGAGCTTGCGCGATCCGGCGATCGCATCGTGGTCATGGGCGCGCGCGACGACACGCTCACGCAATTCGCGAGCGAGCTTCTGACGGCTCTGCGCGCACGCCCGTCATAGCGACGATCAGGTTCGATCGGACGGCGGCGGATCGAGCTCGAGCCGGGTGGGATCGATCACACGGTACTCGCCCTCGACAATGTCCTGCGCATGGCGTTGGGCCTGGCGCCGGCGTCCAAGGCCCGGGAAGAAATAGTGAACCAGCGCTCCCAGAACCATGACCGGGACCAGGATGATGAACAGGCCGAGAGCCAGCAACGCGATCGCGCCGGCAATCGCGAGCGCGAGAACCAAAGCGAGCCAGCCCGACCAGCCCAGGCGAATGCGAAAACCCATCGGTTGGGGCATGAGCTCGATGCCTATCGGAGAACTCTATTCGGACGCAAGGTTGAAACGCTCCACGACGCTCGGATGAATTACATGGGAATGCAACGTGAGGAGCACAAGGCGCGCATCCGCGCCAAGCCCTGCATCCATCGCCGCGACGAGACGGGTTTCCGCCGCTTCGGTGCGCGCGGGTCCGTTGGCCTCGGCGAACTCCTTCGCGCCCAGCGAGCAGTAGACGACGAGCTCGGATGCCGAAGCACAGGCCTGCGGCGGCGGACTTCGGCCGGCGTTCGCCTCCTTCAGCTGCTTGAGCATCGTAAGCTTCACGGCCTCGGGCATCCGGTTGGGATGGAGCCCATACGCGCGCAGCGAATCGTCGATCCGCTGCAGGTCCGAGGAACGGCCGAAAATTCCGAATAGACCGAGCATTTGCGCAAGGACGAGAGCCGGTTGCCTAAAGATTTAGGCACATGGTCAAAAGATTTTCAAAGGATGCCCGTTAGAGTGCAAGGCGGGGAACATCAGACCAGAGAGTTCTCGTGTCCTACACGCTGAAGGTCATGCTCTTCTGTCTGGCGCTGACGATGTGCATCATCGGCGTGTCGCAGCAGCTTGGACTGCCGCTGACGCATTAGTACCCGACGCTTCCGATGGGCGTTCAGCGCGCGTTCGCCTGCGCCGCGCCCAGCCGATCAAGAGCGGCGAGATCGACGCCGCCAACGGCGGACTTGAGCGCGTCCATGCTCGGCACGTCGCCTTCCAGCGTGACCACGAAGCGATTGGCGGTGATGACGCTCAGCTCGCCGTGCTTTCTGCTCTCGTTCCAGACCTCGTGCATGATGCGATTGCTGGCGCGGTAGGTGCGCTCAAAGCCGGTGCTCGTCTGCTTGTCCTGCTCGATGTTGGCCCAGGCCGCGAGCGCCATGAGTCCCATCGTTCCACCGACGTCGGTGATCTCGAGATCGAGCGATTTTCCCGAACCGTCGGAGTAGGTCGCTTCCGCTTGTGAGACCTGCATACCCAACGCCGCGTTGCGCTCGACCGAGATATCGGTGCGCGCAAGGCCGCCGAGTCTGTCCGGCACCAATCCACGCAATTGATCGGGCGCGATTGCTTCCACGGCGCTTCCGCCGCCGCCGAGAACGGCGCCGAGCGCATTGCCAAACGCCTTGGCTTGAGCGTCGGGATCGCCCGAGCTCTGCGCGGACTCGAGCTTTTTGGACGCCTCCTCGAGCTTGGAGGCGTATTGCTGGAGCGCGCCGAGGGGGCTGTTCGGATCGAACTTCACATCCGAACTCGCGGTGGTGGACGCGCCGCCGAGCGAACCGAGGCCGCCAGCGCCGAGCATGGACCCGCCAACAAGGCTGCCGACAACGAGACCGAGCAGGATCATGATCACCAAAGTGCAGACGACGACCACAGCCGTGTAGGGAACGGCTTTGTCGGCCGGCGCCTTCATCGTGACGGGCAAGCCGAGATAGAGCAGGTAGAAGCCGTAACAGGCACCAGCCAGCACAAGCAGGCCGCCGAGCCCAGGCAGGATCTGGAACACGCTCGCGACCAGATAGGCCGTGTAGGCGTAGACAGCGGTCTTCATCGCCTGCATCTGATCCTTGACCGCTCCGAACGTGGGGGCAAGCGCATCGATGACGAGCCCGACGATGTAGATGCCGACGAGCGTGAGCACGTAGATCATGACCGCCTGCGTCAGCCCGGTGCCGATACCGACGCGGAACGTGCCGGCGAAGGGAATGGTCGTTCCGATGATGCTCGCTTTGATGAACAGAGCGACCGCCGGAATCGCGGCCAGGATGATGACGTAGCTCTTGTAGAGATCGACGACGGTCGTGGTTTCCGCGGCGATGACCGGCCACTCGGTCTTCGGCGTCATCAGGATTGCCTTGACGCGACTAACGATATCCCGAGAGCCCTGATGCTGGGTGTCGATGGTCATTGCCCTTCCCCCTGTCTGGCGATGGGTCATCATGCATCACGGGCCACCCGGGGAGAAGGCGCCGCGCCGGAAAGACGGGGGATTATTTCGTGTCGATTCGGGACGTTATGCAGTCTGAGACGCCAAGAGGAAGATCACCGTTGCGCTCAAGCCGAGCGCGGTGCGGACACTGTGCAACGCGCCCCAGTGCGCGATGAGCGCAGTGCTGGCGGCGCTCGCGTCCTCAGGCCGGATCGACATGATCTTCCGATTCACCGGCATGATGCCGATGAGCGTGTACGGCCAGTTGGCGACCAGAAGGAGCGCGCCGAAGAGCCAGAGCCAGTTCGCGGTCTGCCACCACGCGAGAACGCCGAGGAGAAAGCCGATGGCCGCGAGTGGCGCCTGCATCGCATAGCCGCGCTTGTAGGAGGGAATCCATTCCGTCAGCAGCGCACGGTCTTCGAGTGCGAGGCGCGCGGGCTGCTCGGCGACGCTCACGTAGAATGCGGCGCCGGTGAAGATGGCGGCCGTGATGAGAGCGAGTTGTCCGGCGAACATGGCTCAGTCTCCGTCTTCGAGTTCGTCGCGCTCGAGCTTCTGCCGCAGCTGCTTCAGGATAACGGTTGCGCCTGCGATCTGTTGCGCCGTCAGCCTTTGCGCGAGAGCCTGCGCCCAAGGCGCCTGTCGTTTCATGGCGGCGCTGTAAGCGGCCTGCCCGCGGGGCGTCATCACCACGAGCTTGGCCCGTTGATGGTTGGGATTGGCATCAAACCGCAGCAGGCCGTCGCGTTCCATCTCGTTCGCGAGGCGCTGTACCGCCTGTCGCGTGAGACCCATGCTGCGGGCGATTTGCGCGACCGAAAGCGGGAGCGGTGCCGCGGCGACCGCGCCCAGCACCTGCCAACGCGCGCTGGTCAGCTCGAGATTGCGCACCAGCGCGTCGCCGGCCGAGAGCAGGCGACCGTTCAGCCGGAAGGTCTCAAGGATGAGGGCAGTGACTGCGGCGGCCTGCTTCATGACAGCACATTGTCATTAAGACAATGTGTTGTCAATGATGCGCTCGCTTCAGGGAGGATTAGATGTCCGTGAGGGTGTAGCCGATCTTGGCCTCGCCATCGCTGGCAAGGCGCGTCATCGTCTCTTCGATGCGGTTCCTCAAATTCTCGACGTCCTCGGCACATTCCATGTCGAAATGGGCATGGATGGCGACCGTGAGGCGCTTCTTGCGGAAGGAAATGGTGGGGAAGCTTCCGAGAAGCTTGTTTCCAACGTGCATGTTCATGGCAGGGGTCCTTAACCAGTTGGCTCGTTCTGAAACACGTATCCCTGTAGGTGCAGCTGCTGTGCCAGCGGCGGTTAGCCGCCAAAAGGGCCTGAATATCCGTCACTTTCCGGCGAGGGCCGCATCAGAATCGAACGACGAGCCGTCATCCAGATGGTAAATGTATTGGGCGTTCGGCCGGCCACATCTATATTGGCATTGAGTTGAGGACTGCGTTCGGATGACGAAAGACCAAGCCGAGTGGTTTAGGCGCACAGCGCAATCGCTATCGCGCGCCGGACTGCTATGGCTCGCGCTGACCGCGGTTGCGCTGGGGTCGCTCGTCAGCTCGGGCGCCGCACTCGCGCCGAGTGCTCGGCTGGTCGCGGCGTCTACCGTCGGCACCGGCAAGCTCAAGGCCAACGGTCCCGGCGCTCCGACCGTCATCCCAGGTCACCTCAGCTCTCGTGCGATGGGGCCCGATACCGACGCCAAGCGGGTCCATGCAGGGGATACGCCCGTTGGCTTGATTCCGACGGCCTTCGCCCTATCCAGTCTCGCGAACGCGGAGCGGATAACCTTCCCGTCGGATGCCGACAAGCCGAGTTTCAGGCCCCGCGCATTCGACGCACGAGCACCCCCGCGCATCGCCTAGCTCCGCCTCAAGAGCGGATTTCCGTCTCCTGAAATTTTGCACGGCCGCGTGCCGGGTTCGACCCTCGAGTCGCGCCGGAGATGCGGCCCCAAACGGATAAGCCTATGCGCACTCGACCCTGGCTTCTCTTTGTATATGCGGGCGTGATCCTGTTCGGCTTGATCACCGCCCTTCCCAATATTCTGACCTCGCAGCAACTCGCGAACGTGCCGGGCTGGCTGCCCAAGCAGCAAGTCACACTCGGCCTCGACTTGAGGGGCGGATCGAATCTCGTGCTCGAGGTCGATGCCGCCGCTCTTCAGCGCGAACGGGTGCAGACGCTGAACGCCGACGCGGTGCGCGTGCTGCGCCAGGCGAAAATCCAGCCGCAATCGGTGCGGCGCGATGCGAACGTCGTCACGATCACGCTGAGAGAAGCCGCCCCGCGCGAGCAGGCGATGCAACTCTTGCGCGGGCTCGCGACGCCGCTCGGTCCGTTCGGCATCGGCGCACCTGACATCGATGTGATGGCGGTCTCCGACACCATCATCACCCTCAAGCCAACGGACGCGAGCATGACCGAACGCTCGGAAGCGGCGATCGCGCAGAGCCTCGAGATCATTCGCCGGCGTCTGGACGAGATTGGCGTGGCAGAACCGACGATTCAGCGCGTCGGCGCCGACCGCATCACCGTACAGCTACCGGGCGAGCAGAACCCACAACGGATTCGCGACGCTATCGGCCAGACGGCGAAGCTGACCTTCCACATGCTGGTGGCGGGCGCAACGACGGCGCGACCGGGTGTCGACATGCTGCCGGGTCCCGACGGCCAGATCTATCCGGTCGAAGAGCGGATCGCGGTTTCAGGCGACCGCTTGACCGACGCGCGTGCGGGGTTCGATCAGCAAAACCAGCCTGTCGTGACGTTCCGCTTCGACAATCTCGGCGCACGGCAATTCGGCGACATCACGCGGGCGAATGTCGGCAAGCCGTTCGCGATTGTGCTGGACGGGAAAGTGTTGAGCGCGCCTGTGATCCGCGAGCCGATCATCGGCGGGTCGGGAAATATTTCCGGCGGCTTCACGGTGCAGCAGACGAGCGACCTCTCCGCATTGTTGCGCGCCGGCGCCCTGCCCGCGCCGTTGACGGTGATCGAGGAGCGAACCGTGGGCGCCGACCTCGGCGCAGACGCCATCGAGATGGGCATCACGACCGGCTTGATCGGGTTCGGGCTCGTCATCGCCTTCATGTTCGTGCTCTACGGGCCGTGGGGATTGCTCGCCAACCTCGCGCTCGCGCTGAACGTGGCGCTCACCTTCGGCGCGCTGAGCCTCCTGGGCGCGACGCTGACCCTGCCCGGCATTGCCGGAATCGTGCTCGGCATCGGGCTCGCGGTCGACGCCAACGTGCTGATCAACGAGCGCATCAGGGAAGAGACGCGAAAAGGCGCACGTGCAGTGGTGGCGCTCGATTCCGGCTTCAACCGCGCCTATTCGACGATCGTCGACTCGAACCTGACCGCGTTGATCGCAACGCTGCTCCTGTTCGGATTCGGATCGGGGCCGGTACGCGGGTTCGCCGTGACGATGGCGCTCGGCATCGGCATCTCGATGTTCACGGCCGTCTCGATCGTACGCGTGCTCATGACCGCAATCGTCAACCGCTTCAAGCTGAAGACGCTGCGCATCGAGCCGCTGTTCGGCATGAAGCTTGTTCCGGAAGGAACGAACTTCAGGTTCATGAATGCACGGCATTTAGGCATCGCGTTCTCGGCGTTCCTGTCGATCGCCTCGATCGCGCTGTTCGTCTACCCGGGCCTGAACTACGGCGTGGATTTTCGCGGCGGCATCCAGATGGAGGTGGTGACTTCGGGGCCGGCCGATCTCGCGCGGATGCGCTCCAACCTCGAAAGTCTCGAGCTGGGCGAGATCGCGCTCCAGGAATACGGCGATGCTTCGCGCGTGCTCGTGCGGGCGGAACGGCAGCCGGGTGGCGAAGAAGCGCAATCGACGGCGGTGGAAAGGATCCGCCAGGCGGTGACGACGCTGGATTCGGGCGCATCCATCGAACGGACCGAGGTGGTGGGGCCCAAGGTGAGCGGCGAGCTCGCCTATGCCGGCGTGCTGTCGGTCGTGCTCGCGAGCTTCGCGATGCTGCTCTACATCTGGGTCCGCTTCGAATGGCCATTCGCGGTCGGAGCGATCGCGACACTGATCCTGGACGTGACCAAATGTGTCGGGTTCTTCGCGCTTATGGGGCTCGAATTCAACCTGACCGCGATCGCCGCTTTGTTGACGCTGATCGGCTATTCGGTGAACGACAAGGTCGTCGTCTATGACCGCATGCGCGAGAACATGCGGCTGTATAAAGCGATGCCGTTCCGCGAGATGATCGACAAGAGCATCAACGAGACGCTGGCGCGAAGCCTCTACACATCGGTCACGGCGTTCTTGGCCTTGCTGCCGATGGCGGTATGGGGCGGAAGCGCGGTCGAGAGCTTCGCGGTGCCGATGGTGTTCGGAATCATCATCGCGGCGAGCTCATCGGTGTTCATCGCCGCACCGATCCTCCTCTTCCTCGGCGACTGGCGGAAACGGCGTCGAGCGGCGCTGCCGGCCGCGCCGGCGATGGCGGGCGCCCAACCATAGCTGCTTCCACCATGGCAACGATGCTAATAGCATCGTTGCCATGGTTCGGGTGGGCGCGCGCAATCTGATCACCGACGTTCCCGGCATCCGCGTCGGACAGGCGGAGGATGAGCTCGCACGCACGGGGGTCACTGTCGTGCTGCCCGATGAGCCGGCACGGGGCGCGGTGGATGTGCGCGGCGGCGCGCCGGGCACGCGCGAGACGGACGCGCTCGATCCGATGAGCCTGGCCGGGCGTGTGGACGCCATCGTGCTCTCCGGCGGTTCGGCGTTCGGGCTGGATTCGGCAAGCGGCGTGATGGCGTGGCTGAGCGAGAACGGCCGCGGCTTTGCGCTGAGGCCCGATGTTCCACGCGTACCGATCGTGCCGGCGGCTATCCTGTTCGATCTCGCAAACGGCGGAAGGTTCACGCCGGCGGTGTTTCCGGCTCTCGGACGCAGGGCGGTCGCGGGTGCAGCGAGCGAGTTTGCGCTGGGCAATGCCGGGGCGGGCTATGGCGCCGTCGCCGGCGCGTATAAAGGCGGCATCGGCAGCGCGTCCGCGGTGACCGATGACGAGGTCACCGTTGGCGCGATCGTAGCGGTAAACGCAGCGGGATCGCCACTCATTCCGGGTACGGATGTTTTCTGGGCGTTTGCGCTCGAGCAGAACGGCGAGTTCGGGGGCAAACGCCTGGATGCATCATTCAAGGGTGTGGACCTGGACCTTCCGGCCGATGGCAAAGGACGACTGCGCCCGGCCGCGAACACGACGATTGCCGTCGTGGCGACCGACGCGGAGGTAACCGGTATCGAACTGAAGCGGATCACAATCATGGCGGCGGATGGGTTTGCGCGTGCGCTGAGACCCACGCACACGCCGGTGGACGGCGATACGGTGTTCGCGCTGACGACGGGAAACAAGCGCGTCAGCGCCGACCGGCCACGCGAGATCGCACGGCTGGGCAGCATCGCGGCCGATTGCATCGCGCGAGCGATTGCCCGCGGAGTCTACGCCGCAGAGACGCTCGGCGATTTCAAGAGCTATCGCGATACTTTCCGCTAGACCGCAAGCGCGAGGAGGCGGGCGGCAGGCCGGTAACTTCCTTCGACGCTGTACAGCAACACGTGATCGCGGGGATCACCGTTCGTGCGATCCATCATCGCAAAATAACTGCGCCACGCCGTGCTGCAGACAGCGGTCTTCACCGCGGCCTGCGATGCAGCAAACGATTCCCACCAGATGAGATCAATATACGCGCCTTCAGCGCCCTTGATCAGCTCACGCCGCACGAAGCCCTCCTGCCGCGCGAGAAAATCGCGCTGCAGACGTTCGGACGCCTCAAGGAGCGCAGCCTCATCGATGCCTTGCTTGAGCCGATACGGAGCCCATTCCAGAACCTGACCCGTCATGTCCCTCTTTCCCTTCCTTGACGGAAACAGTGTAGGGACAAATACGCCATTTCATGGCATATTTATTGGATGGGGAAAGGCGCGGCATCGGATCGACTCGAGCGACTGGAGCGGCTCAAAGGCCTGCTCAAGGCAAGCGATTCGATGACGGTGAAGGAGCTTGCCGCCGAGCTCGACGTCAGCATCCGCAGCTTGAGCCGCGACATCGAGCTGCTTCGCGCGCAGGGTGTGCCGATCGAGGCGGATCGCGGCCGTGGCGGCGGGGTGCGGCTGCAACGGCAATGGAGTTTCGGGCGGCTGCATCTCGATTTCGAGGAGGGGATCGATCTCCTCCTCAGCATCGCGCTCGCCGAGAAGCTCAACTCTCCGCTGCTGCTCAAGCGGCTGCGCTCGATCCGGCAGAAGCTCGCGACATCTTTCCCGGAAGCGCAACAGAGCCGGATCAGAATGCTGCGCAACCGGATCCTGATCGGGCCGCCGGCCTCCGATCGCGTGCTGGAAACCTATCGCATGAAGGCGCCGGAGCAGCTGACGCATGTCGCCCGCGCGTTCTTCGAGATGCGCCTGCTCGAGATCCGCTACGCGGATGAGGCGGCACGAATGACGACGCGACAGATCGAACCGCAATTCCTCTTCTTGAGCGTTCCCGCGTGGTATCTGCTTGCATGGGATCGCTTGAGAGACGACATCCGGACGTTCCGGATCGATCGCATCCATCGCGCGACCGTGATGGAAACGATGTTCCGCTTGCGCGATCGGCGCATGTTCATCGAATGGGCGGGCGCGTCGGCGGAAGCGCTGTGAGGTCAGGTTCAGTGGGGCTTGCGTTTCGGATGCGGCACGTTCGGCGGCTTAGCCGACAAGACGCCAATCGGTTGCGTAGGCGCGCTTGAGCGCCCGCTCGATCGCGGGAAAGAGCGGCTTCACGCGTTCGGTGATCGTCTTCAGCTCAGAGCGGAGATCGCCTGCATAGCGTTCGGCTTCGCTGCGCAAGGTTCCGAGATCGATCGTCAGAAGGAGGCCGTCGTCGACAACGAGGCGGCCATCGACGATGACCTTGTCGAGCGCAGGCGCAGCATCGCCGAAGATGAGCTGCCTGATCGCGGAATTGAGCGGAACGAAAGCGATGTCGTCGAGCCGGAAGAGCACGATGTCGGCCTTCATGCCCGGCGCAAGCGACCCGAGATCGGGGAATCCCAACGCGCGTGCACCCGATATGGTGGCGGCGCAAAGCGCGTCGGCGGCGCAGGGCGTATCACCAATCGGCTGCTCGATCGCTGCGAGCCCCAAGTAGGACTTCATCGTTTGCAACATGCTTTGGGAATCGTTGCAGCTGCAGTTGTCGCAGCCGAGCGCGACATTGACGCCTGCAGCGCGATAGGCGGCGATGGGTGCGATGCCGGAGCGCGTCTTCAGATTGCCCTGCGGATTGAGGACGACATTTGCGCCGGCTTTGGCGATGGCCGCGATTTCCCACTCCTCGAGCCAGACAGCGTGCGCAATGGTGAGCTTCGGACCGAGCAGACCGCAATCCGCAAGGTAGCGGATATGCGAATGGCCATGCGCGGCGAGCTTGAGCCGCGCATGCAGGGTCTTACCGCGCGATTCCGCGACATGGGTGAAGACGGGAAGACCGTGCTCGGCGCTGAGCTCGGCGGTCTCCTTCAGCAGCGCGGACGAGCAGCGCTCGGGCGCCGAGGGACCGAGAGCCAGGCGGGTGAGGCCCCGCCCTTTCAGCCGCGGCACGACCGTGTCGCGGATGAGGCCGATGATGTCCGCGCCCTTTGCAAAGGTCGGGACGCTCGGCGCGAGACGCCAGAGCTCGCTCGCGGGCAGCTCCTCGTCCCAGAAGGCGGCGCTGTTGGCGGATGCGAGATCGTTGAAATGCGGCGCGACGACGGCGCGGAGGCCGATCTCCTCGTAGGCCGCGAGCACAATGTCGAAATGCTCGGGCGAATAGGGATGGAGTCGCACCATGTCCTGGACCGCGGTGATGCCGCGCAGCAGACACTCGGCAGCGCCGACCAGCGTGCGGATGCGGATTTCGTCGGCGCTGCGCGGCGGGAAAGCAGGCGGCAGCGCGAGGATGGACCACGTGTCGAGAGGCAACACCTCGAACGAGCCCTTCAAGAGAGTATCGTGCGAGTGGTAGTGCGCATTGACGAAGCCCGGGACGGCGAGACGGTCGTCGCCATCGATGGCGCTGGCGTCGGTTGTCTGGAGGTTGGGCCCGATGGCGATGATGACGCCGTTCTCGATCAGGATGTCGGCGACGGGAGGCAGATCGTAGGCATGCGGATCGGCCAGCGGCCGGGCGCCGCGGATCAACAGGCGCCGGGACAAAGATTGATCCTGCATAAGGCGCACCGATCGGTCGCTTTTGCTTGACGCTCCGTCTTAAAGCCCTTGTACTCCAAAAACCACCACCACCGACGGACGAAGGCAGCCGGCCGGCCCATGAAGCTTGACGCGCAGTCGAGGCGCAGCCCGGAACAAGTGGCAGCGGTGATCGCAGATGTGCTTGCGGGCGCGGGCGCGGAGCTGGTCGCAAGCTTGCCCGACGGGTGGATCGCGCCGCTGATCAAACACCTGGGCGAGGACGCGAGGTTCCGTCATGTGCCAGTCAACCGCGAGGAGTCCGCGGTGGGACTGTGCTCGGGCGCGTTCTTCGGCGGCAAGCCGGGCGTGGCGTTGATGGGGGCATCCGGGTTTCTGACCTGCATCTACGCGATCACCAAGATCAACTACACGTATCAGATTCCCCTGCTCTTCCTGATCACGCTGCGCGGCGCTCCGGGCGATGAGGCGCGCTACCACGTGTCGAACGGGCTGTATTTGCGCGCCGTGATCGATGCGATCGACCTGCCGGCGCTCTATGTCGAGCGGTTCGACGAGCTGCCGAAGATCGCGGAGGCGTACCGTCACTGCCAGGTTCTCGCGCGCCCCTCTGTCGTGGGGCTGTCGCGCGGCGTGCTGAAGGGGACCGAGTGATGGCGATGGACATCGAGGAGTGCTTCGCAGAGATCGCGGGCGCGCGAGACGATGAGATCGTCGTCACCTCGGCGGGGAATTCGTCGGAAGTGTGGTGGGAGAAGACGCGCGACCTCGAGTCGACGTTCTATCTCGAAGCCTCGATGAGTCTATCCACAATGTTCGCGGCGGGACTTGCGCTGTCCTATCCCAAGACGCGGTTCTGGGCGTTTTTGGGCGACGGTGCATTTGTGATGAACGCCGGCGTGCTGTTCGTGGAACGGCAACTGGCGCTGCCGAACCTTGTCTCGATCATTGTTGCGAACCGCTGCTATGGGGCGACGGGGCGCGCGGACTTGCCGATGGGCGCGGAGATCGATTTCGCGAGTATCGCGCGCGCGACAGGCATTCCCAACGTGCACCGCTTCGAGTCGGTCGAGCGGATGAAGGCCGAGTTCGATGCCGCATTCCGCGCGGCCGTACCTTCGACTGTTGTGCTCGAGCTCAACCCGCCGCAGCGTCATTATGAATCGCCGCCGTTCGACGGTGCCGAGCTGAAATACCGCTTCGGGCGCGCACTCGAGCGGCGGTTCGATCGCAAGGTGCTGCCCTGAGCGATCTCAGGCGGCGCATAGATCCCGCGCCGGATACTCCCGGCTTCAGCCCACGCGCGCGTAGACCACGTCCCACTCGTGATGTTGCTGACCGGCTTCGTTGCGACTGCCCTTGAACGTCCGCTCCAGGACAACGAGCTCGGCAATCTTCGGAACGTCGAACCATCGCCAACCTGGTTCCTTCGAGGGCTCATCGAGGCTCCGCATCTGATAGGCCAGTAGTCGCGGTGTGCCCTTCTGGATGCCATAGTCGTGCGGCTCGACGACGCGAAGGCTGTCCTTGTAGCGCAGTTGAAGGAGGCGCTTGCCTGCGATCGCCATTCGAAGCTCAGCATCGAACGATGTCTTCACGTGGCCGCCCCGATCCTATGTCGCGATACGCCGCTTGAGCGCCTGGATTTCGTTCTCGAGCACGCCGAGAAATCGCGAGCGATCCTGTTTGGTGAAACCCGAGTGAATGGTCTGATCGCCGGTGACTTCGCGCAAGTGACGGTTGAGCTCGCGCATCCCAAGCGCCATGCCGATGGTCTCGGGCGTGAACACTTTGCCCGAGGGGCCAATGACGGATGCACTCTTTTTCAGGCAGCGCGAGGCGAGCGGCACATCAGCAGTGATCGCGATGTCGAAGGGTTGAATGTGCTCGGCGATCCAATCGTCGGCCGCATCGGCGCCCTCGGCCACGGTCACGTGCCGGAAGCGCGGATGCGCGCTCGGGCGGAGACCGCCATTGCTCACCATGTGGACGATGAGCTGATGGCGATCGGCGACGCGTTCGACTTCCCTCTTCACCGGGCAGGCATCGGCATCAATGAAGATTTCCAGCACGACGCGCTCTTCAGACGCCCCTTTTGGACTGGCGGAGCCGGAGTCCGCCCAATACTGAAAATATAGTCGTTAAATCAGTTACTTAGAACAAATGATGCGTTGAACCCACAAGTGACCCCACGGCGGAATTCCTCGTCTTTCACAGATGCGAGCCCCCTACCCTGCAACTCGCCAGTCCCTCAATGGGGGTGGCAATTAGCGAGGAGGTCAGCCATGACGCAGAGTGTAAAGCCGATCCTGGCAGCAATCCCTTGGAACAGATCCCGCCTTAGGGGCCAAAAACCTCCGCTCAAGCCGAAGCAGATTTGGGGCATACGCGCCCGGCTCCAAATATGCAAACGCTTTCGCGACCTCGCCCTGTTCGAACTCGCGCTCGACAGCAAATTGAGAGGTT
>Ga0210379_10000236_pt1 | contig 16992 bp, 14 predicted proteins | sample PLMedo_2_FD_155468 | JGI IMG/M metagenome (GOLD analysis project Ga0210379, IMG submission 155468) | Groundwater sediment microbial communities from an aquifer in East River, Colorado, USA - PLM4_32_coex redo | ecosystem: Environmental > Terrestrial > Soil > Riparian zone | place: USA: East... | reverse complement strand
TATGCGTTCCTGGTGTGCGCGTGTGGCTTGAAGATCAAGGTGCCGCCCGATTTCGCCGAGCCCAAGATCGCGTGCCCGCGCTGCGGGCGAGAGAACGAGATCCCGAAGGCGCAGATCTCCGAGTTTGCGGAAGTCGCCGCCGCCGTCGGCGCGATCGTCGGCGCGCCCGGCGGCCAGACGGCTGGTGAGGTTCCGTTCGCGCAACCGGCGAGCGGCGCGCCGGCCACCGTGGGTGCCGGCGAGGCGCCGCTCGAATACCAGCGTCGCACGCGCGGGGAGTGGGAGAGCTTCGCGTGCGGGTGCGGGCACCTGCTCCAGCTATCGCCGAGTTTCTCGGCGAGCCAGATGAAGTGCCCCAACTGTGGGAGGATTACGCGGGTGGTGTGACGTGGGCGGCGGTGAGCAGGTGGCGCGGGAGCGCAGCCGCGCACGAGGGGCAGAACTCGAGACCGCGCAGGTCGATTCTCTCCACGCTCGCCGCGAACTGCATGATGCATCCGACATCGGAACAGTGGCCGAGTCCGGCCACGTGCCCCAACTCGTGCATGATCTCGGCCACGGCGCGTCGCGCGGTGAGGTTGGGGTCGGCCGCGAGTCCGTACTGCTCGGGCCCGAGGCGAGCGAACGAGACGACGGCGGCGCGACCGTTGCGGGTGGCGCGCCCGAATACGAACGTGAAAAGGGCGAGGCCGAGGTCGAGCGTCGTGAGCCCGATGTGCACCGAACCGGGCCCGGCCGAGACTTCCAGGTCCGCGAGCAGGCGGTCGGCGTCGACCTGTTCGCGCCCGTCGAGTCGCACCGGAGCGTTCTCCCACGGCCGGGGGTGCAGGTGGCAGGGCACGGCCAGGCGCCGGCTCGCGCGCGCCACGATGTTCTCAGCGGCCGCACGCGCCAGCCCGGCTTCAGCGTGAAACCACACCGCCTCGATGCCAGGCGGAGCGAGACTCCTCGTCGTTTCCGACACAGGCGCCTACCCGACGGCGCGCGCCTTATCCAGCCCGAACTTCTCGATCTTGTGGTAGAGCGTGCCGCGATCGATCTCCAGCATGCGCGCCGCGCTGCTGATGTTCCAATCTTGCGCCTCGAGCACCGAGATGATATGAGCTCGCTCGGCTTCGGCCAGGGACTGCCCGCTGGACAAAGCTATGGGAGCGCTGGTCACGCGCATCGGGAAGTCCTTCGCCTCGATGATCGGTGGCGTGCCGGCCACGACGGCGCGCTCGATCGCGTTCTGCAGCTCACGCACGTTGCCCGGCCACGAGTACGCCTGGAGCGCGGCCAGCCCCTCCTCGGAGAACCGCATGGGTTTGCGGTTCATGGACCGCGTGAACCTCTCCAGGAATGACTCGGCCATCGGCGCGATGTCTTCCGGGCGCACGCGCAGCGGTGGCATGTCGATGGCGAAGACGTTCAGCCGCCAGTAGAGGTCGTCGCGGAATTCGCCGCGCTGGATCTTTGCCTCCAGGTCCTCGTTGGTGGCGGCGATCAAGCGAAAGTCGACCGGAACGGGATTCCGCCCTCCCACGCGCGTGACCGATTTGTCTTCGATCACGCGCAGCAGCTCGACCTGCACCTTCGGGCTGATGGTCCCGATCTCGTCCAGGAAGAGCGTCCCACCATCGGATAGCTCGAACTTCCCGCGGTGGCGGTAGATGGCGCCGGTGAAGGCGCCCTTCTCGTGCCCGAAGAGCTCGCTCTCGAGCAGTCCCTCCGCCAGCGCGCCGCAATTGACGATCACGAACGGGCCGTAGCGGCGCGGCGAACCGACGTGGATGGCGCGCGCCGCCAGTTCCTTGCCGGTGCCCGATTCACCCCGGATCAGCGCGGTGGCGTCGGTTCCCGCCACGGCCGCGATCAGATCCTGCACGCGCCGCATGGCGCTGGATACGCCGATGATGGGCGAGGGCGCGGACGCGGCTTCGAGGCGCTCCTTCAAACGCAAATTTTCGGAGCGGAGCGAGCGATGCTCGCTGGCGCGGCGCACGAGTACCGACAGCTCTTCGGGGTCGAACGGCTTCGCGATGTAGTCGTACGCCCCGGCCTTGAGCGCCTTGACTGCGGTTTCAACCGACGCATACGCCGTCATGATGATCACCGTCATGTCGGGTTTGACCGCGGCGAGCCGGGCCTGGAGCTCGAGGCCGTCCACGCCCGGCATCTTGATGTCCAGGAACGCGAGGTCGTAGTCCTTTTCGGCCACCAGTCGCAGTGCTTCGGTACTGTTCTGCGCGGTGTCGACGCGATGGCCGTCCTGTCGGAACCAGTCGCCCAGCGATTGAACGACGATCGGCTCGTCGTCGACCACGAGGATCGACAGGGATGACGACCGCGGTAATGTGTTGTTCATGAAACCTGAACCTCCTTCTGTGCAACTTCCGGTGCGGCGGCGCGCGGCTGGCGCAGCGGCAGGCGCACGGTGAACACGGTGCCCGAACCGGGCGACGAATCCACCGCCACCGTCCCCTGGTGACGTTCCACGATGCCGTAGACCACGCTGAGACCGAGACCCACGCCGCTCTCACCCTCCTTGGTGGTGAAGAACGGCTCGAAGATTTCGCCCAGGTGTTCCGGCTGGATGCCGCGGCCGGAATCGCGGATCTGAATCGATACTGTCTCCCCCTCCCCCCGGGCCGAAATCGACACATACCCGCCGGGCGGTGTCGCCTCGAGTCCGTTGATGGCCAGCGCGAGCACGACCTGCTCGACCTGCGACGCGTCGCACTCGACCAACGGCAGGTCGGCCGGCACGTCGAGCACGAGGGCGACGTCCGAGAGCTCGGCGCGGTGCCGAAGCAGCATCATGCAGCGCTCGAGCAACGGAAACAGGTTCTCGTCGCCGAAGTGGACCGCGGGTTTGCGGCTGAATAGGAGAAGGTTGCGCACGATGTTGCCGCAGCGTCGCGACTCGTCTTCGATCAGAGCAAGGATGCGGCGGAGATCCGCTTCGTCCGGAGACACGGCGGAACCGGCGCCCGTCGCGGACGCGGCCTCCTCGCTGCGCCGGCGCAGGAGACGCGCGTAGGTGGCGATGCCGGCCAGCGGGTTGTTCAGTTCGTGCGCCACGACGGCGGCGAGCTTGCCGAGCGACGCCATCTTCTCCACCCGGAACATGCGACGGTGCGCCTGCTCGAGCTGCGCGCTCTTTTCGTCCACGCGTTTCTCCAGGGTGGCGTTCAACTCCTCCAGTTCGCAGCGGGCGCGCCCGAGCCGCTCGCTCATCATGTTCCAGGCATCGGTGAGTTCACTGATCTCACCCTCGTGACCGGCGACGAGACGCTGCGAGAAATCGCCGGCCGCGATTTGACCGGTCGCCCGTGTGAGCCTTGCCACCGGGCGCAACACCGTGCGCCAGGTCAGGAGCCACGCCAGGCCGAGCACGGCCAGGACCGCCACCACCAACCCGAGCAGCAACTGGCGCTCGGAGGCGGCGAGGTCGGCGTCCACCGTCCCGAGCGGCAGCTGCACATCAAGCACGCCGAGCACGCTCGTGTTCGGAGGATGGGCATGGCAGTCGGCCTCGGCACAGCCAGGCTCGTTGTGCAGCGGGGCGATCACCCCGAGGACCCGCCCTCCGGACGCCGCGCGGAACACGCGCGTGCGGTTGTCCTGCTCCACACGGGCCAGCGGCCGCCCCGCTCGATGACATGACACGCACTGTTCCGCATCGATGTCGACGAGTGCGCCCACTTCTTCCTCCGCCGTCGATATCGTTATCTTCCCGCGCGAGTCGAACACGCGGATGCGCTCGAACGATTCCTGATCGCCGATCGTCTGGATGATGCGGCGCACCTCGCCCGGATCGTCACGCATCATGGCATCACGGGTGGAGCGGCGGATGACTTCGGCGACCTCGGTGGCCCGGTTTTCCACCAGCCGGGTCAGGTGGGACCGCTGCAGGTGGAGGCTCGCGTAACCCACGGCAACCAGAATGACCGCCGTACCCCCGCAAAGCGCGAGCCCGAAGCGGGCCGCCAGCCCTCGATGGTTACCATGACCACGGGTCACCGGAGACTTCACGTCATCACACTCACTTCGGCGGCGCCGGTGCCGGGGGATAAACCGGCAGGTACCGCACGGCCAGGTTGAACGCGCCGAAACCGAGCGCCACCAGCATCAACGTCACGAGCACCTCCGCCGCGGCCGGGATGTAGTGACCGCCCTGCGCGCCTTCGAAACCGGTGATGCTCACGTTCAGACGATTGGTGATGAACCCGAGCACCGTCAACAGGCTGGCCGCGTAGAGCCCGCGCGGGCTCGAGCGCACGCGCGGCACCGCGAGCAGGGCCAGCGGCAGCAGCAACCCGACCAGGAACTCTAGCTGAAATAGCGCCGCCTCATACGTCGGCTGAAAAGCCAGGGGCAGCACGCCGCGCGCCCAGAGATCCCGCACGCGCAGCACCGCGAGCACGCCGAGGACGGCCACCAGCACGCGTCCCAGCTCGGTGAGCAACGGCATCTCGAGGTGACGCCCGAGCGCACGCGCCGAGAGGCGCGACTCGACGATCACCATGGCGAGGCCGGCGCACACCGATGACGCCCAGAACATGATCGGCAACCACTCCGTGTACCACAGTGGATGCAGCTTTCCCGGCACGATCAGGTAGAGCGCGCCGAGCGACGATTGATGCAGTGTCGAGAGGATCACTCCGGCGATGACGAGCGGCAGCACGATCGCGTGCTGGATGCGCAGCGCCCGCCGCCAGCCGAGTCGCTCGAAGACCATGCCCGAGAACTCGAGGCCGAGCACCGTTGTGTACAGCGTCACGCACCACGCGATCTCGAACATCACCGAGTGGGGGTTCCACATGACCATCGGGTGCCAGATGTTCCACGGCCGGCCGAGATCCACCAGCAGGCCGCACACCACCAGCAGGTAACCGAGAAAAGCGGTGAGGATCGCCGGTCGCACGATCGGCCGGAAGCGCGAGAGGTGAAACAGATAGACGATGGCGGTGATAGTGAAACCGCCCGCCGCGAGGCCCACGCCACAGAGTACGTCGAAACCGATCCACAGGCCCCACGGGTAGGTGTCGGACAGGCGGGTCACGGCCCCCAGGCCGCGTGTGAAGCGCACCCACAGGATTGCGGCTCCGAATCCAACCAGGATCCAGAAGACGGCCCGCCAGAAGCCGAAGCTACGTAGTCTCGTGCGTGTCATGGACGACCTCCTTTGGGGAAACGGGTGCGGCGGCGGCCAGGCGTTCCGCGGCCTCGGCTTCCGCCACGTCCTGCCGGCGCTTCGTGATCCACCAGATTCCAAGCAGCAACGCTCCGCCGATTGATATTACGTCCGGCACGTGGCTCAGCGCCGCCCACGTGCGCATCGGCAGCGGTTCGAGCGGCAACGAGTGCTTGAACCCGAGCTGCTCGAAGGACACCGGAGAGAGAAAAAGCATCGACGTCCCACCGACCTCGTGTTCACCGTAGACGTGCGGGTAGTACGCGTCCGGGTTGGCGTCGATGCGGCGATGCGCCTCCGCGAGGAGCTCCTCGCGCGCCCCGTACACCGTGGCGGCCTCCGGGCACGCTGCCGCGCAGGCGGGAATGTCTCCGTGCTTCCAGCGCTCCGCACAGAAGTCGCACTTGGCGACGCCGGGCACCGCCTTGTCCCATTCGTAGCGCGGCACGTTGAAGGGACAGGCCTGCATGCAGTAGCGGCAGCCGAGACACCGCGCCGCCTCGTAGACGACGGGGCCGTCGTCCAGTTTGTGAAGGGCGCCCACCGGGCAGACGCTGACGCAGGTCGGGTGCAGGCAGTGCATGCACATCTTGCGCACGTACAGGTCCTCCCGTTCGACGAGGACGGTCAGCGCCGTCGGCGAGAGGTCCTTGACTTCGTCGATGCTGCCGGTATGACCGTGCGCCTGCATGCAGGCTTCCATGCAGGCGCCACAGCCAACGCAGCGCGTGATGTCGATCAACATGGATCTTTGCTTCATATAGTTCTCCTACCTAGTTCAGTAGAAACTCGTGGACCAACCGCCGCCAGTCGTCCGCAGGCAGATGGCGGGCGAAGTCGGCGACCGGCTCTCCGCCGTCCTGGAGGACGGATCCCGACAGGGCCACCAGGTTCAGATCGAGTCGCTCACGCGCGTCTTCGGTCCAGCGCCGCGCGAGCGAACCACCGAGCAGGTTGCGCAGGCCGCTCGCGAGATCGCGCGAGCGTATCTTGGCCAGCCAGCCGCGTCCGTACGGCTCGTCGGTGGCAAGAGTGGGCTGCGCCTCCAGACGCGGATTCACTTCGAGGACTTCGCCGGTGAGCGGAGTCACCAGATTGGCACCGCCACGATCGGAAACGACCCGGAACGCCGGCTGTCCGGCGGCGAATCTGGATCCCACCTGCGGCAGTGTGATCGACTTGGCAGAACCGACCAGTCGGCGAGCGAAATCGTCCATGCCGACGGCGGCGGTGTCCGCGCCGAGCGGTCGCACCCACATGTGCCCAAGGTGATAAAGCCGGTCTTCGGGAAGCTGATAGCCACTCACCCACACCGGCTCAACCGACAGCGGCATCGGAAACGGATCTGCGGCCGCGTCAACGCGGGCCCCCTGCGGAGCGTTGCGGCGCCCGAGGATGTAATCGAAGGTCATGAACATTGAGACCATTAGCAGAACGATGATGACAGTCATGGCGAGCCTCCTTAGTAATTGGTTCGACACTTCACCTATTACAAGGGGGATGCCACGCTCGCGAGCACGCGTGGCGTTCGCCGCAACTGGCAGGGCTAGCAGGCGGTTGGCTCGGTGGGACGCGTGGAATCTAGAAACAGGCTTGAAGAGCGCGCTGTCGAACTTCTCGACAGGCGCCATGAGCGCACGGCTCGTCGCCGCGTCTAAGCACTTGCTTGTTCGGGAATTCGTTCGTTGTGGAAGCATCCCGCACCACCGTGGCGGGTTTCCACAATCTTCGAGCTGCGGTTACCCGCCTGAAGGGGATTCGGGACCGGTGGCGCTTCGTGCGGCCGTGAGGGGCCACCGACATCGAGAATCCTTTCACAAGGAGTTTCTGCTTCTCCGTGGGAAAAGTCAACAGGCGACCGGGATGAGAATGGCGGACGCTTGTAACATAGTCCAAGTAAACTAGATATGCAATCAGGGCCATCCATCGCCCGATGGTGATCGCATGGTCCTCGTGGTGCCTAGCGCCGCCCTACCCCGATCGATCCTGCCTTCGCCGTCTCCTCCCTGTGGTTCGGAGTGGCGACCCCCGCCTGTCGCACCATTTCCGAGAGCCTGTTCAGCCACGGCGCCCGCTGAGCCGGAACCGGCCACGCGACCTTCGCCGTCGAGCGCAACGAAGTCGCCGGATCCTGCATCGTGATTTCGACGTCGAGTACGTCGCGCCCGTTGGCGATCGTGATCGCCGTGGGCGTCTGGAGTCCGCCGTAGAGCCCGGCGGGCTCGGTGGACGGGTCGTAATCGCTGTTGCCGTTCAGATCGAGGAACGCTCCGAGATAGTACGTTCCATCCGCGAGCCCGTCGTCGAGCGTGTTGAAGCCCCACGTCGTGTAGCCCGGCCAGGATGCAAACGTTCCGTACGCAGGCGGCGACGTCGGGTCGAACCCGACAACTTCGAATACGCCGACGCCGATCTGGTAGCTGCCGCCGCTGTAGTTCCCATCGTAGGTCACGGTACCCGTGATCGCGCTGGGGTCGAACAGCGGAAAGTTGACGTTGGCCACGTGCGCGCCGCCCGTGATGGTCACGCTGTCGGGCTCGAAATCGCCCAGGCTGAGGTTTGCCCCGAAGGCCCCGATCGCGTCGCCGTAGGACGGATCAAACTCGCCATCGCCATTGGTGTTCATGACGGCGATCGGATAGTACACGCCGTCGGGGAGATTCCCGATGTTGTACGTGTTGTTGCCCGCAACGATCCCGGTGCCGAGAATGTTGAACTCGTCGTTCTCGAAGGGGAACCCGTCCGGTGCCACCACCAGCGCGCCCGTCGGGTCGTTCGCGTAGTTGGACCCCGGGTCGCCGGCGAGCGTGCCCGCGAAGCTCCCCGTGGCGAGAGCGTTACCGGTGGTGAACACAATCGTGACCGGCAGGACGATTCCGTTTCCCGCGAGGTCGATCACGCCGCCCGGGAAAATGGTCAGGTTGTACTGCTGGTCGTCCAGCAGCGGCTGATCCGGGTCGAACGTGAGCGTCTTGCCATTGTTGGACCAGGTCACCTCTCCATTCCCCGGGTCGGGAATGAGTTGAATCAGAATCGCGTCCTGGTTGATGGCCTCCGAAAACGTGAGCGTGCGGTTGGTGTTCACGTCCACGTTGGTGGCGTGGTTGGCCGGCACCGACGAGACCAGCGTCGGCGGGGTCGCGTCGACGACAGACGTCGTCCTGTACGACCAGTTCGAAACCAGCATCGTGTTGCCGGCGATATCCTCCACGGCGCTCAACGACACATGGTAGAGAGTGGCGTACTCGAGCGGATCCATCTGGGAGACCGTGAAGCTGACCGCGTCGTCGGTCGTGACCTGGTTGAGGACTGCCTGACTCGCGTCCGATACCCACGCCAGGGAGTTGACGAACGAACTGTAATTGACCGGCTCAGAGAACTGGACGACGACCGGCTGGCCGACGCTGGTGCCGGTGGCGTTCGGGGCCGGCGAACGGTACACGATCTCGGGGGCTGTGACGTCGGGGTCGATCGAGCCCGTGAACGCTGTGGCCGCCGTACTCGTGATCGCGTTGCCGCTGGCGTCGGCAACTCCGGTGACGCTCATGTTGTAGGGAGCGGCCGCCATGCCCTGGGTCGTCAGCGAGACCGTCATCTGGTCGGAGTTCAGCGATGCCGCCAGCACCTGCAGCGAGTCGCCCGGCGATTCGGACCAGTCCTGTGGGCTGGCCGGAGTGAGCACCACCGTCTGCTCTATGATGACATAATTGCTTTCGTCCTCCGCCGATTCGCGTCCGAGATGCTCATTGAATGCCACGTCGATGTGATACTGATCGATCGGCGTAACACTCGTGACTGCGGGAGACGTTGTGTCGGGGGTGCCTCCGGTACCATCGTCGTCGCTGCAGGCGATGAGTGCGAGCATGACCACCAGAATTGAGGCGGGGAAGGTGGATCTCGAAAGCGATGCCATGGGGACCTCCGTGCGGCCGATAGGCGCGAATGCCCAATGTAGTAGCGCGAACGACCGGCGTTGTAAACCTGATTCTTATGGCATCGGGTATCTGCCGGTGCCGCGTGCAGGGCCGGCCTACAGCGGAAACGTCATCCCCTCGCGCGCCACGTCCTGGCCGTCCACGATCGCCGGGTTCGAGTGGTTCAAGTGGATGAACAAGAGCTTCGCGCGTGTTCCTTCAAGCAGTGCTCGCGTTTCCGACATCAACGGGTGCGGGACCTCCGACATCTCGCGTCCCGGCAACTCCTTTACGGAAGCAAAAGTTCCATCGACCAGCACGACGTCGACCCGGTCCGCCAGCGCGCGCAGGCTCCGGTCCCACTTCTCCCACTTGTCGATGTCCGGAATGAAGAGCGCCCGGGCGCGCGGCCCCTCGATCAGAAAACCGACGGTGTCGGTGAATTCATCGCGGTGCGGGACGAGCATGGACGTGATGCGCAGGCCGTCCGGCAGCTCCACCGGCTGGTCCGGCGTCAGCAGCCGCAAATCGACGTGGCCGTCTTTGACCAGCAGGCTCCACGGCCCGTTGTTCCGCAGGAACGCGACCATCCGCTCCGTCCCGTAGACGGGGACGCCCTCCGTGGCCATCGCCTCCTTGCCGAGATACATGAGGCCCGTGTAGTGGCCGATGTGGGCGTGGGTGAGAAAGATCCCGTCCGGCGGCTTACCGCCGGTCAATGTCTGGAGCTGGGCGGGGAAATCAGGGGTGGCGTCGAGGAGATAGGTCGTGCCTCTGTCCCGATTGATCAGCCCCAGGCAGCTGACCTTCTCGGCGCGGCGTTTCCCGGCGCGGACGTCGGCGCACGGCGACTTTGCGCAGCCGGGGTGAGGCATGCCGCCGTCTTGGGCGATCCCGAGCACGACCAGCTCCCAGCCGCCCGTCGATGTCGGCGCAGACGCGGGTGTTGTGATCGCGAACGCGGCGATCAGGTACGCGGCGCAACGCGTGAACGAAGCGATCATCCCTGGCGAGCGTCCGGTCCCGCTAGAACGACCAGTTCACGATCGGGCACACGGGCAGGAAACCATCCTGCGAGATGATGTTGATCAACCCGATCTGAAGCCCGTGGTACTTCTGCGCGTAGTTCACGAACCCCAGCTGGAGACCGTCGCCGTTGGCGGTGTGGTTCACGAATCCCCACTGCACGCCCTCGAAGCTCCCCGCGTTGTAGTTGACCATCGCGAGCTGCGCGCCCTTGAAATCCGCCTCGGCGATGTTGACCGCGCCCCACTGGAGGCCCTTCGAAAGGCCCGCCGTGGTGTGATTGACGAGGCCGAGGTCGAGCACCTGGACCGACGTGTTTTTCCCATAGAGCAGGTTGAAGCGAAATGCCGTCACCGAGTCGGTTTCCTTCGCGAGCGAGATCGGCGTGACGAGGGAGAGGTTGACCGCTTTCTCGCCCGCACGACTCGGGGTGATCGACGTCGACGAAATGACGACCGCAGACAACAAAGCAATCTTGAGGACCTTCATGAAACGCACTCCTGGTTGAACGAATGAGGTGTTGCGCGCCGACATGCGGCCTGCGCGTCACGCATCGTAGCACAGACGAGCGTCATCGTCCATTCGGGCAGCGCCTGCTTACCGATCCCGGCTCCACGAATCCTCCATCAGGACGAACGTGAGCATCACGAACCCGAGCAACACCGCGAGGGTGACTCCGCCGGTGAACAGGCTCGGCACGCTCGCCACCAGATCGATCGATCCTCGGACGAGATCGTGCAGCGATGGACGCTTCCAGATCAAGAGCCCCGAAACGAATACGGCGGTTGCCGCGGCGGGAACGATGGCCTGAACGAGTTCGCGTCGCGCCCGCCGTTGCTGCCGGCGCGCATATTCCGCCCGCAGCCAGACCCCGCGGTAGGGCGGTGCCGGCGGACTCGCCGTTTGCATCGCGAGGCGCTGCATCGCCTGAACCACGTCGAGTATCTCCCGGCAGGAGTGGCAACCGGAGACGTGATCGCGCAGCGCCGGAGTCAACGCCTCCGAGCCCGCCGCCGCCGTCACCGCGGCTTCAAACCCACAAGGCGTTGGTTTCATCGTACATCCTCTCCATTGATTCCCACGCGCCGGAGCAGCCCCGTGAGCCGATTTCGGGCTCGAAACAGAAGCACGCGCACGCTCTTTTCCCGGAGGTTCATCACTCCCGCGATGTCGCGGTGACCGTACCCTTCGACGTAGGCGAGCCAGAGCAGCGTCCGTTGCCCCGGAGACAACTTGTTGAACGCTTCGTCGACGTCGAGGCGAAGATCCACTCGTTCATCGCGGGTCTTGTCCGGTTGCGCTCGAACCGCGCCATCGTCGTGCACTTCGCGCTTGCTGCGCCGCCAGTGATCATGCATCAGGTTGGTCGCGATGCGGTACAGGTACGCCTTCAGTTGCGGATCACCCAGACCGCTCGTCCTGGCCTGCAGCAAGCGCACGTATGCCTCCTGGCTGATGTCATCTGCCACCGTCGCCTCCCCGACGCCCTTGACGACGTACGCCCGGAGCGCCGGGAAGGTGGCTTCGTAGAGGGCCGCAAAAGCCGCTTCCTCCATCGCTTCGTTCTAGTCCCACCGTTTGGCCAGAACGTAGGTCACGGTTGCGACGATCAAGAGCGCCGCCCCGCCGCCGAAAAAGATTGTACCCCAGTAATTCAGGCCCATCGCCTGGTGGATGTAGTTGATGTCCGTCTCGTTCCGCAGCCGGAGCGCATTCACGAGCAAGGCACCACCCAGCACGAGCAGGACGACACCGCCCTGCACGAACCGGCGCACACTGGTGAGCGGGTGGACGGGAGGCCCGATCGGGTCTTCCAGGAACTTCCGCCCGGCATCGGTCTGCAGGAAGTCGACGAACTCTTTCGCCGTGCCGAACTTGTCGACCAGGCGGTTGAACGTCTCGCTGCGCAGCAGGCGGGCTTGCGCGTGGAGTTGATGTCGCCGGAACACGAGCCAGAGCACCCAGGCGGCGAGTGCCGTCACCGCGAGCATCATTACAACTTCTTCAACTATCATGTTCGTCTCTCCGTGTTGAGGGTGTTCGTTGATGCTATTTGTCCGTTGCGTCGACGTAAGTACTGTGCGGTGTTCAAGGCTCCTTCATCTCCGCGATGAGCATCTTCAAGTAGTCAGCGTGGAGTTCGTCCGGCGTGGTGTCCAGCAGCTTTTCCAGCGCCAGGCGGTGGGCGGTGCGCACGGCCGCGTCTCCCGGCGTGACCACGTCGGGCGTGATGCCGGTGCCCTCCCAGTTGCTCTTCGTCAGGGGACTGGTTGCGTTTCCGACCGGCACCATGATCGCAAAATGAAGGTTGATCATAAAGATCTCGGCCAAATGCGCGCCGCCGCGCGTGACCTCTCCCACCACGACCACCCGCCCCAACTTCTGCAGACAGTACGTAAACTGCTCGGCGGCCGAGAACGTGCGCACGCCCGTCAGCACGTAGACCGGCTTGTTCGTGTAGCGCGGTCCCGGCACATAAGGGAGCGTCCAGCTCTGACTGGTTTCGCCGGTCTTGCGGCTGTACAGGTCGACGAGGTGGATCGGCTCGCCGTCGAAAAAGTAGCTCGTGAGCAGCGCGACCATGTCGGCATGCCCGCCACCGTTTTGGCGCAGGTCGATCAGGAGTCCGTCGGTGTTGCCCAGAAAGCGCATGGCCGCCGCGAGGGTCTCGCCGGCCAGCGCCGGATCGTCGAACTTGGTCAGCTTCAGGTACCCCACGTTGCCATCGAGGTGTTCGGCGCGCTCGATCCCGAAGTTCCGGCGAACCGCGCCCAGGCGACGCTGCGCGATCTCTTCAGCCGAAGGCTCGCTCGGCGTGTCCCGCACCGGGCGCGCCTCTGCCGAAAACATCACCTTCAGGTGCCGGTCGGGGGTGACGGCCTGCAGGTCCGCGGTCAGACGCGTCACCAGTGCGTCGGCACTCGTAATGTCATTGTAGGCGCCGTCCTTCTGGTGCCGGCGGATCGCACGCGCGATTTCCCGCGCGCGGTCCGAGAAGACGTAGTTTTCCTCCGTGTAGCGGGCCACGGCGTCGATAACGCTCGTCCGCATCGTCTTGTCGATGGGCATATCCTCGCGAATCTCCTGCGTTTGTGCCTGCCCCGGCCCGGGAGCCGGAATCAGGCAAAGGAGAGCGATCATCGTGATGGCTCCGCGGGCGCAGAAACTCAATGCGTGGTTCATGGATGAATCCTTTGGGAAAAGTGGCTGTGTCGCCTGGGAATCAGACGTAAGACGCCCGGGGCGCCCGAACGGTTAACAGGAAACGTTGCGCAAGCGTATCGGTCCGTCGATTGGTGTATACTCGACGGCACCGCCAGGGCAAGGTGCTCATCCAGGTTCCCACCGACGAAGGAGGGAGTCAGATGTCACACGCACGTCTGCTCGTTCTCATTTTCGAGGGTCCAGCTGCTTATATGGTCTAACTTGGATCGGGGAGTCCGTGCATCCCACGCATGCAACCATATGGAGGCCGCTTCATGTACTCGAGACTCAGTATCGCCCTCAGTTGCCTTCTCATCGCCTTCGCCACCAATGCGTCGGCCCAGGCGCCTCCATACTACTGGAGCCATCGAGTCGGCAACAACTTACAGGAGTACAGCGGTGGCGTCGCGGTTGATCCCTCCGGGAATGTTTATCTGGCGGGAGATTTCACGGGCACGGTGAACGTGGGAGGCGCCGACCTCACGAGCGCGGGAAGTACCGACATCTTCCTGGTCAAGTACGGACCCAACGGCGTGCACAAATGGAGCAAGCGCTTTGGGTCACTCAACGACGACCGAGTTCTCGACATCGCGATGGATGCCTCCGGCAACGTCGCGATCACGGGAACATATTTCAATGGCATCGACTTCGGCGGTGGCGTGCTAGCGGTCAACGGGCTGGAAGGGTACGTCGCGAAGTTCAACACCGCCGGGAGCCATGTGTTCAGCCAGCACCTGGGTGGCGCCAGCCTCGATTCGGGCAACAACGTCGCCTTCGACGGTTCCGGGAACGTCCTGGTGACGGGATACTTCACAGGCACGGCAGATTTCGGGGGTAGCAACCTCGTGAGCGCGGGGGACCACGATATCTTCGTGGCGAAATACAACCCGAGTGGAGTACACCAGTGGAGCGCACGTTACGGCAGCACGGGCACCGACGATGGAAACGGCATCACGGCGGACGCTTCGGGCAACGTGATCGTGACCGGTTTTTTCAGCGGCACCGTCAACTTCGGCGGCGGCGGTCTCATTAGCGCGGGCGGCCCGGACATTTTTGTTGCGAAATACTTTACCAGTGGAACGTACCAGTGGAGCTCGCGCTACGGAAGCACGGGCAATGATTTTGGTCGCGGCCTGGCTGCGGACGGCTTCGACAACGTCTATCTTGCCGCCGACTTCAGCGGGACCGTGAACTTTGGCGTGTCCAACCTGATCAGCGCCGGCGGTTTTGACATCGCCCTGGCGAAGTACAACTCGCTCGGAATATGCCTGTGGAACCAGCGTTTCGGAAACACGACGAACGATGCAAGCACGACGGTCGTGGCGGACGCTGCCGGGAATGTGGCGCTGACCGGCTATCACACGCAAACGATCGATTTCGGAGGCGGCGGAATTCCCGGTGCGAGCGATCTCGACATCTACATTGCAAAGTTCAATGCGGCGGGTGCTCACCAATGGAGCTCCGGGTACGGCAACATTGGCGGTTTCGACGTCGGTCAGGGGCTCGCCATGGACGCATCCGGAAACGTGGCGCTGGCCGGTTACTTCACCGGCTCCGTGGATTTCGGTGGCGGTCTGCTCACTGCTCAGGGGCAACAGGACGTCTTCATCGCCAGATACGCTTCCCCCAATGAGCCGCTTATCACCGCCATCACCGATGTCGGCAATGATCAGGGACGCGCCGCTCGCATCTCCTTCCTGCGCTCGGGACACGACAAGGTGGGGGATGCGACCCCGGTTGCCGAGTACGCGGCGTTTCGACGCATCGGGGCGCTGCCCGCTCTCAGTGTCGCGGAAGACGCCGCCGATGCACCGGGAGCGCTGGCCATCCCCGGCTACGAGTTTGTCGGGGCGATTCCCGCCTACGGTGAGTCGTCGTACAACATGATTGTGTCGACCCTGGCAGACTCGACGGTCGCATTGGGACAGTACTACTCGGTGTTCTTCGTACGCGCGGCGGGCACTTCGCCCACGACTTTCTTTGATTCGCCCCCGGACAGTGGTTACTCGCTCGACAACCTCGCTCCGGGAGTTCCCGGTGCCTTCGCGTACTCAGCGGGCCAGCTCTCATGGAACGAGTCGACCGCGAAGGACTTGGACTATTTCTCCGTCTACGGCTCCGACACCAACGACTTCGGGTCGGCGACGCTGATCGACTACAGCGTCGCGCCGGCGATGGACGTGAATGCCTCGCCGTATGTGTTCTACTTCGTCACCGCCACCGATTTCTCCGGGAACGAAGGCAAACCGGCCGTGATCAACACGCTCTCGGAGGTGAACGAGACGCCGAAGCACTACGTGTTGTCCATTTCGGCATACCCGAATCCGTTCAACCCGGAGACGACGATCCGGTACACGGTGCCGTCGAAGGGGCGTATCACGGTCGACGTATTCGACGCGCGCGGTGCGCATGTGGCCATGCTCGTCGACGCCGAGATGGAGGCAGGCGCCTACACCGTGACCTGGAACGGGCGCGACAATCGTGGTGCCGCGACGGGTTCGGGCGTGTACTTTGGGCGGGTCACGTCGCCGGCGGGGGCGCAGAGTTACAAAATGACGCTGCTAAAATGACGGTATGATGTTGACGACAACACCGCCGTCGTCGTGTTAGGTTTGGAAGCGTGACCCCGCGACTTCGAGTCTTCCATTTCAGACCGCGGCGGCTGCGTCGTTTCGGTCTGGTTGCCGTCCTCTTCGCGCTCCTCTTCCTCGGGCCGTGGCTGGTAAGGCTCGCCGCCGAATGGCTCTGGTTCCAGGCCCTGGGCTACGAGCGCGTATTTGCGACCCAGCTGCTGGCGCGCGCACTGCTCGGACTGGGTGTCGGTGTCGCCGCGTTCGCGTTTCTCTATGCGAACCTCCGGATCGCGCTTCGGGGCGTCGTCCCGAGCCCGCCCCTGATCCAGGTCGGGCTTCCGGGCCCCGCCGAGTTGATGCGACTCGTGCAGCGCCTGGTGTGGCCGGCCGCGCTCGGTGTGGCGGTGTTGGTGGGCCTCGTGGCTGCGAGTGCGTGGCTCGACGTGCTTCGCTTCGTCCATCGGACCCCGTTCGGCACGACCGATCCCGTCTTCGGGCGCGACGTGGCCTACTACGTGTTCACCCTGCCGGTCGTCACGGGCGCGATCCGATTGCTCATTGTACTCACGATGGTGGCGCTCATAGGGACGGCCGCGCTCTACGCGATCCGCCGCGCAGTCGCCGTGTTCGGGCGCAACGTCACCGTCGAGCAATCGGCACGTCTGCACCTCGCGGTGCTCATCGCCGCGCTGTTTCTCCTGACGGCGCTGCGGGTGATCTTCGTGCGGCTGCCGGGGCTTCTCTATTCCACCACCGGTCCGCTCGCCGGGGCGAGCTACGCCGACCTGCACGGCACGCTCATCGGCCTCCGGCTGGTCGCGTTCGCCGCCGTGATCGGGGCGGCGCTCGTGTTGTGGGGCGCCCGGGGTCCGCGCCTTGCCCGCGCCACGCTGCTCGCGGTGGGGCTCTACCTCGGCGTGTCGTTGCTCGGTGTCTCTCTCTATCCCGCCGCCGTCAATCGGCTCGTCGTGGCACCCAACGAGCTGGCGAAGGAGACACCCCAGCTCGCCCGCCACATCGCCGCCACACGCCGGGCGTGGGGACTGGACAGCGTGGTCACGCGCGATCTCACCGGCGAGGCCCACCTCACCGAAAA
>Ga0210379_10000235_pt1 | contig 16997 bp, 17 predicted proteins | sample PLMedo_2_FD_155468 | JGI IMG/M metagenome (GOLD analysis project Ga0210379, IMG submission 155468) | Groundwater sediment microbial communities from an aquifer in East River, Colorado, USA - PLM4_32_coex redo | ecosystem: Environmental > Terrestrial > Soil > Riparian zone | place: USA: East... | reverse complement strand
GTCGCTCGTGAAGGGTTCGGTTTCGGGAAGCGCCGGACGAACGTACTCATTGAACGTGAGCGCGAACACTTCGTCCTCGGGATTGCTCGTCGACACGAACGTCCCTGCCGCGGCCGCCACGAGGTTGCGGACAGATGCCATGCTGCCGCTGCCATCGATGAGGAGACCGACGGTGACCGGGGCATCCAGCCGGTTGAAGAATTCGATGATCTGAGGCACGCCGTCTTCGCGCACCGTGAACGCATCGGCGGACAGGTTGGTGACGTAGGCGTGCGTCCGATCCTCGACCATCACCTGGAGCACGACGAGCTCCGATTGCGCTGAGAAGACGGGCGGCTCTCCTCCAGGCGGAACTGGCGATGCCGTCTGGCTCGTCGGCACGACACCCAGTACGCCAACGAGAGCCACGGTCGTCATGAGCCGGCGCGGCTCCATTTGAGGTCCCTCCTGTGACGAGCGCCTGCCGTCAGGCAGGCGCTCGTGGTTGCCCGGGCGAATGACTCCCCGTCAGCCCAGAGCTATCCGCGCGCCTCTGACGAACGCCGCTCCGAACAGCAGCCCCACTGCCGCCAGGGCGATCAGAGGCGTCGCGCTCGCGGTCGCCGGCAGATCCGCGCGCGCTTCGAGCGTCGGCTCGATCACGGGCATGGCCGGTGGAGCGACTTCCCCGACCGCGATGACACCTTCCGGCATCGCCGCGACTTCGGCGCGCACCGGAGTCTCAGCCCCGGCCGGCGTGATGCGCTCGACTTCGGACGGTTTTTCGGGGCGCACCGTCAGTACCGGTCGCCCTGTACCCTTGGCGAGCAACCGCGCCTGCTCCTTCGGGTAGACGAATTCGTACCCGCCCTTGGCACCCGGATACCACCAGGTCTTTACGGCGGCCGGCATGCCCTCGGCCGTTTCCATGAACCTGATCTCGGGCTTGGAGGCGTAATCCGTCCGCAGCGCGGCAATGCCGAAGAACTGCGCGTACGACGTCTGCCCGTTGTCGCTCAACACCTGGATGACGTTCCGTTCGCCCGTGGCGATGCTGCCCGTCACTCGAAACAGATACTTGCCGGCCGGCAGCGTCACGCCCGGAACGGCAACAGGTCCGCTGAACGTGAAGAACACGCGTTTGTCCTCGGGATAGGTTTGCGCCGACGCGGCTTTCACCGTCAGCGCGGCGACCAACGCGAGTGCGATGGTCGATCCGACAATGATCTTGTTGCGCATATGGTCCTCCCTCTCACGAACCGAGCGCCGGGGTGGTGTCAGCCCATGCACCCCTTGCCGACCTTCTCGAATACCCGCTCCGTCCTCGCTTGCAGTTCGTGCCGGGCACGCTCAGCGGCACGCTCGAACATCCGCTCGCAGGTACGTCCGATGGAGCGGTACTCGCGCTCCGCACGCCACGCCAGTCGGCGCCTCACTTCGGTTCCCGATGCCGGCGCGAACAAGACGCCCAGCGCACACCCGACGGCGCCTGCCGCCAGCGATGCGGCTGTGACCGTCAACCCCAATCGCATGCGTGTCATGACGACCTCCCTTGCGGTCCGCGTGCGCGCGCAGGTTTGCGCGCGACTTCAAAGAGCCGCAGGGGCAAGAGCGATACCAGCGCGGATGTGCCGGAAGCTGCGAGCAGCCGCCGATTCCCAAAAAGACACCGCGTGAAGGCGCTGGAAAACTCGCGAAGCATCCGGACAATCCCGCGCGAGCGCGCCGCGGGAAATCACACGGAATAAGATTGGAAGCAGACCGGCGGAATGCCGGCTGGTGCGCCGATTGCACCGATCGACGACAGCGACGGGTCACGCAGGACGCGAACGTCGCAAAGCGCACGAGGGCGCGTGGCTGAGGGCGACCGCGGGAACTCGCGGATCCGCTCCAGGAACGCATCGCGACGCTGCGGGCGCAGAGTCAATCCCGCGTGGCCCGTCACTCACCCCCATCACCATTCTGACCACGAGTTCCATAGGCGCACGGTGACCTCGTCCGGCGATCACCAAATACGTTGCACAGCCACGATCCGGACGCACTGCGGCTGCAGCGTGGCACGGCCGCTGCCGACTCGGGAGATGATTGACAGACGGCTGCACTGAACGCGCGCTGGCACGTAACCCATCCGATGCCGCCTAACGCAACGATGGCGCAGCGCATCAAGTGGCATCTCGCCCACACAAAGGTCTGCGGGTGTCGGGAGATTCCGCGGAGCGTCGTGGCGGAGTTGAGGCGTCGCCGGATTCAGATCCCGCGACCCCCACGAATTGACACTCGGCCTCCCTCTTACGCCGCACGGATCGATCGCGCGCGTTCACGTGCAGCCAGACCCTCCGCTCGATCCTTGAGACCGATCAACATTCTCCTCGTCATGATGAATGCCGCTGGCTCGAGCACGCGCATGAACAGCCATGAGCTGACTGTTTTTTGCACGCGCGCGCTGTTGCGAGACACCAGTCGCGTCCGGTCCTTCTCGATTGGGTACAACCCGAATTGCCAGACCCACGCAAATTGGCCGTCGCTCTCGCCTCCGAGAACCAGGCTACGATTCGCCTCCATGGCTTTCACCGGAAAGCCCCCTCCGCGCCCGATCGGAATCTCGTCGCCCACCTCCAGCCGCTGAAACTGGGGCAGGATGCAGTTCGCACTCGGACGATCCAGAAAGCCGAAGAGCCGATCGAGCCAGTCGTAGCTGTAAAGCCCGCCGCGCTGATATCCCATCTGCACCAGCCACGGCCAGATGTGCTCTGGCCGCGCATCGACCGTCACAGCAAGTGTCGTCGAGTACGTAGGATCAACTATGCCGGCATCGCCTGGTATTTTGCGCGTGAGATCTGCGGCGGTTGCGCCCCAACGGCGATACCAACGCCGGATTGGAAACCAGTACAGGACCGCGAGAGTGAGCGAAATGAGAACTAATGGAATCACAACGCCCTCCCGATCACTGATACGTCTTTGCGGTTCCCATGGGTCTACTCGAGCGCGAACGGAGGATATTCGTCAACCAGCAACAGGACGTACACCTCGACGCGAAGCAGCCAGCGCATCACGCTGACGCCGAACGGATGCAGCGACGCGGGATACCTGCCCGTGAAGAGAATCGTGAACCAGGCGACGATGGTGGTGACGCACCATCCGAAGACGAGGAAGAAGAGGACCACGAAGTGCGGCACCGCGAGCAGCAGCCTCACGGCGATGGTGGCGCGATCGCGCGGTCCGACCGGCTCGATCACCTCGATTGAAGCCGGATATGGGCCGTCACCAAAAGGCGGGTACGGATCCACGAACAGCGCCAGGTACGCGATGGCGCGTGTCCGCCAGCGAAGGTAATAGAGCTGGAAGTCGCGGATCCCCTTGATCGAGTCACCGGCGATGAGAATCGCAAACCAGTTCACAATCGCCAGCACGTACGCCGCCGACCCAAGCAGGCCCGCCGAATTCGCCCGGTGGAACCAGGTGCCGGGGCCGACGAGGATCATGTGGGGAATCGCAAGGATCGGCCGCAGGGCTCCGGTGAGCCGATCCCGGTTTTGGAGCCTTGTTTCGACGTTCACAGTGACGGGATATGGCATCCGACAACTCCTGTCATCAACCTGCGCCGGCTGTGGCGCGTGCCGCCGGCTCCGAGGACGGGACGTGGGCAAGCACGGCGCGAATCTGCACCGCAAACCGGGCAATGGCGACCGGCGTGGCGGACATCGCGAGGTCGCGCTCCGTGAGCACCACGCGCGCCACCGGTTCGCGGCCGCACTCCCGCGTCATCTGGTCAAACACGCGTTCACTCCCGAGGCCCCCACACGTGCAGAAGAACGCGACGGTCGGCAACGCGGATCGGTGCCGTCGCAAGTAGCTGCGCACCGGGCTCGACACCGACATGTCCCAGATTGGAGTGCCAACCACAACAAGATCGTACGCACACGGATCATGTGCGGGCGGCGCAATCGGCGCAAGGCGCCGGAAGAAGGCCTGAAATCCGCTCCGCTGATAGCCGAACACTCCCGAACGGTACGTCGGATCGACGATCTCCTCGAGGTCGGCTCCGAGGTCGGCGGCAAGACGCGCGGCGACTCTCCGTGTATTGCCGCTGCGCGAGTAATAGGCGATGAGGATGCGCTTCATATCAACCTCCCGCGACTACGAGGGAGCCCGCAACCGGAACCACAGGACGGCGGCCACGATCGCGAAATCGACGATCGCGCCCATGAACGCCACGTTCCAGTCCAGTACAGTCAACAGGGTCGAGACGACCGTGGCGGCCAGCAGCGCCACGCTCCACCAGTTCCACCCTTCGAGAAGGCCCAGCGCGGCGACGACGAACCCGAGTGCCGGCAGGATCCACAGTGCTCCGAAAACCCGAATCCCACCTGCGCCGAGATCGACGCGGCCGCCGAGGACGGTGGTCTTGTAGGCGAGCCCCTGCACGTCGCCAAGCTTCAGATAGACGGTGGCACCCAGCAGATGGATAAGTCCGTGGATGCCGAGGACGAGCGCGACGAAGACAATCAGTATTCGAGGCATATGGGTTCTCCCCTCATGCGGATCGGTGCGCCTGGCGCGGGGCCGCATCGATCGTCCCTGAGCCCGTCGCTACGCGTCCGACCAACCCGCGGCGGGCAGTGGGCCGCAACACATCGCCAATCAGCGCCACACCGGCGACAAGCAGCATGAAATCGGCCCGCACGCCAAAGAGAAACGCCCCGGAGCCACCGATCAGAGCCCACAGAATCGGAACAACGGCAACGAGCCGCGGGAGAGGCGGATCGGCGGCGAGCAGGAAACCGATCGTCAAGATGGTGCTTGGACACGGAACGCCGAAGGTTGGCACCTGCGGGTACGCGTGGCCTTCGGCCTGTGCGATGACCGGATAGGCAAGCGCGTACGCAATCAGCATCACTGACGCGACGTATCGCATGGACGACGCCCGCTCTGTAAATCGAATGCGACCCCGGACGAGGCCATACCAGGCCAGCATCCCGGCCTCGACCACGAACAGTCCGCTGAACCACCAGGCCGCTGGATTGATTCTCGTAAAGAAGGCGGCGTGGTACGCCAAGCCCACCCATATCCAATGGACCGCGAGGAGCCCGGGGACGAGTGACGAGCGGCTTGCGCGGCCGCGTAGCCAGGCGATGCACACCACGGCGGTTGCCACCCAGAGCACCAGCGCGGCAGGCCAGAGCAGCGAGTTATACGCCGCGAACACGCCAAAGAACTGTTCATCGGTGAATGGAAGGATCATCGGGCAACCAGGCGCGCACGGCGCTCCGCCTCACGCTTGATGGGGCCGAAAGAGACCAGCCGGATCAGGACGCTTCCGGGGGCGACGAATGCCCAGTAGCGCCGGAATTTCTCGCGCGAGATCGGATCCGTTGTCGCGACGCGCGTTTCCAAGCCTAGAATCGAGCCGCCTGCGGTCGGCTCGACGCGCAGGTTCCACACGATCTTCACGTAGCCGGGTTTGGCGAATGCCGCGAAATCGGCCGGCGGCACCGCGTCGAATGTGACGTCACCTTTCCATGGTTGTGTGATGGCGCCGAAGACGACTTCGCGTCCCGTTACGTCGGCTAGCACGCCCCAGCCTAGCGATTTCATTAACGCCAGCAGCGTCCGTGGTCGCACGCGGTCATCCGGACGAACCCGCATGACCAGCTCGCGGGTTCTGACGACGCCCCGAGTGACGGCCGACCCGAACAGATCGTGATCTTTCGCGGCGCCGAGCGTGATGTCCGGCGGCGCGGCGACGTGCACCTGGTGGCTGACGATCACTTCGTACGTCGGCATGAATCGATCGAGCAGCGCATCGCGCCCGCCGGCGGCGGGCGCCGCGGCCCGCCCGTACCGCACCCACGTGGTCGCAACGGTGGCCGCATACGACACCACAGCGATGCCGACAGCGGCCCCCGCCCATTTTGCCGTCGACGTGACGCGTTCGGTCGTTGTCATACCTGCTCCGCGCGCCAGGCGATACCGAGCAGTTGCTTGCGCTGCATGACGAAATGTCCGAAGGGAACGATGTGCTTCGCCAGCGCCCATGGCATCCCGTGGAACTGGTACCCGGGTCCTCCACGCGCGCGCACGATGAGACGAGTCGCGCCATGCTCCATTGCACGAAGGACGAAGGCCCACGTCACCAAAGGCGCGCCGGTCGGCGATCGCCAGCCGAGCACGAGGGACCGCTCTGGTTCGTACGACAGGAGGACGAAGCCGTCGGTCGCGTTCGGGAGCGCCGGGAACACCATACCGACCGTCAGCTGCTGGAGCTCCGGGACGATGCGGCTCGCGCTCGACCGGCCGCCGTTGTCGATGGCGTCGTAGCTGTACCATCCTGCCCGGCTTCCCGCTCCCATCTGCGCGAGCCACGGCCATACGTCGCGAGGCGGACGATGAATGGTGATCGCGTTGGTCAGCGATCCAATCGGGGATGGGATCACATCGTCGCCGGGAAGCGTCTCTGCCCGCTCCACACGATCCGCTCGCACCCGTTCAGTAGCGACGACATAGGCCGCGGCGGATGCGCCGGCAACGCCGGTGGCCAGCGCCAACCGCCTGGTCCGAGCGTGTGTACGTGATGTCGTCATGCAGAGAGCAACTGCAAGTACTCTGCTGGGTGCGGGGCGCCCGATTTGAGCGGTTTCGGCGGGTCGACAGAGCGACGTGTCGCCAGGATCAGGAATTTCACCCGGCGGAATGAAAAGCCCCCCTGGCAGCACGCGCCATGGGCACTCGACGTAGAAGCCGCGCGTTGACCCTTTAGGCTGCCCACTGCCGGAGCGGTTGTCGCGAGAGCTGGCCGCGGTACGCCGCGGCGGCCACGATAACCCACAGCGCGCCGGCCAATACCCACACATAGGTCAAGAAGGACACGCCGGTCGCCAGAGGCGTGAAGATGAAGATCGTGCTGGCTGTGAGACTCGCGTGCATGAGCGTCACCACGAGCAGGCTCTCGGTACGGTCGTAGACCCACACCAGGAGTACCCTGTAGGCCGTCAGTTGCGCTACCGCAGCGAAGAAATTCATCGGCAGGAAAACCGCCAGAGGGAGCCCTCCGGAGTAAGTGCCGCTTATGAAGAGACCCTGCAGGAAGTGCCACGCTCCCCACAGGACACCCACGATGAGCCCGGTCGCAACGACATCGTAACGTCGTCTCAGCGTGGGCACAGCGAACCCCGTCCAGCCAAACTCTTCCAGGACCGTAGTAAGACCCGCCGCGACACCGGACAGCAGAACGAAAGCCTTGTTGGTCGCGGTGAATATCGGGGAACTCAGTGAGAGCGCGAAAAGCACCGCCGCCGCCAAGAGCGGGGCTGGCAGGAGCGCAACTGCGTACCAACCAACGCCCACCCGCCACCTGAGCAACCGGCGAAGGACCCCCCGAAAACCCGCCTTTCCATCGACGAGGCCGATCATCAGGACGCCTGCCACGCTGGGGCCTGCAAGCATCGCCAGGATCGCCAACGGGAACCGGGCGTCGGTTTGCCAGCTGGTGCTCGCGAAACCGCCCGAACCGACTACAAGAAGGAAGCCGCCCCATGAGATACCAAACGTCAGGGCGAAGTAGGCCGCCGCCGAGTGTCTCGTGATGAAAGCCTTCACGGTCATCATGATCAGCCCCTCATAAGACTTGGAGGGCTGAGTAGAGCGCCTCTCTGAGCGCCACATCGCGGGGGTCGCCTGTTAATCGCGTTCCCATCTGGCTGCTCACGTACGCGTATCCAATGCCGGCCGTCGGATCGGCAAAGCCGAGAGAGCCTCCGGACCCCGGAGACCCGAACGATCGCGCGCTGCCGAACCGCCAGACGGGGCTCGGCTTCATGAAACCCAACGAGTACTGCAGGTTCACTTTCAGGCATTCGTCAAAGAACCCACGCGTTGGAGGAATCGCAGGTGCGGCTAGCAGGTCCAGCGTCTCCTGGCGCAGCCCCAGCTCCCGTCCTCCGGATGCGAAGACACCATAGGCATGCGCGATGGCCCGCGCAGTGCCAACCGCACCGCCAGACGGCATTTCGAGATTGCGCGCGTACACGCGCTGCGCGTCAAGGGCCAACGCGAAGCCCGGATTCGTGAAGAGCGCCCGGTAGATGTTCGAACGACGATTCATCCCCGCCAGTGCCAGTCGAAGCGGGAACCCGAGCAGCATGTCAATCGACCTGGGCGGCGCAAGTGTCGCAAGACGAGCATTCGGGATCTCCTCCGGCACGCGGATGTAAACGTCCAGCCCGAGTGGTGTTGCGATCTCGTCCTGAAAGAATTGTCCGAGGCTGCGATGCTGTGGATCCACTCGGCGCAGTAGCTCGCTTTCATAGAACCCCAGGCTGATAGCGTGATAGCCCTGACGCGTTCCGGGCTCCCACGCCGGCTTCTGACGAGCGAGCACGACCGCCAGGCGATCCAAGTCGGCGACCACGCGGCGATCGACGGGGTCATCAAAGGCGAACAGTCCCGCCTGGTGCGCAAGGAGCTGGCGGACGGTGATCGTCTCCTTGCCCTGCTGCGCGAACTCGGGCCAGTACTTGGCGACTCGCTCTTCGTAATCGAGCCAGCCTCGTGAATGGGCGAGGGCGAGGGTCATGGCAGCCAAACCCTTGGTGGCCGAGTAGACGAGCACCATCGTGTCCTGCTCCCACAACTCGCCGGTCAGCTTGTTCCGCACACCGCCCCACAGGTCGACCACTATCTCACCGCGGTGATAGGCGCAGCAGGCGCCGCCCAGTTCGCGCCTGCGAGCGAAATTCTCGACAAATGCCTCGCGCACCGCCTCAAAGCCACGGCTGACGTGCCCGTGAACTTCCGGGGATCCCCGAGGCCGATCGCTGATTGTCTCAGGGCCGGTTCGGGAATGATCTTGTCGCGCGGAAGCGGTCGACGCTGTCGCGAGTGCCATGTTGCATCCTGGTGCATTCGTTGTGCCTGCGTGACCAAGCGCCAGACCCCAGATAACCCGAGAATCGAGCCGCGGTCTTGCGAGTCCGTGCCTCGAAGGTGCGAAAATCCCCCACTGGCGATGGAAATTTTCTGTAACTCAACGGGATTCCGGTCAAGGCGTGTGTCCTGCAGCACTCGATACAATGAAGCGTCGCCTCGAGAGCGGTGAGCCTCCATTGCGGACGACGTCACCATGCTGATCGCCTTATCGCCCTCCGCTGAATTGACGCCCTGGCAGCATGTTTTCCTGACGCTGGCGCAGGATCTCGTCGCTCGCAGCGAACCGTGAATCGACCAGCGCGCGAGGCGCGATACCCAATCCGACGAGTGCGAGCACCAGTGCCACAAAGGTCCACGCTTCGCGCGGCCTCAACCCAAGGCGCATGCTGGCATGTGCCAGCGCTTCCGAGCGTCCGCAGAAGAGCGAGAAGTACATCCGTAGCACAGCGAGGCCGGTCAGCGCCGATGCAACGACGACGGCAAATCCCATGACCGGGAACGCGTCGACGGCGCCGTCAACGAGGAGCTCCTGACCGACGAAGCCGAGTGTCCCCGGAAAGCCGGTGCAGGCGAGTCCCATCGCGAGGAAGCTAATCGCCAGCAGCGGCATGCGCTCGTACCCTCCGTGGTACGTCGTCAGATCGAGCCGGCCCCGGCGCGCTTCAAGAACGAGGACGCAGCGGGCGAGACCTGCAAACGCGAGCCCCGCCGACAACCACACCAGCAGCCCGCCCGCAAGCGCGCTGACGCTCGTGCAGTCGAGGCCCGCCATCACCAGCGCCGATTGACTCATGAACAAGTAGCCGCACGCTCGCCGCGCACTGGTCTGGACGAGTGCCAGCGCTGCGCCATACACGGCAGTGCCGAGCGCCAGGATGGCGATGATCCGCAACATCTCGGGGGACGCACGCGGCACGATCAGTACCACGGTCATATACGCGCCCAGCTGCGGTGCATTGAACAGAATGGCCGGTCCAAGCCGTCCGTGATCGAAGACCTCCGGCACCCACGCGTGAAAGGGCACGATCCCCTTCCGCACGAGCGCGGCGACGACGATCAGCCACATGCCCGCCTTTTCGATCGTCGTGCCCTGCGCTCCGGGACTGACGAGCACTGCAACGCCGACCGCAAAGAGCAGCGTCGAGAAGCCCAGATATACCGCAACGACGCGGCGCTGATACCGATGCGCCGGGTCCGCCAAGGCGGACAGGAACGTCCACACGGACGCCACCGACAAGAGTAGGAGCACGACCGCGCTCTCCGTGAGAAAGGAGGCGAGAGTGACGAGTGTGGCGAGCGCCGTTCGCCGTAATCCGCGACGATCGAGCGCAGCTCGCGGCGTCACCGCGACGGTGAGCACCCAGAGTCCCGCCGCGAGCGGTAGGAGCGTGGCCGACAGCGTGTCGATGCGAACGATGGCCTCTCCCCCAGGAGCCCAGCTGAGCGCCGAGGTGAGGATCGAGAAGTCGTGCAGGGATGGCGACACAGCGACGCCGAGCGCCACGAACAGCATGGCCAGCGCTGCAGCGACTGCAAGGCGCCGAAGGTGCTCGACATCAAGACGAAGTGTCGATGCGCCGATCACCAGCGCCGGCAGGGCTATGAGCGCGGCGAGCCACAGCCAGCCGTCACTCATCCCGATCCTCGCTGCTACCGACGGCGACGGGCCGCTGCGCCGGCAGAACGGCATCGCACAGCCACTGATCCACGAGCGTGAGCCGACGTGCCAGTCGCGTGAAGGGTCTGACCACGACACGGTCGAGGGCGCTGTCAAGGAATCCGCGTTCGAGCGCGATCAGGAACAGGCGGCGGCGTGCGCAATTCAACGTCACCGCCTCGAGGAAGCCGTCGACTGGAGAGGGCCGATCGCCGATGGCGTCTTCGATCCCGTGCAGATCGTGGAGAACGTTCGGGGCGCTCAGGAACTGCAGGAGCCGGAAGCAGGCGTGGCCGGCCAGATGGACGAACGCGATCGTGTACCAGCCGATCGCGATCTCGACGACGATGAGGCCGACCTGCGTGAGGGAGGCATAGGCTAATGACGATTTCACGTCGCTCTGCACGCGCGTCGTGATCCCCGCAAACACTGCTGTGGCGGCGCCCAGGACGCCCGCCAGCAGCCGGGCCATCGGTGCCTGTTCGAGCAGCGGGGCCGCCCGCAGCAGCAGAAAGCATCCGGCGTGAATCGAGAGCGAGCCGTAGTAGACGGCGCTCGACGGCGTCGGTCCCTCCATCGCGCGTGGCAGCCAGCTCGAGAAGGGCAGCAGCGCGCTCTTGCCTGCGACGGCCACGATGAGGAGGACGGCAATGATCGTCGCGTTGGGTCCAGCGAGCCCGCTCGTCGTACCCGCGCCGCTGCCAAAGAGGAGCGAGAGGCTGTCGGTGCCGGCGACATGGCGAAGGAGCACCGCGGCGGCCAGCATGGCGGCGTCGCTGATCCGGTAGACCGAGAACACGCGAAACGCATTGGCGACCGCGGCAGGCCGCTCGTGAAAGAACGCGACGAGCAGCGCCGAGCTCAGACCGACAAATTCCCATCCGACGAAGAGGACCGCGACGTTGCCGGCCACCGCGATCAGCAGCATGCCGGTGACGAACATGGCGAGCAGGACGAAATACCGGTTGTAGCCCGGCTCGCGGTGCAGATATCGATTCGAAAACGCCGATACGACGCCGGCAATGGCCGCGGAGAGCGCGGCGAACGCGAGCGAGAGGCGATCGACCAGGAATTCGAGCGCGATGCCGCCTTCGTGCGACGTCGACCAGGCGCCGTACGACAGCAGCTGCGTGCCCGTTGTGGCCGTTCCGCGCACCACGAACGCCACGAAGAAGGCCGTGAACGCCACCGTCATCGACGTGCCGGCGAGCGAGGCCGTCCACCGTTCCGGCAGGGGACGGTTGAGAAGAGAGGCGCCGCCAAGCAGAGCGAGCAGAACAGCGGGCGATCCCACGCCGGCCAGCACAAGCCAGGTGAGCGGAACGCTCATACGGAGGATCCGGGGATGATCGCTGCCGGCGGAAGGAATCCGCGTTTGCCCTGATACCACGCGGCGGATTCGCCCGTGACCACGGCGAGGCCATGCTCGGGCCTGTGTGGGACGAAGCCTTCAGACCGAAGCTCCCACAAGGCGTCGGACTCGGGATCGAGACACGCGAGCCAGACCCAGCGATTGCGCACGAGCCGGTCCATGTCCGGATTGCCCTGGAGCACGCTCCACAGGCGGTCCCGACTGCTTTCCACGACAATCGCCAGTCGCGCCGGCTCGTGGATCTCGACCATCTGCCATGGAAGGCCGGTGCGGAGATCGCTTTGCGCGCCGTCCATCACGCCCAGCAGCGAGGTGACGTTGTGCGGCAGCTTGGTGCCGCAGCCGTATCCCGTCGGATCGACATAGCTGAAGTAGTACTCGAGGCTGATACCGGCCACGACGGGCACGACGGCGGCCATGATGCGCGCGAGGATCGCGCCATCGTCGTCCCCGGCGGGATCGTACGACACCAGAAACGCCCGCCGATCGAGGAATAACCCGCGTGTTCGCGTCCGGCGACCGATGATGCAGAAAGCGTTCGTCGCATGGCCGTACTCCGGCCGCGGCTGTGCCAGGTCCGCGGCCCGTCCCTGCACGTGGGCCAGCGCGGCCAGCGGCGGATACCAGCTCGGGGCGGCGTCGAACCGCCGGCACCGTTCGTGCGCTTCGCGACGCTTCGCTGTCTCAATCGCCTCCCCCGCCCGCTCGAACAGCGGTCGGCACGCCGCAGGGACGAGGTCCTCGTCGAAGAACGTCACCGCGTTGTCACAGGTGTTGCGCTGGGCTCCTACGAACCAGGTGGCCGCGTCGATGGAGAGCCCCTCAGACGCCACTACTTCGCGCACACGCGGATCGTTGGCCATCTGCGCAAAGGCCCTGGCGTTCGGCCCGCCGCGTCCACCCCCGCACGCCCCGCAGTCGTGTGCCGATTCGTGAGGGTTGTTGAGGCTGATCGATCCGTGGCCGATGACGAGCACCAGCGGCGCGAGCCGATCCCGAATCCCCGTGTCTTCGAGTACGCGCCGCACGATATCGGCCATCTCCCGCACGGTGAACCCGGAATGCCGCCCGATCGGCGGCGCTGCATCGACCCAATCCAGCTGCAAGCGGGTTCGCACGGAGGTCTTCGACGTCTCCTGCACGCGACGCCATCGAGACGAGAGCCATGGAAACACCACCCGCAGGACCAGCGGAACGAGCGCAAGCCAGCCAAACGCCGTCATCAGCACGGCACCGCGGACTGGCAGGCGGCTCCCGAGATGCACGTTGTAGCCGAGAAACCCGACTGCGCGGCGATGCAGACGGCGTGAGCCTTCCACGAGGCGGTCGCCCTCCGCTTCGATTTCCGCTATGTAGTGGCTGGGACGGATGGCGACAGGGCAGAGCGGCCGAGGATGAGCGTCGGACACGCCCTGGTGGTACATCGCCACATTGAAGAATCCCGCCGTGCTGAACGTCTCGCAGGCCGGCTCGATTTCCTCCAGATGGCGCCGGAATGACTCCTCCCGTTCGTCGAGGCAGAAAACCGCCTGAAATGCAGGCGGACGGGGAAGCCCCTGCGGCACATGCTGCATGAGCGCATCGTACAAACGATGACGAATCGCACGTTCGAAGGCCTGATGGAGGATGCGGCGACGGCGCACGTCATTGAGCTCCAGCAGTTCGGACTCGAGGGCCTCGACGTCCCGGGCCGTCCATTGCCCCACAATCGAAGCATCGAGACCGCGAAGCTGCGCCACGTGAAACAGCGGCCACGCGCGCTCGAGCGCCGTCGGCGCGGGGGCGGGGCGACGCTGATGTCGCACCCAGGAGCGCAAGTCGGCGAGCCGGCCGTCGAAAGAGAGCTGGCGCGCCGCCTCGAGGAGCGCAGCCCGTTCGAACAGCAGCCGCACTGCGAGGTATCCGCGCAACGTCACGGTGAGGTCGCGCGCCGGTACGCGGTCCGGCCGCTCCTCGATCTGGCGCACGATGCCGGCCCATCCTCGCAGAGCCAGCAGCTCGGCGCCCAGGTACTCCTTCCACTCGTCGTCCGCGATGCCGAGCTGAGCGAGGGAGTTCGCAATCGAGAGGATCGCGCTGCGCCCCGCAGCGCGATCCTCGGCGACGAGCCGCGGCAGCGATCGCGCCCGCTCCTCGCAATAGGCCGCCAGTGACGTGCCGTAGAGCTCCAGGAAGCAGCCGTGAATGCCGCGGTTTCGCTCGGGCATGGCCCACTGCGCCAGGCCCTGATCCAGATAGCCCGCCAGAAATCGAATGAGCGGTGGATGGATCCAGGCATCCGTGTCGAGGCTGTGCACCTCGAGCAGCCAGTCGCGATGGCGAATCGGAGCGGGCCTCGCCGGCGCTGTCGTGTCGCCGGCGCGGCCAACCGCCTCGACGCAGGCGCTCCAGAGGCGGAGCACGGCCCGCCGCTCCTCGCCCCCACGGTCGTCCCCGTCACTCAGCGCGGCCGACGACGACCGCGCATCGGCCGGGAGGTCGGTCCGGAACCGGGACAACGAAGGCGTTTCTTCCACGATCCACACGAGCTCCCGGCCCGTTGCCGCAGGAATGCCGTGCAGCACAATTGCCCGCCAGAGCTCGAGGCGGGATCCGACGCCAGCGACTTCCCGTGCGCCGCCGGCACCAAGCTGCTCGATGAGCAGCGCGTCCACGTCTCGGGCCAGGATGCGGCCCGACGCCAGCTTGTCGCGATAGCGTGACTCGTCCAGGAACGGTTCGCGCCCAAGCTGTTCGGCGGCGCGCTCGACCGCCTCTTCGAACGGCAGGTGCTCGAATGCGTGCAGCGTGTTGTGGTGGATGAAGATGCTGATGGGGCCCTGCGCCGGGAGCACGTGCGCCAGATGGTCGATCATGTGGGCCAGTGGATGGTCCGCCGGACTGGCATCGGGAAGCGTGGCACTGTGGGACATCGAGAGCTTGTTAGTATAGAGATATATTAATATTATGTTCTATGAATGCCTCAGAAGCGAGGTCGTGTCGGTGAACCGTTGGCTGGCGAGCTGCAGACGTTCAAAGCGCAGTTCTTCCGCGCCTTGGCCCATCCCACGAGGATCCGCATGCTGGAGATCCTCGTTCGAAGCGGACGCACCGTGCAGGAACTGCAGGAGGCATTGACACTGGACCAGCCGATCGTCTCACAGCAGCTCGCCGTGCTCCGCAACCAGGGCATCGTGACAGCGCAGAAGGAAGGACTGTCCGTCCGATATACGCTGCGTGACCCACTCGTCGGCGAGCTGCTCGATCTGGCCCGTCGGATCTTCGACAATCATTTCGACAACACCCGAGGGCTGCTTCGTGAGCTACGGCGCGAGGGCCGCCGAGGATGACTAGCGCACTCGATCAGGTATGACGACACGCTTCCGATTTCGACGAATCGGACCGGATTTTGGCGCAAGGGGTCCGGAACGGATACTTTCAACTGATCGCGTTGGTGAGTCGAGCCACGCCGAATCGTCGCTCCCTGTCGACCCACGTGAGCAGCGCCAGGTCAGGAATCGATTGATCGCTCTCGCGTTTGCTGTGCCGATCGCGCAGCTCCTGCGGTTCCTGTTTCGCTGATTCCGACCACGCCAGTGGCGGCGGATTTGTTCGGAAGCCGGGAATAACCACGTCAGACGCGGACTATTCCCCAGGATTCGACGGGCGACAATCGCCGCCGCGCGGCTGGGCATCGCGTCGAGAGGCCTGAAACGCACGGTAACCGATACACGGAACGGCAGCCGGAAGATGGCATCGCCATTGCCCATTGCGCTGGCATCATGCGCCACTACATCGATTCGATTCCGACCGAACCGGCACCTGTCCCCCTCGTGCGCTGGATCTTCGAGCGCCGCGGGAACGCCATTACCTGTGAAGTCGGCATGAACGAGACGCACACGTGCAATGTGTCCGTCATTCCTCACTGGAACTTTGCGTCCGCCTTCGTCGAGCACTTCGACGGACCGGTCCAGGCCATGGAGCGCCACGCGGAGGTTGCACGGGAGCTCCGGAATGCCGGCTGGGTCGTCACGCGGCACTGAAAAGCCGGTAGCGATTGCTCTGAGGTGTTCCAATGAAGAAAGCACGTGTCGGCCACTCAACAGACGCGCTCACCGCGCTGGACGTGATCTTCACGAGGCGCTCGGTCCGATCCTTCCAGTCCGGGAAGCTCGACCAGGCGACCATTCGGGGGCTGCTCGATGCAGCCGTGCAGGCGCCAACCGCGATGCATCTGGAACCGTGGGCCTTTGTCGTCGTCGAAGACCGCGCGGCGTTGCGGCGTTACTCCGACAGCGCCAAGCGCGCATGGGTGACTGACGTGGCGGCGCACCGCGAGCTGCACCTGGGCGCCACCGGGGATACGGAGCGCGCGTTCGCACAGCAGATCGCGTCGCCCGACTTCGACATCTTCTACAATGCGCCAGCGTTAATCGTCATCTGCGGAAAGCCCGTCGGACCGTTCGTGGCGGGGGACTGCTGGCTGGCCGCAGAAAACCTGATGCTCGCGGCCGCCGCGATGGGGCTCGGCAGCTGCTGTGTCGGGTCGGCGCTTCCGGCACTCACCGCGCCGGACGTGAGACGCGAGCTCGCCATTCCAGATGGATACGAGGTCGTGGCGCCGATAGTCGTCGGCGTTCCGGCGGATGTGACCTCGGTCGCTGTCCGCAAAGACCCGGAGATCCTGTCATGGACGTAAGACCAATCCGGCAGATTCTCTGCCCGATCGACTTCTCGGATTTCTCGCGTCATGCGCTCGATCACGCGATCGCGATTGCCCATCGGCACGACGCACGTGTAACCGCGGTTCAGGTGTTCGTGCTCGCCGTCGAGGGTGCGCTCTTCACCGGCGCGGCCGGGTTGCAGCCATTCACGCTGAATGACGCGAATCGCGAACAGCTGCTCGCGCGCATGAGGACGTTCGTCGAAGGCGAAGCTGGCAGTCAGGCCGCGGTCGATGTCATCGTGCGGGAGTCGAACGATGTGGCGTCGCAGATACTTCAGGAGGCCCAGGCGCTCGACGCCGATCTGCTGGTGATCGGCACACACGGGCGTTCCGGCTTCGATCGCCTCGTGCTCGGCTCC
>Ga0210379_10000233_pt1 | contig 17045 bp, 18 predicted proteins | sample PLMedo_2_FD_155468 | JGI IMG/M metagenome (GOLD analysis project Ga0210379, IMG submission 155468) | Groundwater sediment microbial communities from an aquifer in East River, Colorado, USA - PLM4_32_coex redo | ecosystem: Environmental > Terrestrial > Soil > Riparian zone | place: USA: East... | reverse complement strand
GATTCCCTCGGCGAGCCCCACGGTCATTAGCCCCGCCTCGATCACCCGCCCGGTAGTCGTGGTCACGCCGGCAATCAACGCGTCGGCGTCTCCGGCCCTCACCATCATTCCGGCGTGGAACAAGGGTTTCCTCACCAGCCGCTCCGCGACCTTCAGGTTTGCGTTCGGGCGGCCGTTCGCATAGAGCGCCGCGTAAGCCCCGAGCTGGGCGCTCTCCGCCGAATCGAGCACGTCAATGCCGTCGAGCGACACTCCAGCGCGCACGGCCGCCGCGCCGACTTCGCCGCGCGTGCCAACCAACACCGGAGTTGCGATTCCGAAGTCTTTCAGCCTTCTTGCGGCCGCGACGATGCGCTCGTCATGCCCTTCCGGAAAAACCGGGCGCTTTCCGCCCGCGCGCGCCTGCGCGATGCACGCATCAATGACGTCACCAAGGGGACGCACACCTTTTTCCTACAATGAGCCGTTCTTGGAAGGAAAAAGGTGTGCGTCCCCATTTTCCCCGATCTGACCACCGGTCAGAACGGGATGTCGTCGTCCATCTGATCGAACGCCCCGCCCTTCTTCTGTTGCGGCTGCGGCTTGCCGCCGCCACCCGCACCGCCAGCGCCCGCCGCCGCTGGCTCGCGCGGCATGGCTTCCGCACCACCGCTGCGAGCGCCGAGGAGCTGCATGCGGTCAGCCACGATCTCGGTCGAGTACTTGTCCTGGCCGCTTTCCTTGTCCTGCCACTTGCGGGTGCGGATGCGCCCCTCGACGTACACGGGGGCGCCTTTCTTGAGATATTCGCCGGCGATCTCCGCCAGCTTGCCGAAGAATGCGATGCGGTGCCATTCGGTGTGCTCCTGCTGCTCGCCGCTCTTGTCCTTCCATTTCTCGGAGGTCGCAATGCGGATGTTGGTGACCGCGTCGCCGCTCGGCAGGTAGCGAGTTTCCGGGTCGGCTCCGAGATTACCGATGAGAATCACTTTGTTGACTGAAGCCATTTCAGTTCCCTCTCCAATTGATAGCTTACATTTTGTTCGCCAATTGCCGCCCTGTCCACCCCGGCGCGGGCGCGGAGCGCGGCTGCAATCCCGATAACGATCGGTGCCCGCTGACCGTTGACCGGTCCGGTTGATTTTGGCCTGCCTGGAATCGGCGGTGTATCATCGCGTCCCAGTTCGATGACTGAAATTTGGACCCTCGCAGCCCTGTGGCTGGGCCTGGCTCTCCTCGCCGGGCTGGCATCCATCTGGCTGCGCGTCGCCACCGCCCTTTCGGAAATCCTGTTGGGGATTGCCGCCGGCGCGGCGCTCGGCACGCTGGCGATGGGCGTCGATCAGGAATGGGTCAAATTCCTGGCCGGAGCCGGCGCAATCGTTCTCACTTTCCTCGCCGGGGCCGAGCTCGACCCCGCGGTGTTCCGGCGCAAGTGGAAGGAAGCAACTGCCATCGGCCTCGTGAGCTTCTTCGCGCCTTTTCTGGGTTGCGCGGCTGCGGCGCGCTGGCTACTCGGATGGGATCCTGCGGCGAGCTGGCTCGCGGGCGTCGCCATGTCCACCACATCGGTCGCCGTGGTGTATGCGGTAATGATCGAGTTCGGCTTCAACACAACGGACTACGGCAAGACCGTGCTCGCGGCGTGCTTCATCACGGATCTCGGCACGGTGGTAGCGCTTGGCCTGATCTTCGCTCCGTTTACTTTGAAAACGCTGCTCTTCGTGGGCGCCCTGATGGCCGCTGCCCTGGTCCTGCCATGGCTCACCCCACGGTTCTTCAAGCGCTACGGCGGGCGCGCGTCGGAACTCGAAGCCAAGTATCTGCTGCTGGTGTTGTTCAGCCTGGGGGCGCTTGCCGGATGGGCGGACAGCGAAGCGGTTCTTCCCGCCTATGTCCTGGGCATGATCCTGGCCGCTACCGTAGGCAAGGACCACGTGCTGATCCGCCGGCTGCGCACGCTGTGCTTTGGATTGCTGACGCCGTTCTACTTCGTCCGCGCGGGCTCGCTCGTTTCAGTGCCCGCGCTCGTCGCGGCCCCTGGCGCGTTCATTCTCATGCTTGTGGTCAAGGTGTTGACGAAGATCACCGGCGTATATCCTGTCACCCAGGTATTCCGGTCGCCGCGCAACGAAGGCATGTACACGACGCTGCTCATGTCCACGGGACTGACGTTTGGAACCATCTCGGCGCTGTTCGGTTTTTCGCATAACGTCGTGGACCAGGCGCAGTACTCCTCGTTGGTGGCGGCGGTGATCGCGAGCGCCGTCATTCCGACGCTGATTGCCAACGCCTGGTTCCTGCCAAAGCATCACGTCCCCAAGGCGGAAGCGGTAGAAGTCGAGGAGGCGGGCGCCGCCGCTCCGCCGGCACCGGGCCGCAGGCATTGACGATGTACCGCAGAATTCTGGTGGGTTACGACGGATCGGAAGCAGCGAGCAAGGCTTTCGACAGCGCGCTCGAGCTCGCGAAAAGCCACAACGCGGAGCTTTACGTGCTCACGATCTCGCGCCCCCCCGAGATCGGGGACGACGTGGAAACCGAGGCCGTGATCGAGAACTCCCGCGAGCACCACCGCAAGCTGCTGGCCCCCCTGCAACGCAGGACCGAGCAGGCGGGCGTCAAAGGACAGTTCCAGGTCGCCGTCGGGCACCCCGCCGAGCAGATCATCATGACAGCCGACAAGCACCAGGTGGACCTCATCGTGGTCGGTGACCGTGGTCGCTCGAAATTCGCGCGGCTGCTGCTCGGGTCGGTCTCGAAGACCGTCGTGCAATACGCGGACCGGCCGGTGCTCGTCGTGCGCTGATCCAGGAGTTTGTCGGACTTAGGCCCGACAAACTCCTTATGCAGAACCGCCAGCACGTTAATGGGGATCAATGACAGTGAAAACCTCATTTCCAGCCTACGCGCGTGCCCATCGCAGGCCAATCCGGGTCGTTACTCTGGGATTCATTTGAAATTCGCGGGCGGTTCTGCTGTTAGCAGCCTGTCGGACACCTAACTCCGACAGGCTGCTAGCGCGTCGAGCGCGGCAGCGGGATGTTCGTTCCGACAGCCAGCATCAGCCATGCGACGAGCAAGGCGGAGTCGAAGATGACGATGCCCGTGGTTCCGTAGTGTCCGTACAGGAAGCCCCCCGCGGCCGCCCCAAAAAAAGCGCCAAGGAATTGGACGCTGGTGAATACGCCGATCGCGATTCCCCTCCCGCGGACCGGGGCGGCGCGGGAAACCAGGGACGGCAATCCCGCTTCCAGCACGTTGAAGGCGGTAAAAAACGCGAGCAGCATGATCGCAATGGGCCACAGGCTTCCATTCAGCATGAGCAGCGGTACCTGCGCGGCAAGCAGCACGGCGATGGCCCACCCCAGCATGGCCTGGGTGCGTTCCGGACGTCCCGGGCCAAGCACCGCAGGCAGCATCAGTACAAACGAGCCCAGCATGACCGGCAGGTAAACCTGCCAGTGCTGGTCCCCGGGCAGGCCGGCCGCGCGCAGCTCCAGTGGCACTGCGATGAACTGCGCCATCAGTACGGCGTGCAGCACGAAAATGCCGTAATTGAGCCGCCCGAGCTGCGCGTCGCGCACCACTGCGGCGAATTGATCTGCGCCGTGCGCATTTGCCCGCCGCGGCTCCTCCGGGACGTCGGGAACAAGGGCATACACCACCCAAATCGTGGCGAGCACCAGCACTCCAGTCATGATGAAAATCCCGGGCACGCCGATCACGCGGTTCAACCACGGGGAAACCACCAGCGAGAGCGCGAAGGTGGCGCCGATGGTCGAGCCGATCATCGCCATCGCCTTCGTGCGGTGCTCTTCGCGGGTGAGATCCACCGTCAACGCCATCACCGGCGCCGCGATTGCACCCGCGCCCTGCAGAAACCGCCCGAGGATGATCACATAGATATGGGTGCCCAATGCCGCGATGAAGCTGCCGGCGGCGAAGATGGCGAGACCGACATAGATCACCGGCTTTCTGCCATAACGGTCCGACCACCAGCCGTAGGGAATCTGGAGGCAAGCCTGGGTGAGACCGTAGGCACCGAGGGCGATGCCGACCAGCGTCAGGTTGTCGCCTCCGGGCAGGCCTTCGGCATAGATCGCAAACACCGGCAGGATCACGAACATGCCCAGCATCCGCAAGCCGAAAATGCTCGACAAGCTGATCGCGGCCCGCAACTCCACCGGGCTCATCCGCTCGCTCGGCTGCATCACTTCGTGACGGGGGAACGGTAAGCGGAAAATGGCGAACGGTCGAGATCCCGCCGGGGAGGCCGCGCTCGGCTCACTGTTTCCTGCTCACTGGATCACCGGGGTGGAAAAGATTGGGAATACTGGAAAATCTTCGGTATATTAGCAGGTTTACATTCGCTCACGCGTCACCTTGGCCACTTCTCGCCCGACCGTTGTAAGGCTGCAGACCGCGGGACCCGATGCCGCCCGCGCGACCGATTACATCCGCGTGCGCGGCGCGCGCACCCACAACCTCAAGAACATCAACCTCGATCTGCCGCGCAACCGGCTGATCGTGATCACGGGGTTGTCGGGCTCCGGCAAGTCCTCGCTTGCGTTCGACACGCTCTACGCGGAGGGGCAGCGCCGCTACGTCGAGTCGCTCTCGACCTACGCGCGGCAGTTCCTGCAACTGATGGAGAAGCCGGACGTGGACCTGATCGAGGGGCTTTCCCCCGCCATCTCGATCGAGCAGAAGGCGGCGAGCCATAACCCCCGCTCCACGGTCGGCACCGTCACCGAGATCCATGACTACCTGCGGCTCTTATTCGCGCGCATCGGCGATCCCCACTGCCCCGAGCACTCGATCCAGCTCTCCGCGCAGAGCGTCTCGCAGATGGTGGACCATGTGCTGCAGCTCCCGCAGGACACGCGGCTGATGATCCTCGCGCCGCTCATCGTCGGCCGCAAGGGCGAGCAGGTCGATCTCTTCGAGGAGTTGCGCGCGCAGGGCTTCGTGCGGCTGCGGGTGGACGGCAAGGTATATGAAATCGAAGAGCTGCCCAAGCTCAAGAAGAACATCAAGCACACGGTGGAAGTCGTCGTCGACCGGCTCAAAGTCCGCACCGATGCGAAACAGCGGCTCGCCGAATCCTTCGAAACGGCGCTGCGCCACGCCGACGGGCGCGCGCTCGCGGTCGAGATGGACTCCGGTAAGGAACACCTCTTTTCCGCCCGGTTCGCGTGCCCGGTATGCAGTTATTCGCTGCCGGAGCTCGAGCCGCGGCTGTTCTCCTTCAACAACCCGATGGGCGCCTGCCCGCGCTGCGACGGGCTCGGGACGATCAGCTTCTTCGACCCGAAACGAGTCGCCGCCTTCCCCGATCTTTCGCTCGCCTCGGGGGCGATCAAGGGCTGGGACCGGCGCAATCAATTCTATTTCCAGATGCTGCAGTGCCTCGCGCAGCACTACGTCTTCGACATCGAGACGCCATTCGGCGAGTTGCCGCAGAACGTGCAGGAGGCGGTGCTGCAGGGCTCGGGCGGCGACAAGATCAAGTTCACGTACGTCGGCGAGCGCGGCAACAAGTACTTGCGGGAACACGCGTTCGAGGGCGTGATCCCCAACCTCGAGCGCCGCTACCGCGAAACCGACTCGGTCGTGGTGCGCGAGGAGCTCGCCAAGTACCTGAACACCCGCGCCTGCACCGAGTGCAACGGCACGCGCCTGCGGCGCGAGGCGCGCCACGTCACCGTCGCCGGCCGCGCCATCTTCGAATTGAGCGCGCTCACGCTGGCGCAGGCGGGCCGGTTCTTCGAGACCCTGACGCTGGCCGGCAACCGGCAGGCAATCGCGGAGAAGATCGCCAAGGAAATTCTCACCCGTATCACGTTCCTCAACAACGTCGGGCTCGACTATCTCTCGCTCGACCGCTCGGCGGACACGCTCTCGGGAGGCGAGGCACAGCGCATCAGGCTCGCGAGCCAGATCGGCTCCGGGTTGACCGGCGTCATGTACGTGCTCGACGAGCCCTCGATCGGGCTGCACCAGCGCGACAATGCGCGACTGCTGGGGACGTTGAAGCGCCTGCGCGACACCGGCAATACGGTAATCGTGGTCGAGCACGACCAGGAGGCAATCGCGGCCGCCGACCACGTCGTAGACATGGGACTGGGCGCCGGCGAGCACGGAGGCAAGGTAATAGCGGAGGGCACGCCGAGGGAGATCACCGCGCACCTCGAGTCGCTCACCGGCCAGTACTTGTCCGGGCGCCGCCGCATCGAGGTACCGGCGCTGCGCCACCGGCCGAACCCCAAGCGCCAGCTCGTCATAAGCGGCGCCAGCGGCAACAATCTGAAAAGCATCGGCGTGAGCCTGCCGGTGGGCCTTTTCGTGTGCGTGACCGGCGTCTCTGGCTCGGGCAAATCCACCCTCATCAACGACACGCTCCATTACGCGGTGGCGCGGGCGCTCAACGCGAGCCCGCTCGAGCCTGCTCCCTTCGAAGAGATTAGCGGCGTCGATCACTTCGACAAGGTGGTGAACGTGGACCAGAGCCCGATCGGCAGGACGCCCCGCTCCAACCCGGCCACCTACACCGGGCTCTTCACGCCAATCCGCGATCTCTTCGCCGGCGTGCCGGAGGCGCGTGCCCGCGGCTACGGCGCCGGGCGTTTCTCGTTCAACGTCAAGGGCGGACGGTGCGAAGCATGCCAGGGCGACGGGGTGCTGAAGGTCGAGATGCACTTCCTGCCCGACATCTACGTGCCGTGCGACGTGTGCCACGGCGAGCGCTACAACCGCGAGACCCTCGACGTCCGCTACAAGGGCAGGAACATCCACGAAGTGCTGCAGATGACGGTGGAGCAGGCGGCGGAATTCTTCAGCGCGGTGCCGGCGATCGCGAGGAAGCTACAGACGCTGCTCGACGTGGGAATCGGCTATATCACACTGGGGCAGAGTGCGACAACGCTCTCGGGAGGCGAGGCACAGCGCGTCAAATTGTCACTGGAGCTCTCGAAGCGCGACACCGGCAGGACGCTCTACATCCTGGACGAACCCACCACCGGGCTCCACTTCCACGACATCGACCTCCTGCTGCGCGTGCTGCACCGGCTGCGCGACCACGGTAATACTGTGGTGGTGATCGAGCATAACCTCGACGTCATCAAGACCGCCGACTGGATCATCGACCTGGGCCCTGAAGGCGGCGACGGCGGCGGGCGGCTGATCGCGGAAGGGACACCCGAGGAAGTGGCACGGAACAAGGCCAGTTATACGGGGCAGTATCTGAAGAACGTGCTGGCTCAGTAAGGGATGAGGGATGAAGGATGAGGGATGAGGGAAGCCCACCCCCATCCCAACCTTCCCCCTGAGGGGGAAGGAGATTGGTATCTTCTCCGGACAGTAAATAGATTCCCTCCCCCTCGGGAGGAGGGAAAAATAGGAACCCCTCCCCCTCAGGGGGAGGTGCGCCGGAACGTGGAGCAGGGGCCCCGGTTTCCGGGGATGCGACCGTGAAGGCGCACGTAAGCACGCGGACTATTGCGGCGCTGCATCCCGCTCCGGGGTCGCATCCAAGCATAATACGCTTGGAACCTGCTCCGCCCTCCGCGGGCGCAGGGTGGGGGTGGTGTAGCGAATGACACCGCGAGATCTATTACTTGGCAGCTTTCGCGCCGCGCTGGCGGCGGCGGATCCGCTGAAAATCGTTCCGGCTTATCTGCCGAAGCCGCCGAAGGGCCGCACGCTGGTGGTGGGCGCGGGCAAGGCTGCCGCCGCGATGGCGCTGGCGGTGGAGCGGAGTTGGCCTGCGGGCACGCCGCTCGATGGGCTGGTCATCACGCGTTACCAGCACGGACTGCTTACCAGCCGCGTCAACGTGATCGAGGCGGCCCACCCGGTTCCGGACGAAAGTGGCGAGCAGGCGGCGCAGGAAATCCTGCGGCACGCGAAGGCGCTGACCCACGACGATCTCCTGCTCGTCCTCGTCTCCGGCGGCGGCTCCGCCCTGCTCTCGCTCCCCGCCGAGGACATCAGCATGGCTGATCTCAAGGCCACGACACGCGAGCTGCTGAAATGCGGCGCGCAAATCCAGGACATGAACACGGTGAGAAAACACCTCTCCGCGATCCAGGGCGGGAGGCTCGCCGCCGCGTGCCGTGCGCCAGTCGTGGCGCTGGTGATATCGGACGTGACAGGTGACGATCCGACGCACATTGCTTCCGGGCCCTGCGCGCCCGATCCGACCACCTATCAGGACGCGGTCGAAATCCTCAGGCGCTACGACGTGAAGACGCCGAAAGCGGTCGCCGAGCATCTCGCGCGCGGAGCGAAAGGCGAGATTCCGGAAACGCCCAAGCCGGGCTCGCGTATTTTCAAGAGGGTCGAGAATCGTGTCATCGCCACCGCCCAGCAGTCGCTGCAGGCTGCTGCAGAATTTTTCATTGCCCGCGACATCCACCCCGCCATCCTCGGCGATTCCGTCACTGGCGAAGCGCGCGAGGTGGCGAAGGTTTACGGCGCGCTCGCGCGGGAGGTGAAGCAGCACGGGCTGCCGTATCAACCTCCGGTTGCCTTGATATCCGGGGGCGAGACGACCGTCACCGTGCGCGGCAAGGGCCGCGGAGGCAGAAACTGCGAGTTTCTCCTTGCGCTTGGAGTGGATTTGAACGGTGCCGAAGGCATCCACGCTCTCGCCTGCGACACCGACGGCATCGACGGCTCCGAGGACAATGCCGGCGCAGTCCTCGCTCCGGATTCGTTGCAACGCGCCAGGAAAAAAAAGCTCGATGCCGCGAAGCTGCTTGACGACAACGACGGCTACGGCTTCTTCAGCGCGCTGGACGACCTCGTCGTCACCGGCCCCACGCGCACCAACGTCAACGACTACCGCGTAATACTCGTTACCTGACGAAAAACCCGCCCCGAGGACGGCAGGAAAACAACCATGGGGTCCAATCAGCGCCAGCCGCGGGTTCGCCGCCGATGATTGAGGACACGGCCGAACGGATGCGCGAAACGGTAGATGCCATCTACCGGTCGGAGTCGCGCCGCGTCTTCGCCACCCTGATCCGCCTGCTCGGCGACTTCGATGTCGCCGAAGAGGCGCTGCACGACGCTTTCCGCGCGGCGCTCGAACAATGGCCGCGCGACGGCGTGCCGGCCAACCCGCGGGCGTGGCTGGTTTCGGCCGGCCGCTTCAAGGCCATAGACGGCATCCGCCGGCGCGCGCGGTTCGACCCGCTCGACGAGGATGCCGAGCAGATCGCCGCGCCCGATCCGGCGACGTGGGGAGCCGAAGACATCGAGGACGACCGGCTGCGGCTCATGTTCACCTGCTGCCATCCAGCCCTCCCCCCTGACGCGCAGGTGGCATTGACGCTGCGCGAGGTGTGCGGCCTTACAACGGAAGAGATCGCGCGTGCGTTCCTGACGGCTCCGCCTACGCTGGCCCAGCGCATCGTGCGCGCGAAGGGGAAGATTCGCGACGCGAAGATCCCCTACCAGGTGCCGTCACAGGAGGATCTTCCGGAGCGGCTGGACAGCGTGCTGCGCGTGATCTACCTGGTATTCAACGAGGGCTACGCCGCGTCGGCGGGCGCCACGCTCACGCGGCACGATTTGTCGGGCGAGGCGATCCGCCTCACGCGCCTGCTGGTCGAGCTGCTGCCGGAGCCCGAGGCGATCGGGCTACTCGCGCTGATGCTGCTGCACGAATCGCGCCGGGCGGCACGCGCCACGGCGACGGGCGACCTGATCCTGCTGGAGGACCAGGACCGCTCGCTCTGGAAGCGGGAGACGATCGCGGAGGGCACGATGCTGGTGGAGCGGGCGCTGTCGTCGCGCCGCATCGGTCCGTACACGCTGCAGGCGGCAATCGCGGCGGTGCACGCCGAGTCGACCAGTGCCGCCGCGACGGATTGGGCGCAGATCGTGGGTCTGTACGACGTGCTGGCGCGGGCGGAGCCCTCGCCCGTGGTCGAGCTCAATCGAGCCGTGGCGGTCGCGATGCGCGACGGCCCCGAAGCAGGCCTCGCGCTGGTCGACGCCATCCTGGCGCGCGGCGAGCTGTCGGACTACCGCCTTGCGCACGCGGCGCGGGCGGACTTGTGCCGGCGGCTCGGGAGAAAATCGGAAGCCAAAGCTTCCTACGAGCGGGCGCTCGCCCTCACCCGCCAGGAGCCGGAGCGACGGTTTCTCGAGCGGCGGCTCGCCGAACTCAAGGCGGAAGGACCCGACGACGCCTGACACTGACTGACTTCCCGCGCTGCGCGGGGGCATAATTTCGCCTTCCTCCTTTCGACTTTCGCCTTCACACGGATGTCGAAATGGCGCCTCGCCGTTCGACTAGAGGGCGCAAAGAGCTGTTTCATCGGGGATCCCGGATAAACTTTTAATTTGAATTCAAGGACATACAATCATGCGTTTCATGATCATCGTGAAGGCCACCAAGGACTCCGAAGCCGGCGCCATGGCGGAAGAGAAGCTGATTACCGAGATGGCGAACTACCACGAGGAGCTGCAGAAAGCCGGCATGCTGCTCGATGGCTCGGGACTTCAACCGAGCTCGAAGGGTTGGCGCATCAAGTACTCGGGAGGAAAGCACACGGTGGTCGACGGGCCCTTCGCAGAGACCAAGGAGCTGGTCGCTGGCTACACGCTTATCCAGGCGAAATCGAGGAAAGAGGCACTCGAATGGACAAAACGCTTCCCCAATCCCGCGATCGCCGGCAAGGATGGCGAAATCGAGGTCCGGCAACTCTTCGAGCTGGAGGACTTCGGACCCTCCCTCGGCATGAAATCGGAAGCGGTCGAGCGCTTTCGCGAGATGGGCATCGGGGTAAAGAAGTAACCGGAAGGAGAACCGACCATGTCGAATGTAAAGGCTGTCCCCGAGGGGATGCACACTGTGACTCCGCACCTGGTTTGCGCCGGCGCGGTCGATGCCATCGAGTTCTACAAGAAGGCGTTCAATGCCGTGGAAGAGGGACGATTGCCAGGCCCGCAGGGTAGACTCATGCACGCAATGATCCGTATCGAAGGCTCGGCCGTGATGCTGGTCGACGAAATGCCCGAGTGGGGCGCGTTGGGGCCGAAATCGCTGAAGGGCTCGCCGGTCACGATCCACCTCTATGTCGAGGATGTCGACGCGTTCGTCAAGCGTGCGGTCGGCGCGGGGGCGAAGATCACGATGCCGCTTGACGATATGTTCTGGGGCGACCGCTATTGCAAACTCGAAGACCCGTTCGGCCATCACTGGTCGGTCGCCACGCACAAACGCGACGTGAGCCCGGAAGAGATGATGCAGGCAATGCAGCAAATGAGCCGCCGACCGTCATCCTGAACCAATAACGCCACAGAAGAAGTATCCATGTTCAAGTCTATTGGCATCGTCATCGCCGTTCTCATTGCCGGCGTTCTGATCTTTGCGGCGACCAAGCCCGATTCGTTCCGTGTCGAGCGCTCGGCGGGCATCAAGGCGCCGCCGGAGAAGATCTTTGCCATCCTCAACGACTTCCAGAAGTGGGGCTCCTGGTCGCCCTGGGAGAAAAAAGACCCGGCAATGAAGCGAACATTCGGCGCCACGACGAGCGGTAAGGGCGCCCAGTACGCGTGGGAAGGCAACAAGGATGTCGGCAAGGGGAGCATGGAGATCGCGGAGTCATCGCCCTCTACCAGGCTCACGATCAAACTGGATTTCATTGAGCCGTTCGAAGGGCATAACATCGTTGGCTTCGCGCTCGAACCCAAAGGCGACTCCACGAACGTTACCTGGACCATACACGGGCCCATGCCTTTCATTTCCAAGGTAATAAGCGTGTTTTGCGGCATGGACAGCATGATCGGCAAGGACTTCGAGGCCGGCCTTGCCAACCTGAAGGCCGTCGCCGAAAAGTAGGCAACGGGCACTGCCCGAACAGGAGAACTCGATGAAGTTTCTGTGCCTGATCTGTGCCGAGAAAGTGATGGAGCAGATGCCGGAAGCCGATGCGGAGCAGCATTACCGGGATTACGCCAAATTCACCGAGGCGATCCGGCGCAGCGGCCACTTCATCGGCTGCAACCGGCTGCTTCCGCCCGGGGCCGCAACCACGATCCGGGTGCGCAAGGGCAAAGTTTCGACCACCGACGGCCCATGGGTGGAGACCAAGGAACAGCTCGGCGGCTACTACGTCATCGAGGCGAGGGATCTCGACGAAGCCATTCGGGTGGCCGCGAAGATCCCCGGGGCATGGATCGGCTGCGTCGAGGTGCGCCCGATCGCGGAGGACGAGCGCACGCTGCGCGCAATTGGGGCCCACCCCGCGTAGCGCGTCGCCGGACGTCGGTGCGTCCGCAACCCTTTACGACATGATCCGGAGCACGCCATGAAATATCTGTTGCTGGTTTATCTCGACGAAAAGCGGCTCCATGAGCTGCCCGACGAAGATTGCGTGGATTTCGACACGGCGATCCGGAAGAGCGGCCACTGCATCGCGTCGGAAGCCCTCGAGTCCGTCCAGACGGCCACCAGCGTGCGGGTGAGGAACGGCAAGGTGTCCGTCACCGACGGGCCCTTCGCCGAGACCAAGGAGCAGCTCGCCGGCTTCTACATGATTGAAGCGAACGACCTCAACGAAGCGATCCAGCTCGCCTCGAAAATCCCGCCGGCGCGCGTGGGCAGCATTGAAGTACGGCCGATCCGGCCGATCCGGGAGACGGTCGCGGCGGCGCATGCAGATGAAACCACAGATAAACGCAGATAAACGCGCATTTGAAGAGGAGCAGACAATGAACCCTAAAGGCAGGAAGCCCGAGGCAGTAAAAAAGAGCCCGGTCCCGCGCGCGCGGCGCACACTGGTCATGGTCGCAACGCGCAAGGGCGCATGGCTGTATCACGGCGACGCGGCGCGGAAGAGCTGGCGGGCCGAGGGACCGCACTTTCTCGGCCACGTCATCAGTCATGTCGTGCTCGACCCGCGCGATGGAAGGACGCTGCTCGCGGCGGCGAAGACCGGCCACCTCGGCCCGACCATCTTTCGCTCCACCGACCTCGGGCGCACCTGGAAAGAAGCCGCGCAGCCGCCCGCGTTTGCGAAAGCGCTGGACGGGCAGACCGGACGCGCGGTCGATCACACGTTCTGGCTCACGCCGGCCCCCGCGTCGGAGCCGAACGTGTGGTATGCCGGCACCTCGCCGCAAGGATTGTTCCGCTCCGAGGACGGCGGGGTCACGTGGAAACCGTTCTCCTCGATCAACGACGATTTGCAATTCCGGAAATGGATGGGCACCGTGCAGGACGGCACGCCGGACGGGCCGAAGCTGCATTCGATCATCGTGGACCCGCGCGATTCCAGGCATCTCTACTTCGCAATGTCCGGCGGCGGCGTGCACGAGTCCGTTGACGGTGGCCGGACCTGGGCGCTGCTCCTGACGGGTCTCGACGTGGTCGAGGGTTTCGACCGCACCCAGCCCGCCGTTCACGACCCGCATTGCATCCGAATCTGCCCGAGCAACCCGGACCGCTTGTACCAGCAGAATCATTGCGGCATTTACCGGATCGACCGGCCGTCGGACACGTGGGTACGCATCGGCAAGACCATGCCGAAGCAGGTCGGCGACATCGGCTTTCCGCTCGTGGTGCACCCGCGCGATCCGGATACAGCGTGGGTGTTCCCGATGGACGGCACCGCCGTCTGGCCGCGCACGAGCCCGGAAGGCAGGCCCGCGGTCTACGCGACGCGCAACGCCGGCAAGTCCTGGCAGCGTCTCGACGCGGGCCTCCCCGCGAAGCAGGCATGGTGGACCGTGAAGCGCCAGGCGATGACGGGGGACGCAGCGAACCCGGTGGGCCTCTACTTCGGCACAACCAGCGGCGAGCTGTGGATGAGCCGCGACGAAGGCCGGCGGTGGACCTGCATCGCGCGGCACCTGCCGGAGATCTACGCCGTGGAAGCGGCTGCGCTATAGCTGAAGGCCAATCAACCACAGATGAACACAGATGAACACGGATAAGATCAAAGACCAGGAATAGAGACAATTCGAACAGGACCAACCTCTTGTTTTTCGATTCTGATCTATCTGTGTGTATCTGTGTTTATCTGTGGTTCCAATAGATTCTGAGGCGGCGTGATGAAGGTGGTGATACCCAGCGCGCTGCGCTCCTACACCGAGCGCAGCGAGACCGAGGCGAGCGGCGCGACACTTGCCGCGGTCCTGGTCGACCTGGAGAGCCAGTACCCGGGAATCCGTTTCCGCATAATCGACGAGCAGGACCGGATACGGCGCCACATCCGCATCTTTGTGAACGGGGAGCAGGTGCGCGACCTGTCGCAGCCGCTCACCTCGACCGACGAGGTGATCATCGTTCAGGCATTGAGCGGCGGCTGACGCCGCGCAGAAAAGATCCAAACCAGGAACTGCAATAGACAGGATTGACATGATTCACAGGATTAGATCGAAAGTGAGAGTGATGTTGGCTGTTGCTTGATTCTTGTTAATCCTGTTAATCCTGTCCATTCTGGTTGTCGAATTCGGGCCGCCTCGAACGACTAGTGGATGGCTACCCACCAAGAGGAAATGACATGGCTGCCACGATGCAAAAGATTGTCCCGTTCCTGTGGTTCGACGACAAGGCCGAAGAGGCGATGAATTTTTACGTCTCTATCTTCAAGAATTCAAAGCGCGGGCGTATCAGTCGTTACGGCGAAGCAGGACCTGGTCCGAAGGGGACGGTCATGGTCGCGACGTTCCAGCTCGAGGGGCAGGAATTCATGGCCCTGAATGGCGGCCCGCACTTCAAGTTTACGGAAGCCATCTCATTGGTGGTGAATTGCGAGACTCAGGACGAAGTGGATGCGTTTTGGGAGAAGCTCTCCGAGGGCGGATCAAAAGGGCAATGCGGCTGGCTCAAGGACAAATACGGCCTGTCGTGGCAGATCGTCCCCACCGTTTTGGGCGAGTTGATGAGCGATCCCGATCCCGAAAAATCGAAGCGGGTCATGACCGCGATGCTGAAAATGTCCAAGATCGTCATCAGGGGTTTGAAGCAGGCATACGACCAACATTAAGGAGAATACTCATGCCATACGTCGATGGATTCGTTGTCCCTGTCCCGAAGAAGAAGCTGCAGGCCTACCGCCGCATGTCGCAAAAGACGGGCAAGGTCTGGCGCGATCACGGCGCGCTCGAGTTCCGCGAGTGCGTGGCCGACGACGTCAAGCCGGGCAAGCACACGTCGTTCCCGCAGAGCGTGAAGCTCAAGAAGGGGGAGACCGTGTTCTTTTCGTACATCGTGTACAAGTCGCGCGCGCACCGCGATCGCGTCAACGCGAGAGCCATGAAGGACAAGCGGATGGCCGGCATGATGGACCCCAAGACATTCCCGTTCGACGGCAAGCGCATGTTCTGGGGCGGGTTCAAGGTCCTGGTCGACGCGTAGAGCGGATGAGGAGAGAACACTATGAAATACCTGCTGCTGTGCTGCTTCGACGAGACGCGATGGGAAGCGATTCCGGAATCACAGCGTGACGGGATCATTCGAGAGTACGGCGAGCTCGTGCAGAGCCTCCACAAGAGCGGTCACCACCTGGCCAGCGCGAGGCTGCAGTCGAGCTCGAGCGCCACGACCGTTCGCAGCAATGATGGAAAACTGGTCGTTACCGACGGGCCTTTCGCCGAAACCAAGGAACAGCTCGGCGGCTACCATTTGATCGAGTGCAAGGACCTCGACGAGGCGCTTTCGATCGCGAAGCGCATTCCGCCGGTTCGTTACGGCGGCACGGTCGAGGTGCGCCCGCTGCTTGCATGAAGGTGACACGATGAAATACATCTGCCTTGGATACATGGAAGCGGGCAAGTTTGAGAAACTGCCCGAAAGCGAGCGCAACGCTTTCGTGGACGGGTGCTTCACCTACGACGACGTGCTGCGGAAAAACGGTCACTTTGCCGGCGGAGAAGCGCTCCAGCCCGCCAGTAACGCAGTCACGCTGCGGTTCCAGGGCGGCAAGGTGATGGTCACCGATGGCCCCTATGCCGAGACGAAGGAGCAGCTGGGCGGCATCCTGATACTCGAAGCCAACGACCTCAACCATGCCATCCAGCTCATGTCGAAGCACCCCGGCGTGCGCGGCGGCCCCTTTGAGATTCGCCCGGCCGCGGACCTGGCGGAGATGATTCGCGACAGCGAGCGCCGGCGTTCGAAATCCAGAGGATGATGACTTCCGTGAGAGCGGGAGGGCGTCAGCGCGGGAGGGGGAAAACCCTCTCTGACGATTTTTCGATCTCGCGATCTCCCGGTCTCCCGGCTTTTCGGATCTCCCGATCTCCCGATTTCACGACCTCCCGATCTCTCGAATTCACGTCACCCATATCTCGTCACCATTAATCGTCACCCGCGGCCTCTAAAATGTCATCACAAGATTTCGGCGCAGTCGAATCGGCCGCTCTGCGCGCCACCGGGGGTCACATCCCCGAACAAGTTCGGGGCCCCTGTTCCGCCCCTCGACGCGCTATCTCCTCACTATTAAGTGGATAGAATGCCACCGGTGATCTCTATTTCGAAACTGGGCAAGACCTACGCTTCCGGCCTGCGAGCGCTGGAGAACGTCGACCTCGAGATCCGGAAAGGCGAGATCTTCGCGCTGTTGGGGCCCAACGGCGCCGGCAAGACCACGCTGATCAGCATCGTGTGCGGGATCGTCACGCCCACTTCGGGAACCGTGCTGGTCGACGGCCACGACATCCGGCGCGACTACCGCGTGACGCGCTCGAAAATCGGCCTGGTGCCGCAGGAGCTGCACACCGACATGTTCGAGACGGCGTGGGGGACGGTCAGTTTCAGCCGGGGGCTGTTCGGGCGCCCGCCGAATGCGGCGCACCTCGAGAAGGTGCTGCGGAGCCTCTCGCTATGGGACAAGCGCCACGACAGGATCATGACGCTCTCGGGGGGCATGAAGCGGCGCGTGCTGATCGCCAAGGCGCTCGCGCACGAGCCGGAGATCCTGTTCCTCGACGAGCCGACGGCCGGCGTGGACGTAGAGCTGCGCCGCGACATGTGGGCGCTGGTGCGAGCCCTGCGCGCGAGCGGCGTCACCATCATCCTGACTACGCACTACATCGACGAGGCC
>Ga0210379_10000232_pt1 | contig 17063 bp, 14 predicted proteins | sample PLMedo_2_FD_155468 | JGI IMG/M metagenome (GOLD analysis project Ga0210379, IMG submission 155468) | Groundwater sediment microbial communities from an aquifer in East River, Colorado, USA - PLM4_32_coex redo | ecosystem: Environmental > Terrestrial > Soil > Riparian zone | place: USA: East... | reverse complement strand
GGAGCGGCGTCAGGACGGGATCTACGTCGCTCGCGTCGTGCTGTCCGCGCCGGAGATCGCGCCAGGGGCCTCGGCCCGGGTGGGCGCTCCGCTGTATGCCGGGCCGCAGGAGCAGCACCGCCTCAGAGCGGCGGCTCCGGGCTTCGACCTGGTGGTGGACTATGGCTGGCTGACGATCATCGCCTGGCCGTTGTTCTGGCTGCTGGAGAAGTTCCATTCCCTCTCCGGCAACTGGGGCGTTGCCATCATCTTGCTCACCATCCTGATCAAGGTGCTGTTCTTCCCGCTCTCGGCGGCAAGCTACAAGTCGATGGCCAAGATGAAGCTGATCACGCCGCGGCTGACCAAGCTGCGCGAGATGTATGGCAACGACCGCGCCAGGATGAACCAGGCGATGATGGAGCTGTACAAGACCGAGAAGATCAATCCGCTCGGCGGCTGCTTCCCGATCGTGGTGCAGATTCCGGTATTCATCGCCCTGTACTGGGTGCTGCTGGCCGCGATCGAGCTGCGGCACGCGCCGTTCATCCTGTGGATCAAGGACCTTTCAGCGCTCGACCCCTACTACGTGCTGCCGGTGCTGATGACCGTGACGATGGTGCTGCAGACGCGCATGAACCCGGTGCCGCCGGATCCGGTGCAGGCCAAGGTGATGCAGTTCATGCCCTACATCTTCAGCGTATTCTTTTTCTTCTTCCCCGCCGGCCTGGTGTTGTACTGGCTGGTGAACAACATCCTCTCCATCCTCCAGCAGTGGCAGATCCAGCGCATGTTCGATCGCGACAAGACTGCCCATGCCAAGCGCTGAGCCGCCCGGGGGGAGCAAGTCTGACACCATAGCGGCGATCGCGACCCCCGCAGGACGCGGGGCGATCGGCATCGTGCGCGTCTCGGGTCCACTGGTGCCGGGCATCGCGCGCCGGTTACTTGGCTGCCTGCCCGAGCCGCGTGTCGCCACCTTCTGCCCCGCACGCGACGCGGCAGGCCATATGCTCGACGAGGGCCTGGCCTTGTACTTTCCTGCGCCGCACTCTTATACGGGGGAGCACAGCCTCGAGTTCCAGGGACATGGCGGGCAGGTGGTGCTGCAGTCGGTGCTCGCCGCCTGCCTGGATGCGGGAGCCCGGCTCGCGGAGCCCGGCGAGTTCACGCGGCGCGCGTTTCTCAACGGGCGCATGGACCTGGCGCAAGCTGAAGCGGTAGCCGATTTGATCGACGCCGCGAGCCAGGAGGCGACGCGCAGCGCGTTGCGCTCCCTGTCAGGCGAATTCTCCTCCGCCATTAATGGGCTGGTCGCGCAACTTGTCGAGCTGCGCGCGCTCACCGAAGCCACGCTCGATTTTCCGGAGGAGGAGGTGGATGCGCTGCACCGCGACGACGCGGCGGCGAGGCTGCAACGCTTGCGCCTGGGGCTCCGCGACATTCTTGCCCGCAGCCGCGAAGGCAGCCTGCTGCGCAGCGGTATCCATGTGGTACTCGCCGGCCGCCCCAACGTCGGCAAGTCGAGCCTGCTCAACCGGCTTGCGGGCGAGGAGCGCGCGATCGTCACGCCGATTCCCGGCACGACGCGCGATGCGCTGCGCGAGGCGATCAGGATCGACGGCGTTCCACTGGTCCTCGTCGATACAGCGGGCCTGCGGCCTTCGCGCGACGAAGTGGAGCGACTTGGAATCGAGCGAACCCTGAAGGAAGTCGGCGAGGCCGATCTCGTGCTTGCCGTGTTCGATGCCGCGGCAGGCGATTTCGAGCTGCCGACCGAACCTCCGGCCGCGGCGGCACGCATCGACGTGTACAACAAGATCGACTTGGTACCAGGATTCGCCCCGCCGTGGGGCGCCAACCCGGCAGTCGCGGTGTCGGCGAAGACCGGAGCGGGGATGGACGCGCTGCGCCGTGCGATCCTGGAGGCTGCGGGCTGGAAATCGCACGCCGAGTCGGTTTTTCTCGCACGCGAGCGGCACCTGCGCGCGCTACGGGCCGCGGACGCACACCTTGCGGCGGCCGCGGCGCATGCCCAGCAGTGGGAACTGTTCGCGGAGGAATTGCGGCTCGCGCAGCAGGCGCTTGCCGGCATCACCGGGGAATACACTGCGGATGACCTGCTGGGGGAGATTTTCTCGCGCTTCTGCATCGGCAAGTAGCGCCGATAAAGGGATTGATCGGGCAGGCTTTTTTCAGCGTGGCACGCGGCCCCCGGGGCGCGGTAAAATTCGAGCTCCAACCGCAACCGTACGGCCCCTTCAGGGCCGTTTTTCTTTCAGGAGTTCACGCAGATGAACGCTCCAGGCACCACGCAGAAAGACCTCTCGCAAGCGCCCGATTGGGTACGCCACGCGGGCCTGCGCCAGTGGGTTTCCGAAATCGCGCTGCTGGTAAAACCCGAGCGCATCGTGTGGTGCGACGGGTCGCAGGCGGAGTATGACCGCCTGTGTGGAGAGCTCGTCGCCGCGGGCACACTGATCAAGCTGAACGAGAAGCTGCGCCCGAACAGCTACCTTGCCCGCTCGAACCCGAGCGACGTGGCACGCATGGAGGACCGCACCTTCATCTGCAGCGAGAAGAAGGAGCAGGCCGGACCCACCAATAACTGGATGGCGCCGCTTGAAATGCGCGCCACGCTGCAGCGCCTGTTCGACGGCTGCATGCGCGGGCGCGCCATGTACGTGATGCCCTATTCGATGGGGCCGATCGGCTCGCATATCGCGCAGGTCGGGATCGAAATCTCCGACTCTGCGTACGTGGCGATCAACATGCGCATCATGACGCGGATGGGCCGCGCGGTGGCTGACTGGCTGGACGAGGACGGCGACTTCGTGCCCGGCGTGCATTCGGTGGGCGCGCCGCTCGCTGCGGGGCAGAAGGACGTGGCCTGGCCGTGCAACGACAAGGAGAAGTGGATCGTCCATTTTCCCGAGTCGCGCGAGATCTGGTCCTACGGTTCGGGCTACGGCGGCAATGCGCTTCTCGGCAAGAAGTGCCTGGCGCTGCGCATCGCCTCGGTGATGGCGCGCGACGAGGGCTGGCTTGCCGAGCACATGCTGATCCTCGGCGTGGAGTCGCCGCAAGGCCACAAGCACTACGTCGCGGCGGCATTCCCGAGCGCTTGTGGCAAGACGAACTTCGCCATGCTGATTCCGCCTCCCGCGTACAAGGGCTGGAAGGTGACGACCATCGGCGAGGACATCGCCTGGATCAAGCCCGGACACGACGGCCGCTTCTACGCCATCAACCCGGAAGCGGGCTTCTTCGGCGTCGCGCCGGGGACTTCGGAGACCACCAACCCCAACGCGATGCGCACACTCAGGGCGAACGTGATCTTCACCAACGTTGCGCTGACCCCGGAGGGCGATGTCTGGTGGGAGGGCATGACCGAGCAGCCGCCCGCGCGCCTCATCGACTGGCAGGGCAAGGAATGGACGCCGGGCTGCGGCAGGCTCGCCGCGCATCCGAACTCGCGATTCACCGTGGCGGCCGCGCAATGTCCGTCCATGGATCCGCGGTGGGAGGACTCGGGCGGGGTGCCGATCTCGGCGTTCCTCTTCGGCGGACGCCGCTCGAGCACGGTACCGCTGGTGGTCGAGGCGCCGACCTGGGAGGACGGCGTGTACATGGGCGCCACGCTCGGCTCGGAAACGACTGCGGCGATCACCGGCAAAGTCGGCGTGGTGCGTCGCGACCCGATGGCGATGATCGCGTTCTGCGGCTACAACATCGGCGACTACTTCGCGCATTGGCTGAAGATGGGCAAGTCGGTGCACCATGCGCCGCGCATCTTCCGCGTCAACTGGTTCAGGAAGGACGCGAACGGCAAGTACATCTGGCCCGGCTTCGGCGAGAACATGCGCGTCCTGGAATGGATCGTAGGCCGCTGCCACGGGCTGGTGAAGGGCGTGGAGACGCCCTTGGGCGTCATCCCGGCGTTCGAAAACCTGAACTGGCGCGGGCTGGAGAAGTTCACGCGCGAGCAGTACCAGGCGATCTCCCGCGTGGACGGCGGCGCCTGGAAGGACGAGGTCGCGTCGCACGACGAGCTGCTCGGCAAGCTCGGCGCGCAGCTGCCGCGCGAGCTCGAGCAGCGCCGCGCGCAGCTGCACCAGAGGCTCGCCGTCTGACGTGACCCGCGTCTTTCACCGCGATCCGCGCGATACCTACCCGGTCGCGGTGCGGGGGGAAGGCGCCTACCTGATCGATCGCGAGGGCAAGCGCTACCTCGACGCGTCTGGCGGCGCGGCCGTGTCCTGCCTCGGCCACAGCGACGCAGCGGTGGTGCGCGCGATCCAGGAACAACTCGCGCGCCTGCCGTTCGCGCACACTTCGTTTTTCACCAATGAGCCGATGGAGGCGCTCGCCGACGCTTTGATTGCGCGCGCCCCTGCGCCCCTGGACAAGGTGTACTTCGTCTCGGGCGGCTCGGAAGCGATCGAGGCCGCGCTCAAGCTTGCGCGCCAATACTTCGTCGAGAAGGGCGAGCCGCAGCGCCGCTACCTGATCGGCCGGCGCCAGTCTTATCACGGCAACACGCTCGGCGCGCTCGCCGTCGGCGGCAATGCCTGGCGCCGCAAGCAGTTCGAGCCGCTGCTGGTCGAGGCCACCCACGTCTCGCCCTGCTACGCCTATCGTGGCAAGCAGGCGGGCGAAACGGACACGGCCTACGGCGAACGCCTCGCCGCGGAACTGGAAGCGGAGATTCGCAGGCTGGGTAGCGACAAAGTAATCGCATTCGTCGCGGAAACGGTGGTCGGCGCCACGCTTGGCGCAGTGCCCCCGGTGGCCGGCTATTTCAAACGCGTGCGTGAGGTGTGCAACCGCCACGGCGTCTTGCTGATCCTCGACGAAGTAATGTGCGGCATGGGGCGCTGCGGCGCGCTCTATGCGTTCGAGCAGGAAGGCATCGTGCCGGACCTGGTAGCCGTGGCGAAGGGGCTGGGCGCCGGCTACCAGCCGATCGGCGCGACGCTGGTCGCCAAGCACATCTACGAGACCGTGGTTTCCGGCAGCGGCTTCTTCCAGCATGGCCACACCTATCTCGGGCATGCCGCCGCCTGCGCCGGCGCGCTCGCGGTGCAAAAGCGACTGCACGAGGACGGGCTGCTGGCCCGCGTCAATCCGCTCGGATCGCTCCTGGAGGAGAAGCTGCGTGCCGCTTTCGGTAACCATCCGCATGTGGGCGACATCCGTGGGCGGGGACTGTTCTGGGGCGTGGAACTGGTGGCCGATCGCACGAGCAAGGCGCCCTTCGACCCGAAGCTGCGCGTGCACGCGCGGGTGAAAAAGGAGGCGCTCAAGGCCGGCCTGATGTGCTACCCGATGGGCGGCACGCTCGACGGCGTGCAGGGTGACCACGTACTGCTCGCGCCCCCTTTTATCCTGGAAGAAGCACAGCTCGACGAACTGGTGTCCAGGCTCGGCGCCGCGCTCGACGCTGTGCTGAAGTCCGCGGTTGCCGCGTAGCGGCCGCTTCCGCTAAGCTACGCGAGGGTTTTCCCTAGGAGGAGTCAGTCATGCGCAAATTCACCGCGCTCGCAGCAGGCCTGCTCGTCGCCGGCGCATTCGCCGCCCCCGCGCAGGCGCAACAGAAATACATGACCATCGGCACTGGCGGCGTCACCGGCGTGTACTATGCGGCCGGCGGCGCGATCTGCCGCTTGGTGAACAAGGACCGCAAAGTGCACGGCTTCCGCTGCTCGGTCGAATCCACCGGCGGCTCGGTGTTCAACGTCAACACCATCAAGGCGGGCGAGCTTGACTTGGGCGTCGCGCAATCCGACGTGCATTTCAACGCCGCCAAGGGCCTCGGCCAGTTCCAGAAAGACGGCGCCTATACGGAGCTGCGCGCGGTGATGTCCCTGCACCCGGAACCCTTCACCGTGCTCGCGCGCAAGGAAGCGAACGCCAAGAGCTTTGCCGACTTCAAGGGCAAACGCTTCAATATCGGCAACCCCGGTTCCGGCACGCAATCCTCGATGATGGAGCTGCTCGGCGCGATGGGCTGGAAACCGCAGGACTTCTCGCTCGCATCGGAACTGAAGGCAGATGAGCACGGCCCCGCGCTGTGCGACGGCAAGATAGACGGCTTCTTCTACGCAGTCGGCCACCCGTCGGCCAACATCCAGGACCCGACCACCACTTGCGGCGCGAAGCTGGTGCCGCTGACTGGTCCGGCGGTGGACAAGCTGGTGAAGGAAAAGTCCTATTACGCGAGGGCGACCATCCCCGCGGGCCTGTATCCGAACAATCCGCAGGCCACGGAAACGTACGGCGTGCTTGCCACCTTGGTGTCGTCGTCGAAGGTACCAGCTGACACGGTGTATGCAGTGGTCAAGGCGGTGTTCGACAACCTCGAGGAATTCAAGAAACTGCACCCGGCGCTCGCCGTGCTCAACCCGCAGAGCATGGTCAAGGACGGGTTGTCGGCGCCGTTGCACGATGGCGCGGCGAAGTACTACCGGGAAAAGGGCTGGCTGAAATAAGCGGCATCGACCGGCCGCAAATGGAAGTGGGGCGAAACGCGAGTTTCGCCCCTTTTTGTTTTCTGGGGGAGTCATGAGCGCGAGCTCGCCGGGACAACCGTCGCCCGACCTGCAGCAGCTGGTCGCCGAATCGGACTTCGGCGGCCGCAAGGTCGGCGGGTTCGTCGGCAAGCTGGTATTCGCGATCGCGGTCGGCTGGTCGCTGTTTCAGCTCTGGTACGCCTCGCCGCTGCCGTTCACCCTTGGTTGGGGCGTGTTGAACGACACTGAGGCGCGATCGCTGCACCTCGGTATCGCCATATTCCTCGGGTTCCTGTGCTACCCCGGGTTTCGCAGCGCTTCGCGCAGATCGGTGCCCTGGTACGACTGGCTGCTGGCAATCGTCGGGGCATTCGCGGGAGCCTACTTTATCTTGTTCTACGCCGAGCTCGCTACGCGCCCGGGCAAGCCGATCCTGGTAGATATCGTCACCGCCACGATCGGGCTCGTGCTGCTGCTTGAAGCAACGCGTCGCACGGTCGGCCTGCCGATGACCGTCCTCGCGCTGCTGTTTCTCGCCTACATCCTGCTGGGCAAGTATCTGCCCGAAGTGTTGGCGCACAAGGGAGCTTCGTGGGAGCGAATGCTTTCGCACCAATGGCTCACAACCGAGGGCGTGTTCGGCGTGGCGCTCGGCGTGTCCTCGGGATTCATTTTCATCTACGTGCTGTTCGGCGCGATGCTCGACCGGGCGGGCGCGGGCAACTACATGATGCAGGTGTCCTTTGCCATGCTCGGCCACCTGCGCGGAGGGCCGGCGAAGGTTTCGGTGGTCTCGTCGGGACTGAACGGCTTGATCTCCGGCTCCTCGGTGTCGAACGTGGTGTCAGGCGGCATTTTCACCATTCCGCTGATGAAGAAGGCAGGCTATGGCGGCGTGAAGGCGGGCGCCATCGAGACCATGAGTTCGGTCGATGGCCAGATCATGCCGCCGGTGATGGGTGCTGCGGCCTTTCTGATGGTCGAGTATGTCGGCATCCCATATCCCGAGATCTGCAAGCACGCATTCCTGCCGGCGGTGCTGTCCTACATTTCGCTCTTCTACATCGTGCATCTCGAGGCAGTGAAGCTCGACATGAAGCCGCTGGTGCGGCGTGGCGACCGCTCGGTGCGCGAGAAGGCGACGGCATGGGGTCTCGGCATCTCGGGAACCATCGTGGTGAGTTGTGCCATCTATTTTGTCGCCGAGGCCGTGAAGAACGTGGCCGGTGGCGCGGCACCGTGGATCCTCTCCTTCCTGCTCGGCGCGCTTTATCTCTGGACCGTCTACGTAGCCTCCAAGTGTCCCGATTTGCCGCCGGACATCGATGTCGACAACCCGGTGCAGCCCGAGACCTGGCCGACGGTCAAGGCCGGACTGCATTTCCTGATCCCGATCGGCACCTTGATCTGGTGCCTGATGATCGAGGAGATGTCGCCTGCGCTAGCCGCTTTCTGGGCGACCGCGGTCTTGATCGTGCTGATGGCGACGCATCGCCCGCTGACGGTGTTGTTTCGCAAGCAGGGAGGGGCGTACAGCGAGCTGAAACGCGGCTTCATGGATGTAGTCGACGGCCTCAACGACGGCGCGCGCAGCATGATCGGCATCGCGATCGCCACCGGCACCGCCGGCATCATTGTCGGCGGGATCACGCTCACCGGCCTGGGCTTCCGTATGACCGACTTCATCGAGTTCGTGTCCTTCGGCAACGTGCTGGTGATGCTGCTGTTCACCGCGTTCATTTGCCTGGTGCTCGGTCTTGGCGTGCCGACCACCGCGAATTACATCCTGGTGGCGACCCTGATGGCGCCGGTGATCGTCGAGTTGGGCGCGCAGTCGGGCCTCATCATCCCGCTCATCGCGGTCCACCTGTTTGTCTTCTACTACGGGATCATGGGAGACATCACGCCGCCGGTGGGATTGGCGACCTTCGCCGCTGCGGCGATATCGGGCGAAGACCCGATCCAGACCGGCATCCAGGGTTCGATGTATGCGCTGCGCACCGTGGTGCTGCCATTCGTCTGGATCTTTAACCCGCAGCTGCTACTGATTGACGTAAATGGCTGGTTCGAGCTGGTGCTGGTGGTGCTGGCGAGTCTTGCGGCCTCGCTGTTGTTCGCGGCGGCGACGATGGGCTGGTTCCGCACCAAGTGCAGTTGGTGGGAGATCGCATTGCTCCTCGCGGCCACCTTCATGCTGTTCCGGCCGAACTTCTTCATGGACATGCTCTATCCGCCCTACGAGGACAGGCCCGCCAAAGAGATTTTCGCGATCGCGAAGTCGCTGCCTGCAGGAGACCGCGTCGTGCTGGTGATTGAGGGCACCAACGTCGAAGGCGCGGATGTGAAAAAGACCGTGGCGGTCCAACTCGGCAAACCCGGCGAAGGCCGTCAGCGCCTGACAGAGGCCGGGCTCACGTTGCTGGGGCTGGGCGAAGAAGTGCGCATCGCCATCGTCAAATTCGGTAGCCGCGCCAAGAAATCCGGTTTCGAACAGGGGTGGAAGGTGAGCGCGATCAAAGTGCCGACCGACCGGCCCTCGGAGCACTGGGTCTACATCCCAGCGCTTGCGCTGGCGGCCTTCGTCTGGTTCCTGCAGCGCGCGCGCATGCGGCGCCCGGCAGTGGCCTAGTTTCCACGCAGCGTGGCGTAGGCGAGCAGCGCCGCGCTCAGCGCCACGGCTCCAGCGGCCACGAATACTGCCGACGAGTTTGCGCGCTCAAGCAACAATCCGCCAGCGGCGAGGCCCACGCCTACCCCGCTCAACAGGCAGGACGCCGACCAAGTAAACGCTTCGGTCGCGTAGTGCGGCGGCGCGGTCTTGGCGACCAGCATCGATTGGATGATGAGAGCAGGCGCCATGACCACGCCTGCGGCGACACCGAGTACCGTAAATGCGATCGCGTTGTCGATCAGGGCAAGCGCTGCGACCCCGGCTCCCATTAATAGGAGCATCAGCGCGAACTGCTGCGGGAGCGGCGTGTGCCAACTGCGGCTGCCGTAGGCAAGGCCGCCCGCTGCGCTGCCCACGCTCATCAGGCCCAGGATCAAGCCGGCGAGTGCCGGCATGCCGGCTTCCGCAGCAAAGGCGGTCACGCCGATTTCGAGCAGGCCGAAGGCGCCCGAATAGGCAAGGATCACCGCGAGCAGGGGTACGAAGCCGCGTACTGCGAGCGGGCCGACGAGGCTAGGCGCTCTACGCTCTTCGATGCGCCAATGCGCGATGACGGGCGCACGCAGAAACAGGAGCGTGCCGGCAAGGCCGCAACCGGCAGCGAAAAGTATGGCCGCACCGGCGGACAGATATGCGACAAAGAGCGCTACCAGCATCGGACCGATGATGAAGATGATCTCGATCAGGACCGATTCGAGCGAGTACGCGGTGGCGAGTTGCGCCTCTTCGAGCAATCGCTGGCGCAGGAAGGTGCGCAGGCATACCGTGATCGGGGGAAAACTGGCGCCGGCGAGTGCGGCGAGCGTGAATGCCGTCCACAAGGGTGCGCCGAAGCGAAGTGCTGCAACCAGCGTCACGAGCGTCGCCGGGAAGACGAGCGTGGAGACGAGCAGCGTGCGTGCAGGGCCGCTGCGGTCGATGACACGGCCGAGCACTGGCGCCATGGCCGCGAGCCCCGCCAGATAGCAGGCCGCGACAGCGCCCGCGAGTCCGAAAGAGCCGCTGGAGGCTTGCGTCGCGAGCAGGATCGCGAGGCCCAGGATGCCGATAGGGAGGCGGCCGATGACAGAGGCGACAATGGTGCGCCTCAGTTCTGGTCGTTCCAGCAGCGTGGCGTAGCGGGCTAGGGAGATCACGGAGCGCGGCGCGAAAGGGCCGCGATTGTCTCACGGGACGAGGGATTGCTGCATAGCAGCAAATCTCTAAGTAGCTCTTGTTCCACGTGGAACATCGCGCAGCGGTCGGCAGCGAGCTAGTTTCACGTGAAACATTCACGTATCATGCCGCCTCCTCTGAATCACCCCGCATGCTGTATCCGACAGACTTCGACGTGATCGTGGTGGGTGGTGGCCATGCCGGCACCGAAGCCGCCCTTGCAGCCGCCCGCATGGGCAGCCGCACTTTGCTTCTCACCCATAGCATTGAGACGCTGGGCCAGATGTCCTGCAATCCGTCAATCGGTGGGATCGGCAAGGGACATCTGGTCAAGGAAATCGACGCCTTGGGCGGTGCCATGGCACTGGCCACGGACGAGGCCGGCATTCAGTTCCGAACCTTGAATTCCTCGAAAGGCCCGGCAGTACGGGCAACGCGTGCACAGGCAGACCGGGTGCTTTATCGGCGCGGGATTCGCCGGCGGCTGGAAAACCAACCGAACCTGACGCTGTTCCAGCAGGCAGTGGACGACATCGTCCTGGAAGGCGATCACGCGGCGGGAGTGATTACCCAGTTGGGAATCCGATTCCGCAGCCGCGCCGTGGTGCTCACTGCAGGAACCTTCCTCGCCGGGCTCGTCCATGTCGGATTGCAAAACTACCGGGCAGGCCGCGCGGGTGATCCGGCCGCGGTCACGCTGGCGGCACGCCTGCGAGAGATGAATCTGCCGGTCGGCAGGCTGAAAACTGGCACGCCGCCCCGATTGGACGGCCGGACGGTTGATTTCTCTGTCATGGCACTCCAGCCTGGGGATTCACCGGAGCCGATCTTCTCTTTCGTAGGCCAGCGGGACATGCATCCACGCCAGCTGCCGTGCTGGATCACCCACACCAATGAACGCACCCACGCGGTTATCCGCAAGGGGCTCGACCGCTCCCCGATGTACACGGGGGTGATCCAGGGCGTTGGCCCGCGGTATTGCCCATCGATCGAGGACAAGATTCACCGCTTTGCCGACAAGGCGAGCCACCAGATCTTTCTCGAGCCTGAGGGCCTGGAAACCCACGAGGTCTATCCCAACGGCATCTCAACCAGCTTGCCGTTCGACATCCAGATCGAGTTGGTGCGTTCGATCCGGGGGCTCGAACAAGCACACATCCTGCGGCCCGGCTACGCCATTGAGTACGACTACTACGATCCGCGCAATCTGAAATCGTCCCTGGAGACGAAAACGGTGAGCGGACTGTTTTTCGCCGGCCAGATCAATGGTACGACCGGCTATGAGGAAGCCGCGGCCCAAGGCCTGCTGGCTGGTATCAACGCCGCGCTGCAGGTGCGCGGCGACCCCACCTGGTGCCCACGCCGCGATGAAGCCTACCTCGGCGTACTCGTCGACGATCTCATCACTCGCGGTGTGTCGGAACCGTACCGGATGTTCACCAGTCGCGCCGAGTACCGGCTGATGCTGCGCGAAGACAACGCGGATCTGCGTCTTACGGAGGTCGGTCGCCGACTTGGGCTGGTGGACGATGCGCGCTGGGGCGCTTATTGCCGAAAGCGGGAAGCCATCGCCCGTGAGCAAGAGCGGCTGGAACATCTGTGGGCCATGCCAAGAGCGCTGCCAGAGGCCGAGGCAGTCCGTGTCCTCGGCAAGCCGATTGAACGAGAGTACTCGTTTGCCATGCTCTTGCGCCGCCCAAACGTAAGTTATCGATCACTTATGACTATGCCCAATGCTGGTAAAGGGGTAGAGGATGACCAAGTGGCGCAGCAGGTCGAAATTCAAGCCAAGTATCAAGGCTACATCGAGCGGCAGAAGGGTGAAGTGGAGCGGCGTACCGAGCAGGAAGAACTGAAACTCCCGATCGAGCTCGACTACCGCGCGGTGCGTGGATTGTCGAACGAAGTGCTGCAGAAGCTGGAGCGGCAGCGGCCCGAGACGTTGGGACAAGCCGCGCGCATCTCGGGAGTTACGCCCGCGGCGATCTCACTGCTGCTGGTGCATCTAAAGCGAGGCCTGCCCCCGCAGAAGAAACTTGCGTGAGTCCGCAAATGGCCACGCTGCAGCGCGGGCTGGACGAGCTGGGTCTGGCGCTGCCCGAAGGCGCGCGGGAGAAATTTCTGGCCTACCTCGAACTGCTCGCGAAATGGAACAAGACCTATAACCTGACCGCGATCCGCGATCCGGACAAGATGATCAGCCACCACCTGCTCGATTCGCTCGCCGTCCTGCCGCATCTGCCGGCGGGACTGCTCGCGGACGTCGGCTCGGGCGGCGGCCTGCCCGGCATTCCACTCGCGATTGCGCAGCCCGCGCGGCGCGTGACGCTGAACGATGCCAATCACAAGAAAGCCGCGTTCCTGCAACAGGCCGTGATCGAGCTGAAGCTGACGAACGCGCAGGTGCACGTAGGACGCGTGCAGGCCTGGCGTCCCGCACAGCGCTTTGCGTGCGTGATCACGCGCGGCTTCGCCGAACTCGCCGATTTCATCTCCGCCTGCCGGCACCTGCTCGCGCCCGGCGGCGTGCTCGCCGCGATGAAAGGCGTATTCCCGCGGGCCGAACTGGAACGCGTGCCCGCCGGCGCCGAGTGCCGCGACGTGCGCCGTCTGCAGGTGCCGCTGCTCGAGGCGGAGCGCCACCTGGTGCTGTGTCGCTGCCAGGACTGAGCCATGGCACGGGTCATTGCGGTGGTGAACCAGAAGGGAGGCGTCGGCAAGACGACCACCAGCGTCAATCTCGCCGCGGCGCTCGCTCGCGCCGGCCAGCGCATCCTGCTCGTCGACCTTGACCCGCAGGGCAATGCCACCATGGGAAGCGGCGTGGACAAGCGCGCCGCGGCGCGCACCGTGTATCACGTGCTGCTTGGGCTGGGCGAAATCACCAACATCCGCACGCGCGCGGAACGCGGCGGCTACGACCTGGTGCCCGCCAACCGCGAGCTTGCCGGCGCGGAGATCGAACTGGTCGAACTGCAGAATCGCGAAGGGCGCCTCAAGTCGGCGCTGGCCGCGGTCGAGCGCGAATACGACTTCGTCTTCATCGATTGCCCGCCGTCCCTGTCGCTGCTGACGCTGAATGGCCTGGTGGCCGCGCAGTCGGTGCTGATCCCGATGCAATGCGAGTACTACGCGCTGGAGGGCCTGACCGACCTGGTCGGCACCATCAAGCGGGTGCGCGCGAACCTCAACCCGAACCTCGAGATCGCGGGTTTGTTGCGCACCATGTACGACGCGCGCAATACGCTCGCACTGCAGGTGTCCGACCAGCTCGAAGCGCACTTCGGCGACAAGGTCTACCGCAGCATCGTGCCGCGAAACGTCCGCCTTGCGGAGGCGCCGAGCTACGGCACGCCGGCCGTGCTGTGGGATCCGGAATCCAAGGGTGCCCAGGCTTATCTCGCGCTCGCCGAGGAAGTGCTCGAGCGGGAGCGGCTCGGGATGACGGCGGCAGCGTGAATCATTCGAGGCGGGAGCCATGAGCAAGCCAAAGGGATTGGGACGCGGACTGGACGCGCTGCTCGGCGGCGCCGAAGCGCCGCGCGATGCGCTTGCCACGTTGCCGGTGGGTCGCATCCGGCCGGGCAAGTACCAGCCACGCACACGGATGGGCCAGGAGGCCCTGGCCGAACTCGCTGCGTCCATCAAGACGCAAGGGCTGATGCAGCCGGTGCTCGTGCGACCGGTGGACCGGGATCGCTACGAGCTGATCGCCGGCGAACGGCGCTGGCGCGCGGCGCAGATGGCGGGGTTGCAGGAGATCCCGGCGCTGGTGCGGGAGGTGCCGGACGAGTCGGCGCTGGCGATGTCGCTGATCGAGAACATCCAGCGCGAGAACCTCAATCCCATGGAAGAAGCCGCCGGACTGCAGCGCCTGGTCGATGAATTCCGCATGACGCATGAGCAGGCCGCGGATGCGGTGGGCCGTTCGCGCAGCGCGACCAGCAACCTGCTGCGCCTGCTGCGCCTGGCCAAGCCCGTGCAGGCGATGGTGATGGAAGGCGTGCTCGAGATGGGGCATGCGCGCGCCGTGCTGGCGCTCGAGGGCGCGCGCCAGATCGAGGCGGCGAACAGAGTGGCGGCGCGCGGGCTGTCGGTGCGCGAAACGGAGGCGCTGGTGGCGAAAATGCTGCGCGGGCAGGGCGCGCGGCGCACGGCCAAGCCGGATCGCGACCTGGAGCGGCTGGAAGAAGAGGTATCCGGGCGGCTAGGCACCACGGTGGAGATCCGTGCCGGCCGCAAGGGCAAGGGGAAGGTGATCCTGCACTACTCGAGCCTCGATCAGCTCGACCAGTTGCTGAAGAAGCTGCGATGAGGGCGAAACGGCGCCGATGCTGCAGCGCAATGCGTTGACCGTTCTTGGTGCAACCCGTTAAAATCGCGCGGCTTTGCAGGGTGCAAAGGGTATGAACGCCAGTCTTGGCGCCTTGCGCAAGCCGATTCGCACCGTCCTGCGGTGGCAGTTGATGGCCACTGCGGTTCTGGCACTCGCCGGGGGGATTCTGGCAGGCGTCGATGGCGCCCTGTCCGCGGCTTTGGGTGGCGCGGTCAGCCTCTGCGCCGGCTGGGGTTCCGCGGTGGTGGCATCGAAGGGCAAGGCGCAGTCCGCAGGGGAGATCCTGGTAAGCGCGCTGATGGCCGAGGGCGTCAAGATCGGCCTCATCGTGCTCCTGCTGTGGCTGGTGATGGCGACATACGACAGCGTCGTCGCGCCCGCGTTCTTCGGATCGTTCATCGTGACGGTCCTGATTTTCGGCATGGCGTTTTTTGTTCGCGAGTACTGATAGAAATCCACGATGGCCGCAGAATACAAATCAGCAAGCGAGTACATCGGCCACCACCTCAGCTTCCTGACGAAGCCTGCGGAGGGCGGCGGTTTCTGGAGTGTCAACGTCGATTCCGTAGTCACCGCAGTGGTGCTCGGCGTCATTAGTCTGGGGTTCCTCTGGTGGGTGGTGCGTGGCGCGACGGAAGGGCTGCCCGGAAAACGCCAGGCCTTGGTCGAGTGGGTTCTCGTATTCATCGACGACCAGGTCAAGAGCATTTTCCACCACGGCGATCGCAACAAATTCGTCGCGCCGGTGGCGGTCACCGTGTTCGTCTGGATCATGTTGATGAACGCGATGGATTTCCTGCCCGCCGACTGGGTCGCCTGGGCCTTCGGCCTGATCGGCGTGCATGAGTGGCGCATCGTTCCGACGGCCGACGTCAATACCACCTTCGCGCTGTCGCTTTCGGTTTTCGCGATGATGATCTGGTTCTCGATTTCGTCGAAGGGCCTCGGCGGCTGGATCCACGAACTGTTTTGCGCACCATTCGGCGGCAATGTGCTGCTGTGGCCAGCAAACTTCCTTTTCAACTGCGTTGAATACATCTCGAAGCCGCTGTCGCATTCACTGCGGCTTTTCGGAAACATGTACGCGGGGGAAATCCTGTTCCTGCTGCTCTGGATGTGGGCAGCCAACAGTTCGTTTGCCGCGGACTATTTCGGCGGATTCATATCCACCGTTCTGCTTGGCCTAGGCTGGGCTCTGTTTCACATCCTGATCGTATTGCTGCAGGCATACATTTTCATGATGCTCACGATTGTGTACATCTCAATGGCGCACGAGCATCACTGATCCCCGGCGCAACAACAGACTTCTCGCATAGGAAAGGAAATAGAAAATGGAAAAACTGCAAATGCTGGCCATGGTTCAAGCCTATACGGGCATCGGCATCGGCCTGATGGTCGGATTGGGGGCGCTCGGCGCTTGCGTGGGAGTAGGAATCATGTGCAGCCGCTTCCTTGAGGCCGCGGCCCGCCAGCCCGAACTCGCGGGCTCCCTGCAGGTCAAAGTGTTCCTCCTGCTTGGCCTGATCGACGCGTCTTTCATTATCGGCCTCGGTATCGCGATGTTCTTCGCCTTTGCCAACCCCTTGGCCAGTGCATTCCGCTAGAGACTGCAGGCAAGAGCGGATCCCGAAGGGGATGACATGAATATCAATGCCACGCTGTTCGCCCAAGCGCTCGTTTTCTTCGCGTTCATATTCGTTACCGCGAAGTACATCTGGCCGATGCTGCAGGAGAAGGTCGACGCTCGCCAAAAGACCATCGCCGACGGACTGGCCGCGGGCGAGCAAGGCAGGAAGTCTCTCGAAGTTTCGAGCAAGCAGGCCGAACAGGCGATCCAGGACGCGCGCGGCCGGGCCGCTGAGATCGTGTCCCAGGCCGAGAAGCGGGCCGCGCAGGTGGTCGAGGAAGCCAAGGCCAACGCCAAGGCGGAAGGCGAGCGAGAGAAGACCGCTGCCAAGGCTGACATCCAGCAGGAAGTGTCGCGCGCGCGCGAGAAGCTGCGCGACCAGGTCGCTGCGCTGGCGGTGGCCGGCGCCGAGAAGATCCTGCGGCGCGAGGTGGACGCCAAAGCGCACGCCGATCTGCTCGACGGCATCAAGAAGCAGCTCTAGCCGCAGATGGCCGAACCCAGCACCATCGCGCGCCCTTACGCAGAAGCGGCCTTCAGGCTCGCCGATGCCCAGGGAAAGCTCCCCGAATGGTCGGCAGCGCTCGCCAACCTCTCCGCGGTGGCCGCGGATGAGCGTGTACGCGTGGCAGTGGGCGATCCGAACCTGTCCACCGCGAAGATCGCCGGGCTGATCATCTCGATCCTTGCCGGGAAACTCTCGGGCGATGCGGAGAACTTCGTGCGCGTGCTGGCGGAGAACGGCCGGCTGGGCGTGCTGGCGGAGATCCGCACGCGTTTCGA